>Ga0307486_1000077_pt1 | contig 112698 bp, 105 predicted proteins | sample CBIW02metaG_FD_203663 | JGI IMG/M metagenome (GOLD analysis project Ga0307486, IMG submission 203663) | Sea-ice brine microbial communities from Beaufort Sea near Barrow, Alaska, United States - CBIW 0.2 | ecosystem: Environmental > Aquatic > Marine > Coastal | place: USA: Alaska | collected...
CAAAGGAGAATCATTAAGAAAAGGAGCTTTAAAGAACGAGTAACATTAATTTTTTATATAATTGCAGTATCTTTCAAAGTGGCACTGTTTGACCGAAACAGGTGGCACCATCACTCCGAAATAGCCATTCGTGAAACACTTATAAAAATGCCTGATGGCAAGGATGTTTTTTTACCCAATTTCATAATTCTTAAAAACCCTTTGTTTAATTATACTATTGATGGGTTTTTGCGCTACGAATTTACCTTTGGAATTGCCTACGAAAATAATCCAACGGAAGCTATAAAGATTATACTTGAAACAGTAAATAAGGTTGAAGGGATTTTGAAGGGAGATAAAAAGCTTTAATTATGTAGCGAACTAGCTGCAAGCACCATTAATATTAATGCAAAGTTTTGGGTTGATACTTTTAAAACTTCTAAACGATCTGTTTATCATAGTATCCGGTCACAGGTTATGAATAAAGTTCTTGCTGTATTAATTTCAAAAGGTTTTAGTTTGCCGGCTTCTATTGTTGAACTAAAAAATTATGACCATCAAATTCCTTAAATCTTAAAGTCGAAGGAAACAAATAACTTAATTAAAGTATCCAATACAAGAATATTTAAAAAAGGGTTTAGCAACAAGTAAATACGGAAAATATAAATTAACTATTGCTGATAAATCCCAAAGTTGGGGAGCAATTGAAATTATACAGTGAAAATAAAATTAGGATGTGTCATAATTGAATTATCCCCGTATTAGTTACCGATTTTTTTTATTGAACAATAGTTAGACTTAATCCATCAATATCTTAATAAAAAGCAGAAAACAAAGTTTCCTGCTTTTTATCGGAGTTTTTAGTTTCACTTATGTAACCATTAAGGATAATTCGAATCCTTTATGAATCTTTAAATTCGCGATTAAACTGTGTCCTTTTTACTCCTAAAATTTGATCTTTTTCATTGCCCCCCAAAATACTCAAGACCAAATTTATATTTTTCGCTTAAAATGATTTTAAATATTTTTTAAAGCTTTACTAAGGTAATGTGCTTATAATAAAACTTATATGATGAATCTCATCTATTTCATTATTTGTTCCAGATCCTGTATCTTCAATTCTTTTATTGAATCCGCAAGATTTGGGCTTGATTCAGTACAAACGTATCAGCAGAATCTTTCGATGCAAAAATAAAAGCGTTTAGGGCTAAGTTTAGAGGAGTGAAAAACGTAGAATTTTTTCTGTACAGATTAACCACAATTTTTGCCTAGTCCCCAACAATTAGGCTTGATCCCTAAAATGTGGTGCAACTATATAGATAAAAAAATAAACCCCCTGTGTTTACAGGGGGTCTGAAGGTTTTTAAGTCGGGGTGGCAGGATTCGAACCTGCGGCCTCCTGCTCCCAAAGCAGGCGCGATAACCGGGCTACGCTACACCCCGTAGCTTGATAGTAATAATACTATCAAAAATTTTAGTCTTTCCGATCCAAAATACTCTTTTAAAAAGCAATCCGGGAGACGGAGGAAGATTATCCCTATCTTTTACATAAGAAAAGGAGAATAAAAATCCGCAGACTAAAAAATCTAGCGGAGAGTATGAGATTCGAACTCATGCGACAATTGCTCGTCGACAGTTTAGCAAACTGCTCCATTAACCACTCTGGCAACTCTCCAATATTTAAGAACGCGCAAACATTTTTGCGGTTGCAAATGTAAGTTTTACTTACCTATCTTCCAAACATTTTTCTACTAAACCACCCAATAAATTCAGGGGGAATATTTAAAGGCTTTGCCATCAGAAATTTAAGTTTAAAAGTTTTTAAGCATTTATCTTTTCCTGGTCTATTAAGCGAGCTACATTTTTAATAATTCGCCGGTGATTCTTCACAAAGGGATTGCTCTTATCCCAAACATAACCGGCCAAAACAGCGCAAATTTGCTCTTTTATTTCAGTTTTGGGCATTTCGTGGAAAAACAGCTTTTGTAAATTCCCGGTGTACCATTCTTTTACATAACTGCTAAATACAGAAATACCGGCTTCCATATATTCCGCATAATCTTTCTCCCAATCAACTTCTAAGCCTTTAACTTCAAGTCTGGCAAGTTTAGCTGCCTGTAAACCAGATTCGGTTGCAAATGCGACTCCGGAAGAAAACACAGGATCAAGAAATTCTGCACTGTTCCCGGTTAAAGCAAAACCTTCGCCATATATTTTCTTTACGTTTCGGGAGATATTTGGCATTTTTATGGGTTCAAAAAGAAACGGCTCATCATCAAATCTATCGTGATAATATTCCAGTTTTTTTAGCATTTCCTTAAAGGCTACCGAATTATCCCTGCTAAAATCTTTAAACCAGTCATTATTACTAACAAAACCCAGGCTTGAATTTCCGTTGGAAAACGGAAAATACCAGAACCAGGTTTTAGTACCCAAAACTTCAAAAGTTATCAATTCGCCTTCTTTTCCCTTTGGACGGTTGTTTTCTTTAATATGTGTAAAAATGGAAGAATTCCCCGTTATTTTTGGGGATGCGTTTAACTTTAACTGACTGGCTAAAACCCGTCCGTTACCGCTGGCATCAATTATAAAATCAGCTTTGATCTCAATTTTTTCCTCAGAATTAATAATAGTTTCCGTAGTAGACTTTTTTCCGTAGAAGTTTATATTGGTAACTTCAGCGTTAAAAAGGATCTCAACGCCTTTTTCCTGAATCTCATTCGCTAAAACCAGATCAAAATCGGCCCTGGGGACCTGCCAGGTCCAATCCCAACCTTCTCCCAATTTTTCACTGAAATCAAATTCCCCAACTTTACCTTCTTTTATAAATCTGGCGCCGTATTTTTTCTGAAACCCCGCTACTTTGATAGCTTCCAGTAATCCTGCTTCCTTAAAATTTTCCATACTCTTGGGCAATAAACTCTCACCAATGCTAAAGCGTGGAAAGGTACTTTTCTCAACCACCAAACAATCTATTCCGGATTTCTGTAAATATCCGGCAGCGACCATTCCAGAAGGGCCGGCGCCAATAATTAAGATTTGAGTGCTAAGCTGTTTCATTTTAAAGGTTTCGCCGATTTTTAATTAGTAAACAACCTCGCGGCAAACCCACGAGGCATTATTGGTAAATATAATTTGATTTCGAGGCAAGCCCGCCTGAATGATTCGGGCAGACCTCGGAGCATTTAAATCTCGATTATCGAGTAATAAATATTCGTTCTAAATCTAAAATCGGCAATTTTTAATACGGGCTAAATATAGTACATTTGTTAAGATTCCTAAGAATAATGCGGTCTATGCTCCAGATTAATGATACTCTTAACCTTGATGATTTTTATAAGGTTTTGTTTGAAAATACTGAAATTCAGTCTTCCTCACAAAGTCATGAAAAAATCGAGGCCAGTTTCAATTTTCTCAAAGAGTTTTCCCAGAATAAGGTTATTTACGGCGTTAACACGGGTTTTGGCCCTATGGCGCAATACAAAATTAAGAATAAAGACCGTATTCAACTTCAATATAATTTAATCAGGAGTCATGCTGCCGGTTCCGGGAAACCTATGGAGCCGCTTTATGTAAAAGCGCTTATGCTGGCGCGTTTAAATTCGCTTTCCTTAGGGAAATCTGGCGTACACCAATCGGTTGTTGAAGTTATGCAGCAACTAATTAATAAAAATATTACACCATTAATTTTTGAACACGGTGGAGTAGGAGCTTCGGGAGATTTAGTACAGCTTGCACATTTGGCGCTAGTTTTAATAGGTGAGGGAGAAGTTTTTTATAAAGGGAAACGCCGCGAAACTAAAGCAGTTTTTACTGAAGAAAATATAAGTCCTATAAAAATTGAAATCAGGGAAGGCCTGGCGTTAATGAATGGGACTTCAGCAATGACGGGGATTGGGATTGTAAATATCATCTTCGCCAAACGCTTGCTTAACTGGTCGGTTTTTTGTTCGGCTGCCATCAATGAAATTGTTCAGGCTTACGACGATCATTTATCTGGAGAGCTAAACACCGCTAAAAAACATCTAGGTCAACAAAAGATCGCTGAAAAGATGCGAACCCATTTAAAAGACAGTAAACTTACGCGAGACCGTAACGAGCATTTGTATAATGATGCGGCCGATAAAAACACTTATTTTAAGGAAAAAGTACAGGAATATTACAGTTTACGCTGTGTTCCTCAAATTCTTGGCCCGGTTTACGATACCCTTGAGCATACAGCAAAAATCCTTATTGAAGAGGTAAATTCAGCCAACGATAATCCAATTGTAGATGTGGAAAACAAGCACGTATATCACGGCGGAAATTTTCACGGGGATTATGTGGCCCTGGAAATGGATAAATTAAAATTCGTGGTCACAAAACTATCGATGCTTGCCGAACGCCAACTGAATTATTTGCTGAACAATAAACTCAATGATATTTTACCACCTTTTGTGAATTTGGGAAAACTGGGTTTAAATTTCGGGATGCAGGGTGCGCAATTTACCGCGGTTTCTACAACTGCTGAGAACCAAACGCTTTCCAACCCAATGTATATTCACAGTATTCCCAACAATAACGATAACCAGGATATTGTGAGTATGGGCACCAACGCCGCGAATATTACAAAAACGGTTATCGATAATGCTTTTGAGGTGCTTTCGATAGAAATAATCACTATTGTTCAGGCTTTGCGTTATCTTGATTTTGATGAAAAACTCTCGCGAAAAACCCGGGAGGTTTTAGGAAAAATGAACAAAATAATCCCAGAAATAAAAAAAGATTTACCATTGTACAAAACCAACGCCAAAGTAAAGGATTACCTGAAAAATAACGAAGTTTATTAATCCTACGAGGTTTAAAAAAAACCTCGTAGGTTTGTAGAAATAGATACCTACAAGGTTCCTAAACCTTGTAGGATAAAATTTTGAATATCGCTAAAAGTCAAAAATGAAATATTCTAAATTGGAATATGATTTTGGGGGTTTCAAATCCTTTTTCTTTGCTTCGTTCTTTTGAACGAGCAAAAGAAATGAAGGGCAGGTTAAACCAAACTTTCATTGATGAAGATTTACCCAAAATTAAGAGTTATTAATTGTTTTAAATTTAAAATTAAATGAAATACGCCCTTATCACCGGTGCTTCCCGCGGAATTGGAAAAGCCATTGTCCTAAAACTGGCAAAAGAATTGGGCTATAATATTTTGCTAAATTTCCATTCTAATAATGAAGCTGCTACCGCTACCAAAGAACTTATAGAAGCTGAAGGTGTCAAATGCGATTTACTACAGTTTGATGTTTCAGATGCTGAAAAAACTAAAAAAGCGCTGGAAGATTTCAATAAAAATAATCCTGAAGCAGAAATTGAAGTGATAGTAAATAATGCCGGAATCACCCGCGACGGACTTTTTATGTGGATGAAACCTGAAGATTGGCATTCGGTGATCAATACCAGTTTAAATGGTTTTTACAATGTCACGCAACCACTGATTAAAAATATGCTAAAACGCCGTTATGGTCGTATTATTAATATCGTTTCCCTTTCGGGATTAAAAGGAAATGCCGGTCAGGTAAATTATTCGGCGGCGAAAGGCGCGGTGGTAGCGGCTACAAAAGCGCTGGCCCAGGAAATAGGAAAAAGAAATGTTACCGTAAATGCTGTGGCACCGGGATTTATAACTTCTGATATGACTGCAGATTTTGATGAAAATGAACTTAAAAAGTTAATTCCTTTAAACCGTTTTGGGGAAGCCGAAGAAGTTGCCGATTTGGTTAGTTTCCTGGCTTCAAATAAAGCTTCTTATATCACCGGGGAAGTGATAAATATTAACGGCGGACTCTATTCTTAAATATGGCGAATTGGAAGGGACAATCACGTGGTACCGTACTGGGGTTGAGAATTTACGTTTTCATCATCAAAACTTTCGGGCTTTACGCATCTTATTTTGTCCTTCTTTTTGTAGCACTTTATTTTGTTTTTTTCGCCTTTAATTCTACTAAAAGTGTTTATTATTTATTCAGAAAACGGCTGGGATATTCCCGAATTAAAGCAGCTTTGAATATTTACAAAAGCTATTTCACCTTTGGTAGAATTCAACTGGATCGCATTGCAATTGCCTCAGGAATTAAACATAAGTATAGCTTTGAGTTTGACGGGATTCATCATATTGAAAACCTACTTCAACAGAAAAAAGGAGGAATCTTACTTACCGCACATATAGGTAATTTTAATCTTGCTAAACATTTTTTTGATGATAGGAACAATCATCAAATTGTGAACCTTGTGGTGACCGATTTAGAGCACGAAGAAATTAAAAACTACCTGGATTCGGTAACCGGAAAATCAGCTATAAAACTTATTGTTTTAAAAGAAGATCTTTCCCATATTTTTGAGATGAATCGGGCGCTTAAGAATAATGAATTACTGGTTTTTGCCTCCGATCGTTACACCGAAAATGCCAAAACTTATTCCCATAATTTTATGGGGAAACTTGTGCAGTTTCCTCAAGGACCTTTTAAATTAGCGGCCCGTAATGAAATCCCCGTGTTGTTCGTGCACATTATGCGAGAGAGGAATTTTCACTATCATTTCTATGCCAGACCTTATAATCCTGAGAAAAATGATGCGAAAAATCTATTAAAAGCTTATCTTGAAAACCTGGAAAATATGCTAAAAAAGTATCCTCATCAATGGTATAATTATTACGATTATTGGAACGATTTCAGCTAAAAACAACTTATGGCAGAAAATTTACTCAAAGAACCCATTTTAGAATTAGACCGAATTCTGCAGTTAATTCCGCAGAAACCTCCATTTGTAATGGTAGATAGTTTACTGGAATACACCGATAAGACCGGAACCACCGGATTTACCATTCCTGAAGATAATATTCTGGTAGAAGACACTATTTTTTCTGAACCGGGGCTTATTGAGCATATGGCACAAAGTATGTCGTTGTGGCGTGGTTACGAAGGATTTTTAAGGGGACTCGATAAACCAAAAACGGGATTTATCGGCGCCATTAAATCTGTCGAAATCTTTGAACTTCCAAAGGCGGGAAGCAAACTAGTTACGTATGTTGAAATCCTTCAGGAATTTATGAATGTGACTTCTGTGGGCGCTCGTACTTTTAATGAAGATAGAAATCTTTTAGCCACTTCAGAAATGAAAACTGTTACTGTAGATTAATATGCTGGAGAAATCCTTAACCACAATTACAAATCTTAGGGTTCGTTTTCACGAATGTGATCCTTTGCAAACTGTATGGCACGGCAACTATCTGAAATATTTCGAAGAAGGCCGCGAAGATTTTGGCCGTGAACACGGTATTTCTTACTTAGATGCTCAGGCTAAAGGTTTTTCTACACCCATCGTAAAATCTATTTGCGAACATAAATTACCATTAAAATATAGCGATGTTTTTCGGGTAGAAACCACTTTCGTAAATTCTGAAGCGGCAAAAATAAATTTCAGTTATAAAATTTTTAAAGGGGAAGACTTGGTTTGTACCGGGGAAACTTTACAGGTTTTTTTGGATGGAAACCGGGAATTGGTGTTAAATAATCCGCCGTTTTTCTTAGATTGGAAGAAGAAAATGAAGCTGCTTTAATGAAGAAACTCTACCTGTTAGACGATGCTATTATTTCTCCATTGGGATTTTCTACTAAAGAAAATATCAAGACTATACGTGAGGGAGTGTCAGGTTTAAAAATTCAGCAAAGACCTAATATTACTAAAAACCCCTTTTTCGCCGGAATTATTGATGAAACTCTTTTAAACCAGGCTTTTTCAGAAATTGGATCTTCTGAAAAATTTACCAAGTTGGAAAAATTGATTATCCTGGCAGTAAAGCTAATTCTGGATAAAAATAAAAACCTGGACCCAACGAAAACCGCCTTAATTATTGCTACCACCAAAGGGAACATTGATCTTTTAAAAGAACCCGGAGGTTTTCCTATAAATCGTTTAAAATTAAGTGAATTAGGAAAAGTTGTTGCCAATTTTTTCGGTTTTGCACAAACTCCTATAATTGTTTCCAATGCTTGTATTTCCGGAGGCTTAGGACTTGCCGTAGCGAGAAGACTGGGGAATTCAGAAAAAATAAAGAATGCTATTGTTGTCGGAGCTGATCTGGTCAGTGATTTTGTGATTTCTGGATTCAATTCTTTCCAGGCATTAAGCACCAAAGCCTGTAAGCCTTTCTCAAAAGATCGTGATGGGATTAGCCTGGGAGAAGCCGCAGTAGCTATCATGGTAAGTACTGAAAAGCCCGAGATTTCAAATGTTATCAGTTTGATTGGTGATGCTTCAGCAAATGATGCCAACCATATTTCAGGACCGTCCAGGACCGGCGAAGGTTTGTATAAAAGCATTCAAAAGGCGCTGAAAGAAGCTTCTATTTCCGCAGAAGAAATCGGGTTTTTATCGGCTCACGGCACGGCAACCGTATATAATGATGAAATGGAAAGTATGGCTTTTCAAAGGTCTGCTTTACAGAAAAGTCCACTTCATAGTTTAAAGGGTTTCTACGGGCATACACTGGGTGCTTCGGCTTTAATAGAAAGTATTATCACCAAACATTCGATGCTGAATAATGAAATATTTGCTTCTAAAAATTTCGAAGAACTTGGAGTTTCAAAGCCTTTAAATGTTATTCAGAAAAATGAGAAAAAAGAAATAAGGTATGCTCTAAAAACCGCTTCCGGATTTGGCGGTTGTAATTTAGCTCTGGTTTTTAAAGCAGAAAAGCAATAAGATGTCAAATCAATTTCACATACAGAATTGGGTGAAGATTAAAAATGGTAAAATTTTTAATTCAGAGAAATTGATTTTTGATTCTACAGAAAAGGAACTCAATCTTTTTCTAAAGGCGTGTTATGATTTTTTAGATTTGAAATATCCTAAATTTCATAAAATGGACGGACTATCGAAAATGGGAATTCTGGCTTCTGAAATTATTTTTAGAAAAAATAAACCAACAGAAGACATCGCCCTGGTAATCTCTAACAATGCCTCCAGCCTGGAAATCGATAGGCAGTTTCAGGAAAGTACAAATACTTTTGCTTCGCCTTCACTTTTTGTTTATACCCTGCCAAATATTGTGCTGGGGGAGATAAGCATTAAGTATAAGCTGCAAAGCGAGAATGCTTTTTTTATTTCTGAAAATTTTAATGTCAAATTACTAAAAAATTATACCGAATCTTTATTGGTTTCAGAAAAAGCTTCCGAAGTGCTTTGTGGTTGGTTAGACTTGCAAAATGGCGAATATGATGTATTTTTGTGCCTGGTTTCAAAGGAGAAAAATATTCCATTTTCTGAAGAAAACCTCAAAAAATTATATTGCGCTGAAAATGACAAACCTACACACTGAACTTAAAGAAAGTATCATCGAGCAACTTAACCTGGAAGATATGGATCCTGCCGATATAAGCAACGACGAACCGCTTTTTGGCGACGGTCTTGGCCTGGATTCTATCGACGCCCTGGAGCTTATTGTGCTTTTGGAAAAGGATTACGGGATTAAGCTCACCGATCCTGCCCAGGGAAAAGAAATTTTTGTTTCAATAAACCGAATGGCTAAATTTATTGAAGAAAACCGAACCAAATAGTTTATGAATAAAGGTGTTGCCTTTACCGGAATGGGGATTATCTCTGCTATTGGCAACAACACTGCGGGAAATTATCGCTCTTTAATTTCAGGAAAACACGGAATTTCTTCTTCTGAAATTCTTGAAACAATTCATAAAAATTTACCGGTTGGGGAAATTAAGATTTCTAACGAATCGCTCGCTGAAAATTTAAATCTTCCCGAAAACCATAGTTTTACACGGGCTGCTTTATTGGGTGCATTGGCCGTGAAAGAAGCGATATCTCAAGCAAAAATTAAAATAAATAAGGATACCGGGTTTATTTCTGGAACCAGCGTGGGTGGAATGGATGCTACTGAAAATTATTTTAAAGATTTTACAGAAGGAAAAACGGAAAACAGCCGATTTATACGCGCGCAACACCCCGGCTTTACTACGGAAAAAATCGCTGAATATTTCGGGATTACCGAATTTGTAAGTACAATAAGCACTGCCTGTTCTTCAGGAGCTAACGCAATTATGCTGGGAGCCAGGATGATTAAAGCCGGAAAACTAAAGCGTGTGATTGTGGGCGGAACAGATTGTCTTACCAAATTCACCCTCAATGGATTTAATTCTTTAATGATTTTATCTGATGAACAATGCAAACCGTTTGATGAAAACAGAAATGGTTTAAATTTAGGCGAAGGCGCTGCATATCTAGTTTTAGAAGGCGAAGAAGAATTAAATGGAAAACCGGTTTTAGGAAGGATTTCGGGATATGGGAATGCCAATGATGCATTCCATCAAACCGCTTCTTCAGAAAATGGGGAAGGGGCATTTTTAGCAATGCAAAAAGCTTTAAAAACTGCCGGAATTTCTTCGGAAAACATAGATTATATCAACGCCCACGGTACCGCCACCAGGAATAATGATAGTGCAGAAACTGAAGCTCTAAAAAGAATTTTTGCTAAAAATTTACCTGATTTTAGCTCTACCAAAGCTTTTACCGGACATACTTTAGCCGCGGCGGGAGCTATGGAAGCTGTTTATAGTTTGCTATCGCTCCAAAATCAACAGGTATTTCCTAATCTCAACTTTTCTGATCCAATGCAAAGTTCTGGTTTTATACCGGTGACTAATTTGAAGGAAAAACCGATTAATTATGTATTATCAAATTCCTTCGGGTTTGGCGGGAATTGTACGTCCTTAATTTTTAATAAAAATGAGGGATAAAATCTATATCAACGGAATTGGGAGTATTTCGGGGCAGGAGGAAGATTTATTTTCCGAAGGGTTTGCAAGTACTTATTATGAAAATATTTTCCCTGCAATTTCACCAAATTACAAAGAGTTTATAAAACCTATGGCTTTAAGACGAATGTCTAAAGCTATAAAAATGGGAATTACTTCAGCTAAAATTGCTTTAAATGAAGCTGAAATTGAAGTTCCCGATGGAATAATTACCGGTACCGGGGAAGGCTGCAAACAGGATACTGAGAAATTCCTGGAAAATATGCTGAACCAGAATGAAAAATTATTAACGCCCACTTCATTTATTCAATCTACACATAACACAATTGGCGGGCAAATCGCTTTAAATTTCGGATGTAAGAATTATAATGTGACTTATACCCAAAATTCTGTTTCGCTGGAAACCGCTTTGTTGGATGCCCAAATGCAGTTTGATGAGAATCCAGAAATAAATTCAATTTTGGTTGGGGGAGTAGATGAAATTTCAGAAAAAATCACTTCATTCAGAAAACTTGATGGGCAATTAAAATCAGTTCCAATTAAAAATCTGGATTTACTGAAAGAAGATTCAACGGGTACGATTACTTCAGAAGGCGCACACTTTTTTGCTCTTTCAAATAAAATAAAAGAAAATACTTATGCTGAATTTCAAACTGTTCTTATTAAAAACACCATTCAGCCGGAAAACATTAACGAAGAAATTGAAGCTTTTTTAAAAACAAATAAACTGGATCCAGCTGATATAGACGTTGTTATTTTGGGTATGAATGGAGATAATCGGTACGATCATTTTTATAAAAATCTTCAGCAAAAACTGTTTAAAAATACAGCTCAATTAGCCTATAAGCATTTGGTGGGAGATTTTGATACAGCTTCGGGTTATGCGATTTACCTGGCTGCTAATATTCTTAAATCCGGTATAGTACCTTCGGTTCTTAAATTAAACGACATAGAAAGTAAAACCCCAAAAAATATTATTTTTTACAATCAGTATCTTGGCAGGGATCACAGCTTAATTTTACTCAGTGCAGTTTAAAATTATAAATACAGTTATTGTTCTGCTGCTTTTTGCGGCTTTAGTGCTGGCGTTTTTTGGTTTTGCTTCATTTTGGTACGTATTGACTTTTATCGTTTTCTACCTGCTTTTTTTGCTTACAGTGTCTACCAATGTTCGGTTTAATTTTTTTGTAAAATCAATTAGTGAAAACCGAAAAATTAAAAACAAACAAATCGCCATTACCTTTGATGATGGTCCGGTAGGAAATACATTGGAAATTTTAAAGGTGCTAGAAAAATACAATGTAAAAGCCGGGTTTTTCTGCATTGGGAAAAATATAAAAGATCACCCTGAAATTTTCAGAAAAATTATTGAAGAAGAACATTTGGTTGGCAATCATACTTATAGCCATACCAGAAAAATGGGCGCTTTAAGTGTTTCTACTATTGTAAAAGAAATTGAAGATTGTAACAGAATAGCCGAAGAAACAGCAGGAATAAAAATGAAGCTCTTCAGGCCGCCATTCGGAATTGTAAGTCCGAAAACCCAAAAGGCCCTTCAAGGAACCGGGATGCAATCTATAGGTTGGAGCATTAGGTCTTTTGATGCGGTGCTTTCTTCAGAAGAAATTATTTTAAATAGAATAAAAAAAAGGCTTAAACCGGGAGCGGTTATCCTTTTGCACGATAATAATGCTAAAACCGTTAACATACTGGAACAGTTGTTGCTATTTTTGAAAAACAATCGATATGAGGTGGTAAGACCTGATAAATTACTGGAAATCAATGCGTATTCTTAATATTCTATTATTGTTTTTAAGCCTGAATTTGGCCGGTCAGGAAGAGCTTTCTAAAGAGGAAATTTCTCTATTTCAGGAGGAGATGATGACTAAAGCTAACGAGCTCTCAACTTTGGAAGCCGACTTTATTCAGACCAAAAAAATTGAAATGATCACAGAAGAATCTGTGAGCCGTGGCAAACTCTACTACCAAAATCCAGAAAGGTTAAAATGGGAATATGCCGAGCCCCAGGATTATGTAATTCTTTTTATAGAAGGTGAGCTCCATATAGATGATGCCGGCGATAAAAGCGTGAGAAACACCAGTTCTAACAAACTTTTTGACAAAATTGCCAAACTTATTACAGGAAGTGTGAACGGAAAATTACTTCAGGATAATGAGAATTTTGATATTTCCTATACCCGTAAAAATAATCTTATTGCTGCCTTAATAATTCCGAAAGATAAAAATTTGAAAGCGATGTTTGCTGAAATTCACTTATCCTTTAATGGAGAGAATATCGTGGAACAGGTTGATTTAAAAGAGGAAGCCGGGGATATGACGACTATTGAGTTTAACAATATTAAAATTAACCAGGAAATACCGGCTAGAGTTTTTGAACCATAAAATGTTTCTGAAAGCTTAAATTCCTGAAATTTCTGCGTAATTTAGTAAGACACTAACACCAGCCAATTCATGCTATTAAAGAATTTTTATTCAGTATTAAATTCTTCCGAAGAAAACGGAAAACAACTTACCCAGATAAAAATTAATAAAGATCACGAGATTTACGAGGGGCATTTTCCCGGCAGACCGGTTACTCCGGGTGTTATTTTAATGCATTTATTTAAGGAAGAAGCCGAGCGCAGGTGTGGATGTAAACTTCAGTTTAAGAAAGGTAATAACGTGAAATTTATGGCCGTGGTAGACCCAAATACCGATGCCGTGCTGAACCTTGAAACCGAAATCACAGAAGAAAATCATGAAATTAAACTTAAAGGTATAGCTAAGAATTCTGCCGGTATTTCATTGAAAATCAACTCTCTTTATAAAAAAGTTGAATCTTAAGCTTTCAGAAGTTTGTGCTTTACTTTTTAATTTTACTTTTGCAATTAAAGCCATTATAATTTGAACCAAGAACCCATACATCAGTCCAGATTTGAAGCTTTAAATTGTTGTATCCTCATTCCTACATACAATAACGAAAAAAGCCTGGCCAGCGTTTTACAGGATTTATTGTTATATACCTCTAACCTTTTGGTAATTAATGATGGTTCTACAGATGCTACGGAAGAAATTCTGAAGGATTTTTCTGAAATAAATATTCATCATTTTGAAGAAAACCGGGGCAAGGGCGAAGCTTTAAAACACGGATTTAAAATTGCAGAGGAGCTTGGTTACGAATATGCTATTACCATAGATTCAGACGGGCAGCATTATCCTGATGATCTGGATGTTTTTCTTAGTCATTTAGAAGAAAAAAGTCCCGATTCTGAAATTTTACTGGTTGGAGATCGCAATATGGGGCAGGATGGAATTCCCGGAAATAGCACCACGGGTAATAAATTTTCTAACTTCTGGTTTTTAGTGGTAACCGGCACTCAACTTACCGACACCCAAAGCGGCTATAGGCTTTATCCTTTAAAAGTTATAAACCAAATTAAGCTTTATACCAGTAAGTTTGAATTGGAAATCGAGATTATTGTAAAAGCCGCCTGGCGTAAAGTGAAGGTACGAAACGTTCCAATTAAGGTTTTTTATGAAGAAAACCGCGTAACACATTTCCGGCCGTTTTGGGATATTACCAGGATCACCCTGCTTTACATCTGGTTTGTTTTAGTAAGTTTTTTCTATATCCATCCGCGAGATACGTACCAGGATTTTAGAAAGAAAGGCTATAAGCGTTTCTGGAAAGAAAATATTATTAAAAGTCAGGAACCCGCGCACAAAAAAGCCGCAGCAATTGCTTTGGGTGTGTTTGTGGGAATTTTACCGTTTTGGGGTTTGCATACTCTACTTGTTTTCAGTTTAGCCGCAATGTTTAAACTGAATAAAGTTGTGGCATTTTTATTCAGTAATATTAGCATTCCACCATTAATTCCATTTATTATTTATGCGAGTTACCAGGCCGGGTCTTTACTTACCGGCCGCGGATTTGCCTGGGAATTAAGACCGGAAGATTTTGATTCGACCGCCGATATTTTTCTTGGTTTATGGCAATATATCATTGGTAGTTTTGCACTAGCAGGAATTGCCGCCGTACTGCTGTGGATTGTGTTTTATTTCTTATTTTCGGTAACAAACCAAAATCAGGTGGTAAAACCTTAAATGCACAACTTTTTCCTAAAACTTTATTATTTTTTCCGAAGACAAAAAGTGATTGGTTTTTTACTTCTGCCACTTTTTGTCCTTTTCGGCGGGTATTTTGCATCTAAAATTCAGCTGGAAGAAGATATTACCAAGCTAATCCCTTCCGGGGAAAAACAGAACGTTTTAAGAAAAGTACTGGATAATACCGAGTTTTCAGATAAACTTATTATCGCGGTTTCTTCGGAAGAAAAAAATCCCGAACAACTTACTGAATACGCCAGTCAACTTACCGATTCCTTAAATAAGCAACTCCCACAATATATTACCAAAATCCAGGGAGAGATTCCTGATGAAGGTATTTTAGAAGTTTATGACTTTGTTTACCAAAACCTGCCGCTATTCCTTAATGCCCGGGATTATGATAAAATAAATTCCCGACTACAGGAAGACAGTATTCAGGAAAGATTGGAAAGCTCTTACAGAGACTTAATTTCTCCAACCGGATTTATAACCAAACAATTTCTATTTAAAGATCCACTTTCGCTAACCAACCTGGGTTTAGAAAAATTACAGGAACTTCAGGTAGACGATAGTTTTAAGATTTATAATAATTACCTGGTCACAAAAGATGAAAAACATTTGCTGCTCTTTATTACGCCTAAATATTCGGTTTCTGAAACTAAAAACAACGAGGTTTTTATAGAGCAATTAGATCAAATTATATCAGATTTAAATGAAAATTCTGAAGTAAAAGCTGAATATTTTGGAGGAGTTTTATACGCTATTGCCAACGCCAAGCAGATAAAAAGCGATATTCAGCTCACATTAAGCATTGCTTTTTCAATTTTACTTATTCTACTAATTTTATTTTACCGAAGATTTTACGTTCCGCTACTGCTTTTCCTTCCCAGTTTATTAGGAGCTTTAACCGCTATTACATTATTGTATTTTCTTAAAGGAAGTGTTTCGGCCATTTCCCTTGGTATTGGTGCGATTCTATTGGGAATTAGCCTTGATTATGCTCTACATATCCTCACTCATTTTAGAAATAACGCCGATGTAAAAACCTTGTACCGCGAGGTTAGCAAGCCTATTCTAATGAGTAGTTTTACGACGGCTATCGCATTTTTATGCCTGCTTTTCTTAGAAAGTGAAGCCCTAAACGATTTGGGGATATTTGCAGCGGTTAGTGTGGTAACGGCTTCAATATTTGCGTTGATTCTTATTCCTCAATTTTATAAGCCGCTTAAAAATAAGGAAAAAGTAAAAAATAACTGGATAGATAAGCTCGCAGCTCAGCGATTCTATCAAAATAAATTTTTAGTCGGATTTGTAATATTGCTATTTCTTGGCGGATTATTCTTCTTTACCAAAGTTGAGTTTAACGAAGATCTTTCGCAGCTTAATTTTGAACCTGAAAATATAAAGCAAACGGAAGAAAAAATTAAGCAGATTGCCGGTGAGGCTTCAAACACCACCTATATGGTTTCTTACGGAAATGATATAGATGAGGCGCTTTCTAGAAACAATGAACTCTACCAGAAACTAAGAAACCTGGAAGAAGCCAGCAGAATAAAAAGCTTTAGTAGCATTGGGGGAGTAGTGCTATCTACTGATAAACAAACCGAAAGAATTGAAGCCTGGGATGAATTTTGGAGTGAAGCCAAGAAGCAAAATCTAAAAAATAATCTCTTGCAGGAATCTTCTGAACTTGGCTTTAAGGCAGAGAGTTTTAACCAATTCTACGAACAAATAAACAAAGATTTCAACGGCATATTTCTGGACGATTATCGTAATGTCTCAACACTTTATTTAGACGATTTTATAAATAGGAGTCCGGAGTTTTCAACCGTTACCAGTACAGTTAGTTTTGAAGCAACCAATCCCAAAGTTTTACAAGAAATTGAAGAAGAGCAGGGAATTATCGCTATAGACCGAAAACAAATGAACCAGGATTTTCTTGGGGATTTAAAGGGGGAATTCAATCAGCTTATTTTATTCTCGTTAATTGCGGTATTTATTGTTATACTGCTTTTTAACAGGAATTTACTGCTTAGTTTGTTAACTTTATTGCCTATTGCTATCACCTGGATTATCGCATTGGGAATTATGGCTGTTTTAGGTATAGAATTCAATATTTTAAATATAATTATTTCCACTTTTATTTTTGGGCTTGGACTGGATTACAGCATTTTTATTACTAACGCTTGCCTTAAAGAATACGAAACCGGAAAACCTGCTTTAAAAACGTATCAGGCTTCTATTTTGCTTTCGGTCTTAACCACTTTACTAGGAATTGGCGCCCTGGTTTTCGCTAAACATCCCGCACTTCAGTCGGTATCTGTGGTTTCGGTAATTGGGGTTTTAACTGCGGTTTTGGTGGCTTTTGTTATTCAAACTAAAATATTCGATCTTTTATTTTTCCGGAGGAAACTGGCGAAGAAAGCTCCTTTTAGTTTCTCTGCTTTAGTGAATAAATCGGGAAATAAGGAACAGCTCTATTTAAAAAATGCGATTTTAGGTAATTACAGGTATAAGTCGGTTTTTTCAAAGGCGAAAAAAGAGTTTACGCAAAACAGGGAGCGATTTTTAAAGGTTTCAGGGTTTATGGATCTAGGCGAAAACATATTTATACTGAATTCCAATTACGGTATACTACCCATATTTTTAAGCTTGAAGAATCCTGAAAATGAATTCTTTGTTTTAGATAGGAATATAAAAAACCGAAAAATATCCAATAATACGCCTCAAAGCAATGCTGAGAATCTTAATTTTAGCAAAGAATGGCCGGAAGATTTAAAAGGATATCCAGTATTTATTATTAGTAAAAAACCTTCAGAAGAAATCGCTTCGGATTTAAAGGAAAATATTTCCCGGTATGCCTCCAAAGTAATTATTTTAACTTCAGAATATGAAAACCGTTGGCTTATCGATTTAAATTTTGAGATTATTTATCGCCAAAATAATATCCTGGTATTAAAAAGGATGGATTAAGTGAAGCTATTTTTTATTAAAATATCGATTTTATTCGGGGTTTTATTTCTCCTAAATTCCTGCGGAATAAAGCGTTCTATGCAGGAACGCCCCGATATTTCGGGAATCGAAGCAATTGATACTGCGAGGACGAAACACAGCGACAATCATTATAGTATTGGAAAGAATTCCCTTTATAAAAATAAATACGGAATTTGGGAACTTTATATTGAAGGGGATGCCCTGGAACGCGGTGTAATAAGCGGTAGCCTCACCCGAGAACTGATGCACAAGCAGGAAAATGCTTTTATGGAGAAAATCTATGAATTGGTTCCCAAAATCGGTTATCGCAATTTCCTAAAAAAAACGGTCGCCTGGTTTAACAGAAAAATGTACCTGCACGTCCCGGATGAATACAAACAGGAAATTTACGGGACTTCCCTTTTTGGGTTGGAAAAGTATAACGATTTTGCGCCTGCTTACATAAGGATGCTTTATTTTCACGGGGCTCATGATATTGGTCACGCACTGAAAGATTTAATGTTAGTGGGTTGTACTTCGTTTGCTGCCTGGGATGACAAAACTGAAGACGGCCAATTATTGCTGGGAAGGAATTTTGATTTTTATGCCGGGGATGAGTTTGCAGAAGAAAAAATTGCCGCTTTTATAAACCCGGAAGAAGGTCATAAGTTTATGATGTACACCTGGGCGGGAATGATTGGCTCTGTAAGTGGGTTGAACGAAAAAGGAATCAGTGTTACCATAAATGCCGGAAAAAGTAAAATCCCATTGCAGGCAAAAACGCCTATTAGTCTTGTTACGCGAGAAATTTTGCAATATGCTTCATCAACTCAAGAAGCTATAGAAATTGCAAAAAAGCGGGAGGTTTTTGTTTCAGAATCTATTATGGTGGGAAGCGCACATGAACGTAAGGCGATTTTAATTGAAGTAGCGCCGGGAAATTTTGGCGTTTATGAAGTCGAAAATTCCAATGAATTGGTGTGTAGTAATCATTTTCAGAGTGAAGCTTATGTTGAAGATAATCGGAATTTAAAAACTATTAAGGAAAGCCATACGCAATATAGGTTTGAAAAAATGCAGGAACTGCTTTCTGAAAAGGAGCAATTAACACCTGAAAAAGCTGCTGAAATTTTAAGGAACAAAGAAGGTCTGGAAGGTTCAAAATTAGGGATGGGAAATGAAATGGCCATAAATCAATTGCTAGCCCATCACGGCATCATTTTTAAGCCTGAAGAGGGAAAAGTATGGGTTTCGGCTAATCCCTACCAGTTAGGTGCGTTTGTTTCTTATGATCTGGATAAAGCTTTTAAAAGTTTTGAGCGCGGAAATATTTCAGGAAGTGTTATGACTGATGAAACTATCGCTGAAGATTCTTTTGTAAATACCGATGCTTATAATGATTATGAAAAATATCGAAAATTAAATCGGGAAATTAATGAAGCAATTTTAGCTGAAGAAAATGTTTGCGAAGAAAAGATCAATGAGCTTAAATTTTTAAATCCGTATTTGTGGGAAGTTTATAAGATTGCCGGAGATTACTATTTTCAGCAAAAAGAATATAAAAAAGCGGTGATTGATTATAAACAGGCTAAAAGGAGGGAAGTGACCACCTTACCGGATGAGAAATATTTGGATAAAATGATTAAAAAATCTTACCGCAGACTTTAAATGACGAATTTTTACGAAATAAATGGAAATAAAAAATTGCTAAAACAGCAGTTAAAATACGTTGCGGCAAATTCTCCATTCTATAAAAAGCATTTTCAAAGTAATAAAATAAATATTACGGAAATTGAGTCTTATGAAGATTTCAGGCAAATTCCGATTACCACAAAAGAAGATTTACAACAATTTAATAAAGAGTTTGTTTCAGTTCGCGAAGAAGAAATTATAGATTATGTCACTACCTCCGGGACTTTGGGACATCCCGTGAGTTTTGCTTTAAATGATGCCGATCTGGATAGATTGGCTGAAAATGAACGCCGATCTTTTGAAATGCTGGGGGTTAAGAAATCTAGCGTGGTGCAAATTACCACCACTTTAGACCGGCGATTTATGGCTGGGCTGGCTTATTTTCTAGGTTTACGCAAATTGGGAGCTGGAATTATAAGAACCGGCAGCGGGCTGCCGGGTTTACAATGGGAATCTATAGAAAGGTTTAAACCCGAATTCCTAGTGGCGGTTCCTTCATTTTTATTAAAGTTGATCGATTTTGCTATTCAAAACGGTATCGACTATCAAAATTCTTCGGTTAAAGCAGCGGTTTGTATTGGTGAACCTTTACGAAATCCGGATTTCAATCTAAATTCTCTTGGACAAAGAATCAAAGAACTCTGGGATATTGAGCTGTTTTCTACTTATGCCAGCACCGAAATGGGTACCGCGTTTACCGAATGTGAATTTCACACCGGTAATCACAGCCTTCCTAAGCTTATTTTTGCTGAAGTTTTAGATGAAAATCAGGAACCTGTAGAGGAGGGGAAAATCGGGGAATTAGTGGTTACTCCATTGCAAACCCAAACAATGCCTTTAATAAGGTTTGCTACCGGAGATATGGTAAAATTCTATGGACAAAATTGTAAATGTGGTAGAGAATCATTGCGAATTAGTACACCGGTAGGCCGCAAACAGCAAATGATTAAGCTAAAAGGAACGACGCTTTATCCGCAGCAAATTATCAATTTACTTACCGCGTTTCAGTCTTTAAAAATCTTTGTAATTGAAGCAAGATTAAATAAAACTCAAACCGATGAAATCCTGATTAGGATTCCAGAAGATTTTGCTGAAGTCCAAGAGCTTCAGGAGCATTTGCAAGCTGGCTTAAAGGTGAAGGTGGCATTAGAAAAAACTTCTGTAGAAGAAATTGAAAAACTAAAATTTCCCAGAGAAAGCAGAAAACAAAAGCTTTTCCACGATTTGCGGTAAAGTTAAAATTCCTGCGAGGGTTTTTTTATACCTCGTAGGTCTGAAAACATAAAGACCTATAAGGTTTTGGAAATCTTTCAGGAATTAAAAATGTATTTGTGCTATCTACAAAGACGTCTCGACTGCACTCAACGTGTTAATTGAATTAAATAATCTTTTTGATTACGCGTAGTTTGTGGGTATGCCGTTTTAATTCAGCATTAAAAATACCGGAATGATCAATGCGGTCTATTCGCACTTTTCCATCTACGTGGATAATGTAATTATCGTTCATCATGATGCCCACGTGATCTATAACTCCTTCTTTATCATCAAAAAAGGCAAGGTCGCCTGCTTCGCTTTCTTCAATAAAACTAAGCGCTTCTCCCTGCTTAGCCTGATCGGCTGAATTTCGATTTAACTGATATCCATTTAATTTGTAAACCATTTGTGTAAGTCCGCTGCAATCTATTCCCAACGGTGATTTTCCACCCCAGGAATACGGACTGTTTAGATATAACAGTGCAGTTTTTACAATCTCCATCTTAAGTTTTTCGCCCGAAACAGAATGTCCTTCAAAGTGATGATTTAATAAACCTGTAGCATTTAATGAAGCTCCGATAGGTACGGTAATAAGATGTCCGTTTTGATCGGTTACAAAATCAAAAAGATCGGCAGAATAATTAGGTATTGCTTCGTCTAACCGGTAGTAGGTTTCTTCCGGTATTTTAAGCAATTGTTTATTTGAGATCCAGGCCTCAAAATTATCGAATGCAACACGGATCCTGCTCCATTGGGTGCGTTCTTCAAGTATTTTAAAATGTTCTCCATAAAGAACCTGAGATACCATTTCGCTGTTATTAGATGTGGTTTCGCGAAGTGGCACAATGCTTAGGGGGCAAATTCCGTATTGCATTCAATAAAAAATATAAAATTAAGAGTTTCTCTCTATTACCATTGCAGATGCACCGCCACCGCCATTACAAATCGCGGCTGCTCCTAATTTAGCATTATTTTGCTGCAACACATTTAATAAAGTGATTAGAATTCTCACTCCGCTGCAACCCAGTGGGTGACCAAGAGAAACGGCACCACCATGAACGTTGGTATTTTCATCGCTAATTCCCAGAATTTTCATATTCGCTAATCCTACAACTGCAAAAGCTTCGTTGAATTCAAAGAAATCTATATCGTCTTGTGCAACACCTGCATTTTTAAGTGCTAAAGGCAAGGCTTTGGCCGGAGCGGTAGTGAACCATTTCGGCTCCTGTGCGGCATCTGCAAAACCTTTAATACTAGCAAGAATTTCCAAACCTAATTCTTCAGCTTTTTCACGACTCATTAGAACTACAGCACCTGCACCATCGTTGATGGTAGAAGCATTTGCAGCAGTTACAGTTCCATCCTTACTGAAGGCCGGACGAAGTGAGGTTATTTTATCCATTCTCACATTCTTGAATTCCTCATCTTCTTTTACAACGATAGGATCTCCTTTTCGCTGCGGAACTTCAACCGGAACAACTTCGTTATCAAATTTCCCGTCGGCCCAGGCTTGAGCTGAACGTTCGTATGATTTTATGGCAAAAGCATCCTGATCTTCTCTTGAAAAATTATGTTCTGTAGCACAAAGATCGGCGCAAACACCCATTGCATTATGGTCGTAAGCATCTACCAATCCGTCTTTTTGCATTCCGTCTTCCATTTTTGCCGGACCAAATTTCTGTCCTTTTCTATGGTATAAATAATGCGGAATTAAACTCATATTTTCCATTCCACCGGCAACAACTATAGAATTTTGTCCCAGCATAATAGATTGTGCACCTTGCATTACGGCTTTCATCCCGCTGGCACACACTTTATTTACGGTAGTACAGGGAACAGAATCTGGAATTCCTGCTTTTAAAGCAGCCTGTCTTGCCGGTGCCTGGCCAACGCCAGCCTGCACTACATTTCCCATTAAAACTTCCTGAACAAGTTCAGGTTTCAAATTAATTTTATTTAAAGCTCCTTTGATGGCAACAGCACCAAGATCGGTGGCTTCTACGGTAGATAAGCTACCCAAAAAACTCCCAATTGGAGTCCTTGCGGCGCTTACAATTACTACTTCGTTATTCATCATTTATGTTTTAGTTATTTTTCTTCTTTTGCGAATTTAGTGATTTTATAAGGAACTTAGCAACAGCCCTCATTCGGCCGCTATTTTTTAGTACATTTGAGCAATAGCACTAATTATATGAAGAAATTCGTAAATAACCTGTATAAAAATCAGGCGTTATTTTACAAGGTATTTTTATTTGCGCTTACCGCGGTGCTAATTGTTTACCTGCTTCCAAAAGGAGGAAATTTTAAATACGAAATTCCTAAAGGGAAACCCTGGCAGTATGAAAATCTTTACGCGCCCTTTGATTTTGCTATTCTAAAATCTGAAGAAGAAATACAGGAAGAGCGCCAGCAAATTATAAATAATCATACTCCTTATTTTCAGTTTAATAAGGAAATTCCCTCTCAGGTAAAATCTGAAGTACCGGAGGTGGTACCAGAAGTTTTTCCCGATAGTATCTTAAAGTACAATGAACCCCAAATTCTTAATTTTGTAAATGAAACCCTGGAAGAGGTTTATGAATTTGGTTTACTTCAAGTCAATAATCGAATAGAGGATAATCAACTTGTTTATTTAAGGAAAGGGAACGAGGCTTTCGAAATTTCTTATAAAAACATTTTAAAACAAGATCAAGTAAGGGAATTTCTAAATTCTGAAATTAAGGAATCTAATCTTTCAGAGTTTGAAAATGAGCTTTTAGAAGTTTTCTTTAACCTAATAGAACCTAACGTAAGTTTTGATAGTGAATTCACCCAAAAGGAGTTACAAAGTAAACTGGATAATATTTCTTATACCCGTGGAAATATTGAGCAGGGGAGTAGGGTGATTGCCCGGGGAGAAGTGGTAGAAGGCAATAAGTACAATATCCTGCGATCGCTTAAAAATGAATATGAATCACAGGTTTGGAGTGAAAGTAATTATAAATGGATTATTGTAGGCTATAGCGTTTTAGTGGCTCTCGCACTTTTAATGCTTCTATTATTTATCAGAAAGTATAGAGAAGAGATATTTGAGAACAATGTAAAGGTCACTTTTATTTTCTTCAATATTCTCTTTATGGTGTTGCTTACTAAGCTCGTGGTGAATTTTAATATAGATTACGTTTATGTAGTGCCGCTATGTATTTTGCCACTTACTTTAAAGGCCTTCTTTGATGCCCGCCTGGGAATGTTTACCCACGTAATAACGGTTTTATTACTAGGTTTTATTGTACCAAACAGTTACGAATATATGTTCCTGCAAATTATTGCCGGAATCGTAACTATTCTCACCATGTCTGAACTTTATAAAAGAGCAAATCTCTTTATTTCTGTAGGTCAAATCACCCTTGTTTATATTATTTCCTATTTTGCTTTTACGGTAATCCAGGAAGGCAATATCGTCGATGTTGAAGCTGAAGTCTTGCTTACTTTTCTCCTGGGAGGTCTTGCGACTTTATTTGTACAACCGCTGATTTATATTTATGAAAAAATCTTCGGGATGGTTTCAGATATGTCTTTGCTGGAACTTTCTGATACCAATGCGAAATTGTTGAAGGAACTTTCAGAAAAAGCACCAGGAACTTTTCACCATTCTTTAAATGTTGCAAATCTAGCTGAAGCTGCTGCTAATGAAATTAATGCAAATGCAATGTTGGTTAGAGTAGGGGCACTTTATCACGATATCGGTAAAATGAAAAATCCCACCTATTTTTCTGAAAATCAAACTTCAGCAGTAAATTCTCATGACGAACTTGCGCCTCGTGAAAGCGCCCAGATTATTACTGATCACGTGATTAACGGGATTGAAATAGCCAAGAAGCATAACCTTCCGGACAGGGTTATTGACTTTATTAGAACCCACCACGGGACCACCACGGTTTACTTTTTTTATATGAAAGAAAAAGAGCAAAATGAAAATGCCGCAGCAGAAGATTTTAGATATCCGGGGCCAATTCCTTTCAGTAAAGAGACTGCGATTTTAATGATGTGTGATAGTGTGGAGGCTGCCAGTAAAAGCTTAAAAGAGCCTACTGCCGGGGTGATAGATAATTTTGTAGAGAAGATTATAAATAAGCAAATGAAGGAAGAGCAATTCTTAAACGCGAATATTACTTTTAAAGAAATACAAGTGGTGAAAAAAATACTTAAACGTAAACTTAAGAATATTTTTCACCTCAGGGTAGAATATCCGGAATAGGGCTTAACCTACTGCGGTAATTTTAACTGCTTCATCATTAAATTTAAAAGTATCGCCTTCTTTTTTGCCTTCCATTTCTTTATAGATTGGAGCCTCAGTTGAAATGGCATAAACGCTGCTTCCGTCTTCCATAGCAATTTCACCTATAGGAACTGAAATAAAGTAATAGTTCCCGCTTGTTTCTACAACACTGCCAAAATTTATTACTTCACTGTAATGATCTGGATCTATTCGACTTAAACTTTCTTTCATTTCCTGGGCATCGCTTAAACGGCCGGCATTTTTTTCGAAATCATTTAAAAGCTCTCCTTTATTATCCTCATCGTAATCGGTTTTCATATCATTAGCTTCCATAGATTCTTTAATAAGATCCATTTCCTTTTGATACTTTTCTATTTTCTTATTTACAGCATCTAAACAGTTTAGATAAAGTTCTTTCTTATTACTTACCATGTTATTTTTTGTTGATTTTTTTAAAATTAAATAACCTAAGCAGGCTGAAAGAATATTTAGCAAAAATTTAATAACACACACAAATTATATTATAAGTCTACAGACTTATAATAGGAATTTATAAGCCTTAAGGCTTATAAACAGTAAATATAAGCTTTAAGACTAATATTTTTTTTATATTTGACTTATGATAGCCGTTATTACAGCCGATTTAGTAGATTCTTCAAATTATTCTGAAGCGCTTTTAGACGAAATCCTAAAGAATTTAAATTCAGAATTTGAAAAGCTCCAGCACGAATATGTTGGAACTAAGGTGGACTTTAAAATTTACAGGGGTGATAGCTTTCAGGGCGTGATTTCAAAAGTTCAGGATTCATTACAAATAGCATTACGGGTAAAAAGCCTTATAAATAAAGTGAAACTAAAAGACCAAAAACCTGCAAGCACTTTAGCCGATGTAAAAATAGCCATAGGTATTGGCAGTTTTGATTATAAAGGAGATTCTATGGCTGAATCTAACGGGCAGGCATTTCAATTTTCGGGAAGAACTTTAGACGAAATGAAAAAAGAATCCAGGAAAATTCGTTTAAAAACGCCTTTAAATAGTCTAAATGCAGAATTCGAGGCGAGTTTATTTTTACTGGATGCAGTGATGGAAAAATGGAGCCAGGCTTCTGCCGAAGTGGTTTACTATCTTTTAAAAGGAATGAAAGAAATCGAGATTGCAGAGATATTGAAAATCAGTCAATCGGCTGTAAACCAACGAAAGAAAGCCTGTAGCTGGGAAGCAATTTCGGTCTTGCTGAAACGTTTTGAAAATGTAACTGCCCAGAGTTTATAATTATGAAAGAAACTACGCTCATCTTACTTCAACTTCTCTTGGCACACATTTTAACCGATTTTGTGCTACAACCCACTAAACTGGTAAAACATAAACGGGAGAAAAAGGCGAGTTCATGGTTTTTATATTTCCATTCATTTTTAGCAGGCTTTCTCACCTATCTTTTTTTGCAGGAATGGAATTTATGGTATATACCGATATTAATAAGTATCAGCCATTTTTTTATCGATTTATGGAAACTTCAGCATAAAAACGATACATTGAAACTGTTTTTAATAGATCAGTTTTGGCATATTTTGATAATAATTTTAGTCTGGTTCTATCTAATTGAAGGCTTTTCAGAATTGATTCCTTTTGTTGCTGAAGTCTTTTCTACTCCAGTAATTTTAGCGATCATAATTGGGTATTTACTAGTTATTTTTCCAACGGGATTTCTAATAGGCAAAGCCACCGGGCGTTGGCATAACGAACTTCAACCCAATGGCGAAAGTCACAGCCTGGAAGCTGCAGGCCGGTATATAGGTATTTTTGAAAGAATTCTGGTACTAACTTTTATTCTCACCGAAAATTTTTCCGCCATAGGATTCCTTATCGCTGCAAAATCTATTTTACGCTTTAGCGATAAAACCGATGCCAGTGCGAGAAAACAAACCGAATATGTACTCATAGGGACGCTAATGAGTTTCGCAATCACTATCCTAATCGGGCTACTAGTACGCTACTTCCTCTTCTAAAAGTTGAATATTGCTTTGTAAACGCTCTTTTACGATATTCATCATCCGCTTATTTAAAGCTGAAGAATTCTTGATATAAGCAGCATATTCCTCTAAAGTGAATTGTCCTATTATTATACCCTTTAGACTATTCCTGAATTTTATATCCTTTTGAATGGCATTCTCAATATAGATAAAGCGCTGTTCAAGTTTTAACTCATAGAATTTGTTTTTATGTTTTTTAGTGTAATTCCTAAAAACTTCCAGCAGCAGTTGGTCCTGAAGTTTGGCAACGGGCCGCAAAGTTTTGTTCTGGAATTGTTCGTCTAAACTCATGTTTTCTGAAACTTTGGCCGAAGGAATTTCAGGCCTAAGTTCTACTAATTGAAGGTCACGTGGTATCATAAGAACTAGTTTTCTTAAATTTAATAAACTTTAAACCTCAAATTTCGAGCCTCATTAAAGACTTGTGAACTACTTATAAACATTGCTGCACGTTAAAATCGTCTTAATCGGCCTGTTTAAGCTTATTCTTCTTTTTATCTTTAGTTGGAAGCCTAAATCAAAAACTTTAATCAATCAATGATAATTTCGAAAAACCCTTATACAGGAGAACAAATCTCAAGCCATCACGAATTAAGTGATGCGGAAGTTGAAAAATCTATTAAAAGAGCGCATTCCAGGTTTAAATCCTGGCGGGAAACTTCCTTTGCCGAGCGTAGTAATTTAATGATGAAAGCTTCAAAGGAACTCAAGGATAACTCTCGGAAATATGCTGAAGCGATCACAAAAGAAATGGGAAAACCAATTACCCAGGCTATCGCTGAAGTAGAGAAATGTGCTTGGGTTTGTGAATATTATGCTGAAAATGCCGAATCCCAATTAGAAAATGAAAAGATAAAAACCGATGCGAAAAGCTCTTATGTTGCTTATGAGCCGTTAGGAGTGGTCCTGGCCGTTATGCCGTGGAATTATCCTTTCTGGCAGGTATTTAGGTTTGCTGCACCGGCTCTTATGGCAGGGAATATCGGAATTTTAAAACATGCCAGTAACGTAATGGAATCAGCTAATAATATTCAAAAGGTATTTGAAAATGCAGGTTTCCCGGAGGATTGTTTTCAGAACCTGGTGATTGGCAGCAAGAAAGTTGAAAATATAATTAGAAATAAAAGAGTAAAAGCAGTAACCTTAACCGGTAGCGAAAGAGCAGGAAGCAGTGTAGCTTCAATTGCCGGCGAGGAAATTAAAAAATCGGTTTTAGAACTTGGTGGGAGCAATGCACTCGTAATTTTCAAAGATGCCAATATTGCGGAAAGCGTTAAAACTTGTGTGCAGGCCCGTTTTCAAAATACCGGACAGAGTTGTATTGCCGGAAAACGTTTGCTGCTGCATAAAGATATAGCTGAAGATTTCTTAGAGAAATTCATCCTTCAGGTTCGCGAGCTGAAAAGTGGGGATCCTATGGATGAAGAAACTTTTATTGGTGTAATGGCTAAAGAAAGTCTGGCTGAAGATTTAGAAGACCAGATTAAAGATTCTGTAAAAAAGGGAGCTAAGATTATTTTAGGCGGAAAAAGAGATGGTACTTACTTTGAGCCGACTATAATAACCGGTGCCAAAGAAGGGATGCCTGTCTTTGATGAAGAAACTTTTGGTCCTGCGATTTCTGTTACTGAATTTAAAGATGAAGAAGAAGCGATAGAACTGGTTAATTCTTCCATTTTTGGTCTCGGAGTTTCAATCTTTACCGAAGATGAAGATTTTGCCCTTAAAATAGTTCCAAAATTTGAAGATGGTGCTGTGTTTGTAAACGAACTGGTAAAAAGCGATCCAAGATTACCCTTTGGCGGAACTAAAATTTCAGGTTATGGAAGGGAATTATCCCACCACGGAATCCAGGAATTTACCAATAGAAAAACAGTTTACTTTAACAAATATTAATTACAATGGATTTTGGTAAAGTAGAAAATCCCGAAAATATAGATTTCACCCTACCTGAAACCCATCCTGACACTATTAAAATCCTGAATAAAAAAGGAAATAAAGGAGGATTTAAAGATGTTAGGATAGGCTGCGCGAAATGGGGTAGAAAAGATCTCAAGAATTTTTATCCAAGGGGAACGAAAGATGAGCTTGTTTACTACTCTTCACAGTTTAATAGTATAGAGTTCAACGGTTCTTTCTATAGAATGTATCCGGAAGAACAGTTTGAAAAATGGTATGGAAAAGCTGATGAAGATTTTAAGTTTTTTCCTAAAGTTCCAAGGCTTATAAGCCATTTAAAACGACTTAACGAGACCGAAGAGCTGACCGATGATTTTGTAAAAAATCTGCTTCAGTTAAAGGAGAAATTGGGAATGGTTTTTCTGCAAATGCCAGGAAACTTTGCGCCAAAGTTTATTGATAGGTTGGACGATTTTTTTACCCATTGGCCAAAGGAAATTCCGCTTTCAGCAGAATTGAGACACAAAGAGTGGTATGCAGATGAAAAAGCAACCAACGAACTTTATGAGGTTCTTAAAAAAAGAAATGTAGCGCACGTAATTACCGATACCGCCGGAAGACGCGATCTAATTCATATGCGATTAAGCAATACCACTGCATTTATAAGATACAACGGAGCCAATCATAGCTCAGATTATACAAGATTAGACGATTGGTTGGATAGGCTGGAGGAATGGCATAAAGAAGGCCTAGAGAATGTTTACTTTTTTGTGCATCAAAATGTAGAGGAAGCATCTCCATTACTTTCGGCATACTTTATAGAGAAATTCAACAAAAGATTTAAAACAGATATAAAAATACCTAAAACCTTAAATTAAAATGAAACAACAAGAAGTAGCAGTAACCGTAGATAGTGTAGTGTTTTGCAATGCAAATAATGAATTTAAAGTCTTGCTTATAAAAAGAAAAAACGATCCGTTTGGAGGCAAATGGGCATTACCCGGTGGCTTTATTTCGGAAACAGAAGATTTGGTAACCGCTGCCAAACGTGAATTAAAAGAAGAAACGGGCGTTGCCGTAGAAACTATGGAGCAGGTAAGGGCGTTTGGAGCTCCCGGTCGTGATCCCAGGGGAAGAACGATATCTATAGCCTTTGTAAGCAGAATATTTAATGAGGAAAATTTAAAAGCTGCTGATGACGCTGCAGAAGCTCAATGGGTTAGTATTGAGGATTTGCCAGAATTGGCTTTTGATCACGCTGAAATCATTGAAGCTGCTAAAAATTATTTATAGGATTAAAAATTCCTTAGTCCTTTTTTATTAAAATCTAAAATAATCTGATTGATTTTAAGGAGTTGGTAAAACTTTGAAAAGCTTTTACCAGCCCAGAATTTATGGCTATTTTTAAAATAAAAATATGAGATTTCATACCAGAAAATGGATTAAACCTGAAGACCTCAACCCTAACGGAACCTTATTTGGCGGAAAATTACTGGCCTGGATAGATGAGGAATGTGCTTTATACAGCATCATTCAGCTGGAAAATTCTAAGTGTGTTACTAAATATATGAGTGAGATCAATTTTCAGCATTCTGCGAGACAGGGCGATATTGTTGAAATTGGAATAGAAGTGCTTAAATTCGGCACTACATCTCTAACATTAAAATGCGAGGTTAGAAATAAAATGACACGGCATACTATTATTACTATAGATAAAGTGATTATGGTGACTTTAGATGAAAATGGTAAACCAACGCCGCACGGGAAAACTAAGGTAGAATTTGTGAAAGACAGGTTGCAAGAGCGCGCTTAGCATTTTTCACAAAACAGCACGATTTTTTCGTTTTTAGTATTGGTGGTAAAGAACAAATAGTTTTTGCCACCATCTTTTATTTTTAGCTTTTTTCTTAAAATTTCTACACTTTCAGGAAAGTTCCTAATCGTAATATTAGCTTTTAGCCCCTTAAATTTTTTCTTTAATATTCCATATTTATATTCTTGAATATCAATTACTTTAAACTTTCTACCCGGAAAAAAAATTTCTTTTTCGGAAGTATATAAATGAGAATTGGGATGTAGTTTTGAAGTCTGGGTTTGATGCGCAACTTCATCAAAAAGTCCGCTTTTCATTATGGCTGCATTGGGCTCGTAAATGAAATTTTTAGGCAGGGAATAATTTATTTCATAAGCAGTTTTATTAAAAATCCCTTCAAATTCTTCTATACCCTTTTTAGTAAAATTCAGTGTTTTTATTTTGGTTATAGATATTTCATTCTTTTTTAGTAACCACAATAATTCTTTTACTTCATTATTGATTGCGACAATATAAATTTTAGCTACAAATTTTAATTCTGAAATTCCTGCCTGCAAATCGAGCAGTGGAGAAGTTTTAATGAGTATTTTATTGCTTTTGCTGAGTAGCAAATCAAGATTTTTAGGAATATTTGGTAAACAGTCTACCAGTTTGAAGACTTTCCCACCCGCATTATCACGCCGGGCGGGATCTACATAAATACAATCGAAGTTTCGATCAGAGTCTTTTAAAAAAGTGATACTATCTTCATTTTTAAAATAAATATTTTCTCTTCCTAATTGTTTTAGATTATGTGCTGCGATTTCAAATAATTCGGTATTTAGCTCACAATGAATTACTTCCTTAAAATTTTCAGCAAAATAAAAATCGTCTATTCCTAATCCCCCGGTAAGATCGATTAAAGTTTCACCTTTAAGTATTGAAGCTTTGTATTTTGCAGTTGTTTCAGAAGATGTTTGTTCTAAATTGAGCTTAGGTGGATAGTAGATTTGAGAGTGTGAAAACCAGGTTGGTAACTTTTTTTCAGCCTTTTGCAGCCCGGTTAACTGCTGTGCCAATTCTGAAGATGAAATACCTGGAAAAGGGCTTCCGCGCAACGCCAATTCTGCAGGAGTGGTTTTCAGGTTTTTCCTTAAAAACTCCTGAACTTCGAGATGTAATAAGGCTTTATTCAAAATAGAAGATTAAAGGTCGCGTGTAAGTCGTTTTACGATCTTGTATTCGCTTAAAGATTCTTTTGCAATCACTTTTAAGGCCGTGTAAAAAGGAACGGCTACAACCATTCCGGTGATGCCAAACATAATTCCGGCAATAAGAATAATAAGGAAAATTTCCAGTGGATGCGATTTTACGCTGGCACCGAAAATCATAGGTTGGGAGATCATATTATCTATAAGTTGGCAAATTCCATATCCCAACATTATATAACCTAATTTCGGTAAAATAATCAGTTGGAAATCGGCTCCAAGATTACTGGAAATCACAAAAAGCGCCATTAAAATCCCCGCAAAAAGAGGTCCTAAATAGGGTACCAAATTCAGAAACGCGCAAATAAAAGCAATAGCTATGGGATTGTTGATCTCAAAAACACTCAGTAAAATGGCGTAAAGCACGAACAATACGGTGATTTGCAACGTAAGCCCCACAAAATAGCGAGATAGTAAAATTTTAATTTTGTTAAAAACACGTTGAAATTTCTTTTCGTCTCCCTGATTGGCAAAAACCAGGATGCTATTGAGCATTAATTTGCTGTCTTTAAGCAGGAAAAATGAAATAAAAAGTATGGAGAAAATAGCGATTAAAGTAGCTCCCAGAATGCTAAAAAGATTATTTAAAATCCTGGGGACAGCACTAATATCAAAGTTTCTAATAAATTCACTTTGTTTTAAGCCTTCTATTATATTAATCTCCTCAATACCTAAATAACTATTTATTTGGTTGTTGAGCTCATTAAGATCATTTCTAAAGGCATCCATGTCTATTCGACTTAGATACTGGCTTTGTTCAATTATAATAGGAACGAAGACAAGGATAATTCCCGCGAAGATTGAAAGTACCAGGATTAGTACTATAACTACTGAAAGCTGATTTGGGATTTTTAAACGCTGTCTTAGAAAAATAACTACTGGGCGGCCAATCAGGGAAATTACAGCGGCTATAGCTATATAAACCAATACCGATTGGATTTCCCATAAAAAATACAGCAAAAGAATAATGCCAACCACTATTCCTACAGCCCTTATAATTCCTAAAGTAATTGATTTTGAATTCACGAGGTAAATATATTATTTCTTAGCGAAAGCAAATATTGTTTTTGATATTTCATATAACGCTATTCCTGCAGCTTGTGCAACATTCATACTGCTGTTTTGTCCAAACATATTGATATGCAAATGCTTATCTGAAATTTCTAATAATTCCTTACTTATTCCTGAAGCTTCATTTCCTAAAATTAGGAGTATACATTTATTTTCTTCGGAATATCGAAAATCCTCAACAGGAATACTCGCTGAAGTGATCTCCAATGCATAAACATCGCAATTTGCTTTAGATTTTTGAATAAATTCAATCGCATCTTCAGTAAACTCGTGGATTACTGTTTTATGCGTATTTCTTGATGTTTTTTGAAGCCTTCTATTGTTAAGATTTGCTTCTATTCCTGAAAAAACGATCTTTTCTACATTAAAAGCATCCGCCAGCCTAAAGATGCTACCAATATTTGCTTCTCCGGTAATATTATCTAATAGAAGAATGACAGGAAATTTTTCTTTGCTGAATTTTTTATCAAAATGGGAAAGTTGTTCCATTAATTTTCAAATGCGTATTTTAAAATATTGGCTCCCATTTGTAGTGCTTTTAGTCTTACTTCTTCCGGATCGTTATGAACTTCCGGACTTTCCCAACCATCGCCAAGATCACTTTCTACAGTAAATAAAAGTACCAGTCTATTTTCATCAAAAATCCCTAAAGCTTGTGGAGGTTTATTATCATGCTCATGAATTTTGGGCAAACCGCCAGGAAAATTAAAAGCCGAACTAAAAATAGGGTGGTTTGCGGGAAGTTCTTCCAGTTCTTTTTCAGGAAATACCTTTTGCAACTCTTTTTCTAAATATTGTTGCATTCCGTAGTTATCGTCAATATGAATAAAACCACCACTTAATAAATAATTTCTAAGGTTTTCAGCTTCTTTCTCGTTGAAAATCACATTTCCGTGACCGGTCATATGAATAAAAGGATATTGAAAAATATCTGAATCTCCAGGAGCTACAGTAACGGGTTTAGTTTTTAAACTTGTACCAATATTATTATTAGCAAAGGTGATGAGATTGGGAAGGGAGGTTGGATTTGCATACCAGTCGCCGCCGCCGTTGTATTTTAAAAGCGCGATTTCCTGCGCAGTTGAAAATTGGCATAAAGCTATAAAAAGAAATAAGGGGAAATATTTTTTTAAAGTCGACATCAGCGTAAAAATATTAATAATCCATTAATCCTGATTAATAAGCGCGACAGTATGAGAGGCAACTATTGCCGCTGTTTCTGTTCTCAACCTGCTTTCGCCTAAACTAACCGCAATCCAGCCTTTTTGCATTGCGAGTTTTATTTCTTCAGGAGAAAAATCGCCTTCGGGGCCAATAAGAATGTTTATTTTTTCCTTTGGTTTAGCCTCGTTTTTCAATGAAATACGGGGCATATTTTCCTCGCAGTGCGCCATAAATTTTTGTCCTTCAGTTCCAATCGAAATAAATTCTGAAAAACTAATCGCATCATTTATAATCGGTAAACTAAAATGCAAAGATTGTTTCATCGCACTTTGTAAAACCCTTTCGTACCGATTCAGTTTGATGGTTTTTCTTTCGCTGTGATCGCAAATTACAGGTGTTATTTCGTCTATTCCAATTTCGGTAGCTTTTTCCAGGAACCATTCATACCTGTCGTTCATTTTTGTAGGAGCTACTATAAGGTGTAGCCGATAATTTTTAGGTTTTTCTTCTTCAACTTCAATAATCTTAGCCAAACATTGTTTTGGATCAGCAGTTATGATTTCAGCAGTGAATAAAAAACCTTTTCCGTTGGTAACGTTTAATGTATCCCCAATATTTTTTCGCAAAACCTTCGCTATATGCCGACTTTCATCTTTTGGAAAGACAATTTGCTTATCGGTTTTTTCAATATTCGGGGTATAAAAAAGTTGCATCGATTAAAATTTATAGCGTGCCTGTGCGGTAGTAGTGAAATCTGAAAAATCCTGTTTCAAATATTTATAATGTCCCGCAATGGCAATCATTGCAGCATTATCTGTAGTGTATTCAAATTTAGGAATAAAACAGTTCCAGCCGTGTTTTTTTTCAGCTTCCATCAAAGCCTTTCTAATTCCACTGTTTGCTGAAACCCCGCCGGCTATAGCAATTTGGTTAATCCCGGTTTGTTTCACTGCCTTTTTTAACTTATCCATTAAGATCCTAACGATAGAGAACTGGATGGAGGCACAAATATCTTTCAAATTTTCAGCCACAAAATCAGGATTCTCTTTAATTTGTTTTTGCACAAAATAGAGCACTGAAGTTTTAAATCCGCTAAAACTGAAATTTAAACCAGGAACCTTGGGATTGGGAAAAGGAAAAGCTTTTGGGTTTCCTTCCTGCGCGTATTTATCTACTAAAGGTCCACCAGGATAGGGCAGTCCTAAAATTTTTGCGCTTTTATCGAAGGCTTCGCCCACGGCATCATCTTGAGTTTCGCCAATTACTTCCATCTCAAAATAATTGGAAACTTTTACAATTTGGGTGTGGCCACCACTTATAGTTAAAGCAAGAAATGGAAAAGTTGGTTTTTTAAAGCTTTCTTCCTCAATAAAATGAGCCAGAATATGGGCTTGCATATGGTTTACCTCTATAAGTGGAATTCCTAAACCAAGTGATAAAGATTTTGCGAATGAGGTGCCAACCAATAAAGAACCCATAAGTCCAGGACCTCTCGTAAATGCAATTGCAGATATATCTTTTTTACCGATATTTGCGCTGGCTATGGCCTGGTGAATCACAGGAACTATATTTTGCTGATGAGCTCTGGAAGCGAGTTCGGGAACAACACCACCGTATTTTTGATGAACTTCCTGAGTTGCTACAATGTTAGACAGTATTTTACCGTTGTGCAATATAGCAGCGGCAGTATCGTCGCAGGAAGATTCGATCCCTAATATGTAAATATTTTGTGAAGCCATTAAGTAATAAGGGGCATAGAAATTGTTAATATTGCGTACAAAGTTAAAATATAAAAGCGTATCAAAAAATTCTGGAAAATATTAACTAGAACCGTGGTTGCGCTGGTTTTGCTTTTAGTCATAATTTTGATCGTTTTCTCCATTCCTGCGGTACAAACAGGTGTTGCAGACCGTATCACTACTTCCATTAACGAAAATAATGATGTAAATATTTCTGTAGGCGGGGTAAGTTTAACTTATTTCGGCAGGGTGAAAATTAGCGGAATTTACATTGAAGACCATCATAATGATACCTTAATATTTTCTAAAGAATTGCGCACCTCCCTTCTGGGAGTTACAAACCTGCTTAGCAATAAACCACATTTAGGAAAAACCTATTTAGATGGTTTAGAATTGAATATGCGTAAATATAGGGGCGAGGAAAAGGATAATCTCGGCCAGTTTATAGAGAAATTAAGCACACAGCCTACCGGAGATTCTACCCAATTCGAATTACTTGTAGACCGCATTGAAGTTATCAATGGAGATTATAGTTTTATTAATGAGGAAAGTGAAAACCCAGAATTCCTGGTATTGAAGAATTTAAATATTTATGGAAAAGATCTTAAAATTAAAGGTCCTGAATTGAGCGTAAATATTGAAGGGCTTAATGGAAACGAAAAGCGCGGTCTCGACATAGATAATTTAAGTACACAGTTTTTCTATAGTCCTGAGCAAATGATTTTTGACAATCTTATAATTCAAACGCCACAATCTTTGGTTAATGCCGATCTTGAATTTAATTACAAAACTGAATACTTCTCCGATTTTGAAAACAAAGTAGAAATTACGGGCACATTTACCGAAAGTGTTATTTCCAGTACCGATCTTCAGGCGTTTTATGCTGAATTCGGTGATAACCAGATTATGCAATTAAATACCGATATAAATGGTACTTTAAATGATTTTGTACTTCCTAATGTTCAGTTAACAGGGATGGATCGTAGCAGGGTAGCAGGAATTGTGAATATTGAAGGGGCCTTTTCTCAAGGTGGAGAAGATTTTAGATTAACCGGAGATTTCACCGATTTCACCACTAATTATTACGATCTCATAAATTTATTACCCGGCGATCTTAAGGGTCAACTTCCTGAAAATTTACGTGAGTTTGGTAACTTAAGAATGCGTGGAGATGCTGTTGTTACCAATTCTAACCTTAATGCAGATGTTACAATAGATACACAACTGGGCTCGGCCGAAGCTGATGTGGTTTTACGCGGTTTCAATAATTCAAGAAATGTTACTTATCAGGGGAAATTGATTTTTGAAGATGTAAATATTGGAAAATTAACCAATAATGAAAATCTAGGAAAAACCAGTTTTAACCTGGATATAGATGGTACTGGTTTTGACGCTGAAACACTTAACGCCGAATTAAAAGGGCAAATTTCCAAATTGCAATTCAATGATTATACTTATCAGGGGATTAGGGTGATAGGAAATCTTAGAAATCCTGTTTTCAACGGTTTATTAATGGCTAGCGATCCTAATCTAAAGATGGAATTTAACGGTTTGGCCGATCTTTCTGAAGACATAAACAACTACGATTTTGAAGCCTCAATAGGTTTCGCTGACCTGAATGCGCTTAATTTTGTCTCCCGGGATAGCCTCTCTGTTTTCAAAGGAGACGTGATTATGAATATGAAAGGCACCAATATAGATGATGCTTTTGGCGAAGTTCTGTTGCTGAATACTTCCTATCAAAATCAGAATGATCTTTATTATTTTGATGATTTTAGTATTACCTCAAGCTTTGATGGCCCTGTGAGAACCTTGAGCATAAACTCTCCAGATGTTATAAGTGGGGAAATTAAAGGGGATTTCAATCTTTCAGAAATAAGACCTTTAATAGAAAATTCCCTGGGAAGTATTTATACCAATTACCAGCCCAGAACCATCACCAACAACCAATACCTTGAATTCGATTTTGATATTTATAACAAGATAATAGAAGTTTTTTATCCGGAAATTAACCTGGCACCCAATACTTTTATTCGGGGTCATTTGGCTTCAGATGAATCTGAATTTAAAGTGAATTTCCGTTCTCCAAAGATCGATATCTTTGGAAATATGATGGAAACCGTTAATCTAAACGTAGATAATACCAACCCTATTTACAATACTTATTTCGAAGCCGATAGTGTTTCTACCGGATTTTATAATTTTTCTGAATTCAGTTTTATTAACGTAACCCAAAGAGATACGCTTTTTATAAGATCTGAATTCCAGGGAGGAACAAACAATGAAGACTTTTTCAATCTCAATCTTTTTCACACGATTAATAAAGAAAATAAGTCGGTAGTTGGGATACAGCGTTCCGATCTTACTTTTAAAAATAATACCTGGTATATTAATGAAGAAGGCAATAAAAGTAATAAGGTGATCTTCGATCTAGATTTTAAAGATATAACAATAGACTCGCTGGTGATGAGTCATAAAAATGAGGAAATAAGGCTTAGTGGTGTAATGCGGGATTCTACTTATAAGAATTTTAAAATGGAATTTGACGATGTGGATATTGGCAAAATCACTCCCCACGTAGATAGCCTTGATCTTGCCGGAACACTTAATGGTAAATTTGATTTATTGCAGGAAAACGGAGCATATTATCCCAATACAAACCTGAGGGTAGATTCATTAAATATTAATAACAATTTGCTGGGTAATTTGGTACTTGATGTCGAAGGAAATGAAACGCTTACCAGTTATGCCATAAATGCCAATTTGCGTAAAAATGGCAATGAATCTTTGAATGCTATAGGAGGTATAGATGTAAGTGGGAGTGAGCCCACTATTGAAATGGACGTAGATCTGGACGAATTAAATCTCGCAGCGTTTAGTCCGCTGGGAGGTGAGGTGATTAGTAATATTAGGGGTAGTGCATCGGGAAGTGCCCAGGTTTCCGGAAATTATAAAAACCCCGATTTTTCTGGGGAACTTAGTCTGGCAAATGCAGGCTTAAAAATTCCTTATCTTAATGTAGACCTTGATTTTAAGGATGATGCGATAGTAAATTTAAATCAACAGGAGTTTATTTTTGATGATGTTGAAATTGTAGATACTAAATACAAAACGGGTGGAACACTAAATGGAAGCATAGGCCATAAAAATTTTACCGAATGGAACCTGGATCTAAATATTGATACTAACAGACTTCTTGTTTTGGATACTGAAGGTGACGAAGACGCTCTTTATTATGGGACAGCTTTTATAAGAGGCGACGCCAGTATTGTCGGGCCAACAGATCAGTTAGTAATAGATGTTACAGCTACTACAGAGCGTGGAACCGTTTTTAAAATTCCTTTGAGCGACACCGAATCGGTTGGAGATAACTCCTATATACACTTTTTAAGTCCTGAAGAAAAAGCTGCCCGAAAAGCAGGAGAATCTATAGAACTTCCCGAATTGACCGGCGTAGAACTTATTTTTGATCTCGATATCACCAACGATGCCGAAGTAGAAGTGGTAGTAGACCAAACCAGCGGAAGCACTTTAAGAGGCCGTGGCTCCGGGAACTTACTACTGGAGATAAATACAAACGGGAAATTTAATATGTGGGGTGATTTCGTTGTTTACGAAGGTGTTTATAATTTTAAATATGCCGGGCTTGTTCAAAAAGTTTTTAATGTGGAATCTGGCGGAAGTATCAACTGGAATGGAGATCCAACAGATGCACAACTGGATGTAAGCGCGATTTATGCTTTAAATGCTAATCCTGCAGTTTTACTGGAAAATCCTTCGATCAACAGAAAAATTCCTGTAGAAGTAATTATTAATCTTCAGGGAGAAATACAACAACCCGATATTACTTTTGATATTGCTTTCCCCAGTGCTAGCTCTGTAGTACGTTCAGAATTGGAATATAGAATGGACGACCGCGCCAGTAAAGAGCTTCAGGCATTATTTCTGGTAACCCAGGGAGCGTTCTACAGTGAATTTGGTTTAAGGCAAAACGCAATTACGGGAACCCTTGCGGAAAGAGCCTCAAGTATTGTAAATGATATTTTTGCAGGCGAAGATGGTAAATTTCAGGTTGGAGTAAATTATGTGCAGGGAGATCGTACCCCAGATCAGCAAACCGTAGATCGATTTGGTTTAACACTTTCAACTCAAATTAGCGACAGGGTGATTATTAATGGACAGGTTGGTGTTCCTATTGGGGGAGTAACCGAATCTGTTATTGTAGGTGACCTGGAAATTGACTTCTTGTTAAATGAAGATGGGACCTTAAGGGCTAAAGTTTTTAACAGGGAAAACAATATTCAATTTATTGGGGAAGAAATAGGCTTTACTCAAGGTATTGGTCTATCCTATTCCGTAGATTTTGACACTTTTAAGGAATTGATCAGGAAAATTGCAAGTACCGAAATTAAAGCATTAAACACAGAAACTGAATCCAAAGCAGCAACTCGTCCAGTAACTCCTGATTATATTCGTTTTCCTGACGAAGATTCAAATTAATTTTAACATCTAAAACTTATCCTTTTTTCTTTTAAGGTAACACCTGAGTTTGTATTTTTAGGCGAGAAATTAAAATTATGACAAAAAGGATAAAACGAATTGGAGTAATGACTTCTGGAGGAGATTCTCCCGGAATGAATGCTGCAATTAGAGCTGTGGTTAGGTCGAATGCCTATTATCGTGTAGAATGTGTTGGATTTATGAGAGGCTTTCAGGGAATGATAGAAGGCGACTATATAGAACTTGACGCCCGTAGCGTACGTAATATCATTAATTTGGGTGGAACTTTTCTCAAATCGGCTCGTTCTAAAGAATTTTTAACTCAAGAAGGCAGGGAAAAAGCTGCTTACCATTTAAAGAATGCCAATGTAGACGCAATGATTCTTATTGGTGGCGACGGTACCTTTAGAGGGGGACAAATCTTTAGTGAAGAACATAATATTCCCGTAATTGGCGTTCCTGGAACTATAGATAATGATATTTTCGGAACACATTATACTATAGGCTACGATACTGCTTTAAATACTGTGATAGATGCGGTAGATAAAATTAGGGATACCGCAAGCTCTCACAACAGATTGTTTTTTGTTGAAGTAATGGGTAGGGATGCCGGGTTTATCGCTTTAAATAGCGGAATTGGCGCCGGTGCGGAAGAAATTTTAATTCCTGAGGAAGATCTGGGTTTAGATCGTTTATTAAACTCACTGGAAAGAAGTCGCCGCTCGGGAAAAACTTCCAGTATTGTTATTGTTTCTGAAGGTGATAAAATCGGAAAAAATGTTTTTGAACTTGCAGCCTACGTAAAAGAAAACCTCCCTTATTATGATGCTAAAGTTTCCGTTTTAGGGCATATTCAACGTGGAGGAAGTCCTACTTGTTTTGATCGTGTTCTAGCCAGCCGTTTATGTGTAAAAGCTGTTGAACTTGCTCTTGACGGCAACCGGGATATAATGGTAGGAATGATGAATAATGAAGTACAGGCTATTGAACTGGAAAAAGCGCTAAAAGTAAAACCAAGTATTAATAAAGATTTGCTTCGCATTTCTGATATTTTATCTGTATAAATAATGAAAACAGTTGCAATTATAGCCCACAACGGGAAAAAGGCCGAAATGGTTCAGTTTTTAAATAATCATAAAGAAGCGCTTCAGGCTAAGAATATTAGATTAATCGCCACCGGAACCACAGGTGCAAAAACCGAATCAGCCGGCTTTGAAGTTGAAAAATTGCTTTCAGGGCCACTAGGTGGCGATGCACAAATAGCTTCCCGTATTGCTGAAGGTAAAGTAGATATGGTAATTTTCTTTCGGGATCCTCTAGATAAACACCCTCATGAACCCGATATTTTTATGTTGATGCGTTTATGTGATGTTCACGATATTCCGTTGGCAACGAATCCTGCTTCGGCAAAATTATTAATGCAAGCTTTTTAAATTTTAATTCTTCCATTTGAATATTTCCAAAACCTTTTTCTTGCTGGTTGTCTTGATCTTGCTTTGTTCATCTTCATTAAAAGCCCAATCAAATCATAATGAAGCTGCTTTCTTCAACATAGGAATAGGTTCCGTCTTTAGTGGAATTGGCGCAATAATTAACAAGAAACCTCAGGAAAGATTAGGAAAAGTTCTACTTAAAGGAATGGCCCAGGGCGCTTTGGGCGGTTATCTGGTTTACGAAAGTAAAATTATTGCCGGTAGGATTGCTAAAGAGGAAAACCTTACCTATGGCTGGCCGGCGAAATTCGTCAATTCAGCCGGAACTTCTATTATAGAAAATGCGGCTTCAAATCGTAATTTTTGGGAACAATGGAACTTAAATATTGGTTTTAACCGAATAGAATTCCATACTAAAGATCGTTTTCAGGTTAAGTACAGGATTCAACCGGTATCTTTTCTTTTAACCACTTATACCGCTTTTCAAAATAAATGGGAGCCAGATTTGAGTCTAAGGGTCGGGGAATTCGTCTTTTCTGGTAATAGTTTTTACAGAAGTGAAGAAAATTCTTATCTGGGGGCTGCAATCGGTACATCAATATTGTTAAACCCGGAAACCGGGGGTTTTAATTATGGGACTGTGGCACATGAAATGGTTCATGTTTTTCAGTATCACGATTTTAACGTGCTAAATACCTATTCAAACAAACCTTTAAGGAAATTAAAGGAAGGCTCAGGCTTTTTCCGGATAATGGATAAAATCTTTCATTACGATTTTAATGTCTTCATATTTGCCGGATTGTATAAGATGGAACACTTTGGTAAAAACCGGCAAACTTTTGAAGGTTATTATTCTAATTATTTTGAACGGGAAGCTTATTTCTTCAGTGATTATTGATCTTTTACTGCAATTGCGCTAATTTCTACATTTACAAATTTAGGTAAATTCGCAACTTCTACAGTTTCTCTCGCAGGTGCAGTTTCCGCATTAAAATATGATCCATAAACTTCATTTATTTTAGCAAAATTATTCATATCGCTAATAAAGATTGAAGTTTTTATTACGTTTTCGAAGTCCATTCCAGCTTCAGCAAGAATCGCTTTTAGATTTTGCATTACCCTGGTTGTTTCCTTCTGAAGTTCCTTGGTCTCCAGCTCGTTAGTTTCTGGATTAAGCGCAATTTGTCCTGAGATATAAAGCATATTGCCTGTTAAAACAGCCTGGTTGTATGGCCCAATAGGAGCAGGGGCTTTGTCAGTTTTAATTATTTTTTTCATAATAAAAATTTTCAATTGTTTTTATAATCTACGGTCTGGTTCTCTACGCTTGTCGTATTTAATATCGCTTAAGATAGCCGATTTAATCCCAATAAAGAAATACCAGGATCGACGTTCGCTAAATGGCACCCAGTTAAAACTAAGTCGCCAGGTATTTAAATCACGCTGAAATCTCAACTGAGTATAGGTAAACCCTAATTCTTTTAAATCATAACCCGAAGAAGCTCCAACCTTCCATTTTGGTGAAAGTTCTACATCTCCTGAAAACATAATAGAGTGGGAGCTAATCTCGTTTTGACGGGCAGTATTATTATAAGTCATGGTATAAGAGACACGCAGATCCCACGGGATTTTATAATTGTACCAGTTGTCATTTCTTTCCTGGCGATCTTCATTATCAAAAGCATCGTCTTCTTCATCATAAAATTTTCCTTCCAGGTCAGAGCCCTTCCCGAAAAGGTCGTCCCGTCTTCCGCCACCACGATATGTGTCGTTGTCTATGTCATCTTCACTTTCGTCTTCACCTTCATCTTCGAAATCTTTACTTGAAAAAGCATATCCGAAACTTACGTTAGCATTTGTGAACCTAAACAAACTCCCCCCATTATTAATGTTAAGTCTATTAGTTCTTCGATTATTGTTATCTAAAGCATAAATATCCATATTCCCCGCCACGTTAATATCCAGTTTATCACGAACAATTGGGATACTTCCCCTAAGAGCTATTGGGGAAAGTTTAGGTTCACCTGCCTCTCCTGAAAGATTATAAGCCGTACTCATGCTAAAATTATTCAATAATTTGATTTTATCAGGCTCTGTCGCAGTACTGTCTTTAGACCGCACTTTCGCTTCTAAAGTATTACTAATACTAAGCCCCAGGGAACTGGAAAACCTGTTTCCTGGGGCGCCATACAAAGTTCCACTAAATCTGGTATAATCAACCATATTGGTTTCTATGGGATTGGCCGGGTTGAGTCGTTCGTAAGTATCGTAATATTGGTCAAACCCAGGGTTTACATTATAACTTAAAGAAGGTCGCATTACGTGTCTAATCGCCTGTATTTTTTTATCTTTTCCAAAGTTCTTTAAACCGTATAAAGTAGTTCCAATGCTGGTGCCAAAATTATAGGTTCTATAGGAATCAAATCCGTTTATGGTATCAATAACCACTTCATTATTAAATTCATTGTAGGATTGCTCAAAGGTTTTAAACACCCAATTTTCTTCGTAATTGGCGTTAGCACTTACGCTTAAATAATTGAATAATTTAAAGTTTGTTGAAACCGGAATAGAATGTTGCGCCCCGTAATTGGCATCACGAAACATTTCTGGTTTAAAAAACAGGGAATCTGTAGTTCTAATCTGATTTTCGCCCCTTATATTATACTGAAAATTTATATTCTCAATAATTCCTTTTTTTGCACCAGTTTTTGGTGCAAAAGGATAAATACGCGTCATACTCGCCTGCAAGGTAGGCAAACTCATATCTATAGTTTGTGTTCTTGTATTTTGGCTGTGCCGGGCGGCAACACTTAAATTAACCTGAGGTTCCCCTGGAAAAGTTTTGCTATACGAAACCGAAGAGCTTAAAGTATTGGTTAAAAAATTACCTGTATTCATTTGATTAACAGAGTTTTGATAGTATGTACTACTTCCCAGGTTTACAGAAGCGCTAAACCTTGAATTAGGATTTGCCTTGGCATCCTGATTATGCGACCACTGAATATTATAAACAGATTGTTCGGCAAAATCGGGGAAACCACGTTCACTTTGAAAGAGGTTTTCATACCTAATTCTAACATTTCCGCGATACCGATAACGTTTAGCATAATTACTTTCCAGCCTTACCGCATAACTCCCATTTGTATAATAATCTCCCAAAGTAAGCAAATCTACATAATCGCTAATAGCGAAATAGTACCCTCCATTTTGAAGAAAGTAACCACGCTGACTATCTCCAAAACTAGGAATTATAAATCCTGAAGTTTCCTCTTCTGTTAACGGAAAATATCCAAAGGGAAGCCCCAAAGGAGTTGGCACATCGGCAAGGTACATATTCACAAAGCCTGAAACGATCTTTTTGTCCGGAACAAATTTTATTTTCCGGGCATAGAAGTAATAATCAGGGTTGTCTAAATCTTCATCAGTGGTAAAGCGCACATTTTGCATAAAATACACCGAATCGTTCTCACGCTTGGTCACTTCGCCTCTTACATTAAAATTTGCTTGCTGGGTTCTGGAATTATAGACAAGGGCTCTTTCTGTATCAAAATTAAAACGAATAGAATCGGGTTCTACGGTTTGATTCCCCTGAACAAAAACCGGTTTTTGCGAGTAGGTGCCGGTAGAATCAGGAATTCCGTAGGCATAAACTTCATTTTTATTATTGTCTATTATTATCAAGCCGGCGTTAATCTGCATATCTTCATAGATAATTTGCGCTTCATTATATAGATACATACGGTTTTCCTTCTGGCTTATCCGCATATAATCTGTAGCTTCATATTTAACCACTCCGGTAATAAGCTGATTGCCCTTTTGTGGGACCTGTAGAGAATCCCCAACAATACTATCAGTAATTTTTATGGTTTCTGCAAGAGGTAAGGAATCGCCAACGCTAACTATAGAGTCTCTTTCTTTAGCGTCTATATTTATTTCTTTATCGGTTCCTATTTCCTGAGCGTTTATACAAACGAGAGGAAGCAGTATGAAAATACAGCAAAAAAGTATATTAGGTATGTTTGTTTGCAATGCTCTAAGTGCTATTTTTGTAAAGAATGGCTTGCTTTTTGCAATTTCAAAATTACATATATTTTTTCAGCTTAGATTTGAGATTAACTGAAAAAAGTAATTAAAATAATCAGCCTAAAATTAGCGTTATCTTTTTATGAGAACGAACCTACTTAAACTTTTCGTATTTTTCTTTATTTTTCTTGCCAGCTTACAAGGTTTACTGGCTATTAACGATAAACCGCGAGACCGTTTCGTGGTAGTTCTTGATGCAGGTCACGGGGGGAAAGATCCGGGAAATATGGGCAATGGATTTAAAGAAAAAGATATCGCGCTCAATATTATCTTAAAAATAGGGGAAGCCCTTGAGAAAAAAGGCGGGATTGAAGTTATTTACACCCGGGATTCTGATGTTTTTATCCCTTTAGATAAAAGAGCCACGATTGCTAACGAGGCTAATGCAGACCTTTTTGTTTCAGTACATTGTAATTCACATAACTCCCAGGCTTATGGAACTGAAACTTTTGTTTTAGGGCTTCATAAATCTAAAGAAAACTTTGAAATAGCGAAAAAGGAAAACTCCGTGATTTTTTTAGAGGAAGATTATGAAGTTACCTACGGTGGGTTTAATCCTAATTCTCCTGAATCTTATATAGGAATGGCATTGATGCAGGAAGAATATCTAAATCAAAGTATTTTATTAGCCGATTTTGTTCAGAAGAATTTCACAAATCAATTAAAAAGAAAAAACCGTGGCGTAAAACAAGCCGGGTTTTTGGTGCTTAAAAATGCCGTAATGCCCAGTGTTCTTATTGAAACCGGATTTTTAACCAATAATCATGAAGGTCCCTATTTAAATAGTGGGGGAGGACAAAATAAAATGGCTTCGGCTATTGTAGAAGCGATAGAAAAGTATGCGAATAGTATTAATCTTTCCAACCTGGAAAGTATAGGTGGCGGTGCAACTCCAGGCTCAGTTTCTCAAAGCCAGGTTTATGAAGGAATCACTTTTAAAATTCAACTTGCCGCAGGTTCTAAACGCTTGGATACTAAACCCTATAATTTTAAAGGCTTAGAAGATGTAAAACGGGCAAAGGAAGATGGTTTATACAAATATTATTACGGTGCTACTTCAGATTATATTAAAATAAACAAGCTTCACAATAAGGCAAAACAAAATGGATATCCTTCAAGTTATATTGTGGCTTTTAAGGATGGCAGCAAGATTACAGTTAATGACGCGTTAAAATCTAAGGTTAATTAAGGCCTCTTTTCTATTTTATTTCTAAATTTGTCCTTATCCTAAAAAAATAGCTTTTGAAATTTACACGTGAAGTAAAAACTGCATTACTAGCAATCATTGCTATCCTCCTACTAATTTTTGGTTATAGTTTTTTAAAAGGTAAAAACCTTTTAGATTCCAGCAGGACTTTCCATGCGATTTATAATGATGTAGAAGGACTTTCCCCTTCTTCAGCTGTTACTATAAATGGACTTAAGGTTGGACAAGTTACCAAAATCGGTTTTCTTGACGCCAAGGGTACACTTGTAGTTAGTTTTACGGTTGAGAATGATTTTAATTTCTCAAAAAATAGTACCGCTCAAATTTATGGAGGTAATATAATTGGCGGAAAATCTTTGGCTATTCTTCCAGATTATAAAATTGATGAAATGGCAAAATCTGGAGATACTTTGCTAAGTGATACTGAAGAAGGAATTATGGAATTGGTAAATGATAGGTTAACACCCCTTCAGGAAAAGGTTGAAAATACCATAGTTAGTGCAGATTCACTTGTTACAGCAATTAATAAAGTTCTGAACGATAGCACCCGACATAATATTCAAAACACTTTTAAAGATCTTAGCGCGACTGTAGCTTCTTTTAAAGTAACCGCAAATACGTTAGAGGGAATTGTAGGTCGAAATTCAGGGAAAATTGATAGAACATTTACCAATCTTGATGAAATGAGCACCAATTTCAGTTCCTTTTCAGATACTTTGACCCAAATGGATATTGGGAAAATCACCAAGGATCTTGAAAAAGTAGTGGCCGATTTTGAAAGTGTTTCAGATAAATTAAATAATAAAGAGGGTACCGTTGGGAAGTTAATTAATGATGATGCAGTTTATAACAACCTGGACAATGCTACCAAACAGTTAGAACAATTATTAGAAGACGTAAAATTGAATCCTAAACGATACGTGCATTTCTCTGTCTTCGGAAAAAACGAACAACCTTTTCAGGAACCAGAAGAAGAGGATTCAATAAATTAACCAACTATGCAAATTATTCCCCAGGTCCTATTTTTAATAACCTTAGTGATAGGTATCGGATTTTTTATTCGTAACATCCGCAGGTTATTAAGAAATATAAAATTAGGAAAAGAGGTAGACCGCAACGATAATAAAGGAGAACGTTTCGCAAAAATGGCCAGGATTGCCTTTGGTCAAAGCAAAATGGTTAAAAAACCGGTTTCAGGATTTCTTCACGTTATTGTTTATGTAGGTTTTATAATTATAAATATTGAAGTTCTTGAGATTATAATAGATGGATTGTTTGGCACTCACCGTATCCTTTCCTTTATGGGCGGTTTTTACGATGTGCTTATTGCTTCCTTTGAAGTCCTGGCATTATTTGTTTTAATTGGAGTGATCGTTTTCTGGATAAGAAGGAATATACTTAATATTTATCGTTTTTTAAGTCGGGAATTAAAAGGCTGGCCTAAAAATGACGCCAATTACATTCTTTATTTTGAAATGGTGCTTATGGTGCTTTTCCTGGTGATGAATGGTACAGATTATCAACTTCAGCTCAATGGAGCGCCACATTACGCTAGTGAGGCAGGCATAACCGGAAGTTTTCCTATCAGCCAGTTTTTACTACCTATTTTTGACGGAATGAGCAATGTAACACTTATCATTTTTGAAAGAACAGCTTGGTGGTTACATATTTTAGGGATTCTTTTCTTTTTGAATTACCTGTATTATTCCAAGCATTTGCATATTCTACTGGCTTTCCCAAATGTTTATTTTTCAAAACTCCAGCCACAAGGAGAGATGAACAACCTACAATCGGTAACCGAAGAAGTTAAACTGATGATGGATCCCGACGCCGATCCTTTTGCTGCTCCGGCAGAGGAAGAGGAAGGCGCCGAACCAGATAAATTTGGAGCTTCAGATGTTTTTGATCTTAACCAGGTTCAATTATTAAATTCTTACACCTGTACCGAATGCGGAAGATGTACTGCTGAGTGCCCCGCCAATCAAACCGGTAAAAAACTTTCTCCCAGAAAAATTATGATGGATACCCGTGATAGATTGGAAGAAGTAGGGGAGATAATAAACACAAAAGGTAAATACGAAGATAACGGTAAGCAATTGCTAGACGATTTTATCCTGCGTGAAGAACTTTGGGCATGTACCACTTGTAATGCTTGTGTAGAAGCCTGCCCGGTTGGGATAGATCCACTTTCTATAATTTTAGATATGCGTCGTTATTTGGTGATGGAAGAAAGTGCCGCGCCTAACGAACTAGCCATTGCGATGACCAATATTGAAAACAATGGTGCACCCTGGCCTTACAACCAACAGGACAGATTGAACTGGGCGAAAGAAAATTAATTTTTCTGATAGCAAAACAAAAATATTTTTTGAATTACAAGACTCCCCAAAAGTCTTTTGAATAAAATTAAAAGGAATTAGATATGGCAGAAGCATTAAAAGTACCAACAATGGCCGAGTATATGGCTGAAGGCAAAAAACCAGAAGTCTTATTTTGGGTTGGTTGCGCCGGTAGTTTTGATGATAGAGCAAAAAAGATCACCAAAGCTTTTGTAAAACTTTTACATGAAGCTGGTGTAGATTTTGCTGTTTTGGGAACTGAAGAAAGTTGTACAGGAGATCCGGCAAAACGGGCTGGAAACGAATTTCTTTTCCAAATGCAAGCTGCGACAAATATTGAAGTCCTTAACGGCTATGAAATAGAAAAAGTGGTAACAGCTTGTCCGCACTGCTTTAATACCATAAAAAATGAATATCCTGCCTTAGGTGGGAATTACGAAGTCATGCACCACACGCAATTTTTAAAAGCCCTTTTAAATGAGGGGAAATTAAAGGTTGAAGGCGGAAAATTTAAAGGAAAACGTATCACTTTCCATGATCCTTGCTATTTAGGCCGTGCTAACGGGGAATATGAAGCACCTCGCGATTTACTAAGAAAGCTGGAAGTAGAGCTCGTAGAAATGCGTAAATGCAAATCTAACGGACTTTGTTGCGGTGCCGGTGGTGGACAGATGTTTAAAGAACCAGAACCTGGTAATAAAGACATTAATATTGAACGTACCGAGCAGGCTATGGAAGTGAAACCTGAAGTTATTGCTGCTGGTTGCCCGTTTTGCAATACGATGATGACAGATGGAGTAAAAGGAAAAAATCAAGAAGATAGGGTAGCAGTAATGGATGTTGCTGAACTTATTGCAAACGCACACGATCTATAATACCTCATTGAGGGTTTAATTCCCCGAGGCCTTGCCCGAATCATTCAGGCGGGCTTGCCCCGAGGTTCCTGATTAAATTATTCAATAACAAGATTATTTAATTGAAAAAGCTTGAGATTTCTTCTCAGGCTTTTTAGTTTTTTTAATCACACTTATTGAGTAAAAAGAGCAAACGTTAAAAGCAAAAACTATACTTGACACAACAGCTAAATCAGTTAATTTTGTAAAAATATAATTTCAGCAATTTATGTTAGTACCATTCGAAAATCTACCCGATTCTTCAAGGGTTTGGATATACCAGGCAAACCGTTCTTTTTCTACTGAGGAGTTGGAAGAAATACAATCCCGTCTAGACCAGTTCGTTACACAATGGACTGCTCATGGAGCCGATTTACAGGCCGGTTACCTCATTAAATACAAGCGATTCATAATTCTGGCATTAGATCAGGAAATGAATGCAGCAACTGGTTGCTCAATAGATGCTTCTGTGCATTTTATTCAGCAATTGGAGAAAGAATTCAATGTAGATCTTCTGGATAAGATGAATGTTTCCTACAAACAGGGAGAATTCATAGCATATAAAACGCTTTCAGATTTTAGAAAAATGGCCAAACAAAAAGCCGTATCGCCTAAAACTATCGTTTTTAATAATCTCGTAAACAATAAAGCCGAATTTCTTTCAGATTGGGAAGTTCCTGCTTCTGAAAGTTGGCATAATCGTTTCCTTAATTGATGAAACTTATCTTTACACCGAAAATCTTTCTCTTAACTTGCTTTCTTTTTGTTTCTTCCCAGCTTTTCTCGCAAAATAATCCTTTGCTTTCTGAAGACGTTGAAGCCCAAAAAAAGTGGGTAGATAGCGTATACAATGCAATGAGCCTTAAAGAAAAAATAGGGCAATTATTTATGGTAAGTGTTGCTTCAGAAAGTGGTGAAACTTATATAAATAAGGCAAGAAAACAAATTTCCGAAGAATATATTGGAGGGATTATTTTTTCTAAAGGAGGGCCTGGAAGACAGGCAAAATTAACCAATGAATTCCAGCAACTTTCCAGAACACCTCTTCTTATAGGAATGGATGCCGAATGGGGACTGGCTATGCGACTGGATTCTACCTTCGCGTTACCCTGGAATATGACCCTGGGCGCTATTCAGGATAATAATTTAGTTGAAGAAGCTGGCGCCGCAATTTCCCGCCACACCAAAAGATTAGGCGTTCACATTAATTTTGCACCAGTAGTAGACATTAATACCAATGCGAACAACCCGATAATTGGAAACCGCAGTTTTGGAGAAAATAAAATTAATGTAACCGAAAAATCTTACGCCTTTATGAGGGGAATGCATCGGTTAGGTTCATTATCTAGTGCCAAGCATTTTCCCGGCCACGGAGACACTGATACAGATTCGCATAAAACCTTACCTACTATTCCGTTTTCCAAAGAAAGACTGGATAGTTTAGAATTGTACCCATATTATCCTTTGATCACCCACGGACTTTCCAGTGTGATGGTCGCTCATTTAAATATAACGGCGCTTCAGGAAAATAGAAATACACCATCTTCTCTTTCCAAAGCGGTAATCACAGATCTTCTAAAGGAAAAAATGAATTTTGAAGGCTTGGTTTTTACCGATGCGCTCAATATGAAGGGTCTTACAAATAGCACCGAAACCGGAGATGCCGAATTAAGAGCATTTCTGGCAGGTAATGATATGCTTTTAATGCCAGAAAATATTGAAGTTGCTTCGGAGGTTTTAATTAACGCGTTTAAAAATAATATTATTAGCCCCGGGAGATTGGCACATTCTGTAAAAAAGATACTTCAGGCAAAATATAAAGCCGGCCTGCATCAACAGAAATTAGTACAGGAAAATTTCCTTTCCGAAGAATTAAATACCGTGCGAGATCAGGTCTTGTTAGAAGAACTTTATGAAAATGCACTTACACTTATAAAAAATAACAAAGGTGTTTTACCGGTTAAAGATCTTGATGATACCAAAATCGCTTATGTAAATTTTGGAGATGCAAATGGCAGTCCTTTTTTAAAAGAATTAAAGAGATACGCACATATAGATTGGGTTTCTGCGGTAAGGCTAAATGATTTACAGGAGAAACTAGCCAACTATGATTTGGTGATTTTAGGTTATCATAAATCGAACAACAACCCCTGGGCTTCTTATAAATTTTCATCGGGGGAATTGCATTGGATCAGTCAAATTTCCAAAGAAAATAAAACGGTTCTTAGCCTTTTTTCAAGTCCGTATGCATTAAGTGAACTACGCGGACTCAATGAATTGGATGGGATTTTGGTTAATTATCAAAACCACACAATTGCACAGGAAAAAGCTGCTCAATTAATATTTGGGGCTATTGACGCCAGAGGAAAGCTTCCTGTAAGTATAGGCAATAATTTTCCGGAAGGCACCGGTTATCAAACAAAAAGCCTTGATAGATTAGCTTACGGTTTACCGGAAAGTGTTGGTCTAAATTCTTATAAATTAAATAGAATAGACAGCATAATTACTGAAGCCATCGATAAAGAAATGACGCCGGGAGCTCAAATTCTAATAGCCAGAAAAGGGAAAATTGTTTATAATAAAAACTTTGGTCACCATACTTACGATAAGGAAATCCCGGTTTCGGATACTTCGGTTTACGATCTGGCTTCTTTGACTAAAATCCTGGCTACTCTACCGCTTATTATGGAGCAGGAGGAAGAAGGTATAATAAGCTTTGATACCAAGTTGGGAGAAATGATGCCGGTTTTTCAGAATTCAAATAAAGCTAATATTGGTCTACAGGATATGTTAATGCACTATGCGCGATTAAAATCCTGGATACCGTTTCATATAAATACCATAGACCGAAAAACAAGGCAACCTTCTGAAGTTTATTTCCATAAAATGCCTTCAGCCGAATTCAATACAAAAGTTGCCAACGAGATGTATCTTAGAAACGATATGCAGGATACTATTATCAATATCATAAAAGATAGCGATTTAGAACGGCGTTTGGATTATAAGTATAGTGATTTACCATTTTATATTCTTAAATATTATCTTGAAGGTTTTTATGGGCAAACCCTGAATAATCTTACGCAGGAGAAAATTTATAAACCTTTAGGAGCTACACATACCGGTTATTTGCCAACTACAAGATTTCCATTAAAACAAATTGTACCGACTGAAATTGATAAACTTTGGCGCAGGCAACTTATTCATGGCGTGGTTCACGATCAGGGCGCAGCTTTACAGGGCGGAATTGGCGGTCACGCCGGGCTTTTTAGCAATGCTAATGATGTCGCTAAAATAATGCAGCTTTATCTTAATGATGGGAACTATGGAGGTAAAAGATACCTTAATGAAGAAACTATTGCTAAATTCAATACTTGTTATTATTGTGAGGAAAATGTAAGGCGTGGTGTTGGTTTCGACAAACCACAGCTGGGAAGTTCAGGGCCAACCTGTAATTGTTTATCTATGCAAAGTTTTGGTCATAGTGGCTTTACGGGTACCTTTGCATGGGCAGATCCCGAAGAAGAAATTGTTTATGTATTTTTGTCTAACAGAACTTTTCCCGATTCTACCAATAGAAAGTTGATTAGGGAAGATGTTAGGTCAAGAATACAGGAAGTTATTTATGAATCTATAGATTTTTAGCCGACATATTCCAGGCAAGCAAATAACTTCGGGTACGAGTACACGAGACTTTAAATTTGAAAATTATAAAATTCGGCGCTTGCGTCGCTATATTCTCACTTAGTGAATAAAATAAAACTTGATGAAAATAGCCATTGTTTGTTATCCTACCTTTGGAGGTAGTGGAGTGGTAGCCACAGAGCTGGGCCTTGCCCTTGCGAAACGCGGTCACGAAATACATTTTGTAACCTACAGTCATCCTGTTCGTTTAGATCAACTTTCCAGCAATGTGCGATTTCACGAAGTACATGTGCCAGAATATCCGCTTTTTCATTATCAGCCTTATGAACTTGCATTGAGCAGTAAACTGGTAAATGTTGTAAAGCAATTTGGAATTGAACTTCTGCACGTTCACTATGCAATTCCACACGCTTATGCCGGTTATATGGCTAAAAAAATGCTTGCTGAAGAAGGCATAACATTACCCATGGTTACAACACTTCACGGAACCGACATCACTTTAGTTGGAAATCACCCTTTCTACAAACCAGCGGTAACTTTTAGCATAAATAATAGCGATGTCGTGACTTCGGTTTCTAAAAGTTTAAAAGAAGACACCTTGAAATTCTTCAAAATTAGAAATGAAATTGAAGTAGTTCCCAATTTTATTGATTGCAGCAAATACGACAAAAAAGAGTTTACCGATTGCCAGCGGGAAATGATGGCCGATAAAAAAGAGAAAATCATCACCCACATCAGTAATTTCAGAAAAGTAAAGCGAATAGATGATGTAATCCGAATCTTTTATGAAATTCAGAAGAAAATAGATGCCAAATTAATGATGGTAGGGGAAGGTCCTGAAAAAGAAATGGCAGAAGATTTAGCCGATGAACTCAATATTGCAGATAAAGTGATGTTTTTAGGAGAAAGCCACGAAATAGACAAGATTCTGTGTTTTTCAGATTTATTTCTTCTGCCTTCAGAAAAAGAAAGTTTTGGTCTTTCAGCATTAGAAGCAATGGTTAATGGTGTTGCCGTAATTTCTACTAATACCGGTGGTCTTCCGGAAGTTAACCAACATGGTATTTCGGGCTATTTAAGTAATGTGGGAGATGTACAGGAAATGGCTGCAAACTCCTTAAAAATCCTCGAGAATGAAGAAACCCTGGAGGAATTTAAGAACAACGCCCGAAAAGTTGCTGAAAAATTCGATATAAAAAATGTAATGCCGCTTTATGAAGATATTTATGAAAAGGCTTTACAAACCACGGTATAAAAAAGAGGCTGTTTTAGAAACAGCCTCTTTACTTTAATCTTTTTTCTATTTATTATCTAGAACTGGTATCTAACTCCCAATGCGATATCTGGAGAAAAATCATTTAGTACAGCGTTATCACTAAAGAATCCAAATTCTGGTCTAAAGTCTAACGAAATCAATAAAGGGATATCAAAGTTATATTCAATACCTATATCCCCAGCAAGGAATAAATAAGTGCCACTATCTTCATCGCGAAATTCGCGATTTGCATCAACGCCTAATATTCCTGCACCGGCACCTACATACCAGTTAAATCCACCTTCAATATTCCACACCCATTGGTAAATTCCGGTAAGTTTGAATGCATCATACTTGCTATTATCACGCCATCCAAGATCTAGTTCCAAACGGTTATTGTCAGTACCTAAGGCTCTTTGGTAAGAGATTTCGGCTCCAACACCATCACCACCACCAAATCGCAGTCCAAGGGCATTATCTGAAATAGTTTGAGCTTCAGCCTGATTATAAAATGTAGCACCGATTACAAAAGCGGCAAGTAAAATTAATTTCTTCATAGTTAGTGTTTTTAATATTGTTAGCAAATTTAAATGTTAAAACATCACTTGAAACGTAGGCAAAGCCAATCTATTGTTAATATTGTTTAAAAATCTGTTAAGCGTATTAGGGGGAATTTTTCTATTTTTAACCCAATATTATGAAAGAAAAACTTAACCTATTAGCCCAGCAAATTGACGGTCAGTTATATAACGACCAATTATGGCGTTCAATATATGCTACCGATGCTTCTGTTTACCGTGAAATGCCTTTGGCGGTCTGTTATCCAAAAAGCGAAAATGATTTAAAGAAGCTTATAAAATTTGCAAAAAAGAATAAAACTTCATTAATCCCAAGAACTGCAGGAACTTCCCTGGCAGGCCAGTGTGTAGGTGATGGGATTGTGGTAGATGTTTCCAAACATTTTACAAAAATCTTAAAAATTGATCAGGATGCAAAAACCGTGACTTTACAGCCCGGGGTAATTCGTGACGATTTAAACAGGGTTTTAAATGAATACGGTCTTTTCTTTGGTCCAAATACTTCAACCTCCAACCGTTGTATGATTGGCGGAATGGTGGGCAATAATTCCAGCGGAACCACTTCCATTAAATATGGTACTACCCGCGAAAAACTGGTTTCTCTAAAAACCATTCTTAGTGATGGAAGCGAAGCTGAATTTAAAGATATTTCTGCGGAAGAATTTCAGGAGAAATTAAAACTTGAAAACCGGGAAGGTGAGATCTACCGAAACATTAATAAACATTTATCTTCAGAAGAAAATAAAAAAGAACTTATAGAGAAATTCCCTCCTAAAAGTTTACATAGAAGAAATACGGGCTACGCAATAGATGAATTGCTCTATGCCGAAGTTTTTTCTGAAGGTTCTATCGAGCCTTTAAACCTATGCAAGTTGCTTTGTGGAAGTGAAGGTACTTTAGCGTTTACCACCGAAATCACACTGAAACTAGACGATTTGCAACCACCCGAAGCCGCGATGATTGCTGCCCATTTCACTAGTATTGAAAGCTGTATGCAAGCCGTGGTACCGGTAATGAAACATTCGCTGTATACCTGCGAGATGATGGATAAAACCATCCTGGATTGCACAAAGCAAAACCTAAAATACAAAGAAAATAGATTCTTTATTGAAGGAGATCCCAAAGCTATTTTAATGCTGGAAATAAGGGCCAATACCGCCCAAGAAGTCCAGGAGCAAAGTCAACGTGTATTGGAAACCTTAAAAGCATCTAAGTTAAGTTATGCCTATCCCGTTTTAATGGGCGAACAAATAGAATTGGCAATGGAACTGCGTAAAGCCGGACTAGGCTTGTTGGGGAATATTGTTGGAGATAAAAAAGCGGTTGCCTGTATTGAAGACACCGCGGTGGCGATTCCATATTTAGCCGATTATATCGCTGAATTTGCCGAAATTATGAAAAACTACGGTCAGGATGCGGTGTATTACGCCCACGCTGGAGCCGGTGAAATTCATTTACGTCCAATCCTTAATTTAAAGAAGTCGGAAGATGTAAAACTCTTCAGGAGCATTACTACCGACGTTGCCAAACTGGTAAAGAAATACAACGGTTCTTTAAGCGGTGAGCACGGCGACGGTAGGGTAAGGGCCGAGTTTATTGAAATGATGATTGGGCCTAAAAATTACCAGATTCTCAGAGATATTAAATACACTTTTGATCCCGATAATGTTTTTAACCCCGGAAAAATTGTTGATACCGCACCAATGGACACGTCGCTTCGGTATGAGGTGGACAGAATAGAGCCGGAAATTTCAACTTTAATGGATTTCTCTGAATCTGAAGGGATTTTAAAGCTTTCTGAAAAATGTAACGGTAGTGGCGATTGTAGAAAATCAGCTGAAGCGGGAGGCACCATGTGCCCGAGTTATCGCGCCACCAAAGATGAAAAAGACACCACGCGCGCCCGGGCAAACACACTCCGGGAATTTTTGACCAATTCAGATAAAATTAACCGATTCAATCACGAAGAAATAAAGGAGGTTTTTGATCTTTGTATAAGTTGCAAGGGATGTAAAAGTGAATGCCCTTCCAGTGTGGATGTTGCAGCTTTAAAAGCTGAATTTCAGTATCAATATCAAAAAGAAAACGGAAAAAGCCTGCGCAGCAAAGCTTTTGCCAATAACGGCAAAATGAATAGCCTGGCTTCAAAAACCCCGGGGATTGCTAATTTTTTCTTTAAAAATTCGTTGACTTCCAGCATCGCCAAAAAGATGATGGGCGTTGCCCCGGAAAGAAGCTTGCCTATTTTGGCAAAGCAAACGCTTGCTAATTACTATAAGAAGCACAAGAAACGCTTTCAGATTGAAAACCCTATAAAAACAGTTTATTTTTTCAACGATGAATTTACTAATTTCCTTGATTCAGAAATAGGAATTGATGCGTTGGAATTATTGCATAATCTCAACTATAGAATAGAATTTGTAAAACACGAAGAAAGTGGTCGAAGCCATATTTCAAAAGGTTTCCTGGAAGAAGCAAAAGACTTTGCCAACAAAAACATTAGCATATTTAAGGATATCGTATCTGATGAAACTCCCTTAGTCGGCTTGGAACCTTCGGCGATTTTGACCTTCCGGGATGAATATTTGCGTTTAGCCAATAATAAAACCGAGGCTGAAAAACTGGCGAAGAGCTCTTTTATAGTTGAAGAATTCCTAAAAAAAGAAATCGCGCTTGGCAATATAAATTCAGAACAATTTACTTCAGAAGAAAAGACAATTAAAATTCACGGGCATTGCCATCAGAAAGCACTCTCAAATACAGCAGTAACTTTTGATATTCTTAATCTTCCGAAGAATTATAAAGTGAGCATAATTCCATCGGGTTGCTGCGGGATGGCGGGTTCTTTTGGCTATGAAAAAGAGCATTATGAAGTGAGTATGAATATTGGGGAGCAAACTTTGTTCCCTGCGGTTCGAAAAGCTTCTGAAGAGACGATCATTTCAGCAAATGGCACAAGTTGCCGTCACCAGATCTTTGACGGCACCCAACGCAGTGCTAAGCATCCGGTGAGTATTTTAAGGCAAGCTTTGGTCTAAATTAAGCAGTTACCCTGGCGCGGTTATATTTATTGCGATATTGCACCGGGGAAATTCCGGTTATTTTTTTTAATGTATTTCGAAACGCTTTTTCATCAGAATAGCCAACTTCATACATTACTTCCCCTACATTTTCAGGGGAAGTTTCCAGGCTACGCTTCGCGGCTTCCACTTTTACACGTTGTGTGTATTAGCTAATAGTATATCGGTTGCTTTTTTAAATCGGCGTTACAGGCTGCTACGGCTTACAGCGAATCTGTTTGAAGGTCGTTTACATTTATGAATTCCTATAAATGATTGTTTGTTACAATATTATGCTATAAATAGCACTAAATTAACTTATATTTAACAAATGAGCCGGTTTTAAAGGCTTTTCAGAAATGATTATTTGTATAATTTTAAATCTCAGGTGTTAATAATAATTAATTATGATGACAGGCTTTAATTTTAAACCTATTTTAGAAATTCAGTATTTAGTATTGAAACATCTATGAAAGACAATAGAGTAGTAATAGGCATTGTTGCCGGGGTATTTATCCTGGCTGGACTTATTTTTTGGGCTTTCAAAAACAACAGTTATTTGTCTTTTGACGATAAAAACAAAACCTATACTATTGAAGAAAAATGGGACCTTCCGCCCATCCTGGAAGAAATTTCCGGGATGAGTTATCTGGGAAACAATGAGATGGCCTGCATTCAGGATCAGGACGGAGTTATTTTCATTTTTAATTTAGAAACTTCAGAAATAACTTCCCGTATTCCATTTGGTGAAGATGGGGATTATGAAGCAATAACGGTAGTAGAAGATACTGCCTATGTAGCGCGCAGTGATGGGAAAATTTATAAAATAATGAATTTTAGAGGTTCCTCACCCGAAATAAATACCTACCAGATTTCTGGCCTTGATATAAACGAATTGGAAGCTCTGGAGATAGATTTTGCAAACAAGCGATTATTGTTTGCTGTGAAAGAATATAATAACCGAAAGGAAACGAAGGGAATTTATACATTTGACCTCGCTACAGAAACAACAAGTAAAGAACGCATTTTCACCCTTGATGGAAATGATGATATCTATAAGGGGCTAAGAGGAGGGAAGTCTTCCAGGATAATTAGGCCATCTTCCATTAGGTTTCATCCAGAAACCGGCGAATTATATGTTTTGGAGGGAAATCAGCCTAAATTGATAATCCTGGATAAAATTGGAAATGAGGTTAAAATTCATCTCTTAGATCCGGAAACTTTCCCACAGCCAGAAGGCGTGGCTTTTGATGATGCAAACCGCCTGTACATTTCAAATGAAAGCCGAAGACAACCCGCGAATATTTTAAGAGTCAAACTAAACGATTAATTAAATTTATGCCAGATTCGGTTGAAAGTACTTCGATAAAAAAAAGTAAAGCTCCCTTAGTTATTTCCGGAATCATTGTGGCTGTGTTGGTATTAGCTTATTTTTTTGTTCCCGGCGTTCAGTCCTTTTTTACAGAAGCCTGGGATGTTCTTACCAGCAATGATGAGGAGAAAATTACCGAATGGGTTTCTGAGTTTGGGTGGATGGGTCCAACGATGCTTATTCTGGCTATGATAGCGCAAATGTTTCTAATCGTAATTCCATCAGTAGCTTTAATGGTGGTATCCGTTTTGGCCTACGGACCTGTTTTTGGAAGTCTGATTATTTTTGCTGCAATCTTTTCAGCATCAAGCGTAGGATATTTTATAGGTCGTTATTTTGGCCCGGTAATCGTTCAGAAATTAATTGGGCCTAAAAACGAAAATAAAATAGCAGACTTTATTGAAGATTATGGCTTTTGGGCCGTTATTGTGACCAGATTAAATCCGTTTCTTTCTAACGACGCCATTAGTTTTGTGGGAGGAATTCTTAAAATGGGATACTGGCGATTTATTGGTGCAACTCTTGTAGGTATCGCACCACTTACCATTTTTATTGCAATTATAGGAGAAAGTACTTCTGGTCTTAAAACCGGACTTTTATGGGGATCAATCGTGAGTTTGGTTATTTTTATTTTATATGTGTGGTGGGATAAGAAAAAACGTAAGAAATAGGAGGGAAGCTTCGTTTTTAAAAAATCAATAATTATTTATTGGCTTCAAATTAAGAAATTTAATTTCTATCACTTATCTTTGTAGAAGTTTAAGCAGTATCCTTATCGGGATTCTTTTCATTTACAAGAGATTAAAGGCATTACAAGCCGGGTTCCTACCAGGATATCTTCAGGAAAAAATTCAAGCTTACTCACTCAATTACTAATTAAAATTAATTAATGGGCAAATCGCAGCAAACATTCAGTAAAACTGAAAAAGAAAAAAAGAAAATAAAAAAACGGAAAGAAAAAGAGGCTAAGAAGCAGGATCGTAAAGAAAACTCTAACAAAGGAGGTAATTTTGAAGATATGATCGCTTATGTAGATGCTGATGGAAATCTTACCGATACTCCGCCGGACCCTTCTCAAAGAGTTGAAGTTGAAGCCGATAGTATAGAAATTGGTGTTCCTAAGAAAGAGGATATGCCAGAAGAAGATCCGCAAAGAAACGGAAAGGTCTCTTTCTTTGATCATTCCAAAGGTTTCGGATTTATTATTGACACAGAGAACAACGAAAAATATTTTGTTCACGTTACCGGATTAATCGATGAAATCGATGAAAACGACAAGGTAACTTTTGAACTGGAACGAGGAATGAAAGGAATGAACGCCGTTCGCGTTAAACAACAATAAACTACCTCGGAGCAAGCTCACGAGGCATTCATAGTGAACAATTGTTTAATTTTCGAGGCAAGCCCGCCTGAATGATTTGGGCAGGCCTTAGAGCATCTAATCTCGATTATCGAGTAACTCTCAACTCCCATAAAAAGGTTCGGTAATCTATTATTGCTGAACCTTTCTTTTATTATTCATATCATATCTTACCCAAATAGGGTTTATCCCTTCAAAGTCTCTATAAGGCTTTATTATTTCAAAATACATGCAAACTAAGAATTTACAGGAGATCCTTGACAAACTAGAGATTTCCCAGCTTAATGCTATGCAGCAGGAAGCATATAAAACTATTGGTGAAAACCCAAACACGATATTGTTATCCCCAACCGGTTCGGGCAAAACCCTGGCATTTTTATTACCCTTACTCGAAATATTAGATCCAGATCTGGCAGAAGTTCAGGCATTGATTTTAGTGCCATCAAGAGAACTGGCAATTCAAATTGAACAGGTAACCAGGGAAATGGGCGCCGGTTTTAAAGCAAATGCGGTATACGGCGGCAGGGCTTTTTCTAAAGATAAAATAGAATTGCAACACGCTCCAGCCATATTAATAGGCACCCCCGGCAGAATTGCCGATCATTTCAGGAGGAGAACCTTTGCTACAAAAAATATAAAAGCCCTTGTGTTAGATGAATTTGATAAATCTTTAGAAGTAGGTTTTGAGAATGAAATGAAAGAAATTATTGCTGAACTCTCCGGCTTGCAAAAGCGCATCCTGACTTCAGCTACCCAAAATATTGATGTTCCCGGTTTTGTGGGCCTAAAAAACCCAAAACGAATAGATTATTTAAAAGGGGAGCAGCCTTCAATAGAAATTAAGACCATAAACGTACTTCCTAAAAATAAACTTCAAAGCCTGGTAAATTTACTTTCTGAAAACGAAAAAGGCTCAGGGATTATCTTTTGCAATTTAAAAGACAGTATCGCTGAAGTGAGTGACTTTTTAAACAGAAATAATATCGAACACGGTATTTTTTCCGGGGGAATGGAGCAGAAAGACAGGGAAAGATCGCTTATAAAATTCAGGAATGGAAGCCATAGAATACTTATCGCAACAGATCTTGCTGCGCGTGGGATTGATGTTCCTGAGATCGACTTTATAATTCATTATCAATTACCTTATAAAGCTTCTGAATTTACCCATAGAAACGGCCGTACCGCAAGAATGCACCAGGAGGGAATCGCCTATGTGCTTTCTGATAGAAAAACGCTTCCTGATTTTATCAATAGTAATAATTATAAAATTCAAGAGTCAAAACCCGACACTGAGGTAGTTGAAAAAACTACTTTATTCATTTCGGGAGGAAGAAAGGATAAAATTTCAAAAGGAGATATCGCCGGACTATTCTTAAAGCAAGGCAATCTTAAAAAAGAAGAACTGGGGCTTATCGAACTTAAACAGGATTGCGCATTTGTTGCGGTGCCTGAGAAAAAAGCTGATGCACTAATTGAGGCCCTTAATAATACTAAGTTAAAGAAGAAAAAAGTAAGGGTGCGCTATGTTTAACAGCCTGTACTTTAAGATTATCTAATTTATCTATGGAAAAACGCCAACCAAATAATCCGTTACACGGAGTAAAGCTTGCTGAGATCCTGGAATTTCTGGTGGAACGCTATGGCTGGGAAGAAATGGGGAAGAAGATAAATATTAAATGTTTTACCCAGGATCCTTCCATTAAATCCAGCTTAAAATTCTTAAGAAAAACACCCTGGGCCAGGACTAAAGTAGAAAATCTATACCTTGATTCATTTTAAGCTTAAAAGCCTAGCTATCAAAAGTAATCTCTATCTAGGGTTTTAATCCCTCATTGAGGGTTTAATTCCCCGAGGCTTGCCCCAAGGTTCTTGATTAGTAGTAATGTGGTTTTCCGTAAAATATATTCCGGAATAGGGAATATATTTGATAGTTCGCTTTAACTGAAATTGATACAGTAAATAAATGAAAAGCTTTTTAGAATGGTTAAAATATAATTGGTTAAAATTCCTTGTTGCCATAATTGCAGGTATTATTACCTACGAGTTGCTGGACTGGTTGTATATAAAAAACCTTAATTGAGTTTAAGAGAAAACACTTATAAAATAACCAGCTTACTATCCAATAAAAAGAAGTAATTTTGCCGCTTATTAAAAATTTATAGTAATGAAGCGTGTAAATCAATACAAAAAACTCTTTAATGTTGAAAAAGAGATAGACCTTAAAGAGCTTAAAACCAGCTACCGAAACCTTGTTAAAGAATGGCACCCCGATAAATTCAGGGAAACTGACGAAAAACACGCCGAAGCTGAAATAAAAAGTAAAGAAATTATAGATGGCTATCATTTCCTGGTAAGCATCGCTCCGCAAACCCGGGACGCTAACCTGGAGGAGTATAACCGCACCATAAGCGAAGCCGCTATTGCCGATTACCAGCATAAAGGGAATTTACTGGAGATCTCTTTTACCAATGGAACTACTTACGAATACTTTGGAGTGAACAAAAAGCTCTTTATCAAGTTTATCAGCTCAGATAAGCAGGTGAGATTTGCCAAAAGAAACATTTATAATTCTTTCTTATACAGAAAATCTAAAAAGGACCTGGAGCTGGAAACTGCTTAGGTTTATCGGAATTTATATTTAGAATTAACCCACGGTTTATTGCCGTGGGTTTTTTATTGTTTTTTTTGAATTAAATATTTCCACAGCTTGTTACTTCCTTAGCAGTTGTCAATGCCGTATTCGTTTTCAAAAACATTATTTTTGAAAAGAACTGGAGAGCAGCACAATTAGTTAGTATATGAGTGAAAAAATAGAAAAAATAGCATTTGGCGGTGGCTGCCATTGGTGTACTGAAGCTATTTTTCAGCAAATAATTGGGGTGAAAATGGTAGAACAGGGTTACATAGCCTCCACGGGAAAATATGCCAGTTATTCTGAAGGAGTAATTGTTCATTTTAATAATAAAGAAATTTCCCTGGAGCGATTAATTGAAATTCACTTATATACCCACCAAAGCACATCTAACCATAGTATGCGGGAGAAATACAGGTCGGCCGTATATTATTTTGATAAAAAGGATAAAGATAGGGCTTCAGAGATCATTCTAAATTTGCAACCAGATTTCGAGGAAGAGATAATTACGAAAGTTTTGCCGTTTGCTATGTTCGAAGCTTCAAGAGAAGCGATACAGGATTATTATCTGAAAGGCCCGGATAGACCTTTTTGTAGAAGTTTTATCCATCCAAAACTTAACTTACTGAGGAAAAGGTTTTTTAAGGATTTGGCATAAAAAAGGCTGTCTATAAAGTAAACGTCATTCTGAACTTGTCTCAGAATCTAAGTTGTTGAGAATCCAAACATGTTAGAAGCTAAAACAAGTTCAGCTTGACGAAAATAGATCTTTATAGACAGCCTTTGATACTTAGTCTTTAGAGCTTAAATTACATCTCATTTTCTGAATCTTCTTCAGATTGAGCAACTTTTTCTCTTATAGACTGATGGCCTTTTTCAATATTCTCATGTTCAGATTTCATTTCTTCCTGCTCACTCATAATACGATAGTGAGTTTTTTGCATTTCAGAAATCTGAGCCTTTTTTTCATCGATGCTTAAAGAGCCATAAGCCTGATTAAGCTCATTGTGGCTTCTAATCATTTCTTCGTGAGAAGCCAACATTGCCTGGTGATCTCTAAAAAAAACTTACTCATTAGAATCTTCTCAATCATATTTCGATTTTAATTGTGCACAACTCATAATACCATATCAAATATACAGTTTTATGCTCGGAATGCTTAAGTATTGGCTATTCTCATAATTAGCAATACATTATTTTTGCACTATAATTTATATTATGTAAAATAGAATATTTTAGAACAGTCTAGTTGCATTAATACAAATAGATTTATTCATCCACTTCATTAAGCTCTCCTATCTCTCCCTGATAAGATATAAAAGAACGTTCGGTACTATTTACTCTAGTGGTAACATTTCCTTCAGGATAAATATTTATGCTAAAATCTAAGGTTTCAGAATTCTGTTTGGTTCTAAATTTTATGATTCTGGTATTTTTATCCCCATCAATTATTTCAAAATCCTTCAAAGGCCCCTCATAAACTATTCCTCCCTGGTTATTATAACCACCTCCGGAAAAACGTTGGCCAAAAAAAGGCAGGAACAAATTCACAGAGTCGTTTTTAAACCTTATAAAATTTGGGTTGCCCATAAGGTTAATTTGACCACCGCCCAATGGGCTTAGCCAATCATGTTCAATCTCAAATTCCCTGCTTTCAATTAATTCTGTTGTTTCAGCTATTTTTGTGGCATCGGCACTACTACCGCAACTTTGCATTAAAAATAACGCGATAACAATATATAAATAACTTAGCTGTAATTTCATTAGTTTCGTTGTTAAATTCTTAGCTTAAGTTACAATGTTTAAATGGCGATTAATCTTAAAAGATCTTTAAATTAAAGTAGCGAACCACAATCAATATCATCAAACTGATGATTTTCAATTGAAAGCTCACTATCAACTAATAAATAAGTTTATTCACCAAAATAAATTCTTAAAGCTTTGCTAAGAATCACTTAATTGATTTGGGTACTAATAGAATTATAGGTTTCTTGGTGGTAATAAAATAAACTTATTTATGGAAGCAATATATCAGTTCGTAAAACTAGATAAAAGTGAAAGCCTACAGGGTTTCGCACAAAAAAAATTAGACAAACTGGAAGTGAAATACGATTTTGTCGTAAGAGCAGAAGTTTACTTCAAAAAGGAAGAAGCCCAGGATCCAGGCGGTTATATCTGTAATATCAAATTAAGTATACCCGGCCCCCAACTTTTTGCTGAATCTAATAAAGATTCTTTTGAAGCTGCCGTTGCCGAGAGTGTAAAAGATCTTGATCGCCAGTTATCTAAGAAAAAAAGCCAGATGAAAACTCATTCTAACTAAAAATTCATTCAGTTTAATGCACAAAAAACCCTGATGTGAGTCACATCAGGGTTTTTTAAATCGTCATTCTGTCCCGAAAGCCTTCGGGACTGTATCAGAATCCAAGTTGATAATAATCTGAACAAGTTAGAATCCCGAACCTGGGATAGTTTCAGAATTTATCTCCTATCGGCTTCCTCAGCATCTTTGGCTTGGTCTTCGCCGAGTTCGTTGGCTTCAATACGTTCTTTAAATTCATTGATAATACCACCTTTCAGTAAAATATTGATTTGCCTGTCACTCATACTGTGTTTTGTTTCAAATTTTAGTTTGTCCCCATTGGCTTTTCTAACAATTACCTGAATATTATTGCGGCTCTTAATATCCTCCCGAAGATTTTTGAAAATTACCTGATCGTCCTGCTCTATTTTTTCATAGTCTGCAATATCTATAAACTCCAGTGGAAGAATTCCAAAATTCACAAGGTTTTGCCAGGCAATCCGGGCGTAACTATTAGCGATCACCGCAACCTGGCCTAAATATTTTGGTGCGATTGCAGCATGTTCCCTACTCGAGCCCTGGGCATAGTTGTCTTTTGCCACTACGATATGGCCGCCGTGTTCTCCTTTGGCTTTCATCGCACGATCATAAAATGTCTCGTCAATAACCGTATAAGAATATTTACTAATTTCAGGAAGGTTACTTCTAAAAGGCAGCACCTCTGCTCCTGCTTTCAGGATCTCATCGGTAGAAACATTATCTCCCATCTTCAGCATTACGGGAACGCTGTAATGATCCTGCATGGGTTCAATATATGGAAGGGATTTAATATTCGGTCCTTTTTGAAGTTCTACTTTAGACCCGTCTTCCGGCGGAGCTACCAGCATATCTTCATTTATGATCTGAAATTCCGGATATTCGAACTTAGGATATTTCATATTATATAATTTCTCCAAATCCCGTGGATCGGTGATCTTTCCGGTTAACGCTGAAGCCGCAGCCGTTTCAGGACTGCACAAATGCACCTGATCGTCTTTGGTTCCGGAACGATCCGGGAAATTTCGTGGCATAGTACGTAAACTAATAGTACCGGAAGCTGGTGCCTGTCCCATACCTATACAACCCATACAACCAGATTGGTGAAAACGTGCCCCTGCTTTGATTAAATTAGCAAAAGTCCGGTTATCTATCATATTCTGGATAATCTGTCTTGAAGTTGGATTTATATCAAAGGAAACATCACTACTCACCGATTTACCTTCTACAATAGCTCCTGCTACCCAGAAATCACGTAAACCTGGGTTTGCCGAAGAACCAATAACCACCTGGCTAATGGGTTTTCCTGCTACTTCACTAACCGGAACAACATTGCCCGGGCTGGTTGGCAGTGCTATTAGCGGAACAAGTTCATCTAAAATAATTTCTTCATGAAGATCGTACTCGCAGCCTTCATCGGCTAATAATTCTCTCCAGTCATGTTCTCTTTCCTGAGATTTCAGGAAACGTTTTGTTTCCCCGTCACTCGGGAAAACGGTGGTGGTAGCACCAAGTTCGGCGCCCATATTTGCAATTACGTGGCGATCCATAGCACTTAAATTCTTAAGGCCCTCACCATAATATTCTATTACTTTCCCAACCCCGCCTTTCACATCGTGGCGACGCAGCATTTCCAGAATCACATCTTTAGCACTTACCCAATCAGGTAAATTCCCGGTTAGTTTTACTCCCCAGACTTGGGGCATTTTTACGAAATAAGGCTGACCCGCAATAGCTGCAGCAACATCAAGTCCGCCGGTACCAATGGCAAGCATTCCTAAAGAACCTGCAGCCGGGGTGTGACTATCTGATCCAACCATTGTTTTCCCCGGTTTCCCGAAGCGTTCCATATGTACAGGGTGGCTTACCCCATTTCCGGGTCTACTATACCAAAGTCCGAATTTTTGTGCTGCCGAAAGTAAAAATAAGTGGTCATCGGCATTCTTAAAATCGGTTTGCAGTAGGTTGTGATCTACATATTGAACAGCTACTTCAGTTTGTGCTTTGTCCAATCCCATAGCTTCCAGCTCTAACTGTACCAGGGTTCCTGTAGCATCCTGCAGTAATGCCTGATCTATTTTTATCCCTATTTCCTTTCCGGGAATCATTTCTCCCTTGAGCAAATGTTCTTTGATTAATTTTTGAGTTACGTTTAATTTAGACATAGTTGGTTACTTTTAAACTTTAAAATATTACAATTTCTAGGAATATAGGGTGCGTTTAACAATATCTTATATCTTAATTGCCAAACTGAACCTCCTACCAATCAAGTGTATCTACCAATCTTTAGCATAAAAAAAGCCATAAATACAGAAGGTTCCTCTTCCCTATTTATGGCTGCTTTCTAAGAAGGCTGTTTGAAAAATAACTTTTGCAATATTCTGAACCTAAGTTGTGAAATATGCAAGCAGGTTATTTTCGAAACAGCTCTTAATCCCCGAGGCCTGCCCGATCATTCGGGCGGGCAGGCCTCAAAATTATAAAATAGTTTTCCTCATATCTTGTGGGCTTTCCCCGAGGTTCTTGATTTATCAATCTAACTTCTACTTAGTGCATTTAAAATATCGGTTTGCTGACCTTCTTCAATATTAAAGCCTGGCTTTCCTTTTCTTGGAAATAGGTAAGCAAATTCCTCGTCAAAAGCACTCCAACTGCCTGCCAAACCAAAATCGTCATTAGATTTATCCATTTTTGGTCTTTTAAAGGTATTCAAATCAGAGTCGTATGGAGAGCCTTCTGCATCTTCACCCGGGAACAACATCCCATCATTAATATCAGAATAAATGACCACTGAAGCTCCCCCGTTTCCGGGAAGATCAAATACCTTTAAATCGAAATCCTTCAGGACTCCTTTTCTTTCGGTGATATCTTTTGTTTTAAAACTGTCTTTAAAATTATTGCGTGGATGTGCAAAAACTGGCGCGCCACCGGCATCTTCAGAAATAGTTTTTAAATCGGCATAAGCATCCTTTAAAATAGCATCACAGGTTATTAAAATTCCTTTTATTTTATAACCGTCGGTAACCAGTTTTTTTACAGCATCTTTTGTAGTTTTTTCCACCACATCAATGAGTATTATATCCTGTCTGTTTATATGTCTTATAGCGTAACCCTGGTTAAAAACGCCATCTTTTTCTTCACCTTTAATAATAAAAGTATCGGGGATTAATTTTAAAAACTTACCCCTTTCTCCTTTTTCAACAAATTCGGCACTTTGGCTGTGCAGCACTTCCATTTTATCAACAGTCTTCATAATCAAAATCGTTTTAAATTAGTTGTTTCAAGATACAAATAAGACAAAGCTTACACAATGGAGAAAATGGGTTTTAGGACATATTTAACGAGAGCGCATAAGCAGAATAATCTCCGTGGTGGGAAAGGCTAAACGGAATTTGCAGATTATCACCACGGTAGGTCAAAAATGGGATTCCCAGCCTATCTTTGCTAATGTTAAGGGATTCTAATGGAATATTCCTTTGGTAAGAAATTTTCTGCAAAAGCCTGATCCTGGAATTTTTATTTTCTGAAATCCACGAGATCTCTGTATTCGTAGTGCAGGTATGGATCATGTCTGAAAAAAGTATCGAATTTATTTCAAAGACTTCAGCATCAAAACACACTACTCCCCTCGCTTTTCCTAAATTAATTTCTACCTGCTCGCAAACAAATCGCTTCGGATTATAAAAACGTTCCAGGTTGTATTTTCGCTGCACAGCTTTATAAACCGCCTCTTTCATACTCCACAACAACCAAACATTCAATTCCGGATCTTTGGCGTTTAAAATAGAATCCCTTTCTTCATTAATAAATATCTTCTGAAGAAATCCCTGTCTTTGCCAGTTGCTTTGTTTGCGGGCCAGGTTTAAGTCTATAATATCGTTACCAATCACGCTGAAGCAAGTTTGCGTTCAATAATATTTTTCGCATCGCCTACGGTTAACATGCCCTCCATGGAATCGTTGTCAATTTCAATATCAAATTCGTCTTCCACATCCAAAATCACATCTACCAGGTTAGCCGAATTCACTTCCAGGTCTTTAATAAAATCTGTTTCCTCATTAAAGTTTTTGAGGCCTTCTTCTCTTTGAACGTAAGGAGTTACAATCTTTTTTAGGGAATCCAGTATTTCTTGTTCTTTCATTCTGTTTGATATTAAGCTTATCCTTTTTTTGAAAACAATAGTTTCTGTGACGCTGTGATGTTGTAACGAAGTTATGTTGCTTTCTACTTACAGCACACATCTTGTTACATCTGTACTTCATTACTGGATCACTCTATCACTTTTTTAAAAATAACCACGGCATTTACATCCCCAAACCCAAAGCTGGATTTTGCCAAAATTTTCACCGGTTTTTCCAAAGTTTCTCGCGGAATCTTTTCTTCGGAAACCATAGCTGAAATTTCCGGGTTTAAATCTTCGCAATTTACATTTCCGAAAATAAAATCTTTTTCCAGCTGAAGCACGCTTGCCACGCATTCTATACTTCCCGAAGCGGCAAGGCAATGTCCCGTCATTCCTTTTAAGGAATTTATATACGGAAAATCCTTGCGCTTCAGAGCTTTTTTCCAATTTTCAATTTCCAGGGCATCTTTGGAGGTTGCGGTAAGATGCCCGTTAATCGCATCGATTTCGTCTGCTGAAATCCCAGAAAACTGAACAGCTTCTTCAATACATCTAACAACCGCTTCGCTATTGGCAGCCGTCATACTACCGCCACCGCGCTGGCCACCACTATTTACAGCGCCACCCAAGACTTCGGCATAAATTTTTGCACCGCGTGCTTTCGCAGATTCATATTCTTCCAGCATAAGCGCTCCTGCCCCACTTCCAGGGACAAAACCGGAAGCTGAAACACTCATAGGTCGGGAAGCTTCGGTTGGATTTTCATTATATTTTGAAGGTAAAATACGCATCGCATCAAAAGCACCCCAAACATAAGGGCCGTGATCACTGCAACTGCCAACTAACATGCGTTTTGTTTTTCCGGCTGCAATTCTATCAAAACCCATTAACACAGCTTCAGTGCCTGTAGTACAGGCTGAGGAATTGGTAGTCACCTGGTTCCCACAACCTAAAATTCCGCCTAAATAAGCGCTAATACCGCTGGCCATAGTTTGCATCACGGTGGTACTTCCTAACCTTCGGGTTTTTCCGGCATCTATAAGATGAATGCCTTCCCTAAATTTATCCACGCCTAAAATTCCGGTGCCAAAAATAATTCCGCTGTCCCAATCCGGCACTTCGTTTTCTTCAATTTTAAGCCCGGCATCTTTCCAGGCATCTGTACCGGCAATTACGCCATAAACAATCCCGCTGGAATTAAGTCCGCGGAGCTGCAACTGTGTAAAATATTCTGCAATTTTTTCTTCTGAAATTTGTGGTTTTCCGGCAACCTGGCAACTGAATTTTAAACGTTGAAGCTCTTCCTCAAACCTTATCCCGCTAGTTCCCTTCCGAAGTGCATCTTCAAAATTATCAAGGCCTACCGCATTTGGCGCAACAACTCCCATTCCCGTAATGACCACTCGTTTCTTCATTCAAACTTTCTAACAGATTCATTTTTTATCATTCCAGCGATCTTTCCGCGGCAAATCAATTTATCTTCCTTATCATACATTCGCACTTCACATTTTAATTTATTAAAGCGGTAAAACAATTTTTCAGAAACCACTTTTACCGTTTCCCCGGGAAATACCGGTAAGTAAAAATCTACTTCCGATGAACTCAACGCGAGTTTAATATTATTAGACTCGTTTTTTTCGTTTTGAAGAAGAAAAATCCCCAGGCATACCACTCCAATTTGTGCCATACATTCGGTTAAAATAACCCCGGGCGTTACCGGATTATTTTTAAAATGCCCTTTATAGAAAAATGAATCAACCGGAAAAGTATAAATTCCTTCGGCCGAATTTTCGTTGACTTTCAGCAATTCATCAACAAATAAAAATGGGGCTGAATAAGGAAGTTTTTCATGTATGTTTTTATAATCCAAATGCTACTTATTTTAAATGTTCCCCACCATTTACCGGAATTATGGTTCCCGTAATCCAACCGGCTTCGTCTTTGCTTAATAAATACACCACATTGGCAACATCGTTAGGAACAGTAAGCCTTTTAAACGGATTATGTTTTAGCGCGTGCACACGCAAGGTTTCGTTACCGGGAATCATTTGAAAAGACCGCGTAACAGTAACTCCAGCCTGTATGCAGTTGGCCCGAATGCCTTGCAGTGCAAATTCCAGGGCAATGCTTCGGGTAATGGCTTCCAGGGCTACTTTTGCCGCGGAAACCGCCGCATAATTGGCCCAGGCTTTTTTGTTACCTTCACTGGTGAAAGAAATAATGCGGGCATCTTTAGCAAAAAGTCCTGCATTGAAAATAGCCTTTGTCCAATCATAAAGACTAATGGCCATTGCATCTATCGTAATTTGAAAATCTACATTTTCCAAATTGGGTTCCTCACCGGTCATTGGTTTTAAGTTCCCTTTGGCAATGCTGTGCACAAGGGTCCTTACTTTGCCGTCCTTTCCTAAGATTTTGGAAATTTCCTCTATCAGATTTGTTCGTTTTTCAGCATTGGTGGCGTCAACATTAAAGCTCTCAAACTGTACATCCTGTTCCCTGATATCTTCAAAAGCTTCTTCAATTTCAGCAATATCCGCTCGCCTGTCCCGATGGATAATTATAATGTTCATCCCGTGATGTGCCAGTTTCCTGGCGGTGGCAAAGCCCAATCCGGTACTTCCACCTAAAATAATTGCCCAGTAATTACAATCTTTAAATTCTGCTACCATTCCAATAAAATTCTTTGTGCCGAGAATCCGGGTCCAAAACTTAACATTAAACCCTGTTCCCCGGATTTTGGCTGTTTTTTCATAAATTCCTCTAAGACATACAACACCGTAGCACTGCTCATATTCCCATATTGTCTAAGCACTTCCCGGGTTACATCTATATTCTTCCCTAAGTTACCAAAAAGATCTTCAACTGTTTGTACAATTTTTTTTCCACCGGGATGAAAAATCAAATGATCTACGTTTTCTATATTAGAATTTAATTTTTGCAAAAACGGATGCACAATTTCAGGAAATTGAGAGGCAATGGTTTGAGGCACGCTTTCATCCAAGATCATTTTGAGTCCGTGGTTGGTGAGATCGAAGCCCATTAAATGTGTGGCTCCATAAAAATGATACATTTCTTCACCCAGGATTTTTGGACCGGCTGCGTTTTCTTCTGATGAAAGCAACACACAAGCTGCACCATCTCCAAAAATAGCTGCACTCACCATATTAGCCATCGAAAAATCGTTTAACTGAAATGTAGCCGTCGGACTTTCAACCGCAATCACTGCGGCACGTTTCCCCGGATTGGCCTTAAGAAAGTTTGCAGCATAAATAATTCCTGAAATTCCTGCTGCGCAACCCATTTCGGTAACCGGTAGACGGGTAATATCCTGCCGCATTTCCAGTTCATTAATTAGATAAGCATCTAAAGAAGGGATCATAATTCCGGTACAGCTAACAGTGATGATAAAATCTACCGAACCTGCCTCCCATCCATTACTCTGTAAAGCTTTTTGTAATACATTTTTGCCTAGTTTCTTAACTTCCCTTACATAAAGATTATTCTTTTCTTCAAAAGAGGTCGAAGTAAAAACTTCTTCGGGACTCATAATGGAATAGCGTTTATCTACGCCGGCGCCTTCAAAGATCTTCAGTACTTTTCTTCGATAGCGATCGTCCTGATCCTTCAGCCAGTTATCCACCCAAGGAAGAATATCTTTGGTTTCCCGGGTATACTCCGGCAATTCTTTTTCTACCCCTATAATTTTTACACTCATATTTTTTCTTTCAGAATAATCCACCGGTAGCGAAAAGCCCACTTCCAGGTAATTTGATGATTGGTTTTCGGAATTTTCCCGGCAAAATCCTGCAGTTCTTCTTTTTTAAATCCCCGTAAAATAGAGATCAACCCGTCCTTCCTGGCGATCTCGTTATTGATAAAAACCGCGCTAAACGCCTGAAACAGTCTGTAAGCAAGCTTAGAACGATGCAAATCGTTTATAACCACTCCTAACCTGGATTGCTGGTTGAACAGGTTTAGTAATGCTAAAACTTCATGGTTTTTAAAGTGATGTAGCGTTAAGGTACATAATATAATATCGCAATGAAAATTTTTAAAATCCCCGCTAAAAATGTTCAGTGCCAAAAATTCAATTTCCTGAAACCCGGCAGTCATCTTTTCTCCAATTGCAATCGCGTGGGTGTTGGCATCAATCCCGGTAAGTTTCAACTTATAATTATTTTTTCTCCCCCATCTCGCGATTTCGCGAAGTACGGCACCATTGCCACAGCCTAAATCTGCAATATGAATTTCTGATGTTTTCGGTTGATTTTCGACAATATTTTTTACTCCCTCTAAGGTAATTTTATTCCCACCTAACCATTTATTGATGTTATCCAGATCACGCAGGGTTTTATCAAGTTCTTCTCCCTGAAGGTCAAAATCATCCATAATTTCGACTGCACTTGTTCTTTTTGAGGTATCTATGCTCATATTATTGGCTGCCCGTGGGTTTTACTGATGATTTTCTCTAACAAGTACGGAAATTTTTTGACCAGATTTTGTGAAGTTGAAGCCAAAAATGGATTGATAAGTATCTTTTGCAGTATTCGTCCCGTTTTTAGCCTTTTTTGGAAATTGGCATTCCAGTTGTCTCGGTATTGATTTTCGAGCTTTTCCCGGTTTAAATTATTTCCGTGGGAATTACTTAAAACAGCTTCTGTAGCAATTTTTGCAGAATGAATAGCCATTGCCATGCCATTCCCGCAAAGCGGATGGATTAAGCCGGCAGCATCGCCCAGCATTAAAATATGATTATTGATCAATGATTTTTCCTGAAATGAAATTTGTGCGATACTTAGGTCTTTTTCATAGATCGGTTTTGCATTTTTAAAGAATTCCTTTAGATAGGCATTCTGAAATAATACTTTTTCCTTGAATTCTTCGGTATTTTTATATTTTTTAAAGCTTTTATAGGAAACCATATAGCAGGCATTCACTGCTCCTGTTTCGGTTTTTGATAAGCCGCAGTAGCCTCCTTCAAAATTATGCAATGCCACTAAATTTTCAGGAAACCCGGTATCCTCATAATGTCCCTTTACGGCAAGCCAGGAAGATTTTTCCTGAATAAATTCACGCTCCAAACTCTTATCAAGGTTAGATCGTTTCCCAAAAGCGCCCAAAACTATGGATGCCTTTAATTCTTTTCCGGAAGAAAGCTTCAGTTGAAACTCATCATTTTCAAACTTAATATTCTCTACTGAATCCATTAAAATTTCCGCGCCATTTTCTTCAGCTTTATTCAAAAGAAAATTATCCAACGTATACCGGCTTATTCCCATTCCGCCAAGGTTCAAAGGTGCCTCTATAGACTTTGCATTTTGGGTGCTATAAAGCAGGTTTTGAATTTTTACAGGTTTTAAATCATTTTCAATATCTATTTCCAGTGAGTTTAGATAAGGAAGCACTTCGTTCGAAAGATATTCCCCGCAGACTTTATGTCTTGGATAGGCCTTTTTTTCTATAAGCAAAACCTGTTTCCCTTGCCAGGAAAGATGAATAGCAGCAGTTAATCCCGCCAGGCCCCCACCTATAATTAAAACTTCAAAATCTGCCATTGTTTGAAGATAAATAAAAGCATAAAAAAATCCCGGAAAATTCCGGGATTTAATAGTTGTTTTAGGCAAATTAGATTAATTCTGTTGTTCGGCCTGCTTTTTGGCTTCTTCTTTTAATTCCTCACTTGCTACAATTGCCAACTCTACCCTACGGTTTTTAGCACGGCCTTCGGCAGTTGAGTTATCGTATTTTGGCTGGGCTTCGCCATACCATTTCGTATCAAATCGTCCACTGCTTAGACCCTGGTTTGTCAAATAATTGGTCACAGCCTGAGCTCTGTTTTTAGAAAGGGTAAGGTTATAAGTTTCACTACCGGTATTATCGGTGTGTCCTTCTACAAGAATATTAGAATCTGGATATTCTTTAAAAATATCGGCCAGTTTATTTAAAGTCCCTTGAGATTTAGAGTTGATGTTATATTTTTCAGTATCAAAATATACACCGCTACTTTCATCAAAAGTTACGTTTATACCTTCGCCCACTCTTTCCACTTCAGCGCCAGGAATTTCCTGTTCTATTTCCTGCGCTTGCTTATCCATTCTGTCACCAATAATTGCACCGGCTGCTCCACCTACAACGCCACCAATTATGGCACCAAGTGCGGTATTTCCATCGCCTGTATTGTTTCCAACAACACCTCCAATTACGGCTCCACCAGCTGAACCAATCACGGCTCCTTTTTGTTTATTACTTGCATTCTTAGTAGCATCACAACTAAATAGTAAAGTAGCTGCGAATAGAATGGCAAACATTCTGTTTATAGTAGTCTTCATAGTAAAATAGTTTAATTAAAGTTTAGAAAAATTCATTCTAATCACAAACGGAGAACCCTCAAGCATCACAGATTGCTCCCAAACCATTTGGGTTTCTGAGAGTGATCTCAAATTCATACGGAATCCCTGGTTTCCGGTTGTTGATTTATAATCTTCGTCGGTAGGTTTCAATAAAAAATCAAAGATTCCTTCCGGGGTATTTTCTTCATCTATAGACCAGATAAAGTAGCGTTGGCCTCCGTCACAATTAGTACCCTGCACGGTGTAAGCTCCACGATTATTATTGGATACAAAATTCCAGGTACTATTTTCAAAGCACGAAGCATTAGCATCGTTTAATAAAGTCACATCAAACTCACCTGAACTATTCGGGTAGGTTACACTGGTAAGTATCCAGTCTCCATTAAAGGTTTTTCTGGCTTCCTTTGCAGTTTTACTGGGACCACAGGCCGCTAAAAGCACGGCTACAAAGCCAAGTATAAATATTTTTTTCATCATTAATTTTTTGGATTATACATAAAAAACCAATGTTTGCCGATCATTCACCTGGCGCAATACATTGGATTTTATTCTTTTATTTTATATATTTTTATCTTCTAAATAGCCTGCTTACTAATGAAATCACTAATAAAACAAGGAAGATGTAAAAGATTATTTTAGCAATATCTGCAAAACCTTCAGCGATTCCACCAAAACCAAATATGGCAGCTACCAAAGCAATGATCAGAAAAATAACGATTAAACGTATCATAATATTAGAGTTTTTGATTAGTTAGAATCAAAATTACAGCAGGTGTAGTCCTAAGACAAAATATTATTAATACTTTAACAGCAGAACTGTTAAGGATTCTTAAAATCTGTAATTTTTTAGCGTTTTATTATTAATAGTCTATTAATTGCTGGATTTTAGCCTTTAATTTTTTCTTCGGAAGATAGCCATCTTCTATAGCAGTTGCGAATGGAATTGGAGTTTCCCCGCTGCCCAGGCGCATTACTGGAGCGTCTAAAAACTCAAAACATTCTTCAGAAATAATCGCTGAAATCTCTGAAGCTAAACTTCCAAAAAGAGAATCTTCAGTTAAAACCAAGGCTTTCCCAGTTTTTTTAACCGAACTAATAATGGCCTCTTTATCTAAAGGTTGCAAGCTTCGAAGGTCAATCAGCTCTATATTTTCTATTTCCATTTCATTCAGGGTTTCTAAAGCCCAGTGAACTCCGGCGCCATAGGTGATAATTGTAAGTTTTTCTCCTTTTCTTAATACCGAAGCCTTTCCTAATGGCAAGGTATAGTAATCTACCGGAACTTCCTGGCGAATGCTTCGGTAAAGTGCTTTATGTTCAAAAAACAAGACGGGATTTGGGTCGTTAAAAGCGGTATTCAGCAAACCTTTCGCGTCATACGGAAATGCAGGGTAAACAACCTTCAAGCCTGGAACCTTAGTAAACCAGGCTTCATTAGTCTGGCTATGAAATGGTCCTGCTCCCACTCCTGCACCACAGGGCATTCTTATTACTACATCGGCATTTTGATTCCAGCGATAATTGCTTTTTGCCAGGTAGTTTACAATAGGATTAAAGCCCGAACTCACAAAATCCCCAAACTGCATTTCTACCATAGCCTTCATTCCATTTATAGAAAGTCCCATTGCGGTTCCCACTATGGCCGATTCACAAATAGGGGTATTTCTAACCCGTTCTTTACCGAATTCTTCCAGAAGTCCTTCGGTAATCTTAAAAACTCCACCGTATTCCGCAATATCCTGACCCATTAAAACGAGGGAATTATGCCTTTGCATAGATTGTTTTAAAGCTTGCGCAATAGCGTCTATGAATCTTATATTTTCAGTTTCAGACTCAGGTTTAACCTCCTGATATACAATATCATGAAACACATCATTTAATTCCTTTGTTTCATTGTATTTAGAAGATGGTTCCTCATTAGCCTCTTTCAGGTTTTTGTCTATTTCAACTTTGATTTCATTTTTAAAATGGGCATCCTGCTCTTCAGAAAGTATATTTTCATCTATTAAAAACCTTCTGAAATTTTCTACGGGATCTTTTTGCTGCCAGAATTGCATTAATGCCTCAGGTACATATTTGGTGCCGCTAGCTTCCTCATGACCACGCATTCTAAAGGTTTTAAATTCCAACAAAACCGGTCTTGGGTTTTCTCTTATACTTTCAGCTATCTCAAAAACTTTTAAATAAACCTCAATAACATTATTACCGTCTATAATATGAGATTCCATTCCATAGCCTTTTGCCCGATCGGCCAAATCCTTACAGCGATATTGTTCGTTGGTGGGCGTTGAAAGTCCGTAACCATTATTTTCTATGCAAAATAACACCGGTAAGTCCCAAACTGAAGCAATATTAAGGGCTTCGTGAAAATCACCTTCACTGGTTCCACCTTCCCCAGTAAAAACAGCGGTTACTTTATTTTCATTTTTAAGTTTATGCGCTAAGGCAATCCCATCGGCTACGCCAAGCTGCGGACCCAGATGAGAGATCATTCCAATAATTTTGAATTCCTGGGTTCCAAAATGAAAACTGCGGTCGCGCCCCTTGGTAAATCCGTTTTGTTTGCCTTGCCATTGTGAAAACAGTCGGTTTAAAGGAACGTTTCTTGAAGTAAATACACCCAGGTTTCGGTGCATTGGTAAAATGTACTCATCTTCATTAAGGGATTTTGTAACTCCTATAGAAATCGCTTCCTGCCCTATACCGCTAAACCATTTTGAGATTTTTCCCTGTCTAAGCAGGATAAACATTTTTTCTTCAATTAAACGGGGCTTTAAAAGGGCTTCATATAGCCCTAATAATTGTACAGAAGAGAGTTTATTTTTTTCAAAATTTATCGTTGATTCTGTTGTAAAATTTGGTTGCATTACTTGTGATTGTTTACCAAATGTAACCAAAAATATAAATGCTAAGAAATATAAAAAGCCTCGGCAACTCCGTATTTTTATTTAACTTTGTGTGTTAAATTCTCAAAAAACAATGCATATTATGGCGATGAATAATATTCCAAGCGTAGATCTTGCCGATTTTCTTTCTGAAGATCCAACTCGAAAACAAAAGTTTGTCGATGAAATTGGTAAGGCCTATGAGGAGATTGGTTTTGTAGCTTTAAAAAACCATTTTCTTGATACGGAGCTGGAAGAAAGCCTATATAAAGAAGTAAAAAGTTTTTTCGCCCTTCCTTTAGAGGTGAAGAAAAAATATGAAATTGAAGGCCTGGCAGGCCAACGTGGTTATATTTCCTTCGGAAAAGAACATGCGAAAGGTAAAAAAGAAGGTGATCTTAAAGAGTTTTGGCACTTTGGACAGGAACCTGCTACAGATGCAAATCTTACTGAGAAATACCCCGAAAATGTTCAGGTTTCTGAACTTAAAGATTTCAATAAGGTAGGAATGGAAGCTTACCGAATGCTGGAGAAAACCGGTATTTATGTATTGCGAGCTTTAGCTTTATACATTGGGCTGGAAGAGCATTATTTTGATCATTGGGCCAGCAACGGAAACAGTATTTTAAGACCTATCCACTACCCTCCAATTACAGAAGAGCCTAAAGGCGCCGTTAGAGCAGGCGCTCACGGAGATATAAACCTTATCACTTTACTTATGGGGGCTTCTACTGGTGGTTTACAGGTATTACGAAAAGATGGTGAATGGATTGATGCTGTACCACAGGAAGACGAATTAGTGATAAATGTTGGGGATATGTTGGAGAGACATACTAACAATAAGTTACGTTCTACAATTCACAGGGTAATTAATCCGCCGAAAGAAGAATGGAGTAAACCAAGATATTCTATACCTTTCTTTATGCACCCAAGAAGCGAAATGCGTCTTGATTGCCTGGAAGAATGCATAAATGAGGAAAACCCAAAACAATACGAAGATATTACTGCCGGCGAATTTTTACACCAACGTCTGGTAGAAATCGGACTCTTAAAAAAATAAGTTATGGCAAAGAAAAAACTTGGGCTTGAGGACTTAGGCGGTTTTGTTTTTTCTACAAATGATGATTTTGAAGGAAATGAACACCAAGAAACCGATGAAACCTTAGCTCCCCAGGACCAAAAACTCGAAGCTCATTTTAGCAGCAAAGGTCGCGGTGGTAAAACCGTGACTATAATTAAAGGTTTTCAGGGTACTAATGATGATTTAGTGATTCTTGGAAAGAAGTTGAAGAAGAAATGCGGTGTTGGCGGTTCGGCAAAAGATGGTGAGATTATTATTCAGGGAGATGATCGTGAAAAGATCATGGAACTCCTTAGAAAAGATGGATATAACGTAAAACGGGTAGGTGGTTAATTTCCACCTACTTTAAAATTCCCCCCTATGGCGAATATAGCCCTGCATATTGTAAATGGAGATAGCTTAACTGAACAGGTTCAAGAACTCAACCTTTCCGGCCAAATTATTGTATGGCGGGAGTTGCTATGTGAAGGGCCGAGTATTAAAGAAGTTGGATCTTCAAAATTTATAAAACAGCGGGAGAAGTTTTTAAAGGAAACATATGATATTTCTACAGAAAATTACCAGGAACGATTTGTTTCTCAGCTTAAAAAATTAAAGGCGGCTAAAGATTATGATCACGTGGTGCTTTGGTTTGAATTCGATCTTTTTTGCCATATAAATATGATAGCGGCGATAAGTTTTTATCACGAACATAAACCAAAGGTTCCTTTCTATCTGGTTTGTAGTAAGCGACTCAAAGGCGAAGATGAATTTTTACCACTTTCCAGACTTTCGGAAAAGCATTTGCTAAACCATTTTAAGCATAAAATTCAGTTACAGGAAAAAGATCTGGAGATTGCGAGTTTGGTTTGGGAACTGTATTGTAGTAACGATCCTATGAAACTGAAGCAACAAATTAAGAAAACTTCTAATTTTGAATATCTTTCCAGTTGTATCAGGGCGCATATAGAGCGTTTTCCCAATAGCAAGACTGGTATTAATTCACTAGAGCGGAATGTGCTTAAACTGGTAGAAAGCCAGCATATAACTTCTGTTAATCAGTTGCTCGGTTATGCTTTGCAATATCAGGGTTATTATGGTTACAGCGATTCACAAATGGAGAGGGTGCTCAATAAATTATCTATTTTCTATACTTTGGAAGATAACCGGGTGATTTTAACGCAAAAAGGCCAGGATGCTTTAAATCAAAAGAAAAATTTTTACCAGGAACTTAAAAACGAGGATTGTTTGGGAGGAGCGCGAGTTTTTGATTTTTTATATGATGCCGATTCCCACAAGGTTTTAAAATTATAATATGCCCTTAGAAGCTTCAGAATTTATACAGAATAATGATGGAAGTGTTTACCATCTAAATCTATTACCGGAACATATTGCCAGGACTGTGATTTTTGTAGGTGATCCCCATCGTGTTGAAAGAATTACGAGGCATTTTGATAAAATTGAATTCAAAATAAAAAAGCGGGAGTTTCATACACAAACCGGATTTTATAAAGGAAAACGGATCAGCGTGATTTCTACTGGAATTGGTCCCGATAATATTGATATTGTACTAAACGAACTTGATGCACTGGTAAATATCGATTTTAAAACCCGGGAGCTTAAAAAGGAAACCACGAGTTTAGATATAATAAGAATAGGAACCACCGGCTCTATTCAGGAGGAAATCCCTGTAGATTCATATTTAATAAGTGAAAGTGCTATTGGTTTTGACGGACTGCTGCATTTCTATGATAGCGAGCATATTCAAAATTCAGGATTTGCTGAAGCTTTTATTAAGCATTTAAACTGGTTCGAAAAGAAAGCTGCGCCTTACGTAGTAGAAGGGAGTGAAAATCTTATTTACCGTATGGAGTCGCCTAATATTCATAAAGGAGTTACCGGCACTAATATTGGTTTTTATGGTCCACAGGGCAGGATTTTACGCTTAGCACTTCAGGATGATAAGATGAACGATAAACTGGCTTCATTCTCATTCAATAATAGGAAAATCACAAATCTGGAAATGGAAACTTCAGCCATTTACGGTTTATCAAAACTCCTTGGCCATAATGCGATCTCAATGAATGCGGTAATTGCTAATCGTACAGCAGGTACTTTTACTAAAGATCCAAAGAAAACAGTTGAAGGACTTATCGAATATAGTTTAGATCGAATAGTGAAGTAAAGATATTAGGTTTGGCTAATTTTAGTTAAACTACAGAAGCTTTTGAATCTCGCTTAGGCAGTCATTTAACAGAAAATTAAAAGCATTCCAATGCCCTAATTTGTATTTTTGATAAACTACTAATCAATAATGCAGGAACCACAAGAAATCCCAATAAGGCATAGAGACCTTAACTGGTTAAGTTTTAACGCAAGAGTTTTACAGGAGGCTGAAGATAAGATCAATCCGCTTTACGAGCGGATTCGTTTTTTAGCTATTTTCTCTTCAAATTTGGACGAGTATTTTAGAGTCAGGGTTGCCCAGCTTCGGCAAATGAAGCGTGTAGAAAAAAGCATTCGTAAGAAGCTAGCCTTAAAACCCACAAAAATCACAAAAGAAATTCTTGAGGAGGTAAAGCATCAGCAACATAAATTCGGAGAGATTTATAAAATGCAAATCTTACCTGAATTAGCCAAAAATGGTATCTATCTAATAGATGCTGAACATTTTAATAAGATTCAAAAAGAATTTGCGAGAAACTATTTTCAGCAGAAGGTAAAAGATCATATTAAACCTGAAATAATAGATCTTGAGGAAGAAAACGAACTGTTCCTACAAAACGCCGAATTGTATTTGGTAGTTAGTTTTACTAACAAGGAAAAGCTTGGGATTGTAAATATTCCTGTTGATACCTGCGGAAGATTTGTAAAGCTGGAGGGCGATGGGGAAGATAATTCGATTACCTATCTAGATGAAATTATTAGAAGCCAGGTAAGTTACATATTTGAGGATCAAAACATTGAGGGTGTTTATGAAATTAAACTTTCCCGCGATGCCGAGCTTTATATTGAGGATATTTATGAAGGTGTTTTAGCTGAAAAAATATACGATTCGCTCGCGCAAAGAACCGATGGCCAACCCACGCGTTTGCTTTACGATGCTGAAATGCCCGATTTTCTTCATAAAAAAGTTAGAAAACTACTGAAGCTGGGCAAGATAGATATGATGCCCGGGGGGAAATACCATAATTTCAACGATTTCTTTTCCTTCCCCGATCCTACCAACGACCCTGATCTTCATTATGAAGAAATGCCCGCAATAGAACATAAAGTTTTATCGCAATCAAAGAATTATTTCGATACAATTTCAGAAAAAGACCAGGCGGTGCATTTTCCTTATATGTCTTTCGCTTATGTAGAAAATTTCCTGGAACAGGCGGTAAACGATGAGAATGTAACTGCAATAAAAATTTCCTTATATCGCGTCGCTGATGAATCCAGGTTGACAAGCCTGTTATTAAAAGCCTTGGAAAACGGAAAACAACTTACCGTTTTTGTAGAAGCAAAAGCCAGGTTTGACGAGAAGAACAATATTATTTGGGGTCGAAAATTCGAGGAAAAAGGTGCCTATGTAATTTATTCTTATCCAAAGATTAAAGTGCATTCCAAAATCATGCTAGTGCAACGTATGGAAGACGAAGACCTGGTGAACTATTCCTATATAGGCACCGGAAACTTCAATAGTGAAACTTCAAAGATATACTGTGATCACGCGATTTTTACTTCTAACAAACAAATTGCGAAAGAATTATCCCGATTATTTAAAGTTCTGGAAGGAGAATTGATTATTCCGAGGGAAAAAAACCTTTTGATCTCCCCATTTTCTACACGACAGGAATTTGTAAAACTGATTCATAACGAAATTGATAACGCACGAGAAGGTAAAAAGGCGAAGATCATAGCTAAAATGAACAGTCTTGAAGATCCCGAAATAATCGACCTCCTTTACAAAGCCAGTAACGCTGGAGTAGAGATAAGATTACTGGTTCGAGGATTTACCTGTTTAATTCCAGGAGTTGAAGGTTTAAGTGAAAATATTTATATTACCAGTATTGTTGACCGATTTTTAGAACATGGTAGAATTTACATTTTTGAAAACGGTGGCGATGAAAAAATGTATTATGGAAGCGCCGATTGGATGTCGCGTAACCTTTCCCGCCGTATAGAGGTGCTCTCCCCTGTCCTCGATAAAGATGTGGCGCAGGAGTTTAAAGAGATCCTGGAGATTCAATTAAACGATAATGTAAAAGCAAGAATCCAGGATGCCGATGAGAAGAATGAATATGTTAAGAGGAATAAAAATGAAAAGCCCATTAGGTCACAATACGAGATTTATAATTATTTAAAGAAAAAACATAGCTCATGAAAACTATTAAAGTAGGTGGCGTCCCAGAACATTTTAACCTTCCGTGGCATTTATGTATAGAAGAAAAACTTTTTGAGAATCGTGGTCTAAATGTTATTTGGAAAGATTTTCCCGGTGGAACTGGTGCTATGAATAAAGCTTTACGATCAGGAGAAATTGATGTTGCTGTAATCTTAACTGAAGGGATTTTAAAAGATATAATTTCAGGAAATGAAAGCAAGATTGTACAAACTTATATTGGGTCCCCATTAGTTTGGGGAATTCATGTGGCAGCGGGTTCAAAATATAAATCGGTGGAAGAGCTTGAAAATACCAAAGCAGCGATTAGTCGAAAAGGTAGTGGTTCACACCTTATGGCTTACCTAAATGCTCAAAGTCATCACTGGAATACCGATAATCTTAAGTTTGAAATAGTGAAAGATCTGGATGGAGCGGTAAAAGCATTAAGAGAAGATAAAGCTCAGTATTTTATGTGGGAGCATTTTACCACTAAACCTTTGGTAGATAATCATACTTTTAGAAGACTTGCTGACTGCCCTACTCCCTGGCCTTGTTTTGTTATTGCGGCCAGAAACGAAAGTTTAAAAAATGAACCTGAACGTATTAAAACGATGCTTGAAATCTTAAATACGGAAACCAAACGTTTTAAAGATCTTCCAAAAATTGCCGAAAAATTAGCCGAAAAGTACGATCAGCGTTTAGAAGACATCCAAAAATGGCTGGATATTACTCATTGGAGTCAGGAGCAAATTACTGAAGATCAAATAGAAAAAGTACAGGATAAATTACTTGAGCTTAATTTAATTTCAAAAAAACAACGATCTTCCGAATTTATTCATAATTTGTAGCCATTATTCATCAATCACCCCCTCATTAAATGAAAAATTTATTTTTACTGATTTTCGTATTTGTTACTTCAATTACTTATTCACAAGATTCTCAAATTAATGAGAATACCGAACCTGAGAAGAGAGACATCACTCAAAATGAATTAAGTATTGGCGCGCTCAACCTGGTCGCTTTTGGTGCTTTAGACATTACTTACGAACGAATTATAGACCAGAATTCCAGTTGGGCAATTGAGGGTTTTATCAAAGCTTTAGATCGTGACAACGAAGATATTGGCGATGCTTTTTATAAAGATTTCTCGCTAACCGGGAAGTACAAATATTTCTTTGGGGATAATTATGCCCGCGGATTTTACGTGCACGGCTTTGGAATGCTCTCAAGTGGGGAATATGAGAGTGATTATTATTTAAACGAACCAGGTATGGGCGGCTACTATGAATACGAGAATTACACCGATTTCGCCCTTGGATTTGGAGTTGGAGGTAAATTCGTTTCTAGCGGTGGTTTTTTCTTAGATCTAAGCGCCGGAATCGGTAGAAATTTACTTAGTGAAAATTCTCCGACAATTGTAGGGCAATTCAATGTTAATCTTGGATTCCGATTTTAGAATTACCAATCTATAGGCTTTTTCCCGTTTTCCTTTAAATAAGCATTGGCTTTACTAAAATGCTTGTTACCGAACCAATAACCACGATTTGCACTTAATGGTGAAGGATGCCCGCTGGTTAAAACAAGATGTTTCGAGGAGTCAATTTTGGCTCCTTTCTTTTTTGCATAACCGCCCCAAAGTAAAAAAACCACATTTTCTTTTTCTTCAGAAATAATTTCTATCACTCTATCAGTAAAATGCTCCCAGCCTTTCTTTTGGTGTGATCCTGCCTGGTGCGCTCTAACCGTTAAAGTAGCATTCAGGAGTAAAACACCCTGATTTGCCCAACGCTCTAAATTGCCAGAATTTGGCACTGATTTTCCCAAATCTTCCTGAATTTCCTTAAATATATTTTGAAGCGATGGCGGAGATTGAATACCCTCATTTACCGAAAAGCAGAGTCCGTTTGCCTGCCCCGGACCGTGATAAGGATCCTGCCCTAAAATAACTACTTTAGTCTCGGGAAAAGTGGCATGTTCAAACGCCGAAAAGATATCTTTCCCTTTAGGATAGCAGGTGTTTTCGGTATATTCGGTTTTAACGAATTCTGTTAGATTTTTAAAATATTCTTTTTCAAATTCCTGAGCCAGTTCGTTTTTCCAGCTGGGGTGTATCTCTACCTTCATTTTAATTGAGTAAATTTGCAGAACCTCAAAAGTAGGGAAATTTATTTATGATTAAAATTGCACCAAAAAGCCTTATAGACCTTGAATTTCCTGTTGTTTGTCAGCAAATTTCAGATTTGTGCATCACCGGACCAGGTAAAGAGAAAGCTTTAAAACTTCAGCCTTATAAAACAGGCAAAAAAACACTTTTCGGACTTAACCAAACCAATGAGTATGTGAGTTCCAAAACCCGTGACAGTCGAATTCCAAACCACGGTTTTGATTCAATTAAAAATGAATTGCGTACCCTGGAAATTGAAGACTCTATCCTGGAAATTGGAAGTTTTAGAAAGATTGCGAGTCTTTCTGAGACTGTAAATACACACATTAAATTTTTCAGAAAGTTTCAGGAGTATTATCCCAGTTTGTTTGAAACTACTTCAGAGGTAGAATATACCACCGAAATCGTAGATAGTATTGGCGCGGTTATCAACAAATTCGGTGAATTAAAAGATGATGCCACTCCACATCTACAACAGATTAGACGTTCAATTAATCAGGTAAAAGGTCAAATTAATTCCAGTTTTGCCAAAGCACTCACCACTTATCATTCTTATGGATATTTAGATGAAATTCGGGAAAGTGTGGTAGAAAATGTTAGGGTTTTGGCCGTAACCGCAATGCACCGCCGTAAGGTTAAAGGCGGAATTTTAGGAAATTCAAAGACCGGAAGCATTGTTTATATTCAGCCGGAAGCAACTTACCAATACACCCGGGAGCTGAATAATCTTGAGTATGAAGAAAAAGAGGAAATAAAACGGATCTTAAAGGAACTAACTAATAAACTAAGACCGTTTAAACCGCTTTTAATAGATTATCAGGATTTGCTTTGTGAGATAGATGTTATTGCTGCAAAAGCCAAATATGCGGAAATGACCAATGGTTTACTACCAAAAATCACCAAAGAAAGAGAGTTACAACTAAAAGATGCATATCATCCCCTACTCTATTTAAGCAATAAGAAAAAGGGAGATAAAACTTATCCGCAGAGTATAGAACTGGCGAAAGATAATAGGATTATTGTTATTTCCGGACCTAATGCAGGCGGAAAAAGTATAACTCTTAAAACCGTTGGCTTGTTACAACTGATGCTGCAAAGCGGAATTTTAGTGCCGGTTCACGAATACAGCCGAATGTGCCTTTTCGAGAAAATCCTTACCGATATAGGCGACAACCAGTCTATAGAGAACCATTTGAGTACGTATAGCTACCGGCTCAAGAATATGAATTACTTTTTGCGGAAATGTGATGATAAAACACTGTTTCTGATCGATGAGTTCGGAACAGGAAGTGATCCGGAGCTTGGTGGGGCATTAGCTGAAACTTTCCTGGAAGTTTTTTATGAAAAAGAATCTTTCGGAATTTTGACTACGCATTATGCTAATTTGAAAAAGTTAGCTAATGAAATGCCAAATATGAGCAACGCCAATATGCTTTTTGATTCCAGTAGCCTGGAGCCAATTTATAAACTTCAGGTTGGGGAAGCCGGGAGTTCGTTTACTTTTGAAGTTGCTCAAAAAAATGGGATTCCTTATAGCTTAATTAACCGTTCCCGGAAAAAAGTTGAAAAAGGAAAAATAAGGTTTGACAGAAGTATTGCGAAACTTCAACAAGAACGTTCAAAACTTCAAAAAACCACTGATTCTCTGAAAACCAAAGAGCAAAAAGCAGCCATTGAAAAAGATAAGCTAGAAGAAACCAATATCAGGATTCAGCAGAAACTGGAAAGCTACCAGGAATTGTACGACAGCAACCAGCGATTAATTTATATGGGGCAAAAGGTGAATGAGCTGAGCGAGAAATACTTTCAGAATAAAAAGAAAAAGGAACTCATTGCCGAATTCCTGAAGTTTGTGGAAATTGAAAATTCCAAACGGAAAAAAGAGTCGGCAAAACAGGTAAAAATTCAGAAAGAAAAAGAGAAAAAAGTTCAGCAGGAAGTTAAGAAGAAGGTTGATGTAATTCGGAAAAAGAAAAAAGAAGAAAAGGAAAAAACTACCGAAAAGGAACGTCAGGAAGCAAACAAGCCTAAAATCCCGCCGAAAATTGGAGACAGGGTAAGATTAGAAGATAGCCGCTCTGTAGGTACTTTAGATAAAATCGAGAAAGGAAAAGCAATTATAAATTACGGAATGTTCACCACTCAGGTAGATGTGGAGAAACTGGAACTGGTGCAGGCAATGAAAAAGAAATAAGTATGGAACTTCCAAAAGACAAAAAAATTATCCTTTTTGACGGTGTTTGCAACCTATGTAACGGCGCTGTGACCTTTATAATTGAACACGATAAAAAAGATGTATTCCGATTTGCCTCGCTACAAAGTGAAATTGGTAAAAAGCTGGTAGCAGAACGCGGAATGGATCCAGAGGAATTAGATTCCATCATTCTTATTGATCCGGGAGTTGCTTATTACCAAAAATCTTCCGCAGCCCTGGAAATTTCCAGAGAATTATCCGGCGGTTATTCTTTGCTAAAAAACTTCAGCTTTATTCCCGAAGCATTTCGGGATGGCATATATAATTTTATCGCCAATAACCGCTATAAATGGTATGACAAAAAAGAAAGTTGTATGATTCCCACCCCTGAATTAAAATCTAAATTTCTGGATTAAGCCTTTTCTTTTTTCTCTAATTCAGTTTCATTTTCTTCGGTATCGCTATCAGGATGATAATCATCATCCCATTCCTTTACATTGGGCGGCCCCATCTTGTTTACAGATTTTGCGACCATTAAAGAAACCGCTGCATCACCGGTAACGTTTACCATAGTTCGGCACATATCTAACGGCCTGTCTACCGCAAAAATAAGCGCTAATCCGGCTTCTGGAATACCAGCCTGAGCTAATACAATAACTAGCATTACCATTCCCGCTCCGGGAACAGCAGCAGAACCTATGGAAGCTAAAGTAGCCGTAGCGATAATTCCAAGTTGTGCTCCAACACTAAGATCCATTCCAAAAGCCTGTGCGATAAACACGGCAGCTACAGCCTGGTATAGGCTGGTTCCATCCATATTAATAGTAGCACCAATTGGCAGAACAAAGCTGGACACTTCACGGCTCACACCCATATGCTCCTCTACCCTTTCCATAGTAACCGGTAAAGTTGCAGCACTGGAACTGGTGGAAAAAGCCAGTAATTGTGCAGGTGCAATTCCGTTTACAAAGAAGGATGGTGTGTTTCTAGTGGTCACCCATACTAAAAGAATATAGAACCCGATCATTAATGCCAAACCTATAAGAACAGTTACGCCATACATTGCAAGTGCAGCAAAAAGATCGGTGCTGGGAGATTCTACTACCAGAGCTGCTAAAAGTGCAAATACACCATAAGGTGCTGCAAGCATAATAATATCAATCATTTTCAGGATCACTTCATTGAATCCATCAAAGAAATCTTTAACGGGTTTTGCTGTCTTTTCAGGAATAAGAATAAGGCCTATTCCGAAGAAAATTGCGAAGAAAATCACCTGTAACATATTGGCATTATCTCCCGCTGCGGCAAAAATATTTTCGGGAACAATATCTTCTAAAGCCTGTAATGGCCCCGATTCCCTTTGTTTATCTGCATTAGCTTTAACCCCGGACGCATCTCCCTCATAACTTTTAATAAGATCTTGTTGGGTTTCGGCGGTAATCGCATTTCCCGGTTTAATTAGGTTAACCAATCCAAGGCCTATAGTGACTGCAATTACGGTTGTAAAAATATAGATACCAATGGTGCGCGCTCCCATTTTAGAGAGTTTCGCAATATCCTTAAGATCTGAAATTCCTTTTATCAAAGACGCCAGAATAAGCGGCACTGCAATAAGTTTCAACGCATTGATAAAAATATTCCCAAAGGGTTTAATCCAATCGCCAATAAACTCTGCTCCCCAGCTAAAATTGGTAAGAATCAGGGCAAAAATCACCCCAGCAGCCATTCCTAGTAAAATCTGCCAGTGCAGTGCAAGTTTTTTCATGCTGAGTAAATTTCAGGATTAAATCAATTAAATTTTTGAACTTTTATTCTGAAGGAAATAATCGGCGATTACCAATGCCGCCATTGCTTCAACAATAGGCACAGCCCGGGGTACAACACAGGGATCGTGTCTTCCTTTCCCTTGCATTTCAACATTTTCGCCTTGTTTATTTATAGTTTCCTGTTTTTGCATAATTGTAGCCACAGGCTTAAAGGCTACATTAAAGTAAATATCCATTCCGTTGGAAATTCCGCCTTGTATTCCACCGCTTAAATTGGTTTTGGTGGTTCCATCTTCATTAAACAGGTCATTATGTTCGCTGCCTTTCATTTTTGTGCCCTCAAAACCGCTGCCATATTCAAAACCTTTTACCGCGTTTATGGAAAGCATTGCTTTACCTAATTCGGCGTGAAGTTTATCAAAAACCGGTTCTCCCAGGCCTTTTGGCATATTTTTAATCACGCATTGCACGGTGCCACCAACGGTGTCCCCTTCTTTTCTAATTTGCTTGATGTAATCTTCCATTTTCTTTGCGGAAGCAGGATCTGGACAACGTACGGCGTTGGTTTCAATAAGTGAAAAATCTAAGTCTTTAATGTCCTGCTCGAGATTTATTTTTCCTACTGATGCCGTATAGGCATTAAACTGTATACCGTTTAAAAATTGCTTCGCTACAGCTCCAGCCACTACTCTACAGGCAGTTTCTCGAGCAGAAGATCTTCCGCCACCCCGGTAATCGCGTACGCCATACTTTTCATCATAAGTATAATCGGCGTGACTGGGACGGTATGTATCTTTTATATGCGAATAATCTTTAGATTTCTGGTTGGCATTTTTAATTACAAAACCAATAGGGGTTCCCGTGGTTTCCCCTTCAAAAATCCCCGAGTAAAACTCAACAGTATCGGGTTCTTTTCTTTGAGTTACAATAGCCGATTGACCGGGTTTTCTGCGGTTGAGTTCGGTTTGTATCTTTTCAAGATCCAGCTTTATTCCGGCCGGGCATCCGTCTATAATTCCTCCAATGGCCTGCCCATGGGATTCTCCAAATGTGGTAAGTTTAAATAATTTTCCGAAGGAATTTCCTGCCATTTTATTGATTTTGAACAAATGTAATTTTTTCAATCAATATTTGAAAATGTAAGTTGATTTAATATTAAGCTAACAAAGCCCTTACTTATTAATGATTTGGTAAATATTCAATAAACCAGATTAAAGGTTTCAAAGCTTTCAATTCCTGTTATTTGTACTAATTGAAACCCAAGCAGTTGTCAAGTAAGGGAAAGCCCGAAATAGTCGTAATTTCAGATGTACATCTTGGTACATTTGGAGCTCATGCTGAAGAACTTAGTGAATACCTTGAAAGCATTCAACCTAAAAAATTGGTCCTCAACGGTGATTTTATCGATATCTGGCAGTTTAGAAAAAGCTACTTCCCGAAAGCCCATCTTGAGGTGATTAAAAAAATCATTGATCTTAGCACTAATGGCACCGAGGTGATCTATATTACCGGCAACCACGATGAATTTCTACGGAAATTTAGCGATACCCAAATCGGGGATTTGCGTATTACCGATAAACTGGTTTTAGACCTGGATGGCAAAAAAGCCTGGTTTTTTCACGGAGATGTTTTTGATGTGGGAATTCAGAAAGCAAAATGGATCGCCAAACTTGGTGGTTGGGGGTATAATCTATTGATCCTGGTGAATCGAGTATTAAACCAGGTTTTGGTAAGACTTGGGAAAAAGAAATATTCCCTTTCCAAAAAAATAAAGAACAGCGTAAAAAATGCCGGAAAGTTTATCACCAATTTTGAAAAAACCATTTCAGATCTTGCGATCGAAAATGGCTATAAATATGTGATTTGCGGCCATATCCACCAACCGAAAATAATACGGAAAACCAATAAAAAAGGTACCTGTCTGTATTTAAATTCGGGCGATTGGATAGAAAACCTAAGCGCCCTGGAATATGAAGATAAAAAATGGAACCTAACCTATTTTAGTGATATTAAAAAAGTGCAAAAACCCTTAGTTGCCGCGGTTACCATATTGGGTAAATCATCTTAAACTAAGAAAAAGCATGCCCATTTAGTTTCCAAGTTGATAAAGTCAATTTACTCGATAATCGAGATTTATCCCGATAAATCTCGGGAGCCCCTAGGCCTACCCGAATCATTCAGGCGGGCTTGCCGCGAGGTAGTTTACTCTCACCTATTTTATTTTACGATCATTTTATCCTGAAGGAAAATTTTCCTCAGCTTTCACCTCCTTAACCTGAAGCGTATGTCTTACCGTATCCCTGCAAGAAACAACATAGATTGGTAAGCATCAATCGGCCCGAAAGGCGAATCACTAATATAATTTCTGAAATTTTCAAGCGGTTTATTTTGCATATAATCCAACATTAATTGTCGTTGTTCTTTAAAATCGGCTAAAGCCTCTTCAGGTTTGTTATATTTACCTCCACCTAATAATTCCTCACTAGACTTGTATTTTTGGCTTCGGTCTTTTATCCCTTCCATCAACTCTTCGCCCTTAAACTTTACTTCCTCTTTTCTTTCGGGATTTTCGGGGATTTCCATTTCAGCTTTATTCATTTCAAACATCATTTTTTCTGTTAACACAATGTGTTCCACACACTGACTAACAGACCATTTTTCGGCATAAGGTTTAAAATTCTGAAAGTCCGGAAAGCTCATTCCCAAGATTTTCAGTAGTTTCTTCAAAATAATTCAGCAAAAAATCTTTATCATTGATGTTTTGCTGAGCGATTACAGGAAGGCTTTGTGCTGTCTCTTTCATATTTGATCAATTATTCCTGAATCGCATAATTCAACATCCATTTTATGCCGAATTTATCGGTAAAACTGGCAAAAAGATCACCCCAGAACATTTCTTCCAGGGGCATTTCAGCTTCACCGCCGGCAGAAAGTTCTTTGAAAAGCCGGCGGGTTTCTTTTTCGTTTTCGGGTGTCACCGAGACATAATTGCTACTTCCAAAAACGGCTTTTTGCCCAAATTCTTCAATACAGTCAGATCCCATTAGAACACTGTCACCTATAGGCAGGGAAACATGCATAATTTGATTTTCATATTCTTCCGGAATTTTATCTGCCCCTATTTCTCCCGGTGGCATTTCTTTAAAACGCATCAAATTGGTAAAATCTCCTCCAAAAACCGATTTATAAAAGTTGAAGGCTTCTTCGGTATTGCCGTTAAAATTTAAATAAGGATTTAGTGTTGCCATGATATTAAGTTTAATTGATTTTAGTTTTTGCTTATATAATATTAATCGTCGTCATCCTGAACTGTCCGTTCGTTCAGTCGAGTTTATTTATTTTACATTTTCTGTATACTTTTTAAAATTATCCAGGATCGCCTGCCAGCCTTGTTGCTGCATTTCCCGACTGTTTTCACTTTCGGCTTCAAAGCTTTCTTCTATAAGAGTATTGTTTTCCTTTTCTTTAAAATTTACACTGACTTTTCTCCCGTCAGTAAGTATATAGATAAGAGATTTATTAGGTTTTACTTCATCATAAACAGCTTCAAAATCGAAGCCGGTACTGCCGTCTTTTCCATTCCCATGGGCATTTTAGAGCTTGAAATCCCCAATGATCTTTACAGAAAATCCCAGTACAGACTTATAGAATCTTTCGGCTTTTTCAATATCATCTGCTGAAAACTGTAGAATGATTAAACATTTTCACTTTAATCCCTCATTGAGGGTTTAATTCCCCGAGGCTTGCCTCGAAATTATAAAATAGTTTTCCGATTCATACCTCGTGGGCTTGCCCCGAGGTTCTTGATTGGTCTCAAAAAATTAGAAATCATGAAAAGTTTACAGAACATCCGTCCGTTTTTAAATCAAACAAAAGCTAACAATCTTAGTAACCGGGATATTAAATAACGCTACCTTAAAACTTAAGAGCATGAAAATTCAGGAGTATATCAATTTAAATTGTGGCGCAGTACACGAGAGCCTCAGGTTTTTGGAAATAAACCGCTTAGAAAGTTCTACGAGAATTTCACCAGAAACAACTGATGTTTAAACCTTAGACAAATGAGTTAACCCGACCAACCCATGAAACTCTATAAAACCTAGCCGGCACAATGCTAGATTGTGACCGGCTTTTTTATTTTAACAATGGGTTCAACTCAAATGAAAGCCTGATCTTTAAAAAAATTAAATTATTTTTAAAATTTAAAATTGGTTTGCATGGTATTTGTTTATTTGTAATAATGAAATCTACTATGTTAAATAGGATTAAAAAATCCCCCAAATTAAAATGGGTATTAATAATACTCCTCAGCCTTTTTGCAATATTTGTACTGTTTTTTGCCAGTATTTATTTTGGAGCCTGGGGACAGCTTCCCTCCTCTACCGAATTAAAAGAACTCAAACAAAACCGGGCTACCGAAGTTCTGGCCAAAAATGGCGAACTCATAGGAAAATTTTATGTTTTCGACAGGCAACCTATTACCTATAAAGAACTCCCTACCCATTTAATAAACGCCCTTGTTGCTACGGAGGATGCTCGATTTTTTGAACATGACGGCATTGATAATCGTAGTCTGTTAAGAGTGGTTTTCAAGTCAATCTTGCTTCAGGACGAATCAGCCGGCGGTGGGAGTACTATTAGCCTTCAATTGGCGAAGAACATTTACGGAAGAAAAGATTACGGCCCGCTGGGAATTGTGGTGAATAAATTTCAGGAGGCTATTATTGCCAAAAGGCTGGAAGACGTTTATTCAAAAGAAAAAATCATCAGGCTCTATTTTAATACCGTTCCCTTTAGTGATAACACCTTTGGGATAGAGAGCGCTGCAATGAAATTCTTCGGAAAGCATACTTCAGAAATTAATTTGGAGGAAGCCGCTGTTTTGGTAGGTACTCTAAAAGCTTCTCATTCTTATAATCCCAGGATTTTTCCTGAAAGAAGCAGGCTGCGAAGGGATGTAGTACTGGAACAAATGGGGAAATATAATTATTTAACTGAAGATGAAGTAAAGGAAGCCAAGCAACGAGAATTGGTTTTGAATTACAAGAATTATAGCCACGATAAAGGTCTTGCGCCATATTTCAGGGAACAGGTGAGAAAAGATGTCAGCAAGATCCTGGACACCCTTAAAAATAAAGACGGAAAGAAATTCAATATTTATCGTGATGGCTTAAGCGTGCACACCACCCTGGATGTTAAGCTACAAACTTTAGCAGAAGAAGCGTTAAAAGAACACCTTCAGGATTTACAAAAACAGCACGAAGAGGCTTGGGGAGCAGCAGCCCCCTGGTTAACAAATCAGCGAATTGTAAATGATGCCTTAAAAAATACTTCGGCATGGAAAAATCTTGCAAAGGAAGGCCACAGCGAAGCTGAAATAATGGAGATCTTAAACAGAGAGCATCCCACCGAGCTGTTTGATTATACTGGCACTGAAACCAAAAATGTAAGTACAAGAGATAGTGTTGCCCATTATCTTAAATTTCTAAATGCGGGGATGCTGGCCGTTACTCCTCAAACCGGTGCGGTACAGGCCTGGGTTGGTGGGGTTAATTTTCAACACTTTCAGTACGATCACGTTTCGCAGAGCAAACGCCAGGTAGGTTCTACTTTTAAGCCTTTTGTATACACTGCAGCTTTAGAAAACGGCATAGAACCCTGTCAATATTTTTCGGCCAGGGAAGTTACTTATGCTGATGGCTGGACGCCTTCGAATTCAGGAAGTGATGAAGATGATCCGCATATGAATTACAACTTAAAAGAAGCCTTAAGTCAGTCTATGAATACCATTGCGGTTAAAGTCCTTATGGAAACCGGAATTGAAAATGTAATTAACCAGGCTAAAGCAATGGGAATTACTTCAGATCTTCCGAAAGTTCCTTCCATTGCCCTGGGAACTGCTTCTTTAAGTTTAACCGAATTGACTGAAGCCTATACTCCTTTTGTAAATGAAGGAAAAACAAGCAAAGCTTTTTATATCTCAAAAATCGAAGATGGTGAAGGCAATATTTTAGCTGAATTCAAACCTGAAATTTCAGAAAACCGGAGCATTTCTGAAACCAACAGTGAGATCATGGTAGAAATAATGAAAGCTACGGTAAACGAAGGTACGGCTACCAGGCTAAGGACAACTTATGGTTTAAGAAATGATATCGCCGGAAAAACCGGAACTACCCAAAACAACAAAGATGGCTGGTTTGTGGGGATCACTCCTAACCTACTCGCAGTAACCTGGGTTGGCTCTGACGATCACAGGATAGGCTTCAGGAATACCTATATTGGCCAGGGTGCTAATTCGGCCTTACCGGTTTTTGCCAAACTAATGCAAAAGATGAATAGCGATCCCGAATTCAATGAAATTACCAAAGCCAGATTTACACCGGTTTCTGTTGAAATTAAGGAAATGATGGATTGTGATCCTGAAAAACGGGATGGTTTCTTTAAGCGACTCTTTGGAGGTAATGATAAAGATGAATCTGAAGAACCCAAAAAAGAAGAAGAAAAGAAGAAAAAGAAAGGCTTCTTTAAACGCCTTTTCGGTGGTAAGGATAAAAATTAGAAAGAGACTGTCGGAAAAGTCTTATTGTCGTCAAGCTGTCCCGAAAGCTTTCGGGATTGTTTCAGCTTCTAACATGTTTTGATTATCAACATCTTAGATTCTGAAATAAATTCAGAATGACGGGTTAAAAAACTTTTCAGACAGCCTCAATGCTTATAATACCTGTGCTTTATCAGAAGATTTTATGCAGGAATACTATCCTTCTCTTCCCTTTTCCAGAAACGGTGTTTTCCTATGGCTTCAATAAATTCTGAAGCTTTTCCTTTTCCTACAATTACACCATCTTCCGCCAGGTTTTGCTTATCCAGGTTCTTCCAGAAATAAGTCTCTTCTACTAAACCGTTTTCCTGTGCTGTAGCAATTGGCTTACAATGTTTATAGCCTTCATTTAAAATATGGATGGCTTTTGGAATTTTCTTCAAAGCCTGATGTGCCTGATTTCCGGAAGGCACATAAAATGCATCATAAACTACTGAAGCGGTGGTTCTATAAGCTTCATCTACTTTAATAAACTTGCCACCTGCAGTTTTAACTTCGGTGGAGTTTGGGCCGAGAATTTTAATCATAGCACCTTCTTTCTCTAAAGCTGCCTTCATATCATCAATCGAGTTATCATCTACCCCATCTGCGCATAAAAATGCAATCTGCCGGGTTGCAATATTTCCAAAACCTTTATGCATCATACTTAAAGTTGGGTCTTTTTCTAAAGACGGGTTGCTTTTAATAGGTTCGTACCTTTGAGGATCAAAATCTGCCGGAACCCCATGATTTAACTGTTCTTTCCTCTGAGGTACTTTCATTCCTAAATTAGCAGCAACTTTGGTTGCTAAATCATTACTTACCTCCTTTAATAAACCGAGTACTCTGTCCTGCACTTCTGAAACTCCAACTTTCCCCAATTCGAAACTAAAAGCATCTACAATGTGCTTTTGCTCTACTTCAGTTTGACTGTTGAAAAACAAAGTAGCCTGGCTAAAATGATCTTTAAAGCTTTCGCTGCGCTCGCGTACTTTTTTTGCGTCTATTTTTTCAGGATAACTTTCAAAACCACCTTCTGCGATTTTAGCCTGGAATGGACAACCTCCACGTAGTGAATTTGGTTGGTAACTGGTTTGACCTTTATTTATTTCCTGTCTCATATGCCCGTCGCGCTGATTGTTGTGCATGGGGGCAATTGGACGGTTAATTGGGATTTCGTGAAAGTTTGGTCCGCCGAGTCGCTTCAGTTGGGTATCGGTATAAGAAAATAACCTTCCCTGCAAGAGCGGATCGTTGGTGAAATCTATTCCGGGTACAATATGGCCGGGATGAAATGCTACCTGTTCGGTTTCCGCAAAGAAATTATCCGGATTTCGATTTAGCACCATTTTTCCGATTTTCTTAACCGGCACCAGTTCTTCGGGAACTAATTTTGTGGCATCCAGTAAATCGAAATCATATTTATGCTCGTCTTCTTCAGGAATTATTTGTACGCCTAATTCCCATTCTGGAAACTGGCCATTATCAATTGCATTCCAAAGGTCTCTTCTATGGAAATCAGGATCGTTTCCTGAAATCTTTTGTGCTTCGTCCCAGGCAACTCCGTGAGTTCCTAAAAGTGGTTTCCAATGGAACTTTACAAAAGTTCCTTTTCCTTCTTTATTCACAAACCTAAAAGTGTGCACGCCGAAACCTTCCATCATCCTTAAACTTCTAGGGATTGCCCTGTCTGACATTGCCCACATAATCATATGCATAGACTCCGGCATTAGGGAGACAAAATCCCAAAACGTATCATGTGCTGAAGCTGCCTGTGGAATTTCATTGTGTGGTTCTGGCTTTACCGCGTGAATTAGATCTGGAAACTTTATGGCGTCTTGAATAAAAAACACCGGAATATTATTTCCTACAAGATCGTAGTTTCCTTCTTCAGTATAAAATTTAACCGAAAACCCTCGAACATCCCGGGCTAAATCGGTAGAACCTTTAAACCCGGCTACGGTAGAAAACCTGGTAAAAACCGGGGTTTTTCTAGAAGCATCCTGTAAAAATCCGGCCTTTGTATATTTTTCCATAGATTCGTAAACCTGGAAATATCCATGCGCTCCAGATCCGCGCGCATGAACTATTCGCTCCGGAATTCTTTCGTGGTCAAAATGGGTAATCTTTTCTCTGAGAATAAAATCTTCTAACAAGGAAGCGCCCCGATCTCCTGCCTTTAGTGAATTTTGATCATCATTTATTTTTAAACCCTGGTTAGTGGTGAGAAACTGGTCCTGAGCATCTTCGCGGTTTCTTTCTAAATCCTGAAGCTTCTTATTATCTGAAGCATTCTTCTTTTCATCATTTTTCATAATTCTGGTTTATTTAATGGTTCCTTTAAAATTCCTAAATAAATGGCAGTTTTTAAATTTACTCGTGTTAAATAAATCCTATATAATTGAGGATGAGGTTTAAAGATGGTTTTTATTGCAGAATTTTGTAAAAAACAAGCAGTAAATAGTGGGAGGAAATACGAGCAATTTGAATAAACTGGATTACCGGATTACACAATGGATGTACCAGTACGGTAAGCCTATTCTACGAATTTCCCTGGCCATAAATTTTATCTGGTTTGGCGCATTAAAAGTAGTTTGGGATAGTCCTGCCCAGGAACTCATTGCTCAAACCGTGTTTTGGTTTGACCCGGAAATTTTTATTCCTTTTCTAGGGGTTTGGGAAGTTTTAATAGGGGTTTTTCTGCTTTCAAAACGAACAATAAGACTGGCTATCTTATTACTTGTTTTACAAATGCCAGGTACTTTTTTACCATTTATAGTTTTGCCAGAAGTTTGTTTTGAGAACTTTCCATTTGTACTCACTACAGAGGGCCAATACATTATTAAAAACCTGGTGCTAATAAGCGCAGCTATCGTAGTTGGAGGTTCTGTAAGGGAAAGGGAATTTATTGAGCGGGATATAAAATCGGCAGATACTGATTCGTAAGCCTCCTATAACCAGGTAAGCTCTTATAAAATATTTCTGAATCGGCCAGACGCCTAAGACAGGTTCAGAATAAAAATTATTAATCTAAAATATGCTTATCCGGTTAAAAAACTAAAAACAGTTTTTGTTTCCCTGCGCGCGGTCGAAGGGTTAAACACAAACGTCTCGACTGCCCGCCAGTACTTAGTCGGGCCTGCGCTCGACGTGACACTTTTAGTTCAATTTTGCCTTTTGGGTCTCTTAGCGGATATACAGTCTAAAATTCTTTATTTATCGACATTCTTAATTTTCTGGAATAATCTTCTTCCAGCCAATCGCGGTAGTTTTTGGTGCTCTTACTTATACAATAAGAGTATTGTTTAATGCGGGAAGCAATATCATCCTTAAGTTCTTTTGCCAGGATTCTGGCATCAAAAACATCTTCAGAATTTTCTATGCACATTTTTACATGTTGTTCCATAGACCATTCTAAAACCGCTTTAGATTTTAATCCTTTTTTTATCACTTTATCATAAGCTTCTTCCACATCAAATTCTACCTCTTCGGTATTGGAAAACTGTTCCCTGATTTCCGGGGGCATCACGTATTTGAACTCACGCTCTATTTCTTCATCACTTAATAAATTTTCAAAATAGAAGTCCGGAGCTCTAAATATCTGTTTCCAGTCTACCGGGGCACTCCATTCGCCAAAACGGGCGAGATTATTACCAAGATCTATCACATTAAATTCAGATTTTCCCGGCAGGACCCTGGAGCCACGGCCGATCATCTGAAAATATAAGGTTAGCGATTTCGTAGCCCTATTCAATACAATAGTTTCTACCGTTGGTTCATCAAATCCGGTAGTAAGAATACTTACTGAAGTTACAATCGCATCTGGCGTATGTTTAAACCATTTTAGAATGTCTTTTCTATCCTGCTTACTCGTAGTATTATCTAAATGCCGAATAGGTATACCGGCATTTCTAAAGGTTTCATAAACTTCTATTGAAGTATTAATCCCGTTATTAAAGATCAGGGTTTTCTTTCCGCGTGAGCGTTCGTAATAAGCGGTAAGCAGTTTTTCCTGCATGGAAATATTGGAATACAATTCTTCTGAAGATTTCACGGTATAATCCCCATTCATCCCAACTTTTAAACTGGTAAGTCCTACATTGTAACTAAAGGTATTTGCCCGGGCCAAAAAACCTTTTTCTATAAGCGAGCCTATGGAATCACCTACGATAAGCTCACGGTAATTATCCTTCATAGGTAGTTTGATGTTGGAACTAAGTGGTGTGGCTGTTACTCCTAAAATAAAGCACTTCTCAAAGAATTTAAATAATTTCCGGAAAGAATTATAATGCGCTTCATCTATAATTACCAATCCAATATCCTGAATTTCTAGTTTTTCGTCATGTAAGCGGTTGTTCAAGGTTTCTACCATGGCTACAAAGCACATATAGTCTTCCTGATCTGGTAATTCTTTTACCTTAGAATTTATGATCTTATTCCGTACCCCAAAACCATCTAGCATATTAGAGGTTTGCTTACACAATTCTATCCTGTGGGTAAGAATAAGTACTTTCTTTTGGGTACGCTGAATGTATTCCCGCACCATTTGAGAAAATATAACCGTTTTACCCCCGCCTGTAGGCAATTGATAAAGTAGGTTATAATGTTCAGGATGCTCCTCTATCACGCTAAAGATCTTGTCTATATCTTTTTGCTGATATTCGTAAAGTTCCTTATCAACTTTTTTGTTTTCTATTCCAAAGGTTTCCACCGCCATAATTTTTGTTCAGATCTGCAAGTTTGCAAAAATAGCTGATTTCTTAGGTTTAAAGAAATATTTCAGTCAGAAATACATTTTATTAATCCGAAATTGAGTAAATTTAAAATGCGTTATTGCTCCCTCCGGAAGATACCATTTTTTCAAAATGTTTGATTATGAACCAAAAAGGAGGAGCTCACGATATTTGTTTTAAAACCATAAGCAACAATATTCTTTTCAAAGATTTTGAAAAAGAACTCCTACAAGAAATTGCTTCAAGCTTCACAGAAGAAAAATGGCCGGCGCATACCTGCAGTAGTTGTCATAATCTAAAGCATAAATTTCATATTATAATTTCCGGGCGATTAAAAATGTTTAAAACCGATAGAGAAACCGGTCGCGAGTTTACCATGTTTTTACTAAGTAAAAGTGATTTTTTTGATGTTATTTCTCTAATTGAAGACTGCAATCACAAGATTTATTATGAATCGCTGGAAGAAGTAAGAATGCTTTCTACCCCAACAATAACTATGCGCCAATGGTTTAAAAAATATTCCGTTTTAAATCAACGATTATTACCTTATATAGGAAAACAACTTTTGAGTTTAGAAGAATATGCCGTAAACCATACCCTGTTGGAAATTCCCGCCCGTCTAGCGAGCCTCATTTTAAAGAATCTTAATCCAGAATCAAAAAAACTGGAATTTATCAATGATCTATCTAATGAAGAAATCGCGAACTTGATAGGATCTACACGGGCAGTTGTAAACAGGCATTTGCAGGAATTTAAAAATGAAGGAATACTCAAAATTGGCCGAAAAAAAGTGGAGGTTCTTAACCTTCCGCTACTGGTGGAAAAGGCAACAAACAATCAGAAAAAATAAAAAGTTAAAAATGTTAAATACTGTTTAAGTGATACTTAAGTAGTTTCACTTAAAGTAATACGAGATTATCTTTGAGGTCAATCATTTATTAATCTCTAAATACAATTATTATGAAAAAGTTAATCTTAAGCTTATTGTGCATTGCCATTGCAGGGATGGTTTATTCACAGGGTGTAATTAAGCTGGACGAAATGAGGTACAACCCAAAGTCACTGGAAATTGATGAATCTACAAATTCATTGACTTTCAATGTGATTGAGGAATATGCGGGGCAGTTTTATGCAAATCCACTAAGGTATGCAAAGGAAAATTTTAGTATTATGAATTTTATTGAAGCCAACCAGGGAAAAGAATTTAATGGTTATGAAGTTACCTTTAAAACCAATAAAGGATTTTTAAAAGTTAATTATAATCAACTTGGGGATATTACTTCAAGCAGCCAAAGATTTAAAGATGTTAGGTTACCATACAATTCTATGATGAGTATTTTAAAAGCTAATGAAGGGTATAGTCTTGTTGGCACAAAGCATTTAGCTTATTCAAAATCGGGATGGGATGTTGATGAGGAATATTACAAGGCAAAACTTAAAAATGGTACAAAAAGTAAAACTGTAAAAATAAATATAAACAGAGATGCTTCAGGCGTGGCTGTTGCCACAATTGAATAACATGAATAAAGTAGAGTTTTTGATTGTTACTCCGGAAGTTGATTTATATAACTTCCGGAGTATTTATTTAATCGAAAAGATTAGAAGACAAATAACGGTCTCCGCGATCACAAACTATACTTACCACAATACCTTCTTCAAGCTCATTGCATAATCTAACAGCAGCAGCAGCAGCTCCTCCACTGCTCATGCCTGCGAATATACCTTCTTCCCTGGCAAGTTTTTTAGTCATTGCAACCGCCTCTTCTTCACTAACTTCTAAAATACGATCTACTTTTTCGGGTTTAAAGATTTTGGGCAAATAGGCTTCCGGCCATTTTCTAATTCCCGGGATTCGTGAATCATCGGTAGGCTGAACTCCCACAATTTGAATTTTTTTGTTCTTTTCCTTTAAATATGTAGAAGTACCCATAATTGTTCCTGTGGTGCCCATAGAAGAAACAAAATGAGTGATCTTATGTTGGGTATCATTCCATATCTCTGGCCCTGTAGTATTATAATGCGCCTGCCAGTTATCGTTATTGCTAAACTGATTGATCATGAAATAATCTCCGCCAGTCATTTTTTCTTCGGCATAATCGCGAGCACCTTCAATGCCGCCATCAGCCTCGGTTAGCGTAACTTTAGCTCCGTAGGCCCGCATTGTTTGTACTCGCTCTATGGTAGAATTTTCTGGCATTACCAGTTCAATATCCAGCTTAAAAATTCTGGCAACCATAGCCAGGGCGATTCCTGTATTTCCGCTGGTAGCTTCAATGAGTTTGGTTTCCCGAGTGATATCTCCTCTATCTAATGCGCTTTTAATCATATTGTAAGCGGCGCGGTCTTTTACACTTCCGCCGGGGTTTTGACCTTCCAGCTTAAAATATAGTTTAACCTTTGGGTTTTTAACCAAAGTTTGCGCTTCTACCAGGGGAGTATTTCCTATTAGATCTAATATAGAGTTATTCATTATTTACTCGTGTTTTTAATATTGATTTGAGGATTATGGGACACCATAGAGTCTTTAGGCACAGAATCGGTTAACCACACATTACCTCCAATTATGCTATTCGCACCTATAACAGTTTCCCCGCCTAAAATTGTAGCATTGGCGTAAATGGTGACATTCTTTTCAATGGTAGGGTGCCTTTTGATATTTTTTAGGTTACGGTCTACAAAAAGTGCCCCAAGGGTAACCCCCTGGTAGATTTTCACATTATCTTCTATCACCGCTGTCTCCCCAATCACTACTCCTGTAGCGTGATCTATAAAAAATGGAGTTCCAATTTGCGCTCCGGGATTAATATCGGTACCTGTTATGCTGTGAGCACATTCTGCCATTAAACGTGGTACTAGTGGAAGCCCAAATTTATAGAGTTCATGACTAAATCTATAAATGGCTATTGCGAAAAAGCCTGGGTAAGAAAGTATAACTTCCTCTATAGAATTAGCAGCAGGATCGTTTTCTGAAATAGCCTTAGCATCTTTATTAAGCTTTTCCAGTATTCCCGGAAGCTTATCTAAATAATCCTGCCAAAGATCCCGGCAGGGCGTATTGGGCTTCCAGCAAACGAGATCTGCGAGCTCTTCAAAATCCTTACCTAATTTTATAATATTCTTTTCTACCGGGGTTTCTTCATCAAACAGCGTGTAAAAAAGATTGTTTGTAAAAGCCTCTGTTTTTTCTTTTATACTGAATTTTAAATTCGGTATGTTTTTTTGTGCTTTTATCTTTTCTATAACCTCATTCTGGCTCATTTAATGCTGAAATTTTAAAATTATAGTCCTTGTTTTATTCAAATGTAAACAATAGCCAGGCAAATTGCATTTAATTTGCTATAAATGCTTTCAATAGGCTTATATAATTCGATTGATATAAAAGGAAACCTGAGTTAATATTTTAATAATTAACTACTATACAGTTGATTATAATTAATATCTTTAGTTTGTTAATCAATAAAATCTAAATAAAATGGCACAGGACAGAAATCAAAAAACGGAAGATGCAAAGAAGGAGCCTAAAAAACAACAGGCAACACCAAAAAAGCAACCAGCTAAGCACGACAAACCTAAAAAATAAGTTGGATTAATTTGAAAAAAAATTAGGCCACCTCACAAGGGTGGCTTTTATATTTTAAACAAATTTAAACCAGTACTGCGCTGTTTTGTTTCTTCGTAGCTTTATCTTTGCAGCTTTCTAAATTTGAAATAAAGCAATTTTGAAGGATTATTTCTATTTTTTACGCGGAAACTATAAGAAAGTCAGTTTTGGATGGCTGCTCACATTTTTGTCGAGTTTTGGCCAAACCTTCCTTATTTCACTGTATGTTCCGCAAATTGTAAAAACCTTTGAAATTACCGAAGGAACTTTTGGTGCTATCTATGCAGGTTGTACCGTGGCGGCTTCAGTAATTATGCTGAGCGTGGGCCATACCGTGGACCATAAACCGGTGAAAAAAGTTACGGCCTTTACGGTGCTAAGTCTCGGGTTATCCAGTATTTTACTCGGACTTTCCTACCATATTGCTGTACTTTTTGTTGCACTAATTGGCCTTAGGTTATGCGGGCAAGGTCTATTGAGCCATATAAGTATGACCATTATTTCCAAGTATTTTGATAAAAATCGCGGAAAAGCGCTCAGTCTTTCTTCACTTGGATATTCTATGGGAGAAGCTATATTTCCTATAATTATCACTTCTATTATTGCATTTTTTGACTGGAGAATAGCTGCCATTGTAAGTGGTGTAGCTTTGCTCCTATATTTGATAAGATTAAAGTTTACCAATCTCCTCGATTTTGACAAACAACTTTCTACTGAAGGAAAACCTTCTACCTGGTCACTTTTAAAGGATTATAAAAATGTTGTGGCCGATAAGCGTTTCGGGATTATGATGCCCGCCAGTTTTATCCTGAGTTTTACCAACACCGCTATCTTCTTTTATCAATATGTTTTCGTTGAAGATAAAGGCTGGTCGCCCCAATTATACGCTACTTTTTTTACGGTTTATGCTATCTCCAGGTTTATGTTTTCCTTATTTGGAGGAACCTGGGTAGATAAATACAGCGCGAAGAAGATGTTCAGAATTTATCTTGTTCCAATGACGTTGGGCCTTATCCCATTTGCATTAATGGATAGCATTATAGGAGCACTTTTATTTTTAATTACCGCAGGAATTACCACCGGAATGGCAGGTACGGTAAAAACCTCGATTATTGCCGAGATCTACGGAACCGAGAAAATGGGCGCCATAAGAAGTGTTTTCACTATGTTTATGGTTATTAGTACTGCTTTAGGCCCTTTATTAGTAGGTTTTATGATTGATGGAGGAATTGATTTTAGCACTATCATTCTTATGTTATTTGCTGCAATGCTTTTGATTAGCATAAATTCACAACGAATAAAAAATGTCACTAAAGCAGCTTCAGCGCTTTAAACTAAAAGATCCTTTAAGCGTTTTAAAGCCTTCGATAATAATGTGATACCAATAATCGTCTGATGGAAGCACGCGGCCGTTTAAAGTGCCATCCCAACGGAAAGTTTCGCCTTGATCTACTTTTAATAATTTTCCATAACGATCAAAAATTCTTATTTCTGAAGAAGGAAAATATTCGAGTCCGTTAATGCTGAAATTATCGTTGTAGCCATCTGCATTCGGAGTAATAAACTTCGGAATTACAATATGTGGAAACTCCTGGGTAACGGTGTTACAGGCGGAAAAATCGCGCATATATACGGTATAAATTCCACCGAAAACCAGGCTAAAAATATTTGAAGTTTGGAAATTCGTGCCGTCTAACGAGTACTCAAAATTCCCATCATTGGCCGGGGTAATTACAATAGCATCCCTATCTGAAGTCACCGACTCAATTTCGGCAATATCTTCCTGGTTTACTTGAAATTTTTTGGTAGTTGAGCAACCTTCAGCAGTAGTGAGAATAACACTATAATTTCCGGTAGATTCTATTTCAATTTGCTGCGAATTTTCGCCTGTTGACCATTCATAAGTAAGTCCCGCTATACCTGCATTCAGTATTAAATTGTCATTTTCACAAATTTGCAGAAATTCATCTTCAACCTGCGGACTTTCATTTATGCTAAATTCAATAGCTATTTTTGGGCTGGGTTGGCAACTAAAGCCTTTGTTTACAGCTTCAACATAGTATGTTCCAACCGTTTCTGGTCGATAAGATTCGGTATTTTCAGCGAGCAAATTGTTGTTTTCGTCATACCAGTTTACGGTTTCATTTTCTTCAACTTCAACAACTAATTCTGGGATTGTATCCTCACTGCAAATGCTTATATCGCCATCATTTTGGGGAGGAGAAGGGGCTGGTAAAATATTTACCGTAAAAATTTCAGAAACAGAACTGCAGAGATTATCATTTAAATTCACGGGATCTTCAGCTACTTTAACCCTATAAAAGCGGGAAGTACTTAAAGGCGGAATACTATAGGTTTCATTGTTTTCCCCTGGAATATTTGTCCAGGTTTCGTTATCCTTACTTTCCTGCCATTGGTAAGCGTGCGTGCTATATACCGAAAAATCTGGAGTCGCTTCAAGCGTGAGGTTAACAGGAGCATTTTCAGCGCAAACATCCATACGGTTTTCATTATTTTCTGAGGTAATCGTAGTAAGATCGCCGCAAGACCTAAAAATTATATCATCTATCGCCAGGTCGTTTCCGCAGCCACCTTCTCCATTATTAAACATTTTAAGAATTATGGCATCCTGCCCTACTTCAGTTTGAAAGGTAAGCGCATATTGTTCCCAAACAGGACTGGTAAGCGAAGGAATATCTCCCGTATTACCTTCTTTTAGTAAATTGGAATCGGTTTCATCCCAGATTTCGAAACGTACGTTTATGGGAATTCCACCATCTTGACAAACGGTATTGGAACGATTGTAAATATTAATTAAAAATGCTGAAAACTCATAGCTGGTATTTTCACAAAGTCCGCTGATTTCTGTTCGGTAAAATTGGCCGGAAGTATAAGAAGCGTTTACAATTAGTGCATCACGGTTTGAAACGGTGCCGGAAGGCAAGCTCGAATGCCACGAAGTAATTACACTTCCTATCTGGCTGGAAACCGTATATTCCCCGTCCTGCGGATCCTGATTAATATAGGTATAGTTGGTAGTGCCGGCAGGTAATTGTGAGGTGGTTTCAAAATCTTCATAAAAAATTGGATCGCCTTTGCTCCCTTCACAAAAGCCTAATTGGGCATAACCGGAAGTACAAATTATAAGAAAACAAAAAAGAAGGAAGCTTTTCATTTTCTCAAAAGTACACAATTACGGCGCTTTCTAAAATTGCATTTCAATTTTTTCAAAACTATACGCATTAGGCCAGTTTTGGTTTTCAGCTTCGGCGGCTATTTTCAGGATTCTAAGTTTGAATTCTGCCAGGACTCCTTCTCTCAGAATAAATTTAACGGCCTCTTCAAAAGATTTGAACATACTTTTACAGAAAGCCTCTTTTAAATTGCCTTTTTCTTCAGCAAAAGTTTGGGCTATTTCAATATTAAAAAGCATCAAATCGGCAGTTAAATGGGGTTCTACACCGAGTTGCTGAAAATGCTTGATTTCCTTCTGGGCCACAGACCTACGGGTTTTTGGTTTGCGCCTGGTTTCAGGAAAATATTCTTTGGATATCTTTAGTTTAGCTTTGCGCATTAATTCTTCTTCCCGCGGATTAAAGACAAAATCATAAAAGACCTTTACAGGTATAAATCGCTCGTAAAGATCTATAATTTGATCCTCAAGTTGTTCTTTATCTAATTCCTGGAGGTATTTTTTTAATTGGCGCTTACTCATTTAGCTGAATTTTGTTTTCGCAATGGTTTTTTGAAGATTTTCTGAAATTTCCAGTAACCATTGAACCTGGCTACTTACCAATTGGGCTTCCTGCAATCTCAGCTGCACATCTTTTTGGCTTTTTTGTGGCTCTTTTTTTAATTGATTTTCACTTTCTGCCAGCAACTCTTTATATGTTCTAAGCAAAGCTGAAGCCGCTTTTTCTGTTCGCGCTGGATCAAGATCTTTTAATTCCTCAAATTCTTCAAGACCTTTTCTGGCATTTTCAAGATTAGTACAAATATGGGACACAAAAACTTCGAAATTTTTAGAAGCTGCAGTGGTTTTATGATTCTGAATAAAAGTCCCCAAAGAGGCCAGAGCCGAAAGAAAAGTTTGATTTAAACCTACAATTTTATAGAGTTGTCCTAATTCTTTTTGTTTAAATTTTGGCTCCTGTGTCATTCTTTGAAAAGAAGCACTTAAATTTCCCATTTCCAGAAAAGCTTTTTTTCTAGATAGTTTATAGGAAGTAGGCAAAGTTCCTTTTTCATGGTAAAAATCATCAATTTCTTCCAGGTATTTCTTATTGGCACTAATGCTTTCTTTAATTACGTTCTTAATATGCTGCGACTCCCAGGCCGGCCATAAAAAGAGGTTTCCTAAAGCAGCTAGACCTGCACCCAAAGCAGTATCTATCACCCGATACTGGATCACGTTGAAGACATCTGGTTTTAAAAGCGCATAAATAAAAATAATACTCAAGGTTATAAAAACAGCTGCTGTACGGTAATTTCGTTGCAATAAGGAAAAAGCCAGGGTAAGAGAAAAGAGACCGAGAATCCCATAAACTACCTGATTTTTTGTTATAAAAACAATTCCCAGGGCAATTACGGCACCTATTAAGGTTCCTGCAATTCGTTGTTTAGAACGGTCTTTGGTAAGCCCGTAATTAGGACGCATAATTACCACGATGGTAAGGATGATCCAGTAAGCATTTTCAAGCGAAAAATATAAACCAATACTGAAACCCACTAAAATCACAATAGCCAGCCTTAGTGAATGCTTAAAAATTGGAGAACCAAAATTAAAGTTTTCAACGAGTGTTTTGGGATCGTAATCTTGCGGAGTTATAAATTGGGAAACTTCTTTGTTTTTCATTAACAACGGTTCCCTGGTGTCTAAATTATGTAAGACCCGAACAATAGTGTTGATCTTTTGCCCCTGCTTTTCTAAATAATCGAATAAATTCTGAAGTAAAAATGCCTTTTCGGTATTTTCTGAAGAAATAAGTACCCGCACTTCCTTGAAATTTTCCTCTATAGATTTTAAATACTCCCGAATTTCTTTTGTTGAAGATTTTTTCTTTTTTTCAATAACTACAGAAATTTCATTCAGCTGGAACGCAATCTTTTTAATTAGTTTTTTAAAACGTTCCAGTAACTCCCGGTCGCCCTCTAAAACTACATCCATTTTATTATAATCTACAGGATTAGCCATCGCCAACTCTAAAATATCTACTAGTTCTATGAAAATCAGTAGTCGCTTTCGAGCATAATTAGAGTTTCCTGAAGCACGTCTTGCGTTAATGAGTAAATTCCGAAGACTTTCGTGTTTCTCGTTTAGATCTGTTTGTAACAGAAATAATTCCTTCTGAAGTTTTTCCCTTTCAGCAGTTTCGGTAAGCAAATGTGCTCTGGTCTTTAGATATTTGGCGGTAAGCTCAAGACATTCGGCCAGAAGTTGTTCGGTATGCTGTTTTGGATTAAGGGACGTCCAGAGATTACTTAAAAGCAGATACCATAAACCGCCGCCCGTTATAAGCAGGCCGCGTTCCCAAGGAAGGATTTCCGTAGAAACATTCGCGAAACTCAACACAATGGCAAACAATCCCGCAAAAGCGACCAGAGAAGCCCTAAAACCATAAACCGCCAGATATGCAATCCCAAACATTAAAATCCCTAAAAGCGGTAAAACCAACCAAAGATAAGCTGAGGCATAAGCCATAATTATTGAAACAATTCCCGCCAGCAAAGCCGCGAGAATCACCCCTATATTTCTATGCCTAAAACTTCCGGGGATATCACTTGGCGAACTCAATAAAGCCCCCATTGCCAGAACTACACCTATCTCAAAATTCCCTAGCCAGATAAAAACACCTACGGGTGAACCAATCGCTACAGTAAGTACCATAGCTTTGGAAAAGTCGGTGCTTCTTAGATATTTCAGGAATTCCTGCCAGTAATTGGATATAATGTTGGGCAAATCTTGTGCTTTTATATGGGCAAAGTTACGTTGTATTATAGAGTATCAGCCATTCCTTTAAAAAATCATTTGTATATCCGTTTAATGTCCACTTGCTGTAATGCTTGCTATGACTAACCTGTCAAATATTTTGTCCCCAAAATATCGTCTATTTAACTTGTAAACGAACTCATTGAGGTATAATTGCAGGTATT
>Ga0307486_1000078_pt1 | contig 112500 bp, 112 predicted proteins | sample CBIW02metaG_FD_203663 | JGI IMG/M metagenome (GOLD analysis project Ga0307486, IMG submission 203663) | Sea-ice brine microbial communities from Beaufort Sea near Barrow, Alaska, United States - CBIW 0.2 | ecosystem: Environmental > Aquatic > Marine > Coastal | place: USA: Alaska | collected...
ACGTTGGATTTTGCGGTAGTTTATTGACCGTAGAGAATTAGATGTTAAGAGAACTCACGATGAACATGTTTAGCGATATGCATTATTAGATTGAGAAAATAAGTTCTTCGTACAATGTAGGATCAAAGAGTAGTCTGTGTAGTGGTTTAATAAAAGTGAAGTAATTTATGTTCACATTATATCTTTTAGATCAAAGAATGATAACTTAAGCCTTTAAAAATACCAATCCGACGGTTGCCGTTTCATTTATCTGCTGCTTATCATGAACAAAATACATGTTAAATTCATTTTCTGACTTTTTATTATCTACAACTTTAAGAGCACCCGTTAATTGAAACGCGATTACCTGATCATTTTTGTTGAGATTAATTTGATGTGTAATAGAAGTTGTAGTTGTAAGATCAAATAAATTATAAATCGAAGAGTCTATAAGACTTGTCGGTGTAGCCTGTACATAACTCGCTAAACGTTCATTTACTCTTAGAATAGTATAGTTTGCATTAAAATAAACGATACCAAAAAGTGATTGGTCAAAAATTGCGTTCCACTGATTAATACTGAGTTTAAGGGATTTCTCGGTTTTCTTTTGATCTGTTATGTCCTGATTAACTTCAATAGCACCAATTATTCGATTATCGTTATCCAATAAAGGGGTTGCATGCATTAATATGGTGCGTTTTATTCCATCGAAGCCCATAATATTGACTTCTTCAGGTATGCTGGTCTCACCATGTGTAACTGCACGGGCTAATGTCCATCCTTCAGCTCCAACTTCCAGACCTGTTTTTTCCCATGTTCCTTTATATTGACCATAATCTTTCAATTCAGTGTATTTAGCGCCGCCCCAAATACGTTTTACTTCCGGATTTGCTAAACAAATTTTTCCTGTCTTATCTGCTGCCCATAACCCTATAGGCATTGTCTCTATGATCTTACGCATCATATATTCATTACGTTCTAAGGCGTTTTCAACTAATTTTCGATTGGTGATTTCTGCTGAAATAGCGATAATTTTTACTGGACGATGTAATAAGTCAAATATCAACTTTCCTCTAGATGCAAACCAGCGTGTTGTCTCACCACTATCACTGGGTTTATACACAAAATCCCACTGATAAGGCTCATGCTTAGAAAAGAGTTTTGTAAGTGCTTCTAATGAAAGGTCACTGAATGGCAGCAAAGTAGAGCGAAATTCATCGGGTGTTTGTGAAAATACTGTCAGAGCATTATCGGAATAACTTAATTTACCTGTCAAGACATTCCATTCCCAATGAACAATTTCTGCCATTTCAAACGCAAATTTCATTTGTGACTCACTATCCATAATTTGGCTGAGATACTCACGTCTGGTATCTGTTACAGAGCTGTTCTCTGACATCGACTCCTGTAAGCTGGAAATAGCTTCATTGCCATAACGCAACCATACCCAGTTTACCTCCAAATAATTAGCCAGAGTTCTTAGGTTGTCATATTCAATTTCACCACCACGAGTCCATCGATTGACGGAGGGTATTGATGTACCAGCAGCTAGAGCAACTTGAGATTGTGTAAGGCCTTTTTGTTTTAATAAGTTTTTTAACCGATCTCCGAAACCATTTATAGGCATAAATTTTACCTTTTTAAGTGCGCAAGTCACGCATATTAATCTTTTTTATTAAAAGATATCTATTTTAAATATTAGTATATAAGTCCATCCCCACATCGTTATCCTGGCTTAATATTACGCAATAAGTAAAATATAACTTGACGAGTAATAATTGCAAGAATATAACTCTACATGAAGGCGGGAGTGAATAACAGTTTCTTGCAGTGCAAAACACGGCAGGTTTTATACAGTTGTTGAATCGTCTGAATATAATATATTTATTAATTATTGGAGTATTAATTATGAAAAAAACTCGCTTGATTACTGCATTATTAACAGCGGCAACCATTGCTTTTACATCTTCCGTTATTGCACATGGTGTAGTAGTTCCTGTTGGAAGTAAAAATTTACAAATTTTCAAAAATGCATCCAAGATGCCTGTTCCTACAGTCCTTGAAGAAGGTGTTAATGCTTATTTTGACGACATTGTTGGTTCAGCAGATCCTAAAGCCCCACTTTCATGTGGTATGTTTCAAATCGAAAAAGGTAAACCATTAGTTTACACCTACGATTATGATGACGTTAAAATCATCTTAGATGGTCATATTTACTTTTCTGATGGTACACAGAAAGTGAAAGGCGAAGTAGGTGATGTTCTATTCTTCCCTAAAGGTGCAACAATTACATTTTCTACGGATGATTCTGGACGTGCACTTGCCTGTGGTCAACGTAAATTATTCTGATAATAACAGTGAAATAGACGTCAGGACAGGTATTGACGTCTATTCACATAATAAATGAGAGAGAGAAGATGAAAATAAAATCATTAGCTCACACAATATTAAGTATCCCCATCGTTTTTTCTGCGTGTATTCAAGCAGATGCTAATCTGACTGATCTTACAAAAGGCGATCCATTTTTTTACACTAGCGATCAATATATCAAAGCTGACAGTACGCAAAGTGAGTTACTAGGTGTAGGTCGACCTAACACAACACATTCGCATATTCCACATTTGCCGGTTTACTACGGCTATATGAATACGAATTCTACCTACCGTTTTGTAAATATTGTTGAACAAGTATTTACGATGATTGGTGAAGGCAAGCATGGCTTATGGCGTGTACAAGAAAGTGGGACTGTCCGTGAATATTTAAAAGCGGGTGCTAAAGGTCTTGTTCCAGGTGCTAATTTAACCGCTAAAGAGACTCAGACTATTATTGCTGAAAATTATAGTTCTTTTTTACCGGGTGAAAGCTGGTCAGGATATAAATATCCAGATCAAAAATTGAATGAAGCAGGCAATCTAAATTTTATTGATTTACCAATTACTCATCAAAAATACAAAGGTAAATACGTAAAGCATCAACCTGTTGATTTACCTAGTTGGTATTGCACGATGTCTGGTAATGATTATCCCTATGCCCAACAAGCAATGAATTTTGCATTTGCTCAAAAAGGTAGTAATCAGGTTGGTCCATTAGGTATACGTGCAGGTTTAGATATTAAAGAAAATTACCGCAATGTATTACGTCTAAATCAGATGGAAGATGCTCGGTCTTGGGTTAATGTTGGCAAAAAAGAAGGTGATAAGATCAATGTAAAATGGGAAGCCATTGATGAAAATAAAACCAATACAGAATATTATCTTGTAGAACGTCCATTCTTTAATAAACCTTATTTGTTTGTTATGGCTGTTTATGACAATAAAGATAATAGCGATCAGCATTATGTCCGTCCATACGGTCCCTATTATGATTCTATTAAAGATCTTGGTTATGATCTAAAGACTACAGTAACCACACAACCACGTTTTCATTTAGAAAAAGGTGGCGAAGCTAAAGCTGTTGGTTTGCCTATATATGGGGTTCATCATCCTAATCGAGCATCATTTGCAGGTGGTGGTGCTTGCCCACTAAAAGGTGGCGATTGGGGACGTTATCCAGATATTAGCGGTGGTTCAGGCTGGCCGACACAATATGAAGAAATAACACCGTTATGTGATTCATTATTGGTGGATATTAAATTCACTAGCAATCTAGATGGACGTGATTGGAATGATCCAGACAAATACCTTGCAAATGCTGGTGTTGGTACAAAAGAGGTCACTTATAAAATTCAACCTGGTACTTATGGTGAATTCACTGATCCATACAACACAGATCGTGGTGTTAAAAATGAACAAAGCCAATATGTACCGGATGAATTAACGATAACTTTTCCTACCGTTAGTGAACCGGTTACTTATGAAACTCCACCCAATCTAGATTTAGCAGGAATGATGATTCCTTCAGAATCAACTTCATGCCGCCCAATTGTTGAAGCATCACTAAATGAGGAGTTCAGAAAATGAATTCAAAAAAAACTGTACTAAAATCGTTGCCTCTTGCTTTAGCATTTACAATGATCAATCCTGTTTGGGCTGATAGCCAAGTTGAAACGGGTCCAGCAGAAACAGGGCCAGCTAAAGCTGCAAAAGAATCTATGCAATTTACGGAATACTTAGATCGTGATGAAGTATTGGGTGGTAAATTTAGTACTTGGGTGGAATTCGCTTCTGACTACGTTTTCCGAGGAGAGTCAGAAACGAATGATGGTAAAATTCCATCACTTAAAGCGGCGGTGACGTGGACTCATTCTAGCGGTATATATCTAGGTTATTATGCTGCCAATAACCTTTTCCCAAGTTCGGTAAAAAATGTGGACAATCCTGACATTAACGCGATCTACGGACCTTATGTAGGTTATGCAACAAAGGATATTGGAGGAACAGGCATTAATCTTAACAGTATGCTTTTCCAATATGTTTATCCTGGTGATACTGATTCAAACTATTTGGAAATGTTCAACTACGTCGATAAACAATTTGGCTTAGTTAATATCAAATTAGAATACTCGCCTACTATTACCGATTGGTTTGGTGTGGATGGCGTACAGTCACATAATGTTGCAATTCACCCGAGTGTTGCTCTACCGTATGACTTTATCTTATCTGGTAGCTTAGGCCGTCAAATGTTTGAGAGTCAATATGATGCTGATTGGACACATTGGAATGTAGGCATAAGTCGTAATGTATTTGGCTACAATGTTGATGTACGTTACCACGACACTGATATCGAAATCGGTAAGAATGACTTCTACGGTTTCGACTACAACAACCAAATTGTTGATAGTCGAGTGGTGTTTGGCGTTTCTAAATCTTTTTAAAAATGTAATATCCTTAGTCGTCTTTAATGAGACGACTAAGGTTTTGTTTCAATGTTAAATCCTCTTTTCTCCCTTAAGTTGCTCGATTTTGAGCCTTAAGGTGAGCTTTTTAACGTAACATTAAACTAGCTTTTTTACGATAACGCATAGAACAAGCACTATTCAACATAATAAACATCAACTGTTTTTTATCTAATCGAGGTCTTGATAGTAAATGACTATCATCCTGTTCACTCAACATATTCAATGTCGAAATTCCACCTAACGTCATCGCACGTATTTCCCAACCCAAACGTCCTTTAACTGAAATACCCAATAAAACCCCGACTTTCATTAGATTTTTAATGCGTTGGTACAAGCTCTTAAACAAAGGAGCAAGGTATTGGGTATCTGCTTGTAATAAATCAGTTTCTTGTATTTGAGCTTCAATCATTTCATCTTGTGGAATGTAGATGCGACCTTGCTCGGTATAATCTTGAATGATGTCTTGGTAAAAGTTGATCAATTGCAATGCAGTACATATAGCATCTGATTGTTCTAATTGTTGCTCGCTTGGTTCGCCATTTAGGTACAGCAGCAATCGACCCACTGGATTAGCAGAACGCGTACAGTAATCTAATACTTCTTCAAAATTGGCGTAGCGATTTTTAACAACATCTTGTTTGAATGCCGACAACAAATCATTGAACAATAAAATTGGTAAATCGTGCTTATCGATAACGTCCTCTAAAGCAATAAATATAGGATCTATACCTGAATAACCATGATTTTTAATTTCAGATAAGGCTTTACTATAAACGTCTAGTTGTTCAAGCCTCGTTTCTTGTGATGCACTGCCTTCATCTGCAAAATCATCGGCAGTGCGAGCAAAGGCATAAATAACGCTAATCGGCAGACGTAATTTGGAAGGAACTAAAACGGATGCTACAGGAAAGTTTTCATAATGAGTTTGTGCTATGTTCTGACAAAATTGATACGCTTTTTGTAACTTAGTTTGTTTCATCTTGTTCGCTTTCTTTTAACTTGCGTGCTGGTGTGTGAATCACTGAAACTGATGATATTTCTTCTTTAGTTCTGATGCCCATATCGAGAAAACGTTTACCACTGGGTAAAACTTGACGCTCCAAAGAACCCACCGTTTTGTTAAAATGATCGACACTGCTATTAAGACTCGCCCCAAGCTTAGAAAGATGACCTGTAAATACACTTAAACGTTTATATAAGGTCTCACCCAACTCACGAATTTCAATTGCATTTTCAGCTAACGATTGTTGTTTCCAGCCGTAAGATACCGCTCTGAGTAATGCAATAAAGTTGGTTGGACTGGCTAATATAATATTATTTTTAATAGTGTCTTCTAATAAAGAGGGATCAATTTGTAATGCAGCAGACAAGAAATGCTCGCCCGGGATGAACAAAATAACAAATTCGGGTGATTTTGAATATTCAACCCAGTAATTTTTGGCAGCTAACTCTTTTGCTCGTTGACGAATGATCTGAGCATGGCGTTTGAGTTCTTTTTTACGCACATCCTCATCGGTAGTTTGAATCGCAGACAAATAAGCATCTAACGGTGTTTTAGCATCAACAATAATTTCACGATTTTCTGGTAATCGTACGATCATATCTGGGCGAATACTTCCAGTTTCAGTCACGGTATGGGTTTGTTCAAAAAAGTCACAATGAGCGACCATGCCACTTAATTCGGCAAGACGGCGCAAAGTCATTTCGCCCCATTGTCCACGCACTTCCGGTCGGCGTAGAGCTTGCACCAAGTTTTGAGTTTCAGATTGTAAAGCTTGTTGACCTAAGGTCATTTGTGAAATGGTACTACTTAAATTACCATAGGATTCTTTACGTTCTTTTTCAATATCGTAGATCTGTTTAGCTGTTTGTAATAAGGCATCGTTGATGGGTTTTACGAGTTGTTCAATTGCGTGTTCTTTGCTTTGTAATTCGGCTTTAGCTTCACTTTGATATCGTTTAAGATTCTCCTCAGCCAATTTGAGGAAATGTTCATTATTTCTAGTTAAAGCTTCGTTCGATAATTGATTAAACGTGTTCGCAAGTTGAACATGTGCTTGATCTAAAATAGCATCAAATTGTTCATTAGCCTGCTTTTCTAGGCTAAGTTTCATGACCAATTCAGCATTTTCAGCAACAAGATTATTTATCTTACGAGCACGAAATTGATATGCAGCGATGGCTCCTGTAATGGCGCTGGCAATTAATAATATCACTAGACCATTTTCCTGCTGAGATAACTGTTGAATAAAGTTCAACTCTACAGCCATTTTAAAATATCGTGGGGATGATCAATACTGATATCTGCCTGCCAATGTTCTGGATTATCATCGTTGGCTATATAACCATAAAGCGCAGCAATCGTTTGCATATTGGCATTTTTGCCCGCTTCAATATCTCGTGCAGCATCACCGATATAAACACACTCACGTGGTTTTTGTTGAATCATTTCACAGGCATGAAACATCGGAGCAGGATGAGGTTTACTAAATGGTGTTGTATCCGCACTGACGATGCAGCCGGCGCGATGTGTTAATTTTAATTGTGCTAATAAAGGATCAGTTAAAAATGCTGGTTTATTAGTAACAATTCCCCACGGGATTTTCGCTTTTTCTAATGTAAATAGTACTTCTTCCATACCCTCGAATAGTGCGCTTTCACGAGTAATATTATCTTGATACAGCTTTATGAAGCGTTGTTGAAGCGACGGGTAATCTTTGTGTTCGGGTGAGGTACCAAAAGCTAATAATAATAGACCAGGGCTACCGTTACTGGCGACATGGCGAATGGTGTCATAAGCAAGTGCTTCGCATCCTTCTTGTTCTAATAACATATTGAGTGCAAAAGCCAGATCTGGTGCCGTATCAACTAAAGTGCCATCAAGATCGAATAGAATGGCAGAAAAAGGGCGCAGTGAAGCTGGGGGCGGCGTAACGATCAATCGTTTAATCTCCGACAATGCATTAAATAATTTACTTTAACGTCCGCGCCTAATGAAAATCTTTTTGTGAGAGGGTTGTAACTCATTCCGCGTATATCAGACACTTCTAATCCTGCTTGTCGACACCAGCTGGCCATTTCCGAAGGACGTATAAATCGTTTATAGTCATGCGTGCCTTTAGGTAACATTTTCAATAAATATTCAGCACCGACCACCGCATACAAATAGGCTTTTGGATGACGGTTCAAGGTTGAAAAAAACACATCACCACCGGGTTTAACTAATTGAGCACAGGCTCGAATGACGGATACTGGATCTGGCACATGCTCTAACATTTCCATGCAGGTGACCATATCAAATTCACTTGCTGATGTTTGTGCCTTTTGTTCGGCTGTGACTTGTTGATAATCAATGTTTAAGCCTGCCTCAAGTGCGTGCAGTCGAGCGACATTGAGCGGCATTTCTCCCATATCAATTCCCGTTACTACAGCGTTATTTTTAGCAAGGGCTTCAGATAAAATTCCCCCACCACAGCCGACGTCAATAACGTGCTTATTTTCTAGATTACATTGAGTCTTTATATAGCCTAAGCGTAACGGATTAATTTCATGTAAGGGTTTTGATTCACCTTCCGTATCCCACCAACCATTGGCTAAAGCTTCGAATTTAGCCACCTCATTTGGATCAACATTAGTATGCGTCGTTGTCATGTGTTTGATTGCCTAATTTTGTTTGCCCATTCGTGCGTATTTTGGATTATTTTTGTTTTATTTAAGGTAGTTAGTTGTCGATCTTTTAATAATTGCACCCCATCAACCCAGACATCACTTACTTTATCACGCCCTGTAGCGTAAACAAGTTGTGAAATAACATCATAACAAGGTTGTGATTCTAAACTGCTCATGTCGACCGCGATGATGTCCGCTGCTTTGCCTACTTCAAGTGAACCTGTAGTTGCATCAATACCTAGTGCTTTTGCTGCATTAATGGTCGCCATTTCTATCGCTGTATGAGCAGGTATTGCGCTGGCATCTTGGGCAACTGCTTTAGCTAGTAAAGCGGCTTGACGCATTTCGGCAAACATATCAAGATCATTATTTGAAGCAGCACCGTCAGTTCCAATCGTTATATTGATGCCTTGCAGAGATAATTTTCCAACAGGGCAAAAGCCACTCGCCAATTTGAGATTAGACTCTGGACAATGAGCAATATGAACTCCCGCATCTGCACACCAGGTTATTTCTTGTTCATTCAATTGTGTCATATGCACAGCAGTTAATCGAGGTGATAATAAGCCTAATGTTTTCAAACGTTCTAAAGGTCTAACGCCATATTGTTCAACACTTTGCGAGACTTCATCAACTGTTTCGTGGATATGCATATGAATCGGTAAATCCAATTCTTCTGCATTCATCATGATAGATTCTAACGTGCTATCAGACACGGTGTAGGGCGCATGCGGTGCGTAAGAGGTTGAGATGCGTTGATGGTGGCGATAGCGATCGTGTAGTTGCTGGCCTTTGTAGAGATATTCTTCCACCGTATTAGCCCAAGCGGAAGGAAACTCTATGACTATCATTCCTAATGTTGCGCGAATGCCACTTTGGTCGACAACACGTGCAGTGGCTTCGGGAAAGAAATACATATCATTAAAACAAGTTGTACCACCGCGAATCATTTCAGCAATGGCAAGTTCTGATCCTGCTTCGACAAAGGCATCACTTACCCAGCGCTTTTCAGCAGGCCAGATATGGTCATTTAGCCAGGTCATCAGCGGTAAATCGTCAGCCAACCCACGCAATAGGGACATCGCTGAATGAGTATGATTATTAATCAGGCCGGGCATGATGCAATGATCATCAAATTGGTGAATTGTCGTAGCAGTATAGTTCTGCTTTGCCAGTTGTTGTGGAATTAGCGCTACAATAAGACCATCATTAATGACGACTGCATGATGTTCTAGAGCTTGGCGTGAATTGTCGACTGGCACAAGCCAGCGAGCATTTATAATAAGATCAACATTTTTCATAGCCTAGATTATACCGTCATAGACAGGAGATGACATTGGATAAAAATAAGACAACCTTTCAGCCTGTTATTTGGCGTGATAATAAGCTCTTCTTGTTAGATCAAAGGCGATTACCATTAGAGCAAATCTGGTTGGAATATGATCATCCTAATGATGTAGCAATAGCAATTAAAGAAATGGTCGTACGAGGTGCACCTGCGATCGGAATTACGGCGGCTTTTGGTGTCGTATTGGCAGCTCGGCAAGCCTGGAATGTGGCGGCAGCAAATTGGAAACAAGCGATGACCGCGCCGTTGGCAAGATTAGAAGAATCTCGTCCCACTGCCGTTAACTTGCATTGGGCAATCCATCGGATGACCGCTTTATATGAACGCTTGCCGGACGATGAATCTGCAGTAGCAATTTTATTAAAAGAAGCACGGAACATTCATGCTGAAGATATTGCTGCGAATCATATAATGGGTCAACTAGGTGCGGATCTTATTGCTCCAAATAGTATCGTTCTAACCCATTGCAATGCGGGTGCATTAGCGACCGGCGGATTTGGTACCGCTTTGGGCGTGATTCGTCAGGGTTATACCGATGGTAAAATCGTACAAGTTTATGCCGATGAAACCCGACCTTGGTTACAAGGTTCACGCTTAACCGCGTGGGAGTTGCAACAAGACAATATCCCCGTTATTCTTCAAGCTGATGGCGCTGCTGCTGCATTAATGGCCACGGGCAAACTTGATTGGGTAATTGTTGGCGCCGATAGAATTACCGCTAATGGTGATGTTGCCAATAAGATCGGCACTTATATGTTGGCGATCTTAGCAAAATATCATGGCGTGAAAATGATGGTCGTAGCACCGACATCGACCATTGATTGGCAATTGCATTCTGGCGATGAGATCCCTATCGAACAAAGACCAGAACATGAAATAACAATGATCAACAGACAACAACTTGCACCTGAAGGTGTGCCAGCATTAAATCCAGCATTTGATGTTACCCCTGCAAGTTTGATTGACGCCATTGTGACCGAAGCTGGCGTTATTCTTTCACCATCTACAGAAAAAATGTTAACAATTAGGAGTAAATTATGAAAAAAACAGCACTAGTAACGGGTAGTAACCGAGGTATTGGACTGGCGTTAGCGGCACAATTAAAACAACGTGGCTTTGATGTAATTGCTACTTGTCGTAAAACAACACCAGAATTAGATGCGCTTGGCGTAGAAGTTATCGAAAATGTTGATGTAAGTGACCTTGAAAGTCTCAATGTCTTGGCTGATAAATTAGCAAGTCGACACATTGACTGGCTTATTAATAACGCCGGTATTGCCAATGGCATTGCGATGGATGATCTTGATGACGATGCCGTTGCAAGTTGTAAACGCATGTTTGAAGTCAATAGTTTGGGACCATTGTTAACCACGCAAGTTTTAAACAAAAATTTAGGAAAGGGCAGCAAGGTTGGCATTTTGACCAGCCGTATGGGATCCGTTGCAGATAATGATTCAGGTGGAAGTTATGGTTATCGCATGTCTAAAGCAGCAGTTAATGCTGCGGGTAAATCATTGTCCATTGATTTAAAACCTCGTGGTGTAGCAGTAGCAATTTTGCATCCAGGTTATGTTCGCACCGATATGACATCACATAATGGCTTAATGGATACCGATGAATCTGCATCAGGTTTATTGGCACGAATGGATGAGTTGAGTCTCGAAAATACGGGTTCATTTTGGCACTCTAATGGTGATTCATTACCTTGGTAAACTACCCAAATTTAACGCCATCACAGCAAAAAGACTTGCCAGCGCTCATTCAGCCGGCAAGTATGATGGCTGCTAAGTTCGAAGATAGCACACATCAACTTTGGCAATGCCAGACAATTGATGGGCCAATGATGTTGAAAGTGTGTAATCAACAAATCGTTGCGGCCTCCTCTTTTTGGCAAGGTATGAATAGCTTATTTGCACTTTCGTTTCCTGCTTGCTTGGCTGATATGGCTGCGATATATAAGCAGGTTCAATATATCAGCCCCTTAATTGTGCCTGAATACATTGCTTCAGATTTTTACGAATCTGCTTCTTATATTCTAGTTCGACTTATTGAGGGCGATGATATTAATGCCGAAGCGATCAGCGATGAGATGGTGCAAAATTTAGCCCATCATATTAGTGATTGCCATCGACATCAAAGTGCTACTTGGGGCACACTGCTCACGCCTCAATTATCAGAAGATCAATGGTCAACACGTTTGCAATGTACCTTAAGACAGCTTGCCACTACACGCGCTATTCCGCAGAACATTTTGCAAGATGCCTTGCAACAGGCAGGGATGATTAAGGAGATAGAATGTGTATCGATTATGATCGATTTAAGATGGGATCAATTTCTACACCAAAATGGCAAGTTAACTGCCATTGTCGATCTTGATGCTTTTGTGACAGGTCCGAGAGCATTGGAATTGGTGTTATTGGAATATTTATTAGATAAACGGCAGGCAGTCATCTTTAAACAATATTATGAAAAAACACATCTGATGCCCGATTTGACCAAGGTTAGAACAGCGTATCGCGTATTATTGTTTTTGATGAATGTGTTGGGCGACACAGATATTAAACATTGGATGAACTCACCTCATTATTTGGGAAATTGATCATAAATTTCCTAACAGCTTTTAGGCTATCTTCGTCACCCGCACGCTCTGCGCGCACAAAATAAAAAATAGCTTCTTCATGTGTTGCCATCATATTACAAAGATTATATTGTTCCGAAGGAGACTCGTCGGCAATTTTTGATACTTGATGGCATAAGTTTCAATCCAAGGCTCCAAAGCAGCCATTAACTGTGGCCATTCCATCTCTAGCCAGGCAGCGGCTGCTTGTTGGCCTTTAATGTTCATCTCGGAATCAACCTCTGCAAAGATTTGCCCATTTTTCGTTAAGTAATTTTTAAGCAGTGTGGCGACATGGCGTTCCAGCTCAGTCAATATTTGCCACTTTTCTCGTTCAATCATAACACTAGACTTGTCGTGAAAGGTCTTGAAGAGTGCAATGCCGCATAATTCTCCTCGATATGCATCATAAGTAGTTTTCAACATTTGATATGCCACTGTGGTCACCGTTAATGGAAGTGAAAAAGTAGACTGTTATTGAATAAAATAGTTGCCATGTTACTGACTATAAATCGCGTATGATTGAATGTTGATATCATAAAAAATAATACACTGCGTAAATAGAATTAATTCTGTGAAGAGGGTAAGAGGCTTGCGTGTTAGCTCATGTTAATAATTATTATAAACAAAAATAGCGTTTATTTTGCAACGAAGGCAAAGTAAGACCTACGTATTTTAGTTAGAATGACAACTTAACCATTACATAAATGGACACTACATGCTTTTAAATATTACTGATCCCGCCATTATGTTCTCAGGTATTTCGCTGTTATTTTTGGCCTATACCAATCGATATCTTGCCTTGTCTAGCGTCGTTCGAACGCTGAATAATGAGTTGAAAAAAGACGATGGCAAAAACCGAGTCGATCAGATTAGAAACCTGCATTTACGTATAATCTTGATCAAATACATGCAAGCTTTTGGGGTTTTATCCTTTATGTTCTGTGTATTTGCGATGTTAATGTTATTTTGGGAAAAACAGGTGATGGGTGAAGTACTTTTTATCACAAGTTTAATCGCAATGATTATTTCGCTTATACTATCTTTAATAGAAATCATGATGTCTGGACAGTCATTAAAAATAGAATTAGAAAGAACAAACGTACGCGATCTATGGGATAAATAGGCAACGCAAATCGGACACCATGTTAGTTAGATTAATTAAGATCAGCGGCGTATTGTTTTAATAATGCCAGCGGCACAATTTCTAAAGCTTTAATATGCGTTTTTTTAAGATAAACGCGTGGTGCCATTTTATTCTTTTCGGCTTCTAGCCAACGCGCCGCACATAAACACCACATATCGCCAGGCCGTAATCCGGGAAAATTAAAGTCAGATATTGGCGTTGATAAATCATTACCGCGAAACCGTGAATACTCTAAAAACTCTTTCGACGCTTCAACACAAACAGTATGTGAGCCGACATCGTCTTTACTGGTATTACAGCAATTATCTCGAAAAAATCCCGTGATAGGATTACCATTACTTTCTTCTAGTTTTTCACCGAATACGTTTAGTGATTCATCCATTTCCATGTTGTTTACCTTTGGTTGCGATTTAAATTTGTAAAGTGATCTTCAGAATAACGGAAAATGATATGCTTGTGAGGATCTTATGGCCATTTCTTTTTTCTCAAAACATATTGACGATCATCCCACATCCATTCAAGAAACTCTTGCATCTGAGGAAAGGGAAGTTCTGTAACTCCTAAACCATACACCTTGTGACTCAGTTCTGATATTAAATCTCTGATTGGTGAAAGCATTTCGATTAGATGAAGAACTGCATATTTAACAGCTTGATTATGCAATCCTAGCAAAGCTAACGCTTCTTCCGTTGAAAGTACCTGTTTATCCATCCCTACTATTATGGTTATTGAAATATCATCAATTTCATTAGAAACTTTTTTTGCTTGTCCAAAATCAGTAAGAAGCTTTAATAACTGTTGATCTATATTAGTTAATGAGACTCTTCCAGGTAACTGAAGATTGTTATTTATAGCCAATTTGACGCATTCGTCATATAGTGGAATTATCTTATGCCCATAATTTTTCAATTGTACAGTTGTGGGTACGGAAAGATTATTATTTAGCATTTGATCCATAATAATAAACGCTTTCAGTAATCTTTCGATTTCAACCGAAAGATTAAGAAGAGAAGAATAATAAGCACCTTTATTATTAACATTCGCAGCTCTGTAAGTCCTATAGTAAGACATGAACTGATTAAATATCCTTCTTGCTGAAGCAACAAAAATGATGCAGGAAATTGAAAACTTTGGTTCACGATTTTTTAATCCTTAATAGTTAATGTAAGAATAATCAAACGATGCACTACATGGAACGATGCGACAGCGAGTAAGTAGTGCAAGCCGCCAGTAGGAGTTGGTAATTACAGCAGCTTTCGTAGCGTAGCGGAGAATAGTGCAGTAATTACATTCTCACTCCGTCAGTCGCCTGAGAGCCGATGCGTAAGCGAGGTGACGAGGACGTCTGGGGCTAATGGTCGTCGGCGAACGGAGTGGAATTAAGCCATGGATGGATTAATTCTTTCACGAGTACGGTGACTCGCTGGTATTTTTAATTTCTTCGATCTTCAGCGCATCGACCATGAGGGTTAAAGTAGATTTAGCTCCCGTTAAGTGTAGCTTGAACGCAAGATTTACTAATGGTCACTCAGCAAACGATTTCCCACTTACACGATGAATCATCATAATCGACGATCGAGGTTTGCTATCACCACCCGCTGGAAAATGAGAAGGAGTCATATCTTCTCCAGGATGTTGAATACCGACAAATAAGGTTTTATTATCTTCACTGAAACATAATCCGGTAATCTCACAACCACTGGGGCCGGTCATAAATCGGCGGATTTCACCTGTTTTTGGGTCACTGCATAACATTTGATTATTGCCCATGCCAGCATATTTTCCCTGATTAGTATCTTTGCCATCAGTCAATATCCATAAGCGACCGGCGGCATCAAAGCCAATACCATCGGGGCTATTGAACATATTGTCTGACGTTATATTAGTAGTGCCTGCTCGAGTATCATCATAAACGTTCGGATTACCAGCTAATAAATATAAATCCCATTCAAACTCATTACTCGTATGATCATTTAATAATGGACGCCAGCGTACTATTTGACCGTAAATATTATCTTTTCGTGGATTGGGTCCATTGACAGGTTGATCTTCTGAACCACGTTTGCTGTTGTTGGTTAAGGTGCAATAAACAGTAGATTTATCAGGGTGAATGGCAATCCATTCAGGACGATCCATCTTTGTCGCGCCAACAACGCTGGCAGCTTTACGTGCAAAAATTAGCACCTCAGCTTGATCGGCAAAACCCGCTTGCGTCGTCAATCCATTTTTACCGTGGGTCAATTCTAACCATTCGCCAAGGCCACGTAACGCATCAAACTCACCATTAAAACGTGCAACATATAATGTGCCATCGACGAGTAGATCACGATTATGTTGTGGATTGTTTTCATCAAATTTATTTTTAGAAACAAAGCGATAGATATATTCGCCTTTTGTGTCATCACCCATGTAGACCACAACATGACCATCTTTGTTAACGGTTATCGCTGCATTTTCATGTTTAAAGCGGCCTAATGCAGAACGTTTGAGTGGAGTAGAACCGGGATTCATTGGATCTATTTCGACTATCCATCCGAAGCGATTCGGTTCGTTTGGGTTTTTAACTATATCAAAACGCGGATCGTGTTGTTCCCACTGATAATATGACGTGCCGCCTGCAATGTCATAGCGTTTTTGTAGTGCACTAGGTATATGCGGTGCGGTGCTACCAAAATTAAAATTGACGTTTTCTTCACAGGTTAAATAGGTTCCCCATGGCGTTTTACCATTGGAGCAATTATTAAATGTACCTAAAATTTGAGTACCAGAGGGATCGGCTTTAGTTTTTAATAATTCATGCCCCGCGGCAGGGCCAGTCATCTGCATCAGTGTATTGGCAGTAATACGACGATTGAGTTTGCCTTGCTGATCAACAGCCCATGCTGAATTTTTACGAATAATTTCAAAGATTGAAACGCCATGAGCCGCCTGACTCTTAGCAACATCATTAGCTGTCAGCGAGCTGCCATCATGATCGAATAAATATTTTTGGTTGGTGTATTCGTTATTAACCACCATCAAAGCACGATCATTGCTAAGTGGAAAACATGACATGCCATCATTATTATCACCAAACTGGAGTGCTTGTGATGCAGCGTTGCCTTTACCTGAAGGATCAAATTGTGGTGCATCCGGAAATATTGGATCGCCCCAAGAAATAAGCACTTCAGCCCGATAATGTTTAGGCACTATGACCGTATCGCTGGTGCTGGCAGGTATGGAATTAAAGTCGAACAAGGTAGAAGGTGTGGCAGAAAGGGCTTTTTTAATGGGCATGCCCGCTATAAAAGTACCTGCGCCAACGAGACCTGCTGACTGCAAAAATGTACGTCGACTGAGTACATTAGAAATCAACGCGCTAAGTTCAGATGATGTTGTAGAATGATCTTTCATAAGGTCTCGTATTAAAAAATAAGCTTACAGTGGGTGACGTTTTAAGCGTCACCAAGCGGACTGACACACAAAAAGTGTCAATTCGCTAAAGTTTAAAGACCTTGTGTGACATTTAATGAAGCGTATTTTAAGCTTCTTAAAAACGAATTAAGATTTATAAGGCATTGCGCCTAAATAATCTTTTTTGCCTACCTCGACACCATTGTGACGCAAAATTGCATAGACGGTTGTCACGTGAAAATACAGATTAGGAATGGCGTGTTGAATAGCAAATTCTTGACCACTTAGATATTTACCTTCCCAACGTTCTTGCGATATTTTTTGCGTTGCTGAATTGGCAAAATCATCCGCTTTAAATCCAGATAAATAGGTTATTACTGATTGAATACGTGCTTGTAGTTCAGTAAGTGTTGTTTCTGTATCGTCATGTTTGGGGGCTGAATCCACGGTACCCGTTAAACGTGCCACGCCTAATTTCGCTGTGTCACAGGCAATTTGAACTTGGCGGATTAAATTAAATTGATCAGCAGCTAAACGTGAATTGAGCAGCACCTCGACATCAAACTTTTTAGATTCAGCAAACTGTTCGCCTTTTTCAAGGATAGTGCTTAAATTTGTGAGCATCTTGCTAAATTGTACGACGGTTAATTCATAAAACATGATATGCACCTATTGTTATTAATCATTGATGGAATACATTTACATGGGGACGATGAAGTCTATTATCAATTGATGTTTGCCGATATGCTGTAATCGCCGAATGACAGTGTTCATTAGTTGATTACATTGACTTACATCATGTCAAATATTGATTCTTTAACGTAATGTAATGATTCGCTGAATACATAAAATGGACGATTTCATCTTCAGTTAATGGGCGAATCCGTTTGGCAGGACGACCTAAATATAAATACCCACTTTCTAAAATCTTGCCCTCAGGCACCAAACTTCCCGCTGCTAACATGACGTGTTTTTGTACCACAACATTGTCCATCACAACACTGCCCATACCAATCAAACATTCATCTTCTATGGTGCAGCCATGTAATAATACTTGATGACCGATGGTGACGTTATTACCGATAATGAGCGGCGAACCCTTAGGTTGCCAACTCGATTTGTGGCTGACATGCAACATGCTGAGATCTTGTATGTTGCTGCCTTCACCAATACGAATAAAATTCACATCACCGCGAATGACCGTGCCCGGCCAAATAGAACTGTTTTTTCCGATTTGAACATCACCAATCACGCTGGCGGCAGTATGAATATAAACTGCGTCGCCAATTTGTGGGTGTTTGTTTTGAAAAGATTCTATATTGTGCATCAGTCTTCCTTTTTACAAAGGGTTAGTTGCTTTGCTGCCGATAAAGTTTTTGCCAGCTGATAAAGCCAAATACAGCAAGGACGGTATAAACGGAAAACAATACGACCGTCGCATAAAAACCGGATTGAACATAAAGTACAACAGCGACACCATCAATCACGATCCAATATAACCAATTTTGTAATACTTTTTTCGCCATCAACCATGTATTCATCACTGAGAAAATAGTCACACTTGCATCAAGATAAGGATGTTGTGAAGTGCCAGAGGCTTCTAGATAATAAGCCGTTATCGCGCTGAGAATGGTTGCGGTTAAAAGAAACGTAAGTTGATTGGACCACGACCAACTAGTAATAGCGACATCATCTTCGGTCGTGCCATGTTTGCGCCATAAGGTATAGCCGTAAATCGCCATTCCCATATAGTAGAAATTGAGTATGGCTAGCATAGGAAGCTGGCCTTCCCAAAATAACACGGTGTAAATAAGTGTGCTAACAAAAGCGATAGGCCAACACCATTGTGATTCTTTGGCGGCAAAGCTGATATAAGCTATGCCAAGTAGGGCGGCGAAAATTTCCCAGCCCGACATCACGGCAAAAGCATTAACAATAAACGTTAGCCAATCAGACATCATTATTTATCAACTACATCAGCGCGGTCTGTGCCAACCATTTTTAAAACAAAGGCACTGTGTGGCATCACGTTGAATACTTGTTCAATTTCAGCATCCATCATGTCCATTACATCACGATATTCACCAAACACTTGGGTGCTTAAACTATTACGTTTAACGATAAGTTTGGGGTTCGTTTCTAGCTTATTGATGAACGCTAAGATCGGTTCAACAAAACCTTCGGTTAACGGATAAAGACTGATATCTATTGAAATACGCATTAGTGTTTCCTTAGTTTGAAAGTAAAAGGGCTCGTGAAAAAATATTTAAAAGTGAGCGGGCTTAGTAATCCCAAGTTAGGTTTACACCGACTACGCGAGGTTCGGCAGTTTGTGTGTAAGTTTCAGCATTATCATAATCTGGTGCATTGTTAGCAAAAAAGAATCCACGAGTGTAATAATCTTTATCAAATAAATTACGGCCCCATAAAGATACTTTCCAATTACCATTACGATAATCTAAATTTGAATTGACGATAGCGTAAGAACTTGATTTTGAACTATGGCTATTGGAGTAATAAAACTCATCTTTGCCTTCAACATTGGCTTTAAATGTCCAGTTTGAAGTTAAGTATATTTCACTGCCCAAACTAAATTGATAAGCCGGTGCATGCGCTTGGCGACGACCATTAGCATTGTAAGCATCGGGATCTGGATTATCATATTCATCAAATGTCGCGTTCAGCAGACCTAAAGAAGCAAAAATACGCAATTTGTCAGATGCCGACCAATCTACTTCTGCTTCAATACCATAATTGGTGCCTTTAGCTGCATTAGTTAAATAGTCTTTAAATTGACCGCCACCAATATCAATCGAAGTTTTCACTTGTGCATCACGACGTAGCGAATAAAAAGCACTCACATTTGTCATCAAATCGCCATCCAGCCAAAGTGATTTTAGACCCGTTTCTAAACTCCACATATACTCGGTATCAAATTTCAGTTGTGTTGGAAGTAAATCAGTATTGTTGTTGATACCACCAGATTTATAACCGCGAGACAGAGATGTATAAAGTAGTTGGTTTTGTTCTAACTGATAATTTAAACCCAGTTTTCCACCAAATAAGACTTCATCTAGTTCGTTATCAATGGCATTAGTGTCGGAATAATCAGCCGTGAAATATTCGACACGCAGACCTGAAATTAACGTTACTTTATCATTGAGATGGCTATCCAGCTGGCCAAAAATAGAGGTGTTTTCAGTCTCGTATCTATTACTTAGATCGCCGTAAGTATAGTTTCTATATAATTCTTCGTTTTGTGCAAGATGGTAAAAACCAATAGCCCATTCAGTACTATTATCAAATATCCAGCCATCCTCGTTTGATAATGCCTTAATCTCTACAGAACGATTAATTCTACTTCGGTTATATTCGTCAAAAGAATCGTAAATTGGATTATTAACCCAATCTTCATCATAACTATAAACACTGTCTGAGTTTAAATAAGTAATGGCACTTTGAAGTTGTACGGCACTACTAGCACGCCAATCCGTTTTTAAAGCAAACGCATCTGTTTTCTGGCTATCTTCACCTGGTTGATCTGATTGCGTGCGACGAGAATTATCAAATGCAAATGCATCGTAACCATTGTTAATATCAAGATGTATTAAATTCAAATCTACCGTTAATCGATCGCTAGCCAACCACTTTAGATGGCCTTTTGCAGTAATTTCATTTTGGTCTTGAGTGTCGTCACGGTTTAAGAAATCATTTTCCATATAGCCATCAGATTGATGGCTGTTTATTGAAACTCGCCCCAGCAATTTATCTTCAACTAAGGCACCACCTACTGCGACGCCAAAATTTTGCGTGCCATATTGGGCAATGCCCGTTTCAACATGAATATCAAGATCGTTAGTAGGTTGCTTGCTTTGCATATTGATGACACCTGCAAGTGCGTTAGTCCCAAAAAGCGTACCTTGAGGACCGCGTAATACTTCAACTTGTTCGACATCAAATAATGTTGCTGCGCCACCGATACGGCTAAAATCAATACCATCAATCATTAAACCAACAGAAGGATTGATCGGCGATGAAAATTGGCTGCGTTCACCAATACCACGAATTTGAAAAAATTGGCCACGTGATGCGCCACTTGAGACATTGACGTTAGGCGCAAGATTTAAAATATCTTCAATATGTTGAGCACCACGCGATTCAATCGTTTCACTATCAATAGTGGTTAAACTAATAGGCGTTTCTTGAGCAGTATTTGGACGAAAATCAGCATTGATAACCATGGCGGGCAGTTCAACTGCAGCTATTTCAGCAATTGCAGATGTGGGAAGGAGTGCAGCGATGGCAGCAGATAAAAGCTTAAACTTCATTGTTGGCCTTTTTAAAAAATTAAAAAGGACAGGGGATATTTCATTGAATACACTTCATTACAAAGTGTGAATGGAGTATCTCGGCCTGTCCCTACGCCAGTATTAACTGGATCAGGTTCATAGGGTTCATTCTTAAAATAAGAAAATCTCAGGCACAATGGCCGCCCCTAGGCTTACATTTGATAATGACTTAACTAGCCATCAAATATGTCGTCGAATTATACGCCAAGCTGCTGTTTTTAGCGATGATTGTTTGCAGATTTAATTACGTCATCAGTTGTTTAGCAATCTAATCTAGATTACAGATAGTTCCAATAAATTCGATTCTCAAATACGAAATAAAAAACTGGCAAGATGACGCTGTTCGACATTTGTTTAAAATTAGAACTATTTAATGCTGGCTCTACAGGTAGGACATATTCTTTGTTTGCTATTGAGGCGTGTGGTTGCCACTTTATTACCGTGATTGTCATAACATCGTGGGCAGAAAAAGCCTTTTTCACCTGAAAATATATAACAGCCCGACATTAGTTGTGGTTTGGCAATAATGATCGGCGCTTGTTTCAACGCTCTGTTTTGGTTTTTATTTAGCTGGGTTATTTGTTGCTGCAAAATAGAGGTATCAGTTTTTATCTGTTCTAGATGGTGTGTAAGTGAATTAATTATTGTTTTTATGTTTGAATCATCGTTGTCATTAATTGCTTTTGAAAGCTCGATTAATAAAGATTGTGAGTGAGTAATTGGCTCAAAAATATCCACGGGAAATCCCTAATGTATTGGTTTTAAGTAATCGCTTTTTCGACCACTTTTTGTGTCAGATGTGGCGCAAGATATTCTATAAAGGCGTAACTAAAACCACGAAGATAACTACCACGACGGATCCCCATGTAAGTAGTGCTGGTTTTGAATAGATGGCTAACGTCTAATGCTTGCAAAGGTGTATCTTTAATAGAATCAAATGCCATACTAGCGATAATACCGATACCCAAGCCTAATTCTACATAGGTTTTAATAACATCTGCATCTGTTGCGGTGAAGACGACGTTTGGCGTTAACCCTTGTTCAATAAAAGCTTGGTCTTGTTGTGCTCGGCCAGTAACACCCATTGCATAAGTTAAAAGAGGATATTCGGCAATCGCTTTTAGCGTTAGTTTTTTCTCTAATAATAAAGGGTGTTCAGGTGGTACAACCAGTGATCTATTCCACTCATAACAAGGTAAGATGGCGAGCGCATCAAATTGCGTTAAGCCTTCTGTAGCAATGGCAATATCAACTCTTCCTGTCGCAGCCATTTCGGCAATCTCTGTAGGCGTGCCTTGCACCATGTTTAAATGTACATTGGGATAATGTTGATAAAAAGCTTTGATAGCTTTAGGCAAGGCATAGCGAGCTTGGGTATGGGTTGTACCTATAGATAAGGTCCCCAGCTGATCATTCTTACTATCGGCGGCAAGCTGGCGTATATTTTCCACATCCAGTAATACGCGATCAGCCATCTTTATAACCAATTCACCAAATGAGGTTAAACTGGTCAATCGTTTGCCATGGCGTTCAAAAATTTGTAGGCCCAGCTCATCTTCAAGCAATTGCACTTGATTACTGACACCTGGTTGAGAAGTATGCATAGCATTTGATGCTGCCGAGATACTTAAACCATGACGGGCAATTTCACGTACGTATTTTAATTGTTGTAACTTCATCTCTATATTCTTTTTAGTTATATTAATAGATAATAATATTCATAAGATAGGATATTGTGTGATGATAAACTTGTCACCTTTTATATGGTCGCAGGCGCTAAAATTAAGATGGAATGGGGATATACATTAGCTGGGTTGGCGGTGGGCATAATGATCGGTATGACGGGTGTCGGCGGAGGCTCACTGATGACACCGATTCTTATTTTCGTTTTTGCGGTACAACCTGCGGTAGCCGTTGGTACTGATTTATTATTTGCTGCGATTACTAAGGCTGGCGGAGTGTGGGCTTATTGGCGTCACGGTGTTGTTCATTGGCAGGTGGTAAAACGCTTAGCGCTGGGCAGTGTCACCACGACGCTTATAACGCTGTGGGTTTTACATGTCAGTGGTGTTGGCAAAGGTGAGCACAATGACATGATCACCATCGTGCTGGGTATCGCACTCATTTTAACGTCCAGCGCTTTGTTATTGAAAGGTTGGATAGGTAGTATTATGAAAGCACAAGCAACTAATCCGGTAGTAAGTGCTTTATATAAAATGCGGCAAGATGAAAAGTACAAGACGGTGGCAACCGTATTAACAGGTGGGTTTTTAGGCGTTATGGTTACCTTATCATCTGTCGGCGCGGGCGCACTAGGTGCGGTGATTTTATTGTTTTTATATCCGAAAATGAAAGGTGTAGAAATAGTCGCCACCGATATTGCTCATGCTGTTCCCCTTACAGCCATTGCAGGTTTAGGACATTCGGCAGTGGGTACAGTAGATTGGTCGTTATTATCATTTTTAGTGATGGGATCATTGCCGGGTATCTATATCGGTAGTCATTTAGGGGTTAAAATTCCCGACCATGTAATGAGGCGTTTTTTAGCAGTAATCTTATTAGGAGTCGGAATTAAATGTCTAGTGTAATTGAAAATGTCGATCTCACCTTATATGGCTGCCCTATGCACTATATAAAAGCGCGAGAGATACTCAGTAAAATGACTTATGACCAAGCCATAGTCTTTAAGATTAATAATGGTGATGCAGTTGAAGACGTGATCAAAAGTTTACGTCAAGATGGGCAGATTTGTGAAATAGAATCGAAACAATCGTTGACTACAGCGGTTAAGGTAATAAAAAGAAAATGATGAATATTAATGAAAAGTTAACGGCGAAGGTCGAAGCGGTTAAGCAAGTATTAGCAGAAATTGCAGTAGATTATAATCCGGCTACGTTGGCATCAAGTTTTGGTGCAGAAGATATGGTTTTAATGGATCTAATATGTAAATTTTCACCAGAGATTGACATCTTCACACTAGATACTGGCCGTTTGCCAAAAGAAACCTATGAGATAATGCAGCAGGCTAAGACGCTTTATAATCGTGAGGTGAACGTTTATTTTCCTGATGCTTCAGATGTTGAAAGTTTTGTAACACAGCTAGGTCCTAATGCGTTTTACGAGGGTGTTGAATTACGTAAACAATGTTGTGGCATTCGTAAAGTGAAACCATTACAACGTGCCTTAGCAGGAAAAAAAGCATGGTTAACAGGTATGCGTCGCTCACAAGCGGTAACACGAAGTGAGTTGCCGTTATCAGAACGAGATGAAGATCATGGTTTGCAAAAGTTTAGCCCACTAACTGATTGGTCAAATGGTGATGTGTGGGCTTATCTTAAAGCATTTGATGTGCCCTATAACGCACTACACGATCAAGGCTACGCTAGCATTGGTTGTGAGCCCTGTACTCGCGCGATTTCAGCTGGTGAAGATATACGTGCTGGCCGTTGGTGGTGGGAAAATCCAGAATCTAAAGAATGTGGTCTGCATGTTAAAGCGAAATAATTAGAGAATTTTATGACTAAAAAACAGTTAACACACTTACAGCAGCTGGAAGCTGAAAGCATTCATATTATGCGAGAAGTAGCAGCGGAGTTTGATAATCCGGTAATGCTTTATTCGGTGGGCAAAGATTCTGCAGTGATGCTACATTTAGCAATAAAGGCCTTTGCGCCAGGCAAACCACCTTTCCCATTACTACATGTTGATACTACATGGAAATTCAAGGAAATGATTAAATTCCGTGATGAGCGTGTAAAAGAGCTTGGTTTACAATTGATAGTGCATAGTAACCAACAGGGTATTGATGACGGTATCAATCCATTTGATCATGCTCGCTATACTGACATTATGAAAACGGATGGTTTGAAACAGGCCTTGGATCAACATGGTTTTGATGCTGCCTTTGGTGGTGCCCGTCGTGATGAAGAAAAATCACGGGCAAAAGAACGTGTTTATTCATTCCGTGATAAAAATCATCGTTGGGAGCCTAAACAACAACGTCCTGAATTATGGAATACCTACAATAGTAAGGTGAATAAAGGTGAAAGCATTCGTGTTTTTCCTTTATCCAATTGGACTGAGCTTGATATCTGGCAATATATTCATTTGGAGGGTATTCCAATCGTGCCATTATATTATGCAGCGGAACGTCCTGTCGTTGAGCGTAATGGTATGAAGATTATGGTTGATGATGAGCGTATGCGATTGGAAGAGGGTGAGATTCCCAAAATGGAAAAGGTACGCTTTAGAACCTTGGGCTGTTATCCGTTAACAGGTGCAGTAACATCTGATGCATCAACATTACCTGAGATCATTCAAGAAATGTTATTAACTACAACATCTGAACGACAAGGTCGCGCCATAGATCATGATGAGTCAGGATCTATGGAGAAGAAAAAACAAGAGGGTTATTTCTAATGAGTCGTACCGATAATAATTACCAATCGGATAGCCTAATCGCAACCGATATCGATGCTTATTTAAAGCAACACGAAAATAAAGAAATGTTACGTTTTTTGACTTGTGGCAACGTGGATGATGGCAAAAGTACGCTCATTGGTCGATTGTTATACGATTCAAAAATGATCTACGAAGATCAGTTAGAAGCGGTAACGAAAGATAGTGTGAAATCGGGTACGACTGGTGAAGCGGTTGATTTGGCCTTGCTGGTGGATGGTTTACAGGCGGAGCGTGAACAAGGTATTACGATTGATGTTGCTTACCGCTATTTCTCAACAACTAAGCGTAAATTCATCATCGCAGATACGCCAGGTCATGAACAATACACGCGTAACATGGCAACAGGTGCATCTAATTGCCAGCTTGCTATTATTTTGATTGATGCGCGATACGGCGTGCAAACTCAAACCCGTCGACATAGTTATATAGCTAATTTATTAGGTATTAAACATATCATTGTTGCCATTAATAAAATGGATATTAAAGACTACAGCGAGCAGGTTTATAGCGATATCCGCAAAGATTATAGCGAGTTTGCCCGTGAACTTGAAATGGAAGATGTGCATTACGTGCCACTTTCAGCATTAGTGGGTGATAACGTTGTTAACAAGAGTGAAAATATGCCTTGGTACGAAGGCGAAACCTTAATGCAGCTTTTGGAAAATGTTGAAATTGCAGGCGATGCTAATGTGCAAGATGTACGTTTTCCTGTGCAATATGTGAATCGTCCCAATCTTAATTTCCGAGGTTATTGTGGCACCTTAGCCTCAGGTATTTTGAAACCAGGCGATCACATTACAGTTTTGCCGTCAGGTAAAGAAAGTACGATTAAAGCATTAGTGACTTACGAACGCAATTTAGAACAAGCAATTCCTGGTCAGGCGATTACTATCACGCTTGATGATGAAATTGATGTTAGCCGTGGCGATATGATCGTCCAGCGCGATCACCAACCGCATGTGACGAGTAATTTTAAAGCAACCGTGGTTTGGATGACTGAAAATCCCTTAGTCAGTGGCAAACAATACAATTTCAAAGTGGGTGTGAGTGATTGTGCTGGTGTACTGACGGGCATCGATAGTCAAATTGATGTTAATACCTTGACTGAAAATACCGCCAGTGAATTACGCATAAATGAAATTGGCGTATGCGAATTTTCGTTAAATAAGCCGGTGGTATTTGATGCCTATAAACGTAATCGCAGCACAGGTTCGTTTATCATAATTGATCGTTTAACCAACGTCACTATTGGTGCGGGTATGATTACTGAGGCGGTTAATCCTTCTTCATCACATGCGTTATCAGCAGACCAATTTTCGGCATTTGAGCTTGAATTTAACAGCTTGGTTAGAAAACATTTCCCGCATTGGGATGCCAAAGATTTAAGCGAGCTGCTTTAATCACAAAAATAAAAAAGCCGGATTTATCTCCGGCTTTTTTATATCGAAATGGAAAATAAATAAATGAATTTAGATTTGGATTTGCAACAAACCCTAATTTATATACAACAATATATTCCAATCACCGCTCATTTGGGGGTGAAAATCTTATCCTTTGATGGCCAAAAAGTCATTATCTCTGCACCATTAGAATTGAATAAAAACCTACATGGTACTGCCTTTGGTGGCAGTCAGGCCGCCATTGGTATTTTAACTGGCTGGACGTTAATTTATCTTAAGCTTAAACAGTTGGGTATTAAGAATGACTTAGTCATTCAAAAAAGTAGTTATGATTTTACAAATCCCGTGACCTCTGATTTCACGGCAACCTGTCAATTACCAAACGATGTTGAATTCAACTTGTTTATTAAAACCTTAAAAGAGAAGAGTAAAGCACGGCTGACATTAATGGCAGAAATTGAAGCAGAAAAAGGTATCTGTGGCATACATGAAGGTCTTTATGTGGTGTTCTTAAAACCTTAGTTGATGAGTGCGTGTTGCCAAACTAATAATTTATTATCAAATGAACTGCTGGCATGAGCTGGGCTCGAAGAGGGAAGCCGTAAACGAACAATTGTCATTTGTTGCTCCGTTAAGGTTGGTACTACCAGTCGTTTAAATACTTGTTCAGCTTTTGCGCCGTTAAAGAATATCTTTGTTATATATGGGTGTTGTTGTAACAATAACTTAAAATCGTTGGCAATCATGCTTGCGGTATTAATATCTTTATCTAAACTGCCTTGGCGTTGACAGGCTTGCAGTACATCCCAAACAGCAATGAAGTTATCTTTTAATAATTGGCAGCGCTTGTCGTAATCAAGTTCTCGCTCTACTTCAAATAATGCAGACATAATGGGCCAAAAAGCATTGCGAGGATGTGCGTAATATTGCTGTTGTTCAAGTGATTTCACCCCTGGCATAGAGCCCAAGATTAGCATTCTGGCATTGTTATCAATAATTGGGAGGAAACTTCGATTTAGCGGTAGAAACGTTGTCATTTATTGAAATGTCTTACCTTGATGTTTAATCCAACCATTCGCATGGTGATTGTCTGGATCACGGTGAGTCCAGTGGATTGCGCCACCTTTTTTATTCCATTCATATTCACCATAAATAATGACATCATCGCCTATTTTTAGTGCATCAATTCTAGGTGCTAAATCAATATTATGCGCAACTAATATCGTTTGTTCTCCGGTTGTTTTAATGATGAATCTTTGATGACGACTGCCATTTAGATCATCAGATAACAACTTAATAACTTTGCCAGAAATTTCTAGTTGAACATTGCTTTGATGTTGCTCAAATATCTGCTCGATATCACTAGCTGTATTTGAGTTTACAGTGGATTGTTCTGGCGAATATTTGCTGGCAGCATAACCAATGATAATAAAGCCAATGATAAGCCAAATACGATGTTTTTGACGGGTTGTTTTAGACATAAAATAGTTAGTTTTTATTTAAAAATATATTGCCAGCTTACCTTGGATATTCTGTATCTTCAAAATAATTAGAAGCATGATATTAAGTATGTTAAATATTTAAGTTTAATATTCAATAGTGACTTAAAATAAGTTTACCTTGAGTAGAAGCAATTATTATGGTTTGTGAGTGAAGGTGATGGCGCAAGTATAGGACGCTGACTAGAACTGAGCGCCAGTAGTTAAATTCTTTCAAGATCCCTATCGCAAGGATTATGTTACTACTAGCCACTAATTTAGTTAATCATTAACTATAATATAGTAGTTTATACTTCGGTTAATACGTATAGACAGTTATAATGGACCACTTAATTTATATTGTATAGAGAGCTTAGATGTATCAGTACGATAACTACGATCAAGCAATGGTTGATCAACGGGTAACTCAATACCGCGACCAAACACGACGTTTTTTAGCGGGTGAATTGACTGAAGAACAGTTCCGTCCCTTACGTTTAGCGAATGGATTGTATATTCAAATTCATGCGCCGATGTATCGCGTTGCGGTGCCTTATGGACTTATGTCGTCAAAGCAAATACGTAAAATTGCCGACGTATCACGTCGCTTCGACAAAGGTTATGTACATTTTACAACGCGTACCAATTTTCAAATGAACTGGCCAAAGCTGGAAGAAGTGCCAGATATTATGGCTGAATTAGCTACGGTACAAATGCATTCTATCCAAACTAGTGGTAACGACATTCGTAACACAACCACTGATGAATTGGCGGGCGTATGTGCAGATGAAATTGAGGATCCACGTCCATGGTGTGAGCTTATTCGTCAGTGGTCGACGTTTCATCCAGAATTTGCCTATCTGCCACGTAAATTCAAGATTGCTGTCATCGGTACTAAAGAAGATCGTGCCGCAACACAATTACATGACATTGGCCTGCATTTAGTCAAAAATCACGAAGGTGAAATTGGTTTTGAAGTCCTTGTAGGTGGTGGTTTAGGTCGCACACCCATTTTAGGTCAAGTTATACGTCCATTCCTTGAGAAGAAAGATTTACTGTCTTATCTTGAAGCAATTTTGCGTGTGTATAACCGCTTAGGACGACGTGATAACAAATTTAAAGCCCGTATTAAAATTACAGTGCGCGAGCATGGTTTATGTCATATTCGTGAGTTAGTTGAAGCTGAATGGGTGCATATTCGCAAGCAGTTAAAATTAGATGACAAAGAAATTACACGTGTTAAGCAGTATTTTACAGAGCCTGCTTATGAAGCTAGTGCGGCTGATGATATGAGTTTCGCTCAAATGCAAGTGGAAGATGTCGATTTTGCTCGATGGGTCAAACAAAACGTTCGTGATCATAAAGTGCCGGGTTATAAAATTGCTTATATTTCACTTAAAGCACCACTTGTTCCACCTGGTGATGTGACGTCAGATCAGCTAGATATCATTGCAGATTTAGCCGACGAATTCAGCATGGGTGAGATCCGAGCTAGCCACAATCAGAATTTATTGTTGAGCGATGTTAAAAAAGGTAATTTACACGCGTTGTGGTTGCGCCTTCGATCAGAAAACCTAGCCGCGGCTAATATGAATACGATGGCTGATATGATTTGCTGTCCAGGATTAGATTTCTGTAGTTTGGCTAATGCGACATCCATTCCACTAGTAAAAGAAATAAATGAACGATTTGATGATTTAGATTATTTATATGACTTAGGTGATATTAAAATCAAAATATCAGGCTGTATGAATGGCTGTGCGCATCAAAGTGTTGGTCATATTGGTATTCTCGGTGTTGATAAAAAAGGCGAAGAGTGGTATCAATTCACACTTGGTGGTAGCTCTGAAGCAGATGCATCATTGGGTGAACGTTTAGGACGTGCTATTCCTAAACACGAAGTCGTAGATACAGTTGCCACTTTATTAGAAGTGTTTAAAGAACTTCGTCATGAAGATGAATTGTTTCTTACCACCGTTCGACGTGTTGGAATTGACCCGTTTAAGGAGCGTGTTTATGCAGATAATTAAAGATTGCGAAATTGTTGAAGATAATTGGCTGCATTTAGACGATGAAGCCGCGATAGTTTCTGGCAATATTAGCATTTCACTCACTCGATGGCAGGAACAGCACGAAACGTTATCAAAGCATAAAGGTGGTTTGGGTATTCGATTGACGGGCGATGATCCTCTAGAGGAAATAGTGCCTGACTTAACTTCATTTACCCTAATTGTACTCATTTTCCCTGCTTTTACCGATGGTCGTTGTTATTCTTTTGCAAGATTATTGCGTGATCGTTATCACTACACGGCTGAAATACGTGCTCAGGGTGATGTGTTATATGACCAGCTATTTTACATGTCTCAATCAGGCATCAACAGTTTTGAACTAGCTTACCCCGAGCATATGAAAAATGCTCTAGATGCGTTTAATGACTTTACTGAAAGTTATCAAGCGACAGCATTAAAACCAGAACCACTTTATCGTCGTCGCTAACCTAGATGGCAGTTTACGCTATTGGAGATCTACAAGGTTGCTTTGATGAGTTACTTAAATTACTTGATCACGTAAACTTCGATCCTGCCGTTGACCAAATTTGGTTGGCAGGTGATTTGGTTAATCGCGGGCCTAAGTCAGCCGATGTCATCAGGTTCGCGATGGATCTGGGCAGTGAAAGGGTCAAAGTCGTACTCGGTAATCATGATCTTCATTTATTGGCCAATGCAGCGGGTGTCACCGATCACCAACATCGTATGGATACGATGGATTCAGTATTACAGGCAGATGATAGAGAGCAACTTGTCACCTGGCTTCGTCATCAGCCTTTATTTCATCATGATAGTATTTTGGGATTTAGTATGTTGCATGCTGGGATGCCAAGGGAGTGGTCAATTGCGGATGCCTGTGAACGAGCCAAAGAAGTTGAAGCCGTTTTGCAAAGCGATAATTGGCGTGACTTTTTTAGCAATATGTACGGCAATAAACCTAAAATCTGGTCTGATAATTTAGAGGGTTGGGATCGATTACGATTTATCACCAACTGTTTTACTCGCTTACGATATTGCTACGATGATGGCCGTTTAGCGCTTAAGTTTAAAGGTGCACCAAAAGATAGACCCGCTGATCAAGAGCCATGGTTTGATATGCCCAATAGAATGTCTAAAAATGACCGAATTTTGTTTGGCCACTGGTCTACATTAGGTACTGGCCAATACGGCAATGTTTTTTCGCTTGATAGTGGCGCTGTATGGGGAGAGAAACTGACTGCAGTTCGTATCGATATCGAGCCTTATCAATGGTTTACTGTCGATGCCGATCCATCAGGATTACCCCATGCAAAAAACAAAACTACGGTTCCGCCTAAGCCATAGTCAACGTGTTCTGTTAGGTTTAATTTATTAAACAAAGTACAATATCCTTTTTAAGTAATCGGGTCTTTAATACTCATGACAAACATCACAACATTTTCAGGTGATTTCTCAGCCAAAGGGCTAAAAATAGGTATCGTAGCAGGTCGTTTTAATGACTTCATAGTCGATAACTTAATTTCAGGCGCGATAGATTGTTTAGTTCGCCATGGCGCTAGCGAAAGTGATATTCATTTAGCACGTGTGCCTGGTGCGGTTGAAATTCCTTTAGCAGTGCAACGGATGGGACGCACTGGAAATTATGATGCCATTATTGCACTTGGCGCAGTGATAAGAGGTGGTACACCACACTTTGAATTTGTTGCGGGTGAATGTTCAAAAGGTTTGGGTCAATTAACATTACAACTTGATATCCCTGTGGCATTTGGAGTATTGACGGTTGATAGCATCGAACAAGCTATCGAACGTGCAGGCACAAAAGCCGGTAACAAAGGTTCAGAAGCTGCCATGGGAACGATTGAAATGGTCAATGTGCTTCGTCAAATTGAGGCTGGGAAATAAGATGGCAGGTGGACTACCTCGTTCTCATGCACGCCGCGCCGCAGTGCAAGCTTTGTATCAATCTTTAGTCAATGGACAGCCACCAACCACTAAAGATGCTCTAGACTTTGTTAGTGCAGAAAACTCCGACAAGATGGACCAGAAATATTTCGTCATATTAGTCGAAGGCGTCTCGAAAGAACTTGCCACATTAGATAGTGAGCTATCCTTTGCAGTCGATCGTAGTCTTTCAGAAATCGATCCGGTTGAAAGCTCAGTATTAAGATTGGCAGTATATGAATTTATCCATCGTCCAGAAGTGCCTTATCGCGTGGTATTAAATGAAGCCGTTGAATTAGCTAAAGCATTTGGTGGTGAAAAAGGTCATAGATACGTTAATGGTGTTTTAGATAAGATGGGCTCAAAATTACGTGCGGTCGAATACCAAGCATCCAAAGCACGTCGTAATGCTAAATAACGATTAATAGTAGGTTAGCTTTAATTCGACTTTGATGAAGCAATTCATCTTTTAAAAAAATGTAGATCGGCTTTCAACCCGACATGTTGGATTAAAATCTAAGCTACACGTTATATTCGAGACTGTGTTGATGGCAAAATTATCTGAGTTTTCTTTAATCCAGCAGTATTTCCAGCAATTAACCGCATCACGTGACGATGTGCTTTTAGGCATTGGTGATGATTGTGCTTTATTGAAATGTCCCGCTGAACAGGTTATTGCCGTATCAATTGATAGCTTAGTTGAAAATATCCATTTTTTTGCCGATGTTGATCCTGAACATTTAGGTTACAAAAGTCTAGCAGTTGGCCTGAGTGATTTAGCAGCAATGGGCGCTGAACCGGCATGGATTACCTTGGCTTTAACGCTTCCTGAATTAAATGAAAACTGGTTAAAGGCCTTCTCACAAGGGTTAGCTAAATTAGCAAAAAAATATAATATTCAATTAGTCGGTGGAGATACAACTCGTGGTCCGCTCACAATCAGCATTCAAGTACATGGTTTTGTCAAACCAGTAATGGCATTACGACGAAGTGGAGCTAAAGTTGGTGATGTAATCTATGTGACCGGAACGCTGGGTGATGCGGGTGCTGCATTACAGTTGCAATTACAAAAGTGGGATCATCTGTCATTGACTGCTGACGATAAGATCTATCTTCGTCAACGGTTAGAACAGCCCACCCCGAGACTCGAAATTGGCCAACAATTAGTAGGACTTGCTACTTCGGCAGTTGATATTTCTGATGGGTTAATAGCGGATTTGGGCCATATTCTAAATGTAAGTGGAGTGGGTGCGAGACTCGATCTAACAAAATTACCACTGTCAGCAGCCATGTCAAAAGTGGATAGAAAAGTGGCAGAACATTTTGCATTACAATCCGGTGATGATTACGAGTTATGTTTTACCGTACCATCGGAATATTCTTCACAAATTGAACAACGCTTTGAAGGGCTGTGTACTCGTATTGGTATCATTACCGATGACGAAGGCATTTATTTTATTGACGATGATGATGCATTGATTGCATTAAAAGGTACTGGATATGATCACTTCCCCATCTAAGATTACATTTCGAGAATTACTCAAGCGACCTGCATGTTTTCTTGGCTTAGGTTTTGGCTCAGGATTGGCACCTAAAGCACCGGGCACCTTTGGCACATTAGCGGCGGTACCAATTTATTGGTTGATACAAGATGTACCATTAGCAATATATCTATTAATTGTGATCGTAGCCTTTATAGCGGGCATATGGATTTGTCAAAAATCAGCCGATTGGTTAAGACAAAATGATCCATCAGTAGTAGTGTGGGATGAAATCGTTGGCTATTTAATTACTATGATCGCAGCACCTGCGGGATGGCAGTGGATGGTGCTTGGTTTTGTGTTATTTAGATTTTTCGATATCTTAAAACCATGGCCAATTAATTTAGCTGATAAAGCAATACATGGCGGTTTAGGCATAATGGTTGACGATGTTATTGCAGGGGTTTTTGCTCTAGTCTGTGTGCAATGGCTTTACCGTGTGTTGCCGACCATTAACTTTTAAGCCTTATGATTTTAATCAAAAAGTCATAAGATAAGTTTACGACTAGCGTTTTATTACCAGCAACCAGAAGCCGGTGTTTTAGCTCCGGTGTTTTTTAATGTCATCACTCCACAAACATCATCAGCCTGTGCACCAATCGGAGTTGCGGTAAGTGTAAATGTTGAAGTATCACTAGTTCTCGTCAGATTGTAAGCTACTGTGGTATCTCGTGGTGAGGTACTGAAAGGTAATGCTAAAGAAGCTGGGTTATAGCTGTTTGTTTCCGTGTACTTACGCTCCATAAAACTAGCAAGCTCCATTAAATCTGCTTGGGTTGTAGTTCGCTTAGTTTTACGAACACTATCTTGGTAAGATGGATAGGCAATCGCTGCTAGAATTGCAACGATTGCTACTGTTATCATCAACTCGATTAACGTAAATCCATTCTTTTTCATTTATAAATGCCTGTAATTAGCGTAATTGGCGCCATGATTGACGTCCAGTAGGATCTCCACTTGATTCTTTAATAGTATCTAAGTTGCCACTCGAACCACTTACATATTTCATTTCGGTACCGTCCTCAGTGGTTACAACACCCGGTGTTTTGATAATACCAATGTCATGTTTTCTAATGCCACTCACTTCAACATTATCATTAGAATCAATAACACCATCATTATTTGTATCATAAGATTGCATCAAATCCGCAGAATCAAATTTACCATCTTCGTTGATGTCAAAGGGTGATGTGGTTAGTCTTCGGCCATTGACAGCGTCTAATTCCATCAACCAACTAGTACCGCCCCATCCACAAGGATCGCTTTCAGGAATTAAAGTAGCAAAAATAACGCGTCCGCCTCGTAATATTGGTGATGATACTACGCGTTCACCTTCGGCATTATTGACTGGGGACACAAGATCCATGTACCAGCCTTTTTGAGTTGCATAATCAACGACCGAATCTGATGTGACGCGAAGATCAATTGCAAGTGAGGCAATGGTTGTTTCAAATAGAATCTTCTGTTCTTGTAAGCTCGCTCTAGACGCTATGACTGCATTTTGATCTCGGATTGCATAAAAACTATTTACTTGCGGTGAGGTATTAACCACTTGATCATTAACTTCAAAATATTTACCTGTACCAAAATAGATCATAAGCCCACCATCAGGATGTTTACCAACCTGAGGTTTAGCAGTAATAGCTTGATTAACATTACTAGCATCTTTTGCGATGAATAGAGGAGCAGGTTTACTATCAGCGCCTGTAAATGCAACTTTCCAGTCGGTGACAGAATTTGAACTCATATCAAATTTCCAGAGATTACCGAGTAAATCTCCGGCAAATATAGAATCAACAGTTCCATCGTTGTTTTCATCTACGGCAATAGGCGTTGATAACCCGTTAGGGCTTCCCGAGCCGCCCTTGCCCGTATCTATCATTTTAGTGACATTTCCAGTTTGGATATCGATGATAAATAATACAGCACGTTGATTTGTGCTTTCATAACCATTGGCAACAATTGCGGCCCATTTACCATTGTTCATTCTAACTACTGAACCTTGAGAAATTGTATAACCAATGCTGTTCGTTATTTTGTTATATCTCGCTGGATTTGCAATAGGATCTACATTGGGGATATTAGTTGTCGAAAATTCCCACATCACATCACTACTAGTAAATGCATTAGGAGCCCCGGTTGTTGAAGCATTGGTAGGATTAGTAATATCTAATGCGAAAAATCCCTTACCACCGCCACCCAAAGTGCTTAATAATATAGAATGCCAAGACTTGCCAGATCCTAGATTAATATAAGCATCCCCTGCTTTTGGCGCCCCATCTACAAAATATTCATGAGGTACACAGTTTGTTCCAGTACAACCATAAAGTGGTGAGGTAAGCAGGTTTAATTTAGGAATTAAACTTTCAGGAACATAAGCAAATTTCTCAATACCAGTGTCGGCGTCGATAGCATGCAGCATTCCATCATTAGCACCAAAATACAGCATCGCAGTTTTAGTTGCTTTACTTGTTAAATACGCAGGATAGTTTATTCCCTCAACGCCTGATAAAACGCTATAACCTAGATTATCTGATCTGCCAACAAACCATGGATCAGAGTTCACAACATCACCTAGTAATGATTTGCGTGGACGAAATAAGCCATCTGGTACTTCATTACTTTGATCTCCTCTAATATAATTAGCACGAATAGGCCCTTTTGTATCAACTGAACCTGTAGCGTCCATATTTAAGGACGCTTTTTGCTCTGGATTAAGGTTAGCATATTCAAATATGATGCCTCTAGAACCTGTAGCTAACGGATTATAGGAAAAAATATTGCGGCTATTTTCAGCCGGAATAAGATCAGCAGCATCCCATGCCTGACTTCCAATTGCGCCAGTAGTATCATCTAGATCATAGGCTAATAATTGACCACTCCATTCTCGGCTGTTGAAACGGGCTTGATAAATTTTAGTATTAGTATCAAGTCTCGTCGAATTAGTGGCTACAGCAGCTGATGAACTAGTTCTTGCAATAATTTCAGCAAATGCCTTGTTCAGTTGGGTTTCTAATTTACCTGCGTTTGTTACCAAGAAATATCCATCGGGATTACCATCATTATCCGTATCCCATTCATCTGTTTCTAACGTACCATTCTCATTAATATCAGTCATCGACCATTTTGCGGCATACCAGAGGGGATCATGCTTAATAAAACTTGCAGAAGGTGTTGTGCCAACAGTAAATGTCCTACTAGAAGCTAATGGAAGTGGTTGATTGTCCGCCCAAACCTCACCCGGAAATTGGCCAGGTGGAGTATCAAGGAAGTAATCGGGATCGGAACCTGCATTGGTATCTACATCTCGTACTTCAAGATAAGTGCCATCGGTAGTAGTACCTGATATAACATAACCCATATGTTGAATAATGCCACCGGCGGCATAGGTTGAATTGAGTTCCACTACTAAAATATTGTTTGCATTGACGGTAAATATATATTCAACAATGGCATCCATATCATGATCGGATGCTTGCTCTACGTCTTCATAATTAATGCGAAATAATCCGTATGGTCGACCACCATTAATAGTTGAATCTGTATTACCCGAATTTGTGTTGGCTATCGTTTCTATATAAAAATCGACAATCTGATTCGTTGGCTGGAAAGCACCTTTAGCTTTATTTATGCCATAGCCACCGCCAACTGATTTGGCAAAAGGAACAAGCGTTACAATCTTATCTGAAACAGGAATTGTAATTCGCGGTAATGGTGAAGCAAGAGCGACTGATAAAGTATCGACGTTTTGATCGCCTTGAATAGAATGTAAATCAGTTTTTTTGCCATATAATGCTACGCTAGCTGCGTAGTAGCTTCCTAGCTTAGTAGGCTCTTCTGGTGCTAGCCCTCGAATATTACCGAAACTATTTACTATTTTTGCCGAAGGTGTACCGTCAACAATTGTTCCTGATTGACCAATAAAAATATTAGTCGCTTCAGATTCACCCGCCCAGATTGTACTTGCAAGTGCAGACACATTCATGCCTGTTAAGTCTCCTGTGAAACTACTAAAATAGCTGCCAGGTAACTCATCACTATCATAAGATGGGTTTATATCACTAATAACCAGCTGTATCGGTTTAGCACAATGCGCATAGCCATCTATTGCTCTATAAGGATCCACCCATGATGGAAGAGGGAGAGCGAGTGCTGATGTGTCGGTTCCGTTTTCGACGCCAGAGCTATAGACGGAGGTAGGTAGAGGTTTACCTGCAAAATATCGCAATCCCTCATACATCATTTCAGCGATTGGATTACCCCAATCTTTCGCTTCACCTTTGTTGATTGGACGGCTGGCAATCAAGCCTGATCGATAGTTGTAATTATTGGGATTGAATCCCTCTATACGAAGTTTATTTAAGGTACCGACGATCCCGTTCATTGAGCTGAAAATACCTGTTGTAAGATTAACTTCATCTTTAAATGTAGCTATGTTTTTTCTAACAACGCCACCGGATGTGTTGTTTTGAAATGAGCCGGTTAATAAACCGAATGCCATTAAGTCATCTTCGCCATAGCGCTGTAGGATGCCTGTTGGTTTGTAAGTAGTGGTAGTGTCATCACTATAAGCTTTACAATTAGATTCTAATAAGCCAGTAACGCAGGCTTTAACATTAACGCTGTAATCTACAATCTTGGATGCAGGAAGCGTTTTTATCCAACGTAAAACAAAACCATCGCCGCCGCTTCTTTCTTCGTGCCGATATTTGATGGTATATGCTGTACCGGCCTTTAGAGGGATTGAGGGCGTTGCATGAGAGTCACAATTACAAAAGGCATGACCGTCGTAAAAACCTGCGCTGTAAGTTCCATCAATACTACTGATCGTGACATCAACTGCATCATCACCATCAACAGTAAAGACATAATTTGCTGACGTTGGTATATTGAGCTTAGCAGTCACAACCGTCATGTAATTGTCATCAGCGCCATATGGGTTATCATTACCTTCAATCGTTGACATTGGCCCACTGCCAAATTTAATTGCTGGATTTGAAGCTTCTGCTGTTGCTACAGCAGCTTCCCATTGATCAAAATCATTTGAATTTTGTGGATGATTTCCATTACCAATATTTGAGATGTTATAGGTTGTTCGAATTATGTTACTTAATACAGAGCTAGGTACTGTTACACCTGACGTACCACCCGCTTTTTCACAATTGGTAGATTGATTAATACACTTTGATCCTGCTACTGGGCTTTCAATAGAAACCCATTCCCAAATGCGATAAGTACTGTCGTTGAGTACTCGCATGCGAGGCTGGGCGTTGTAATCCCCTATGGTTACATTTGCAAATAGATGCCGTGTACCAATAGTGGGTTGGCTTAGGGGAGTATAGTTACTTATGTCATAACCGTTAACTGTTGTACTGGTATATTCTTTGCCCCAGCTGTGAGCATCTTGAGGAATATAGGCGCGTTTGAGTACTGTTTGTGAGGTGCTATCGATAGAACGTAAACCACCATAAAGTACTTTACGTAAGGCATCCATTCGGCTGGTTGTAACATAGTTAAGAAAATCACCACTCCAATTTCCTGAACATTGTTTGTTAGTTGTTTTAGAGACCGGCGAAAATAGATCGGAGCCGTAGGTGTAACACTTATATGAATCAAAATAGCCAAAATAATCGATCTTAGGATCGTAACCAATGTCTAGTTGTCCGTCATCGTTTAAATCAGATGCATCGTTATAAGCTTCATAATAGAGCTTATGATCACGGCCCATTGTCAACATTACGATGGGTGGAACACCATTAGTTAGAAATAGAGGATATTGAGCGATTGATGTAACTGCTCCAACATTACTAGTTGATAACGTTAGCAGTAGTATGGATAAAAATATCTGCAAGTAATTTTTTCTCATGATCAATTCCTCTATGTCGAGCATAGTAGTGTTTTGTTTATCGTTTATACGTGGTTTGTAACATGACGAAAGCGTTTTCAGTTCCCCCAAAGGCTTTTGACGTTATTCTGTAATATCTACTTTCAGCTGCTACGCCAGCTTCGATGCTACCACCAGGTTCATTTACTGGGAGTAGTTCTTCAATAATATAGCGTGGAGCAGTTGTCACTCCGGATAATGTACCTAAATATTCCCGTGAACTTATACTAGCCCAGTTATCAGGTTTCCAGCGTGGTAGACCAGATGTTGTAGGTAAATATAACCCTGTAGAACCATCGAAAACAGCCAAGACGGGCGTTGTCCGAAGATAAGATTCGCCAGCTCTAAGCCCAGCCTCAGCAGCTTGAAATGCCATATTCCGATCTCTATAGTTACCGGCCATTTTTTCTTCTAAAACCGTTGTATTCATGCTGCCGATCGCAAGAAGCGTCATTATTAATAACATGATCAAACTAATGACGAGAACCACACCTTGCTGTTTAGTTGAATGATGCTTAGACATTTTTATTGCACCCGATTTCTGATGGCGATAGTCGATGAGAATACTCTTCTCAGTCTTCCTTCTGTGCCAGCTATGGTGGTGCCATTGAACTCTACTGACTGATTACTAGTGGTTAGGTTGGTGTCTAATGTTTGTACCAAAATACTAATTTGAGCGCTAATAACTTTATCCCAGTCATTTGCATCCTCAATAACTTTAGCAGTTACATAACGATCGACAATCTCGTCATCATTATCATCTGATCCATAAAGGACTTGGAGATCTTCGATGCCTTCTATTAATTCAGAGGCGTTAGCCGTTGTTTGATCATATGCCCAAAGTGCGGGAGGATCGTTATCATCTTCGCGATGTATAAAATAGGTAACGGCAGTAAATTTAAATACTTCTGCATCATAGTTGTAAAGCTTTTTATCGGGAGTATTGCAACCGAGGGGAATACTTGGATCATTGGGGTCTGGAGAAGGTAGATATGTTTTACAGAACTCGTTGGATTGATTATTAGTCTCTTTATGGACAATAAGTTGAAATTTATTGTCGGAGCTTATATTTTCGCTAGTGGCCCTAAAGATATGAGCATCTTCACAGTCAGCTATCATTAGTGTGTTACCTGCAGTTATATTGCACGAATTAGGAAAAACGACTTTGATATCATCGCCTGAATTTCCGATATTTTCCATTAGCGTTGCACCGCAACTGGTGCCATGCTGCAGTGTGATGACGTCAGTCCCAGCAACAACTTTTGTTTTCAATATCTCAGACAATACGGGTAGTTCCAGTACTGGACTCCATGATGTAGACGAGTCTGCTTCACTGCCACGTATGATAGTATTTTCTCCCATTTGCGTGGGTACGGGAGAGTTAGCTATTTGCTTTAAATTCATTTTTTCTATTGATCTACAACCGCTGAAACCTGCAGAACGAATGTCACGAGTTAAAATTTCAAGTGCAAATCGTGCGTTGTCTTGCAGTCGAGATTGAGCATCAGTAATTCGGTAGGTTTGTTTGTTAGCTACAAATACTTGAATAACGCCTGCAACCAGAATTAAGCCAACTACTATTGCAATCATTAATTCTATAAGTGTCAAACCTTTTTGGCATTTATAGATTTGAATAAATTTCATCGCTCACTACTCACGGAAAATGATTGTGAATCACTACCATCGCTACCGCGTGAGTCATCCCATTGAACTGCAACTGTGACAATGTCACCATTCATTGTGATAGAGCCTTTACCTTCTGGTAATTCTTTAAGTGCAACTTTCCAAGCGATCGGATCAGTAACACTGGGCGTCGATCCAGATGTTATTTCTTCATCTAAGGTTGTTGAGAAGTCAGCAGTCCGATTTAATCTCATTCTATCGATGACATCATATGCGATAATTGTAGCAGTGGTTCTATATTGAGCGCTGTGATTGTTTTTGAGACTCAACATTTGCAAACTTGCAAGGCCGAGTAGACCTACTGCCAATACAAAAACTGCGATCATGACTTCTAACAGCGTAAAACCTACTTGATTTATCTTATTATTTATCATGACGGACATTCCACTTTTTCACCATTCCCACCCTCAACAATGCCATCACCATCATTATCAGTAGCAACACGTGTTCGGCCGGAAGGACTAATAATGAGTGCTTTAGCGTATTTATTCGCAGAATCTCTATCGTCGCACAATGTAAATGTTCCAGCTATACTTCCAAAGCCAGTAGAGGAATATTTTACGTAATTACCATTATTGAAGTTTAAGGTATTACCTATCGTCAATGCCGAATTGACTCGAATAATCGTATCATTAGCATCTACATTACCGTCAGTTCCATCACTATCTTCAAAAACGATCCAACCATCACTCCATTCACCTCCACATTGTGTACCGCCGGTACTTTTACATACGGTCACAGTAAGTGAGCGTTTGATTGATTCGCTTCGAGCTAAGTTAAGTGATGCTGAAAGAGCATTAATTTGCGTAGTCAAACGATTATCTTTTATAAGATCGTTAAAACTAGGCGCGGCTAGACCAAGTAAAATTGCAGCAATAGCTAAAGTGATCATAAGCTCAATGAGTGTGAAGCCTTTAATCGTCGTCCTTAATTCAGTCATCACAGCGCCTAGTCTTTAACAGTCAATGAATCATGTCTTATATAGAATGATATGTAAAGATCACGGATTAGAATCAACGTGACCTTGTTCTCGGTTTTTGAGAATATATTTTGTGACTAACAATATTTAAACTTAATTGAGGTAGAGACAGATATATTCTCGTCTCTACCTTGCTTTTCTTAAGAGAATTAGTTCAGCTATTTTAGCTGAAAGCTGCTTCAAAACGCTCTGCAAACTCATCGGCCGTAAAGTGATGATTTTGCGTACCATGTTGCTCGATTTTTATGGCACCAAGTAAAGAAGCTATTCGACCTGTTGTCTCCCAATCTTTACCATGCAAGATGCCGTGAATTAGTCCTGCACGGTAGGCATCACCGCAACCTGTAGGATCGGCTAGTTTGCTTGCAGCGGCAGATGGAATATCCAATCGTTTACCTTTCGTATAAATATACGAACCTTCGCCTCCGCGAGTGATAATTAAAGCTTCAACCTGTTGAGCAATTTGTTCAGCTGATAACCCTGTACGATCTTGGAAGAGTTGTGCTTCATAATCATTTAAAGTGATGTAGGTTGCTTGCTTGGTGAAGTTCATTAAATCTTCGCCATTAAACATTGGTAAACCTTGGCCGGGATCAAAAATGAATGGAATGCCTGCTTGGTGTAATTGTTGAGCATGTTGGATCATCCCCTCACGACCATCAGGAGATACAATGGCTAGTGTAATATCTTTAGCTTCATTGATATTTGTTTCATGTGCCAAGTTCATTGCACCAGGATGGAATGCAGTGATTTGATTATCATTGAGATCAGTAGTGATGAAAGCTTGAGCAGTATAGTTGCCTTTTTTTACGTGAACATGACGACGACTTATTTGATGTTGGTCCATCCATGTAGCATAACTCGAGAAATCACTACCAACTGTGCCCATCGGAACTGGCTCATCTCCTAAAAGCTTTAAGTTGTAGGCAATGTTACCGGCACAACCACCAAATTCACGGCGTAATTCAGGCACCAAAAAAGACACGTTCAACATATGTACTTTGTCAGCCATGATGTGATTTTGAAACTGATCTGGAAACACCATGATGGTGTCAAAAGCGAAGGAGCCACAAATAAGTGCTGACATAAGGTTATCCTTAAGTTTAGTTTGGTAATGTTGTTAGGAGGTCGGTATTTTAACCTGACATATTAGACTAAAGTCCAACCTACGATAGTGCGCGTTGGTATAAGGTTATCCTATTTCTTGAGTATTAAGTTGGTTTTGGTCGGTACTAATCATTACTTCACCATTTAAAAATGCTTTTAAGTGGTGGCCGACAATTTCATTACGCCAGCCTTGTAATAGCGGAATATCAATTTCACCAGTTACCATACTTTCGACATCTTTACGCGATGCGACGGCTGTTGGAGCAATTTCTTGTTCAATGCAGAATTTTCTGAGCAAAGACATCAGGGCATCAACAATCGAATCTTGCTGGGGTGTAAGCGGATCTGTTTTTTTGACAGTAGGCCATTGAGCTTTTGGTAAGGCTCTTGCTAAAGCTATTTCATTTAATAAATCTTGACCATAGCGATTGATTGTATTGGCTTCTAAACCACGAATTAAGCTGAATTTATCGAGTGATTCAGGTGCTAATTTAGCCAGATCGAGTAATACATCGTCTTTTAATATCCAGCGACGAGGGCGGTTTGATGAGACTGCACGTTGTTCACGCCAAGCAGCTAAGCGTTGTAATATAGCTAATTGAACACCTTTCAAGCGACCAAAGCCTTTTACTTTACGCCACATAACTTCGGGTTTGACCAAGTAGGTATCGATACTGGTCAACGTAGCAAAATCTTCATCAAGCCAATGTGTCCGTTTTTTATCGGCTAACTGTTGCTTAAGTAGTTTATAGACATCTCGTAAATAGCGTACATCGTCAGCGGCGTAGTTAATTTGATCTGGATCTAAGGGGCGTTTAGTCCAGTCTGTACGTGAATGTGCTTTATCTAAGTCGACATCAATACACATTTTAACGAGGTTGCCATAACCTATTTGATCGCCATATCCTAATACGGTGGCAGCAAGTTGAGTATCAAATACATTAGTCGGCAATTTATCTCGAATCATATATAACAGTTCGAGATCTTGGCGCGCAGCATGAAAGACAACAGCGATATTAGGATTGTAGATAAGATCTAAAATAGGTGATAAGTCAGTAATTGCAATAGGGTCAATGCAGGCAATAACTTCTTCAGTAGCGACTTGAATTAGACACAATAGTGGTGAGTAGGTCTTTTCACGCAAAAATTCAGTATCAACCGTCATCCATGTAGTATGAGAAATTTGCTGACAAAAGGTCGTGAGTTCGGCGGCGGTATCGATGTATTGAACTGTCATTATTAAGAAAATCTTGCTGAAAATAAAAGGTATAGTATAACGACTTTAATAAATGCTGACCTTTGCTAGTCATTATTATTGTTGTCTAAGCTTTTTTTCGATGTATTGTTGGTCAAAAGGCCAGCCAATATCAGTTTCATCAGGAAACTGAACTACTGGTATACGAATGCCGTAACGTGCAACAAGTTCATCATCATCGCCAATTTCAGTCGGTATTATTGTCAATTGATGGTGTGCTGCCAGAGTTTGTAAAATAGTGTCCGCTAGTTCACAAAGGTGGCAACCAGCGGTGGTATATAGTATCAGTGTGGTCATTTTTCTAGTAAACGAGGGATTAGATCAATAAAGTTACACGGGCGATGACGGGCATCAAATTGTTCTTTAAGAATATCATTCCAACCTGTTTTGCAGGCACCACTAGAACCGGGCAGGCAGAAAACGAAGGTGCCATTCGCAACGCCACCAATAGCCCTTGATTGAATAGTGGATGTTTTAATTGTTTGAAATGAAATCTGGCGAAATAATTCACCAAAACCTGCGATTTCTTTATCGAGTAGAACTTGTATTGCTTCAGGTGTACCGTCTCGGCCTGTCAAACCAGTGCCCCCTGTCGTGATCACTGCATGAACATTGGGATCAGCGATCCACTGTGAAATAATAGCGCGAATTTGGTAAGTATCATCTGCTACTATTTGTTGTGCAGCAAGGTAATGACCCGCACTTAATATGCCTTCGCGAAGAACTTTACCAGAAGTATCGTTCTCTATAGTGCGGCTATCAGACACAGTGAGTAGGGCAATGTTTATTGGGATGAAGCTACGTTCCATAAGATATAACTCAGCATTATAAGGAGGTGTACCAGTATAATCTGGCTATGTCTTATGGTCTATATTAAAAAGGATATGATTTATGAAGAAATTATTATTAGTTACAGCAATCAGTGTCAGCTTGGTGGGTTGTGCTGCAAATGATCCAAATCAACGCGCTAAAACAGGAGCTGCAGTTGGCGCTGTTGCAGGTGCCTTATTAGGGCATTCAATAAAAAATGATAAAGGTGGTGTTCTTATTGGTACGGCGGTCGGTGCGATGGCTGGCGCTGGTGTGGGACACTATATGGATAATCAACAACAAGAAATGGAAGCCGCTTTAGCCTCTGAGCAAGCGGCTCATAATATTGAAGTAAAACGCTTACAAGATGAGAGTCTGAAGATTGATGTATCAAGTGAGATCTCTTTCGATTTTGGTAGTGCGGCATTAAAATCAACGTTCATGCCGACGTTAATGAAAGTGTCTGATATTTTAGAACGTTATCCAAATACGGTTGTTCATGTAGTCGGTCATACGGACAGTGTAGGTTCGGATAGCTATAATACGCAGCTATCACAACAACGAGCTGCATCTGTAGTCAAATATTTTGCTTCACGTGGTATTCCAGCTGATCGTTTAGTAACCGTTGGCCGTGGCGAAGCGGAACCGAGAGCAACTAACGACACCGAAGCGGGTCGTCAATTAAATCGTCGAGTAGAAATTTATGTCAAACCCATCATCGAAGGGCAAGAATCAAAAGCATTCCAAACACCGCAAAGCAGCCAGTACTAGTAATGAGCGTACTAACAGCAATTCATCACGTAATGATCTGATCTTTGGTTTACACGCAATACAGGCTGCACTTGAAATGCCTGTAACGCGTGTCACTGAAGTTTGGCTGTCGGAAGACCGCCATGATGATCGCATTGCTGCGATAGTGGAGGCCGCAAAACCACATGATATATCTATTCACAAAGTGGATAGTGATCAATTGGATGAGATGGCGCCAGATGCGAGACATCAAGGTGGTGTCGCACGCTGTACACCATTACGTGATTTAGACGAAACAGATCTAGACAAAATACTGGATGATCTAAAAGGTAACCCATTTCTACTAGTATTAGACGGTGTACAAGATCCACACAATTTGGGTGCTTGTATGAGATCAGCAGAAGCGGCGGGTGCGCATGCGGTTATTGCACCTAAAGATCGTGCTTCAAGTCTAACCAGTACTGCGTTAAAAGTATCGAGTGGTGCTGCAGAGCGTTTACCTTTTATACAAGTGACTAATTTGGCGCGTGTTTTGCGCGATTTACAAGCGCGCGGTGTTTGGGTAGTTGGCACGTCAGGAGAAAGTGATGTATCTCTTTATGAAGCCGACTTGAAAGGACCATTAGCCATCGTACTTGGCGCTGAGGGACGCGGTATTAGACGTTTGACTCGTGAGTGTTGCGATCATGTCATGTATATCCCAATGCAAGGCGGTGCGGAAAGCTTGAATGTTTCGGTAGCTGCAGGTGTCTGCTTATTTGAAGGATTTAGACAACGTAACTTGTGATTATGTAACAACATAACGTAAAATTACCGATTGCCTTTGATGTAGTTCAATATCGGCAAAACTCCTTGCCTCTATAAATGGGGCTGTATAAACCGTGAGGAGCTCTTATGAGACATTACGAAATCGTGTTTCTGGTCCACCCTGATCAGAGTGAACAAGTACCTGCAATGGTTGAAAAATACCAGCAGATCCTAACAAGCAATGGTGGTGTTGTACATCGCTTCGAAGATTGGGGTCGCCGTCAATTAGCTTACCCAATCAATAAAATTCATAAAGCACACTACATTTTAATGAATGTGGAATGTGGCATTGAACAATTGAATGAAGTTACTACTGCTTTCCGCTTCAATGACGCTGTTATTCGTAATCTTGTCGTATCTACTGATGGAGCGGTTACTGAACCTTCTCCAATGATGCGTAAAGATGAAGAAGAAAAACCGCGTAGACGCGATAACGCTTAAAACCCAAGGAGCATACAATGGCACGTTTTTTTAGACGTAGAAGATTTTGTCGCTTCACCGCAGAAGGTGTTAAGCAAATCGATTATAAAGATGTAACTTTATTGAAGAATTACATTACGGAAACAGGAAAAATTGTTCCTAGTCGTATTACAGGTACCAAAGCACGTTACCAACGTCAGCTTTCAACATGTGTGAAACGTGCGCGTTTCCTAGCGTTGATTCCTTACTGTGACATGCATAAGTAAAAACGTATTGTTATCCAAAACATCGAATCGAAATAGACCGTAAATAAATGTTGCAGAGTATTGCATTATTTTCAATGCGAGGTCGCTGGCAAGCTGCTGGTGTGATTGCATTACTTTCGGTTGCCGCTTTGATGTTGCCACCCTTTAGCTATTTAGCGAGTGGGGTAATTGCGCTTTGTACTTTACGTATGGGGCCAAAAGAAGGAGTAAAGGTTGTTGTAGCAACCACCGCTATGTTTGCATTATTAGCCGGACTGTTACTCAATAATTTCTTTATCTCTGGATTGTTTTTAATATCGAGCTGGTTGCCTATATTTGGCGTTAGTTGGGTATTAGGTTATACAAGGTCGATGGCTATCAGTTTATTAGCTTCGACAGGCTTAGGCATTGTGGTTGTATTTGCTTTTTACTTAGTAATACCCGACCCCGTTTTGTGGTGGCAACAAATGATTGAACCACTGGCGAAAACCTTAGCTCAACAACCAGGCTGGCAGTTTGATCAAACACAATCTCAAGCAATAGTATTGAATCTATCTAGCATGATGACCGGTTTAATGGCCGCAGGCTTGAGTCTCAATATCATGTTGGGTTTGTTGATCGGACGATCATGGCAGGCTAAATTGTATAATCCAGGTGGTTTTGCAAGCGAGTTTCAACAACTTCGACTTGGTAAATCTGCAGCGATATTGACGCTCGTCATGATGGTGGTGACGGCATTACCTTTAGGTGATAGTTTGGCAATATTACGAGCGTGTTTACCTGTACTGTTGGTCGTATTTACATTGCAAGGATTGTCAGTGGTACATGCCATTGTCAAACAACAAAAAAGACAGTCATTTTGGTTGGTAGCCGTATATGTGTTACTGATTGTGATGATGCCGCAGATGGCGGTATTGCTCACAATAATAGGTGTTTTGGAACAGTGGTTAAATTTTCGTCGACTTACAATAGCAAGCGACGAGTGACTTTAAAGAGCAGTGTTTCACTGCGAATGAGGGTAAAACAATGCAAGTAATTTTGCTAGAAAAAATGCAGAAGCTTGGAAACCTAGGTGATGAAGTTTCAGTTAAATCTGGCTTTGGACGTAATTTCCTAGTACCTAAAGGTAAAGCTTTATCTGCAAATAAACGCAACAGAGAAATCTTTGAAACGCGTCGTGCAGATCTAGAAGCAGCCGCAGCTAAATTGCAAACTGAAGCTGAAGTGCGTAAAGCGAAACTAGTCAAAGCAGGTGATGTAAATATCATGGCTAATGCTGGTATCGAAGGCAAGTTGTTTGGTTCAGTTGGCGCATCAGATATAACTGATGTATTGAATGCTGCTGGAGCTGATATTGACCGTAATGAAGTACGTCTTCCTGAAGGTCCGCTTCGTCATACAGGTGAATATGACATTACTATTCAACTGCATGCTGATGTCTTTGCTGTTGTTAAAGTAAATGTTACATCTGAAGCTCAGTTGCAAGCACAAGCTGAAGCTGAAGAAAACAACAAAGCGAGAGCTAAAGCGTTAGAAGAAGCTGAAGCAATTGCAAAAGCACAAGAAAACGAAGCATAAAGAGTAAGACCAATGGAGTCGAGTTTATTTCGGCTCCATTACCTATTTTAGTTAAACTATGAATCTATAGGATAAGTAGTTTAGCTGTCCAAAAATAATGTGGGTAAACACGACTGGGTGACTGCTGTGGATGATGATTTAAACTATCCTGAATCCTATACGGATATGGCGACACAAGCACTCAAGATCCCGCCTCATTCCATTGAAGCCGAACAGTCTGTGTTGGGCGGCCTCATGCTTGATAATACCAGCTGGGAAAAAGTGGCTGACTTGTTAGTTGAACATGATTTCTATCGTCGTGATCATCAACTAATCTTTCGTGGTATTACTGCATTATTTGAAAAATCCCATCCTGTCGATGTCATCACCATAGCGGAATGGCATGATACGCGAGGCGAACTTGATCAAGTTGGCCAATTAGCTTATCTGGGTATGTTAGCGCGTAATACACCAAGCGCTGCCAATATCGTCGCCTATGCATCAATAGTTCGTGAGCGTTCGATCCTCCGTCAATTGATCGCGATTGGCACTGCAATTTCTAATGATGCGTTTAATCCTGAAGGTCGCAGTAGTGAACAAATGCTCGACCAAGCTGAACGACAAGTGTTTGAAATTGCTGAAAAAGGTGCTAAACGTAGCGGCGGTTTTATTCAAGTTAAGGAAGTCCTGAGTAAAGTTGTTGATCGAATTGATACCTTATTTGAAAATGATAGTCCGATTACCGGCCTTTCAACTGGATTCACCGATTTTGATATGCAAACCTCTGGTTTGCAGCCTGCAGATTTAGTTATAGTCGCAGGACGACCTTCCATGGGTAAAACAACCTTTGCAATGAACTTAGCAGAAAATGCAGCGATCAAAAGCAAACAACCCGTTGCGGTATTTAGTATGGAGATGCCTGCGGATGCACTTGCTATGAGAATGTTATCTTCACTTGGGCAAATTGATCAACATCGTCTACGAACCGGTCGTTTGAATGATGATGATTGGCCTCGTTTGACTTCTGCGATTGCATTATTGAATGAAGCGCCCTTATTTATTGATGATACTCCTGCATTAACAGTCACCGAATTAAGAGCTCGCGCCCGTCGTTTGAAACGTGAACATGGCCTGAGCTTAATTGTGATCGATTATATTCAGTTGATGCAAGGTAGTGGCAAAGCGGGTGAAAATAGGACTACAGAGGTATCAGAAATCTCTCGTTCACTCAAAGCCTTAGCAAAAGAACTCGAAGTGCCTGTCGTTGCCTTATCACAGTTAAATCGAAGTCTAGAGCAACGTCCAAATAAACGACCAATCATGTCAGATCTTCGTGAGTCAGGCGCGATTGAGCAGGATGCAGATTTAATCGTATTTATCTATCGTGATGAAGTTTATAACGAAGATTCAACTGATAAGGGTAAAGCTGAGATTATTATTTCAAAACAACGTAATGGACCCATCGGTACTGTGGCATTGACCTTTCAAGGGAAATATACGCGTTTTGAGAACTTTGCCTACAATAATTATGGTGACGATTATCAAGGTTATGATAACAACAAAAATGTTGGTTTTGAGGGAGCATAGTTGTGCAAGATTATCCTGTTGCAGATATCCATTTAGCTGCACTGCAACATAATTTTCAGCGGGTAAAGCAACTAGCCCCAAATAGTAAAATTATGTCGGTAATTAAAGCCAATGCCTATGGCCACGGTGCGATTCAAGTTGCACAAGCACTTGCCAGCAGTGATGCATTTGCTGTTGCTCGCTTGCCAGAAGCTCTGCAATTGCGCGCAGCGGGAATTCAACAAGCGATTGTTATTTTAGAAGGTGTAAATTCCATTGCCGATTTACATACTGCAGCAGACCATGAGCTATCGATAGTCATCCATCACGTTTTCCAAATTGAATTAATCACGCAAGCTGAGCTGGCTAAACCCTTAACATTTTGTTGGTTGATGGTGGAAACAGGTATGCATCGTTTAGGATTAAGCACTGCCCAAGTTGATAAGGCTCTAAAGGTTTTAAACACAAGTACGAATGTCATCGGTGAGATTGGCTTGATGAGTCATTTTGCTAATTCAGACTTAGTAGGCGATCCCAGAAATCAACAACAACTAGACAAGCTGATGAACTGTGCTAAACACTATGGTCTAGCAACTAGTATGGCTAACTCTGCAGCGATATTGTCTATTGATGCGAGCCATGGTGAGTGGGTGCGTCCTGGTATTATGCTTTACGGTGCTTCTCCTTTTGACGATCTAAGTGCACAAGATTTAGAATTAAGACCAGTAATGTTATTAAAGTCAAAACTGATCGCCATTCAGCCTTTAGATGTTGGCGATAATGTGGGTTATGGCGGGGATTGGATTGCCGAAAAAGCTGGCCGTATCGGCATTGTAGCCATAGGTTATGGTGATGGTTACAGTCGTCATCTGTCGAATGTTGGATCAGTTGTTATTCAAAATCAAAGAGTACAAGTAGTAGGTCGTGTGTCGATGGATATGATTGCAATTGATATATCGAATTTGAGTAATGTTACTATCGGTGATGAAGTGATTTTGTGGGGCAATGATTTACTAACGGCCGATGACATTGCAGTCAAAGCTAAGACTATTTCATATGAGTTATTCTGCCAATTAAATGAACGTGTGAAACGAGATTATCATCATGGCTAAACCTAAACGCGTCTATGTATGTAAAGAATGCGGGGCGCAAACACCACAATGGGCTGGACGTTGTGCTGAATGTGGTGCATGGAATAGTTTGCAAGAAGAAATTCAAGCAGCTGCATCAGCAAGCAGCCAATCAACGATTAGCCGTCATAGCGGTTATGCCGGTGAGCAAAAAAATCAGGTTCAATCTTTAAGCGACGTTACCTCAGAACAAGCTGTTCGTTGGACAACAGGTTTGGGTGAACTCGATCGCGTTTTAGGTGGCGGTTTAGTCACAGGCTCGGTAGTGCTCATTGGCGGTGATCCGGGTATCGGAAAATCGACCTTATTGTTGCAAGCAATGGCGATAATGGCTAAAACGAGCGGCGTCAGCCCATTATATATTAGCGGTGAAGAATCCTTACAGCAAATTCGGTTGCGTGCTGAGCGTTTGCAATTGGAAAATGCACCGCTGGACTTAATGGCTGAAACACATGCTGAACAGATGATTGCTACGGCGTACGCTCGAAAACCGCAAGTAATGGTCATTGATTCTATTCAAACTGTGTTTACTGAGCTTCTCCAATCAGCTCCCGGCACGGTTGCCCAAGTGCGAGAAAGTGCCGCTCAATTAGTACGATTTGCTAAGTCAAGTGGCACGACCCTGATTTTAGTAGGTCATGTTACAAAGCAAGGTGCAATCGCTGGACCTCGCGTCTTAGAACATATGGTCGATACTGTATTATATTTTGAAGGTGATACCTCCAGCCGATTCAGAATATTACGAGCAGTGAAAAATAGGTTTGGTGCGATCAATGAACTTGGTGTGTTCGCAATGACAGAACTTGGCTTAAAAGAGGTGAGTAATCCGTCAGCTATCTTCTTATCACGCGGTGAAGCAGCTCTTGCTGGCAGTGTTGTAACGGTAATTAGAGAAGGTAGTCGTCCAATGCTGGTAGAAGTACAGGCATTGGTTGATGACAGTCCCTTGGGTAACCCGCGGCGTGTTTCGGTAGGTTTAGATCAGAATCGTTTAGCAATGTTACTCGCTATTTTACATCGACATGGCGGTATAACCTGCAATGATCAAGATGTGTTTATCAATGTGGTCGGCGGGGTCAAACTAAGCGAAACAGGAGCTGATCTAGCTGTATTGGCGGCAGTGTTATCTAGTTTACGAAATAAAGCGGTACCGCAAGATTGGGTGTTATTTGGAGAAGTTGGACTGACGGGTGAAATCAGACCAGTACAAGCGGGTGAAGAACGTATTCATGACGCAGCAAAACATGGCTTTAGTCATGCGATTGTGCCGGTTGCTAATGCACCACGCAAACCAATTAAAGGAATTAAGGTGACGGCGGTGAAACATCTGTCAGATGCGATTTCAGCTTTATTGGATCAATGAAGCCAGTTCACGATGTAATAATGCCTCATCGCCTAGATTAAGTTCAACAAGTCGTTTTAAATGACTGATGCTTTCTAGGTCTATGTTTTTACAAATGAAGCCAACAGAACCGTTATCTATATGGGCTACTGCAGCAGACATTTTAATAACAAGTTGTGCGTTTTCAAGCATTAGATCTATTTGATATTGTTCGTTAAGTTGTCCACGCCAACCAGCAGGTTTTACTATTAAAATACCGTTTAGCGACACATCCAATACGCCACAGTTTGGATGTAATTCGCCTTTATCAGCATGAATATGTGCTTGGGCATAAAATGGTATGCGACTAAAATTACGACGTTCATCAATGGTAATATTTGCCATGCTGATCTCCGCGATAGATTAAACTGACTGCTATTTTAGACTAAAAGGATTGAGCCATGTTGTGGGTTAAAGCGTTCCATATCATTTTTGTAATAACTTGGTTTGCAGCACTTTTTTATCTGCCAAGATTATTTGTTTATCATGCCATGTCTGATGACAAATTAGGGAGTGAACGTTTCAAAGTTATGGAGCGCAAACTCTATCGGGGCATCATGACGCCAAGTGCTGTATTAACAGTTATTTTTGGCTTGTGGTTGTTAAGTTTTTATTCTTTTGAACAACTGATGACCATGCACTGGCTTCACGTGAAGCTTGCCTTAGTCTTACTGCTGCTCATTTATCATGGCTATTGCGGACGATTGCTCCGTCAATTTAGCAATGACACTAATCTGTATAGCCATGTATTTTATCGCTGGTTTAATGAACTACCGGTACTGATTTTGCTTGCAGTTATAATTTTAGTGGTAGTGAAACCATTCTAATTAAGTTGTAGTACTCGATCTCTGGTGCTCAGAGATCGAGATTGTTCATTATTAATCAGTGTATTCAAATATTTTAACGACGCGTTGTACGCCAGCAGATTGACTTACAATGCCTACCACTCGTTCAGCTTCTGCACGGCTCACTAAACCCAAAAGATACACAACACCGTGTTCCGTAACGACTTTAATAAAAAACGGATCGATGTATTCATCGGCAGTTAATTTAGCTTTTATTTTTGAAGTAATCCAAGCGTCACTACTACGAGACGGTAACGAACTTGGTGCAGCAATGAGTAATTCGTTGTGAACACGACGAACGTTAGCAATGGTTTGCACTTCTTTTGTCACTTGTTGTTTAAGATTCTCGTTAGGTGTTTCACCGGTCAGTAATACAACGCCATTATAACTAGTAGCATTAACATGGCTTTGGTCGTAAATTTTCTTGTTGCTGTACAAGATAGTTGACACTTTTATCTCGATGGATTGATCATCAAGAACGGTACCTGCGGAACGCCGATCATGCACTACAGCTGCACCAGTAGCTGCGCCAGTAACTACGGCTGCAGCACAACCTTGTAATAATATGACGGGCATAATTAACAATATGAGAGCTTTCAGTTTAGACATGTTTATATCCTGTTATGTGTAAGTGTTCATTATCACCTGTGTGAGACAGGCTTGCTAGTATTTAGTTGCTATGAAAGGCGTCTTTCACCCATATTATGTCATTGGATTGCTGTGTTGAAGATATTGCGATGACATCGAAGCGATAACCCGAGAACTGTTGACGGTTCTGTAATAAATAATGTTCGGCAGTGATAATTATTTTTGCTTGTTTTTTATGATTGACACTTTCTAATGCACTACCAAAGCGATCGTTTTTACGATAACGCACTTCAATAAAAACAAGTGTCGTCTTATCTTGCATGATTAAATCAATTTCACCGCGCCGACAGTGATAATTTTTTGTTATTAGTTTGAGCTTGTGCGTTTGTAAATACTCGCAAGCCAACAATTCAGCTTGTTGACCAGTAGTGAGAGTTAAGTCCACTATCGCACAATTGCTAATGGCTCAGGCAATGGCAAAAGCTCAAGAAGCCCATTATTGAATCTTGCCCACCGAGGATTACGGATTACTTGACCTGATGCATTAATCGATAAAGCGCCCGTTGCACCATCAAAACTTAATTCAGGTGACTGGCTTAATCGACTCAGTTGGGGAACCAAGTTGTAAGCATCTGCGCCTAAAGCGTATAGGCGAACAAACTCTGCAAAGTGATCGGGAGACTCGTTACGTAAAGCTAAATAAGTTGGATCTGAGAGTGCTAGCTCATTAAATACCCAAGGAATATCACCGATAATAAGCTTGTTAAGATCAATGTTTTGTTGGCTATTATCATAACCTTCATAAACATGTGAAGTCGCAATAATCGGCAGTTGACCTGAGCGATGAAATTTAAGTTGTGGCACAAGCTGACGGGCTTTTAAGGGCTTGGCTATTAGGAATATGAAATCAACATCTTGTCGACGGCGAGGTTCAAATGCTAATGAATTACCAATCCTCTTTCTTAATGAGTCGTAACGTTGTTCGCTGGCTTCTAGACCCAGTAATGGTTTAAGTGTGGTCGCAAAGTCATTTTGAAGAGGATTATAATTAGCCTGTCTCAGCACTGTTCCACCATCAAGCTGCCATTGAGAGTTAAATGCGGCAGCAATACGCGAACCCCATTCGTTATTTGGTGCTAACACTATGGCGCGCTTGTAATTTTGTTGCTTAGCATAATCTGCAACTGCAACCGCTTCATCTTCTGGTGCTAAACCAAATTGGAACAAGTTTTGTTTGTTGGCATCATTTGCTAATCGATTAAGTGCGAGTACAGGAATAGGTAGATCATTGGCATCCGCTAGAATTTGAACAGATTCTTTATCCAATGGTCCAACAACCAGACTGGCATGTAACTCAATGGCATGTTGATATTCTTGTAACACATTGCTTAAGCCAGTCTGTTTATCGGTGTCAACGGCCAAGAAGTGTAATCGAGCATTAGATTTACTATTGAAATGAGCAGCAAGAATACCGCGTTTAATCGCTTCAGCTGCTGCTCTGTACGGACCTGATTCTGGAAGTAAAATGGCTATATCTGTAACCTCTGTGATATCTGTTAGCGTTTGTAACTCAGAAGAACCAAGGCCAATGCCTTGTATATAAAGCTGAGGATCAGCAGGATGATTAGGATAATTACGCTTCCAATCTTCTAAAGCGGCATTAAAAACTTCAGGTTTATCGCTATAGGTTTTCACCAAATAAGCGAGTGCAAACCAGCCACTATCAACCGCAGGCGCAATACCTGGGTTAAATAAATCTAATGCCTCAGGTGTTAGTGACATCAGTGCTGACCAAAGTAATTGTTGATTTTGAGCTTGTTCTTCATCAGCAAGTAATGGTGCAAGCAAAATGTGACTATTCGCCTTTTCTAACCAATTATTTGTTAAGCCGTAGGCTTGTATTTTGAGTTTGAGTGCCTGTTGCTTTTGTGCTGGTGGTGTATAGATTAATTCAAAAGGAGCAAGTGCCGCTAAGGCCTGTTGTGGCTGAGTATTGATTAAAGCAAGATTAGCTTCAAGCAGCGCGACATTTAATTGTTGTGCTTCACTCAAAACAGTAGGATTAACCTTGGCGAGACTATTCGTTACTTGTTCAATTTGATTGAGCTGCCAAAATGCTATTGCGGCACGTAAATTAAACTGTGATTTTTGAGGTTCATCAACACTCTTGGCTAAATCAAGATACTGCTGTGATGCGGATAAATAGTCACCTGATTGCTCAGCTGTTTGTGCTGCAATCAAACCGCTGTTATCAGGTCGAACAGTGTTCGGTGAAACGGCCGGTTGGCATGCACTCAGGCCGAGAGCGATAATTATAAATAAGCTTAAATAGAATCGTTGAGTCATAGCGTCGCATCAGGAATGATATATTTAGAGAAACATAGTATCAACTCACGTATATTACGACCAGAACTGAGTAATTATTAAGGGCGTTTTTTGTGTCAGAAAATGAAATAGCGTGTTTGTATATTGTTGCCACCCCGATAGGCAACCTAGCAGATATGTCACAACGGGCAATTGAAATATTGCAATCTGTCGATGTCATCGCAGCAGAAGATACCCGCCATAGCGGTTTTTTATTGCAGCATTTTGCGATAAAAACACCGAGTGTTTCACTGCATGATCATAACGAACTTCAACGTAGTGAGACGTTATTAACACGATTACAACAAGGCGAGTCGATTGCGTTAATTAGTGATGCTGGCACTCCCTTGATTAGTGATCCAGGTTATAAATTAGTATCTTTAGTGCGAGATCATGGTATTCCCGTAATTCCAATTCCTGGCAGTTGTGCAGTTATAGCAGCGCTTTCTGCCTCAGGTTTACCTTCCGATAGATTTAGCTTCGAAGGCTTTTTGCCATCAAAACAAGGGGCGCGTTTACAGACATTAGAAAAACTAGCTGGTGATACCCGCACCTTGATTTTTTACGACAGCCCACGACGATTGCAATCAACATTAACCGATATGGTCGAGATATTTGGTGGTGAACGCCGCGCTTGTTTAGCTCGAGAGCTGACTAAGTTGCATGAAACTATTAATACTAAACCATTAGCCGAACTGTTAAATTGGGTCAAAAATGATGCTAATCAACAACGCGGTGAATGTGTTGTGCTAGTGGAAGGTGCTAAAAACCATCAAGATGCAAACGAAGTAGAAGTTAATCGTGTGTTAGGTTTATTGCTCAAAGAATTACCCGTAAAAAAAGCGGCGGCGATTACCTCATCATTATTAGGCATCAGTAAAAACAATGCTTACGACATGGCACTTAAACTTCAGCACAAAGAATAGTTGTCAGGTATGATCTTCTGCTTGAGATGGTCAGGCAATCGCACTTTTAGCTAGTCTAATGGTGAGGAAAGTCCGGGCTCCAATGGGCAGGGTGCCAGATAACTTCTGGGAGGCGCGAGCCTACGGCAAGTGCAACAGAGAGTATACCGCCTGACTATTTTCGAATAGTTCGGTAAGGGTGAAAGGGTGCGGTAAGAGCGCACCGCGCGGCTGGTAACAGGCGTGGCAAGGTAAACCCCACCCGGAGCAAGACCAAATAGAAGAGCAGTTTGTTTCGGCAGACAGATACGGCCCGTATCGTTCTTGGGTAGGTTGCTTGAGGCAAGTAGTGATGCTTGTCCCAGATGAATGATTGTCCTCGACAGAACCCGGCTTATCGACCATCTCAATTTTTTTTTAACATCTAAATATCAACGTATTAGTTCTATTCTTACCTGAGAGTTCTCTAACAGTTGGTTTACTATCACCTCGTTCTCAGAGATGATACCGATGAATTTTGTTATAGAAATCGTACTTATATCCAAGAATTAAGTTTGTCCCTTCCAACAGAAACTAAGCGCCACGATCTGTTTATTATCACTATTGTGATTTAGCTATTCTGTTGTGCTGTTTGTTATGCACCAAAAATATCTCACTGGTTAATAACGTTAATAATTAAAAAGCTACTCCAAATAATAAGTAATTTATAGCGATATGTTGCAAAACTAAAATCATCTTTGGATTTTTATTTGAAAACTCAATTTATACTTATACAACGAATTAAATCGTCATAAGATATTTGCTTGCTTGTTGAAAATTATCCGCGTGAGATGCTTTTCATCTCAATGATTTATGCCTGTTCAATGCAATATTAGAAGTTTATTTAGCTATTAAAAATAGCTTGAACATCTAGAATCTACATTAACTTACGATGCCAGTTTTATGATAAAAAAGTAGTCCTTCATTCTTATCCGATCGTGATCTCTCCCACTCTTATAAAACTACGCTAAGTCATTGTGTTAATTGGAGGATTTAGGTCATTGTCCTGCTTGACACACTCAGTGTTCACTCATATAGTGTCTTTAAGTGGGTAATTGTGGATCAAAGTGGATCACATAAATTGAGGATAACCAGTGTTTCGAGGCGTAGCAACATTTAATCTAGATGCAAAAGGACGGATGGCCATTCCAGCTAAGTTCCGTAAGCATCTCGACGTATGTTGTGAAGGGCGTCTTGTGGTGACAATTGATCACTCGGACCACTGTCTGCAGTTATATCCCTTGCCTGAATGGGAAGGGGTTGAACAAAAACTATCTGAATTACCGAGTTTAAATCCTCAAGTACGTCGATTAAAACGCATGCTGTTGGGCTATGCCACTGAATGTGAAATGGATAACAACGGCCGTATTTTATTGCCAGCTAAGTTGCGAGAATTTGCCGGCATGGACAAAAATATTGTGATGATTGGCCAAGGAAATAAATTTGAATTGTGGGATGAACAGACCTGGAATGCACTAATGGATGAGTGTTTAGAAGAAAATTTTGACGGAATTTTACCCGTTGAATTAGAAAGTCTCTCAATTTAAGGCACATTTATGGCGGTTAGTCGTTCGCAACATCTACCGGTTTTATTAAATGAAGCTGTAGCAGCTTTAGCCATTAAAGTGGATGGTATTTATGTGGATGGGACTTTTGGCCGAGGTGGTCATGCGCGTCAAATCTTAAGCCGGTTATCTGACAATGGACGTTTACTTGGTTTAGATAAAGATCCAGAAGCTATTATTGTTGGACAGGATCTAGCCCAACATGATCCACGTTTTAGTATTGAACAGTGTTCATTTGCTGATTTAACAACAGCGACACATGCTCGCGAATGGCAAGGCAACATTAATGGCATTTTGTTAGACATAGGCGTGTCATCACCCCAGCTTGATGAAGCTGAGCGTGGTTTTAGTTTTCAAAAAGATGGCCCGTTAGATATGCGAATGAACCCTAATGCAGGGATGAGTGCTGCACAATGGTTAGCCACGGCTGAGATGGAAGATATCGCTCATGTGATTAAAACCTTGGGTGAAGAACGCTTTGGAACACGTATTGCTCGCGCTGTGGTTGAAACGCGTGACGCATCACCGATTACAACAACCAAACAATTAGCAGATTTAGTCGACAAAGCCAGTCCGTTTCGTGAAAAACACAAACATCCTGCAACACGAACCTTTCAAGCAATACGTATTTATATAAATAATGAGTTAGGTGATTTGACTGCAGGATTGGAACAGGCAATAGACGTGCTTGCTGTTGGTGGTCGCTTAGCGGTCATTAGTTTTCATTCGTTAGAAGATCGCATCGTAAAACGTTATTTCCGTGAGCAAGCTAAAGGGGATGATTTACCTGCCTATTTTCCAGTGCGGGCCGATGAGCTGAACCCACGTGTAAAGTTGATTGGTAAAGCTATTAAAGCTAGCCAGGATGAATTAGCAGTAAACCCAAGAGCACGCAGTGCTGTTTTGCGTATTGTCGAGAAATTGATGTGAGATTTCTAGATAAATTAGAACCAGTCCGCGTTGAAATACCATTAGTCGTGATAATTATTGCAGTGATACTTAGTGCTGTCGGTGTCATTTATAGTAAACATCTAGGTCGGATAGAATTTGTAGCTTTACAAAAATCCGAACAAACGCGTGATCATCTTAATGAGGAATGGGGTCGCTTTTTGTTGGAACAGAGTACTTGGGCCAGTCCTGCAAGAATTGAACAACAAGCAGAACTACGTTTGGAAATGATTGCACCAACTGCTGATATGACGGTTGTTATTAAACGATGAGTACTAAAGCTAATATTGTCACTCAGGTTGGCGCTTGGCGACTCAACTTGGTTCGCCTCGTCTTCATCTGTTTAGTACTGGGCTTGGCATGGCGTTTAGCCGATATTCAAGTGTTAAATTCTGAATTTTTGCGTGGACAAGGTGATGCTCGCCATCTTCGTGATGTGACTATTTCTGCTCATCGCGGAATGATACTTGATAGAAATGACGAACCACTGGCGATTAGCACACCGGTTGATTCGGTATGGGTTAACCCACAAGACATATCAATTAATGATGCCAAGTTAGCAGCATTAGCGAAGTTGTTAGGACTGCATATAAATAGTGTTAAGAAAAAAATTCTAGCCAATAAATCGCGTGAATTTGTTTATTTAAAAAGACGTATATCACCAGAATTGTCGGATAAAGTGAAGCAGCTTAGTATTACCGGTGTGGCGTTACAGAGAGAATATAAGCGGTTTTATCCCGCGGGTGAAGTCACCGCTCATTTGATTGGTTTTACCAATGTCGATGACAAAGGTCAGGAAGGGCTAGAGTTAACCCATGATGATTATCTGAAAGGTGTCCCTGGATTAAAACGGATGATGCGTGATCGATATGGTCGTTATGTCGGTGGTGGTGAACAGTTAGTAGCAAGCAAAGCTGGCGAAGATATACGATTAAGTATTGACTTACGTCTGCAATATTTAAGTTACCAAGCCCTCAAGTTAACGGTTAATAAATTCCATGCAAGCTCGGGTTCTGCGGTGATTTTAGATGTTGAAACCGGTGAAGTGTTAGCAATGGTGAATCAACCTGCCTTTAATCCGAATAATCGTCGCGGTTTAAGTGCGAGCGATTATCGTAATCGTGCTGTTATTGATCTGTTTGAACCTGGTTCAACCGTGAAACCGTTCACGGTAGCGACAGGCTTACAAACAGGAAAATTCACCTTAGACTCAATAATTGATACCAATCCAGGTCACTTTCGAGCTGGTGGTCATACCATTAGAGATCATCATAATTTAGGTGAAATTAATCTGGCCACATTGATCCAAAAATCGAGCAATGTCGGAGCGAGTAAAGTAGCTTTAGCATTAGAACCTGAAGAACTCTGGCAAGGATTCTCTTCATTTGGTTTAGGTCAACCTACCGGTGCTTATTTTCCAGGTGAGGCAATGGGTAGTTTGCCTGATCTTCAAACATGGGGTGCATTTGATCGCGCTACATTAGCATTTGGTTATGGTATGGCAACATCAACGTTACAATTGGCTCGCGCCTATATGGTGCTTGCAAATGGTGGCATCCTACGGCCTGTTAGTTTAATGAAAACGGATGATTTACCTGAAGGCCGTCGCGTATTTTCAAAAGATACGATAAAGCGCATTTTAGGCATGATGGAAAGTGTTGCATTACCAGGCGGTACTGCCGAAAGAGCTGCAGTTGAAAATTATAAAGTAGCAGGAAAAACAGGTACCGCTAAAAAAGCGTCTGCAGGCGGCTATTCAGATGCAAAATATGTCTCAGTATTTGCGGGAGTGATTCCAGCAAGTAAACCTCGATTAGCCATGGTGGTGATGATTGATGAACCACAAGGTAGTGTTTATTACGGTGGCCTAGTTGCGGCTCCAGTATTTTCATCGGTGATGACTGGTGCGATGCGTTTGCTGAATATTGATCCAGATAATTTACCTGAGTCACGCATGTTGGTAGCAAAACAATGATCGTGACCAATAAACAGTCTTTATCAATGCTACTTGCAGGCATGTTAAAGGATCCATCAATACTAGCAGATGTAGTTATAACAGGATTAACGTTAGATAGTCGATGCATTCAAAGCGGCGATTTATTTATTGCTTTGTCTGTAAATAAAGAACAACGATCACTACATATAGAACAGGCACTTTCATTGGGCGCCAGTATTGTATTGTACGATGTTAATGAAGCGTTTTCTGAACAAGAATATGATGCTTTTGTAATGGCGAATAGTAAGGCTTACCCAATTATAAATTTGGCTGAAAAGGTCGGAGAAATTGCTGCCCGTTTTTATGGTCATCCTTCATTAGCGATGACGGTGATTGCGGTGACTGGCACCAATGGTAAAACGTCTGTCAGTCAATTTATTGCACAAAGTTTAGAGTTTTTAGGTTTACCTTGCGGTGTTATAGGTACCTTAGGCGTAGGTCGACTTAATAATTTAAAGTCTAGTGGTATGACCACGCCAGATCCTATTAGCTTGCAAGCCGTATTAGCTGATTTATCTCAGCAGTCCATTAATTATGTAGTGATAGAAGCATCTTCACATGCACTAGCGCAAGGTCGATTGAATAGTGTTGATGTTGATGTGGCTGTGCTCACCAATTTAAGTCGTGATCATCTGGATTATCATCACGATATGGCAAGCTATGCCGCTGCTAAACAGCGTTTATTTGATATGAATAATCTAAAAACGGCCGTAATAAATAGCGACGATGATTTTGGAAAATCATTGATTCCGCACTTGGCTGCAAGAAATGAACTGACTGTCATAACGTATAGTTGTATAGAACTGGACACCGCTACGGTACAAGCAAAATCGCTTAATGTAACCAGTGATGGTTTGAACTTTAAATTGGTTAATAACGGTTCATTTGCCAGTATTCGGAGTAATTTATTAGGCCGATTTAATCTCGACAATCTATTAGCTGCGGGATCAAGCCTTTTAGGCATTAATGTGTCATTCGATAAGGTGGCAAAAGCCTTGGCTCAGTGTCATTCAGTTGATGGACGTATGCAACGTTACGGCGGCAAACAACAACCACAGATTGTTATTGATTTTGCACACACGCCCGATGCATTGGAACAAGCATTAAAATCATTAAGAGTTCATTTAGGAGATGAAGGCCAATTGTGGTGCGTCTTTGGCTGCGGCGGTGATCGTGATGTGGGTAAGCGGGCAGTTATGGGTCAGATTGCCGAGCGTTATGCCGATAAAATTGTATTAACCAATGACAATCCACGAAGTGAGATACCTGCGTTGATAACCAACGATATTTTATCGGGTATTGAACATCAGCAAAAGGTACATATTGAGCATGATCGTCAGTTAGCGATCAGCTATGTAATAAAGCATGCTCGAGCTACTGATATCGTACTTGTTGCGGGGAAAGGACATGAGCAATACCAAGAAATCGCTGGCGTGAAACATCCGTTTAGTGATGCGGTCGTTGTTCAACAGGTTTTGCTTTCTGCCAATGACGTCACTCAATTATTATTGAGGGCTAAATCATGAGTCTGCCACTATATTTATCACAAATTGCAGCTGTCTTAGGATGTAATGTGCCCGCAACTGATGTGGCGATAACGAGTTCTGCAATTGATAGTCGGAAAGTTCTTTTAGGATCAATATTTGTGGCGATTGTAGGTGAACGTGTTGATGGACACGACTATATTGCTGCGGCAAGACAAGCTGGAGCAAGCGCTGCACTTGTATCGGTAAGACAACACGATCCTTTACCACAATTGGTCGTGGCAGATGTGGTGCAGGCGTTCGGTCGTTTAGCGAAATTTTGGCAACAACAAAGCGATGCGAAGATTGTTGCGGTAACAGGAAGTAATGGCAAAACTACAGTTAAAGAAATGATTGCTGCCATATTACGCCAATGTGGTTCAGTTATCGCGACCCATGGTAATTTAAACAATGATCTTGGCGTACCACTTACGCTAACGCGTTTAACTGCATCAACAGACTATGCAGTGATTGAAATGGGAGCAAGCCAAAGAGGCGATATATTACGTCTTGTTGAAATGGCACAACCACAGTATTCGGTTATTAATAATGTCGCTCCAGCTCACTTGCAAGGCTTTGGCGATTTAATGGGCGTAGCAAAAGCAAAAGCAGAGATATTTTTCGGTTTAATGGACGATGGCGTCGGCGTATTGAATGCGGATATGGATTTTGTTAATGAATGGAAGCAAGTACTCACTAATAAAAAAACAATAAGTTTTGCCTTGCATAATGATGCAGACATCAAAGCAAAAGACTTACAGTTAGATACAAGTTCAAGTCATTTTATGGTTGAACTTGCAGGTGAACTTCACTATTTCAATGTGCCTTTACCTGGTAGACATAATGTGGCTAATGCCCTAGCTGCAATAGCAATCACGTACGCGATGAATATTCCTGCCGAAGCGATGGTTAAAGGCTTGGCCACAATGGCTGCTGTACCCCATAGATTGCAATTAAGAAAAGGGATAAATCAATCCCAGTTGATTGATGATAGTTATAACGCAAATCCTGGTTCATATAAACAGGCTCTAGCTACTTTAGCTACTTTTTCTGGTGAACATTGGTTAGTGTTGGGCGACTTTGGTGAGTTGGGTAATGATAGTGAATACTTACACAGTCAAATGGGTATCGATGCAAGAAATGCCGGCGTAGACCGATTATGGACGCTTGGCGTGCAAAGTAAGAGTGCCTGCGCGACTTTCGGAGATGGCGCACAACACTTCGATGACATATTAGCACTCGAAACGATGCTTAAACTAACCATTGCACAGGATGTAACTTGTTTAATTAAAGGCTCACGTTTTATGCAGTTAGATAAGCTAGCGGATTCGCTGGCACAAGAGGGTAAAGCCTGATGTTGTTAGCACTAAGTGAATATTTAACTCAATACTATAGTGGGTTTAATGTATTTCAATATCTGACGTTACGAGCCATTCTAGGTGTGATAACCGCTTTAGGTATCGCGTTAATTGTTGGTCCAGCGATGATCCGTCATTTAAGTTTTAAACAGATAGGCCAAGTTATCCGAGATGATGGCCCTGAATCCCATTTGAGTAAAAGTGGTACACCAACAATGGGTGGCGCACTGATCTTAGTGGCAATTGCAATCAGTACATTGCTTTGGGCTAATTTAGGAAGTCGATATGTGTGGGTTGCTCTGATAGTGACATTAGCATTTGGTATCATTGGTTTTGTTGATGATTACATTAAATTAGTGCGCCAAGATACAAAAGGATTATTGAGTCGTTATAAATATTTTTGGCAATCTGTTGTCGGTGGTGGTGCAGCAATATTCTTATATATGACAGCAATTGGACCTGTAGAAACCCAATTAATTGTGCCATTTTTTAAAGATGTAGTAGTGCCTCTCGGCGGTTGGTATATGTTGCTAACTTATTTTGTAATTGTTGGCAGCAGTAATGCGGTGAATCTCACCGATGGGCTAGATGGACTCGCGATTATGCCTACAGTAATGGTTGCAGCAGCATTAGGTATATTCAGTTACGTTACCGGCCATGCAGAGTTTGCACGTTATCTTTCGATACCTTATATACCTGGCGTAGGGGAGTTGACGGTTTTTTGTGCCACGATGGTTGGTGCTGGATTAGGTTTCCTTTGGTTTAATACTTATCCTGCTCAAGTGTTTATGGGTGATATCGGTGCATTAGCGCTGGGCGCCGCATTAGGCACAGTTGCAGTATTAATTCACCAAGAATTAGTGTTGTTGATTATGGGCGGCGTGTTTGTAATCGAAACCTTATCCGTTATTGTGCAGGTAGGTTCCTATAAGTTACGTGGTAAACGTGTCTTCTTGATGGCGCCGATACATCATCACTATGAATTAAAAGGCTGGCCTGAACCGCGAATTATCGTGCGTTTTTGGATTATCACCGTATTTTTAGTATTGATCGGTCTAGCGAGTTTGAAAATACGATGAGTTTTATGCCTAATCAAGCGACGCATATTCCGTCCTATCTGATCATTGGTCTCGGCCAAACAGGATTGTCGTGCGTGCGATTTTTGGTGAAGCAAGGTTACACCGTGGCCGTGATGGATACCCGTCAAAAACCACCAGGATTGGTTACATTACAAGCTGAATATCCTGAAGTGATTGTTCATGTTGGTGGTTTAGATAAAAATTGGTTGCAGCAAGCAGATGTGATTGTTATTAGTCCAGGTGTTGATCCACGTCTTCCAGAAATCGTTGCGGCAACAGAAGTCGGTGTTGAGTTAGTGGGAGATATTGAATTATTTGCTCGCCATGCTAATGCACCTGTCGTTGCTATTACCGGTTCAAATGGCAAAAGTACGGTCACGACTTTATTATCTGAAATGGTTGAACAAACCGGATTAACAATGCGAGTCGGTGGCAATTTAGGTACGCCAGCACTGGATTTAATTTGTGAACCGGCACCTAATTTTTATATCCTTGAATTATCGAGTTTTCAATTAGAAACCGTGACATCTTTGAATGCCTTTGTCTCAACGGTACTTAATGTAAGCCCTGATCATTTAGACCGATATAACAGCATACAAGATTATCAAACTATAAAATCACGTATATATAATGGTGATGGTGTCATGGTCATTAATCGTGATGACGTTATTGTCAATAAGTTGGCACGACCTGGACGCAATCAAATTGGTTTTAGTTTGCAAGCGAGTGAAGGGATTGATTTTGGGTTGATAAATCTCAATGGTCAACAATGGTTAGCAGAAGGTCATCAAGCATTAATGGCTGTGGTAGATTTAAAAATTGTCGGCAAACATAATATTGCTAATGCCTTAGCTGCCTTAGCATTAGGTTCAGCAATGGGATTGGCAATGTCAGCAATGTTAGTGGCATTGCAGCAGTATTATGGTTTAGCGCATCGTTGTCGTTTGGTGGCTGACCATAATGATGTGCGTTGGTTCAATGACTCTAAAGCAACCAATGTAGGTGCCAGTATTGCTGCAATTGAAGGTTTAGACGCGAGCGGAAAAATCATCCTAATTGCTGGTGGTGAAGGTAAAAATCAAGACTTTTCTGCACTGACAGATACGCTGCAGCAACATGTGTATGCAGTGATTTTAATCGGTAGAGATGGCAAGTTAATCGCTGAAGTGATACCTAAACAAGTAGACACCTATTATGCGAAAACTATGCAAGATGCTGTTAATCAGGCACGAGTCATAGCCTGCGCTGGCGATAGTGTTTTATTGTCACCAGCTTGTGCAAGTTTTGATATGTTCAAAGATTATGTCGAACGTGGTAATGCGTTTGAAACAGCGGTTAAGGCGGTTGCAGATGAGCGATAATGCAATGACGTTAGATCGTCGTTTACTATTTTCTACAATGGCCTTGTTAATTATCGGTTTAGTGATGGTTGGTTCGGCGTCGATCAGTATGGCCGCTGGTAAACTAGATCAACCTTTTTATTACTTTACGCGACAATTTTTTTTCGCAATAGCTGGACTAGGTTTCGCTTGGCTTACATATTCGACTCGCCTATCAACATGGCAGCGATATGCACCTCATTTATTAGTATTTGGTACAGTTTTATTAGTATTAGTATTGATACCTGGGGTAGGCCATTTGGTGAATGGTAGTCGTCGTTGGTTGCCATTTGGCCCTATCAATATCCAAGTTGCAGAAATTATTAAGCTATTAGCGATTGTTTACATAGCGGATTATTTACAACGTCATTATGGTTTGTTAAAAGCCTCATTTTTCAAAATATTTGCACCGTTATTTTTATTAGTAATAGCGGCTGCTCTGTTACTTTCTCAGCCCGATCTTGGTTCTGTAGTGGTTATTTTATCAACAGTAATGGCCATGCTATTTTTAGGCGGAGCACGTTTAGATGTATTTGCTGCGTTAATAGCCGCGCTCGGTATTGGTTTCTGGCTGATGATATGGATTGAACCATATCGGATGGAGCGTCTACAAAGTTTTATGAATCCTTGGGCGGATCCATTTGATAGTGGTTTCCAGTTAACGCAAGCATTGATTGCTTTTGGACGCGGCGATTGGTTCGGTGTTGGCCTTGGTAGTAGTATGCAAAAACTGTTTTATTTACCTGAAGCACATACCGACTTTTTGTACTCCATTCTTGCTGAAGAATTAGGCTTGATTGGTGCGATGAGCATCATCGTTTTATTCTTCATATTTGTATGGCGTGCGCTAGTGATTGGTCGAGCAGCTGAATTAGCGGGCCAAGTATTTGCCGCACAGCTTGCTTATGGCATTGGTATTTGGATAGGTTTACAAGCCTGCATCAATATGGGCGTAAACATGGGCGCATTACCAACGAAGGGTTTGACCTTACCATTGATGAGTTACGGTGGTAGTAGTTTGGTGATTGCTTGTATAGCCATTGGATTGTTATTTCGAGTCGATTTAGAAACTCGTAGACCAGATAAAGCAGCTGCGAGGTTGCGCCGATGACTACGCGTGTATTAATCATGGCCGGCGGAACTGGAGGACATGTTTTCCCGGCATTGGCTGTAGCCGATGAATTACGTTCGCAACAGTGTGAAGTATTCTGGATGGGAACTGAGAATGGTATTGAGGCAAAATTGGTTCCTGCAGCCGGTTATCCTTTAACGTTTATCAATGTTAAAGGTTTGCGTGGTAATGGTGTGATGGGTTGGTTATTAGCGCCGTTTAAATTAGTTAAAGCGGTGTATGAAGCAATTATAGCCATTAAAAAAATCAAGCCAGATGTGGTGTTAGGTATGGGCGGTTTTGCTTCTGGTCCTGGCGGACTTGCTGCATGGTTATTAAGAATACCTGTTGTAATCCATGAACAAAATGCAATTCCAGGGCTGACTAATCGACTATTAGCAAAACTTGCTAAGCAAATATTAGAAGGCTTTACGCAAAGTTTCGACACGTCTCAAGGTGCTGTGTGGGTGGGTAATCCGGTTCGAGCAAGTATTGAATCAATTGCCACGCCTGATAACCGCTTTGCAAATAGAACAGGACCGATTCGCTTACTAGTATTAGGTGGTAGTTTAGGCGCAAAAACCTTAAATAATGTCGTACCACAGGCAATGATGCTGACCAAGGAACCCAACTTGTTTGAAATAAAACATCAAAGTGGTGAACGCCACTTAAGCGAGTGCCAACAAAATTATCAAGGTATCACTATTAAAGCTGAAGTAACTGCGTTTATCGACGACATGACGAGTGCATATACGTGGGCAGATTTAGTCATCTGTCGCGCAGGCGCATTGACCATTGCTGAATTAGCCGCGAGCGGTGTTGGCGCGTTATTGGTTCCTTACCCCTATGCGGTAGATGATCATCAAACGCATAATGCGTTGGCTTTAATGACATCAGGCGCGGCACAGTTAATTCCAGAAGATATATTGACGGCGAAGCTTTTACTGAAACAGCTCAGCATTTTTGTCAATGATCGTGAACAATTATTGACAATGGCCAATGCCGCACGTAGCCAAGCTAAATTGGGTACAGCAAAAGTAGTTGCAGATATTTGTTTAAAGGAAGTGACCCATGCATAAATTAACTTCAGCAATGCAGAGTCGAGTTAAACATATTCACTTTATTGGCATTGGTGGCGTTGGCATGGGTGGCATCGCTGAAGTATTATTAAACCTAGGATACGAAGTCACTGGGTCTGATATTGTCAACAATGCATTAATTGACCATTTGCGTGACTTAGGTGCCACAGTGATGATCGGTCATGATCCAGATTATTTAACAGGTGCCGAAGTAGTCGTAGTCACCACTGCTGTGGGTGAAGACAACATCGAGCTACAAGCCGCTAGAGAACGACGGATTCCAATCGTACCTCGCGCCGAAATGTTAGCAGAATTGATGCGATTTAGTTATGGTATTGCAATCGCGGGTACCCATGGTAAAACAACAACAACGAGTTTAGTTGCAGCCTTGTTAAGTGAAGGAGATTTAGATCCCACATTTGTGATCGGTGGCCGATTGAATAGTGCCGGTACCAACGCTAAGTTAGGTACAGGTCGTTATTTAGTGGCAGAAGCTGATGAAAGTGATGCGTCATTTTTATTTTTACAACCAATGATCTCGGTAGTGACCAATATTGATGAAGATCATATGGCCACTTATGACGGCGATTTTGGCAAATTAAAAGCAACCTTTATAGAATTTCTTCATCATTTGCCGTTTTATGGTCTGGCAGTGATGTGTATCGATGATCCTGTGGTGCAAGAATTATTAAAAGATGTAATTCGACCGGTTATGACCTATGGCACAGATGAACGTGCAGATTTTCAATTAGTTGGATTACAGCAAGCACAAGGTCAAAGTCATTTTAGCGTGATTGATAAAAAATCAGGTCATACGTTTCCTATCACTTTAAATATGCCCGGCTTACATAATGCCTTAAATGCAACAGCAGCTCTCTCTGTGGCAAGAAATTTAGGCGTGCCGATCGAAGCGTGTCAGCGTGCATTACTCCAATTCGCGGGTGTTAATCGCCGTTTTAATATTCTAGGTGAGATAAAAACACCCAATGGCGAAGTGTTGTTAATAGATGACTACGGCCATCATCCGACAGAAATTGCAGCGACGATTGCAGCTTTAAGAGCAAGTTGGCCAAATAAGCGTCTTGTCGTTGTATTCCAGCCGCATAGATATAGTCGTACCCGAGATTTGTTTGAAGATTTTGCACATATATTATCAACAGTTGATGTGTTGGTGGTCATGGAAGTCTATGCAGCGGGTGAACATAAAATAGCGGGCGCAGACGCGAAAAGCTTATGTCGTGCAATTCGTTTACGTGGCCAAGTCGAACCAATTTTTGTTGAAAATAAACAAGATTTGTTTGAAATATTACCTGGATTATTAAATGATGGTGATGCTCTAATCACTCTAGGTGCTGGTGATATTGGCAGTATGGTTCGAGAATTACCTACAGTGTTGGAGACGATGACCGCATGACATCGGTATTCCAAAATTTGCAGGGTGACTTGAGGCTAAATGAAATGTTGGCTAAGCATACCTCTTGGCGAACAGGCGGTAAAGTCAATCGATTTTATCGTCCAGAAAGTATTCAAGATCTAGCTAATTTCTTAACACAATTACCAGAGGATGAGCCTTTATTATGGTTGGGATTAGGCAGTAATTTGCTAATCCGTGATGGTGGGTTTTCAGGTACTGTCATTTCAACGTCAGGTACGTTGCAACAATTAGCAGTAAACGGACAAACAATCACTGCGGAAGTCGGTGTTTATTGTGCAAAACTCGCTAAACAAGCTGCCCGAGCAGGGCTATCAGGTACGGCATTCTTAGCTGGTATTCCAGGCACTTTAGGTGGTGCGTTAGCGATGAATGCAGGTGCACATAATAGTGAAACTTGGTCAATAGTCAGTGATGTTACGACTATTGATCGACATGGTGTAATTCGCGATCGTGAACCTAAAGATTTTAAAGTCAGTTATCGTCACGTTGAATTACCGGCAAATGAATGGTTTGTTTCTGCCACCTTAAATTTAATGTTGGGTAATGCTGAAAAGGAAGTTGAAGAAATTAAAGGGTTATTAAAACGACGTAATGTTAGCCAACCAACTAATCAACCTTGTGCAGGATCTGTATTTAGAAATCCACAAGGAGATTTCGCCGGAAGATTAATTGAGCAATGTGGTTTAAAAGGATTAAAAATTGGTGGTGCAAGCGTATCTGAAAAGCATGCTAATTTTATCGTCAATGAAGGCACTGCAACAGCGGCAGATATTGAAGCACTAATTGAGCTTGTTCAGCAAAAAGTGGAACAAATGCACGGTGTGAAATTAGTGACAGAAGTTCATGTTCTAGGTGAGGTCGAATGATGCGCATCGTTCAATCAGCTAGTGCTTTTGGCCGCGTGGCTGTGTTAATGGGTGGGCGTTCTGCTGAGCGCGAGATTTCATTAAAAAGTGGTCATGCAGTGCTTGCTGCATTAGTAGAACAGGGCGTTGATGCCCATAAGATTGATGTAGGTATTGATGTTTCAGAACAATTGCGTGCAGGTAATTTTGATCGTGCTTTTGTGATCTTGCATGGACGTGGCGGTGAAGATGGCGAGATCCAAGGTTTACTGCAATCAATAGCAATGCCTTATACAGGCAGTGATATCACCGGTGCAGTACTGTCTATGAATAAAATGTTGAGCAAACAAGTGTGGATCTTACAAGGTTTGCCAACTGCACAATATGAGCTAGTAACGGCGCAAACGGATGTTAATGCGTTAATCGCAAATTTAGGTTTACCTTTGATCATTAAACCAGTCAATGAAGGTTCAAGTATTGGCATGAGTAAAGTGAAAACTGCAGATGATCTAATGGCAGCCATTAAGCTAGCAACTCAATTTGATGCCGAAGTAATTGCTGAGCGATGGATTGTAGGTCAAGAATTTACTACTGCGATATTAGGTGACGAAGCATTACCGGTTATCGAGCTTAAAACACCTCATGAATTTTATGATTTTAATGCTAAATATCAAGCAAATACCACGCAGTACATATGTCCGTGTCATTTAAGTGAACAAGATGAATTGCAGTGCCAACAATTAGCATTACAAGCGTTTCAAGCTTTGCGTATGTCGGGTTGGGGTCGCATTGATTTCATGCGTGATCAATCAGGTCAATTTTATTTATTAGAAGCCAATAGTATTCCAGGTATGACTGACCATAGTTTGGTACCGATGGCAGCAAAACAAGCGGGATTAAGTTTTGCAGATCTAGCTTGGAAGATTTTAGAAAACAGTATGGGGAAACGGCCTTGATCGCTAAGAAACCTAACAGAGGTGCAACGCGGATCCCCGTTCGTAAAGTACGTCCACCTATCGAGTGGAAACAGTGGCTGCGTTACGGTGTGGTAGTGACACTTGTGGTGGGTGTTTTTGGCTGTGGCGCTTATTTAGAACAAGTAGATACCGCTCCGATGTTTCCTATATTACATGTCACGGTTGATGGTGATTTTAGTCATATTGATAGAAACGCTTTAGTTGAAGCGGTTACGCCCTTCGCAACAGGTGGATTTATAAGTGTTGATGTAGCAAAGCTTCGCGAAGCGGGTGAATCGATACCATGGGTGAAAGAGATACAAGTAAAGCGAGTTTGGCCAGACAGTTTGCATTTGGTTGTAGAAGAACAAAAAGCGATTGCGTTGTGGGGTGACAATGCCTTGGTGAACAATCGTGGACAGTTATTTTTCCCAGCAAAAGCGAGCTTTCCTGAAGGATTAGTACAATTGAAAGGACCAAAAGGTAGTAGCCGTGCGGTCGCGGAACAATATTACGTAGTCTCTCGACTCGTAGCGACGCTTGGCTTAAGCGTGCAGGAAGTTGAAATGAATGAAAGAAGAGCGTGGACAATTAAATTGAGTAATGGGGTGAATGTAATGTTGGGGCGAACTGATAGTGAGCAACGCTTGCAACGTTTTGCCACAACTTTTAAAACGCTATTACAACCCTATCAAGAGGATATAACTGCTGTGGATATGAGATATACCAATGGCCTATCAGTCGCTTGGGTTGAAGGGCACAAACATGATTTTAATGGAACAATATGATGTCAAAAAGAAATGAAAGAGAACTGATTGTTGGGCTGGACATTGGTACGTCAAAAGTGGTGGCAATTGTCGCTGCCCCTAATTTAGACGGAGGGCCAAATGGCACAGGTTTAGACATAATAGGTATCGGTTCGCATCCAGCACGTGGCATGAAGAAAGGTGTTGTGGTCAATATTGAGTCGACAGTACAGTCGATTCAGCGTGCGATAGAGGAAGCTGAGTTGATGGCGGGTTGTCAGATTCACTCTGTATATGCCGGAATTGCCGGAAGTCATATCCGTAGTTTGAATTCACATGGGACCGTGGCAATACGTGATAAAGAAGTGACACAAGGTGATATCGACCGTGTGTTAGATGCGGCAAAAGCGGTGCATTTTCCAGGAGATCAACAATTACTACATGTATTACCTCAAGAATACATTATCGACAATCAAGAAGGTATTCGTGAGCCAATTGGCATGTCAGGTGTGCGACTGGAGGCAAAAGTACACTTGATCACTGGCGCAGTGAGCGCTGCACAAAATATTACTAAATGTATTGAACGTTGTGGTTTAAGTGTTGATGGAATCATATTAGAACAAATGGCTTCCAGCTTATCGACGCTTGAACAAGATGAAAGAGAATTAGGCGTTTGCTTAGTTGATATCGGTGGTGGCACTACAGACATTGCAGTATTTCTTGATGGAGCCATTCGCCATACCGCAGTAATACCCATTGCAGGCGATCAAGTGACAAATGATATTGCGGTTGCATTACGAACACCCACTCAATATGCAGAAGAAATAAAAATAAAATATGCCTGTGCTTTAAGACAGTTGGCACGTGAAGATGAAACGATAGAGGTGCCGAGCGTTGGTGATAGGCCACCGCGTCAATTATCAAGACAAACCTTAGCTGAAGTAGTTGAACCTCGTTATGAGGAATTATTGATGTTGGTGCAAGCTGAATTACGTCGTAGTGGATTTGAACCCTTGTTAGCTGCGGGTGTCGTGTTAACGGGTGGCAGTTCGAAAATGGAAGGTGTTGTGGAACTAGCAGAAGAGGTATTTCATTTGCCTGTGAGATTAGGCTTACCACAACATGTGGGCGGATTAGTGGATGTGATACGTAACCCAATTCATTCTACTGGAGTGGGATTATTGTTATTCGGTCATCAGGAAGGTGCAAAAGTCAGAAGTGAAACAAATACAGGTGATGGTTTTAAGTCCATGTTAGCGAAAATGAAAAGCTGGTTTCAGGGTAATTTCTAAAAGAAACGTAATAAACACATTGATAAATTAGTTAAAACTGGGGAGAAAATTAAATGACATTTGAATTAATCGATACATATACACAAACGGCCGTGATTAAAGTTATCGGAGTGGGTGGCGGTGGCGGTAATGCACTTGAACATATGGTGGCAAATCAAATCGAAGGAGTTGATTTTATTTGTGCCAACACAGATGCACAAGCATTACGTAAAAGTTCAGCTACTACACAATTGCAATTAGGTACTGATATCACTAAAGGCTTGGGTGCAGGCGCTAATCCTGATGTTGGTCGACAAGCAGCGTTAGAAGATCGTGAACGTATTATGGAAGTGATCAAAGGTTCTGATATGGTCTTTATAACCGCAGGTATGGGCGGTGGTACAGGAACTGGCGCTGCACCTGTTGTAGCACAAGTTGCTAAAGAAATGGGGATTTTAACGGTAGCTGTAGTGACTAAACCTTTCCCATTTGAAGGTGCTAAACGTTTAAAAATTGCAGAAGCAGGTCTTGCTGAATTAACACAGCATGTTGATTCATTAATTACTATTCCAAATGAAAAGCTTTTGGCTGTTTTAGGCCGTGAGATGACATTATTGGGTGCTTTTAAAGCTGCTAATGACGTGTTGTTGGGCGCTGTGCAAGGTATCGCTGAATTAATTACCCGCGAAGGTATGATCAACGTGGATTTCGCTGACGTACGTACCGTCATGTCAGAAATGGGTATGGCGATGATGGGTACTGGTCAAGCATCTGGTGAAAACCGTGCTAAAGAAGCCGCTCGACTAGCAGTGTCAAGTCCATTGTTGGAGGATGTTGATTTATCTGGTGCTAGGGGCGTACTAGTTAATATTACGGGTGGTCTCGATATGAGCATTGGTGAATTTGATGATGTGGGTAATATCATTAAAGAATTTGCTTCAGCAGATGCTACCGTGGTGGTTGGAACGGTTATTGACCCAGAAATGACTGATGAAATTCGTGTTACTGTCGTAGCAACGGGATTAGGTGGCGTCAAACTTGCCAAAAGTGAAGCACCAATAGCAGCAGCGCCGCAAATCGAAATTGTTAAAAAGTCGATGGATATTAATTATGATGAGCCAACTGTTATTCGTAACAGTAAACCAGGACAGAAAAAAGAGTTTGAGAATGGCGATGTGAACATGGATTATTTAGATATTCCTGCTTTTTTGCGCCGTCAAGCTGATTAAGTTGTGGCGTTCTAATTAGCGAGACTGGCTAAGCCTATGGTATTATGTTGAGATCTATAAAGATTTATAAGGATTGAACCGTGATTAAGCAACGAACATTGAAAAACGTGATTCGTGCGACCGGTGTAGGGTTGCATAGTGGCGATACGGTCTATTTGACCTTACGCCCTGCTGCACCTAATACAGGTATTATTTTCCGTCGGGTAGATCTTGATCCTGTTGTTGAGCTTGAGGCGAAAGCAGTCAATGTTGGTGAAACTGCCTTATCAACAACGCTAGTACAGCATGGTCAGCGTGTATCTACTGTTGAACATTTATTATCTGCCTTTGCTGGACTGGGTATTGACAATGCATATATTGAGTTGAATGCCTCTGAAGTGCCTATCATGGATGGTAGTGCTGGACCTTTTGTGTTCTTAGTGCAATCAGCAGGCATTGAAGAGCAAAATGCAGCTAAACAATTTATACGTATTAAAAAGACTGTTATATTGGAAGATGGTGATAAATGGGCGAAGTTTGAACCATTTGAAGGGTTTAAAGTATCATTTTCGATTGATTTTGAACATCCAGCATTTAAAGGTAGACCGCAGCAAGTTGATGTTGATTTCTCCTCAACATCATTTGTTCGTGAAGTTAGCCGAGCACGCACATTTGGGTTTATGAAAGATATTGAAAAGTTACGTGAAAATAATCTAGCTTTAGGTGGCAGTCTTGATAATGCGATAGTGGTAGACGATTATCGTGTAATGAATGAAGATGGTTTGCGCTATGAAGATGAGTTTGTTCGTCATAAAGTATTGGATGCCATTGGTGATTTATATCTGCTTGGTCACAGTTTGATAGGTTCATTCAGCGGTCATAAATCAGGCCATGAAGTAAATAATAAATTATTACGTAAGTTATTGGCAGATGAAGACGCTTGGGAACTAGTCAGCTTTGAAGAAGAAAAAGATGCACCGATAATGTTCAGTCGTCCTGCGGCTTCGGTGGTAAGTTAAAAGCTTACGATTTTTTATATCGCTTTGCTAATTTCTGTAATGAAATTTTTAAAGGGCCATCGTCTAAACTATCTGCCGTTTGACTTAAGGAGTCTGCAGCATTACTTGGTAGTGAAATAGAAATAAGTGAAGCTTGTAAAGGTTGAATTGCTTGAAAAGAAGGTTTAACTTTAACGTCTAATTTAGTCACTTTTTGAGGTGTGTGTTCCGAAATTGCTTTGCACAATGTACTTGCTTGAAAGCGAAGTAAACTTGCATAGCTAGCATTATCGGTATGAATAATGATCGTCTCATTATTGATATTAGCCAGCAGGCAGTGCGCAGAAAATTGAGGTGGCATTACTTGTTGCAGAATATAATTAAGATGGTTAAGCTTTTGGGCGCGTTGGGCGATTTTATTAAGTTGACTATTTTGTTTGTAAACGAGACTCACTTTTTCTGGCTTATTAGTCATGAAAACAGGCACTACTCAGGTTAAAGAATACTATGCAGATTATCATCATATCGCCTAATAATACTAGTCATCGACATTGGCATATTTCACCTAAAAGACTATTTATGCTGGCAGTGTTTAGTCTACTACTTCTAATGGCAAGTTTGTTTTATATAAATCAACAGTTCAGTTTATCTTCCCGCACTATCACTCCCGCTGTCACCTCTCAAATGCCATTAGTAGATAAAAAAAATATAGCTCAGCAAGAAGAGACAGGTTTACAGGACTATTATGCAAAGCGTTTAGGCCAATTACAGGCGGAATCAATTAGACTGACCGCTTTGACAGAAAAGTTGGCAGAAATCGCCGGTGTTGATGTAAGTGAATTTCAATTAGATGCACTACCTGCCCTGGGTGGTATTGAAGAAGAAGGCGTATCGTTATCTCCTGAACTATTCAAAATAGAGATGACACATCTGACCGACAAATTCAGCAAACAAGATAAGCAATTGACTAACATACAAAATTTATTTTTAACCCGAGATAGTATTACATCAGCTATTCCACAAGGTCGCCCTATTGATGGCGGTTGGTTATCATCTTCATATGGTTACCGGATTGATCCTTTTAACGGTAAAAAAACCTTTCACTCCGGTATCGACTTTGCAGCAAAAGAAGGAACTGAAGTTATCGCTGTGGCCGATGGGATCGTCAGTTTTATAGGGAAACGCAATGGTTATGGTGAACTCATTGAGATTGATCATGGCAATGGTTATGTTACTCGTTATGCTCATAATGAAAAAATAATAGTTAAAACAGGCGATAGAATCAAGAAAAGCGAGGCGATAGCATTGTTAGGGTCAACAGGACGTTCGACCGGACCTCACGTTCACTTTGAGGTGTTACGCGAAGGTACAAAAATTGACCCTTACAAATTTGTCAATCGTTGAAGCTTGAATTTTTGAACTTGCTCCCCATCTCCATATATCGACTTTAGATATTATCGTGTTGCGCGCGTTATAATTAAACAGATTTATATAATACATTTCGGACAATAACCTCAGCATAAATATAGGTAGTAACAAGTAATGGTAAGTAAGTTTTTTAGCAAGATCTTCGGTAGTCGTAATGAACGTTTTCTAAAAGGGCTAAGTAAGATTATCGAGCAGGTTAATCAGCGTGAATCAGAAATAAAACAATTAAATGATGAAGAATTACAAGCAAAGACCGTTGAATTTCGTCAGCGTTTAGATGCAGGCGAGACTATAGTCCAATTACTACCAGAAGCCTTTACAGTTGTGCGAGAAGCGGGTGTCCGTGTATTAGGGATGCGTCATTTTGATGTTCAAATGATTGGTGGCATGGTGCTCAATGATGGAAAAATTGCTGAAATGCGTACCGGTGAAGGTAAAACACTGGTTGCTACTTTAGCGGTGTATCTGAATGCCCTTGAAGGTGAAGGGGTACATGTTGTAACCGTGAATGATTACCTTGCTCGGCGTGATTCGGTATGGATGAGTCAGTTGTACAGTTTCTTAGGTTTAACGACAGGCGTAATAGTTTCAGGTCTTGCGCCAACAGAACGTCGTGCAGCTTATGCATGCGACATCACTTATGGTACGAATAACGAATTTGGCTTTGATTATTTACGCGATAACATGGCATTTAGCCTCGAAGAAAAAGTACAACGTTCACTACATTTTGCGGTTATCGATGAGGTTGATTCAATTTTGATCGATGAGGCGAGGACGCCACTAATTATTTCAGGCCCTGCTGAAAATAGCGCTGAATTATATCAACGTGTTGATACCTTAATTCCAAATTTAACCCGCCAAATTGGTGAAGATGAAGAAATTGAAGTCGAAGGTGATTACACTCTTGATGAAAAAGCAAAACAGGTTCATTTTACTGAATCAGGTCATGAAAAAATTGAAACTCTGCTAACTGAAATCGGATTGTTAGATCCTATGGCTAGTTTGTACGATGCAGCTAATATTGGTCTTATGCATCATGTAAGTGCTGCTCTACGCGCTCATGTTCTATTCTCACGTGATGTTGACTACATTGTACAAAATAATGAAATAGTGATCGTTGATGAATTTACCGGTCGGACTATGCCTGGTCGTAGATGGTCAGAAGGTTTGCACCAAGCGGTTGAAGCAAAAGAAGGGGTGGAAATTCAAAATGAAAATCAAACACTAGCGTCTATCACCTTTCAAAATTACTTCCGTCTTTATCGTAAATTATCAGGTATGACGGGTACAGCTGATACAGAAGCCTTTGAATTACAATCGATTTATGGCTTGGAAGTCATTGTTATTCCTACACATAAACCAATGCAACGAAAAGATAGCGCCGATCAGATCTTTTTAACTACCAAAGAAAAATATGAAGCCATAGTCGAAGACGTCAAAAGCTGTATAGAGCGAAAACAACCGGTATTGATTGGTACTTCATCAATTGAAAGTTCAGAATATTTGGACGGCTTATTAAATAAAGCAAAAATTAAGCATGCTGTATTAAATGCTAAATTTCACGAAAAAGAAGCACAAATAATTGCTCAAGCCGGTAGCTCAGGTACGGTGACAATTGCAACCAATATGGCCGGTCGTGGTACTGATATCGTGTTGGGTGGAAGCTTAGAAGCTGATTATGATGCGCTAGGTGAAGATGTTAATGATGAAGAGAAAACCAAAACTAAACAAGCATGGCAAATACGGCATGATGCAGTAGTTGCTACTGGCGGATTACATATTATTGGTTCAGAGCGTCATGAGTCACGTCGAATTGATAATCAGCTACGCGGCCGTTCTGGTCGACAAGGTGATGCCGGCTCGAGCCGCTTTTATTTATCTCTAGAAGATAACTTAATGCGTATTTTTGCCTCAGAACGTATGGCTGGTCTGATGCAAAAGCTGGGTATGGAAGAGGGTGAAGCTATTGAACATCCTTGGGTATCACGTGCTATAGAAAATGCACAACGTAAAGTTGAAGGTCATAACTTCGATATTCGTAAACAATTACTTGAATTTGATGATGTGGCTAATGATCAACGTAAAGTAGTATATGAACAACGTAATGAATTAATGGCGGCAGATGATGTTTCTGAAACGGTTATTTCAATGCGTCAAACGGTATTGACGGACGTTATTAACCAATATGTTGCGCCGAATAGTATTGATGAACAGTGGAATATTTCTGGGCTAGAAAACACGTTGCGTGAAGATTTTGCCCTTGATTTGGATATAAATAATTGGTTGGAACAAGATCATGATCTGCATGAAGAAAGCTTACATCAACGCATCATTGAAGAAGCCGAAGCGGCCGGTCAGCTAAAAGAACAAACGACAGGTGCCGAGTTGATGCGTCACTTTGAAAAAGCCATCATGTTGCAGACTTTAGATAATCAGTGGAAAGAACATTTGGCACAAATGGATTATTTGCGTCAGGGAATTAATCTTCGCGGTTATGCTCAAAAAGATCCAAAACAAGAATTTAAACGCGAAGCCTTTCAGTTATTTACTAGCATGCTAGATAGTATTAAGCATGAAGTGATAGCATTAATTTCAAGAGTTCAAGTACGCGCACCGGAAGATGTCGAGGCCGTTGAGGAACAACGTCGTCAAGCTGTTGAAATGGAATATCAACATGAAAAAGCAGCAAGCTTAACAAATGATGATGAAGATGATAGTGATCATCCTGCCGCTGAAACGCCTTATCTACGTGACGGTTCGAAAGTGGGGCGTAATGAACCTTGCCCATGTGGATCAGGCAAGAAATTCAAGCAATGCCATGGCGCGATTAGCTAATGCCAGTCAATCTTATTGCACCAGAAAAACGAGATATATTACCGATAGCGGGGATTAAATTAGGTGTGGCCAGCGCGGGAATAAAAACAGTTGGCCGTATAGATTTAGTTTTAATTGAGCTGAGTACTGAAACTATAACCTCAGCAATTTATACTCAAAATGTATTTTGTGCTGCTCCAGTAATCTTGGCAAAGCAGCATCAGCATCAATCTTCTCCGCGTTATTTATTGATAAACTCAGGTAATGCCAATGCCGGCACAGGTGAAAGAGGTCTGTTGGCAGCTCAAGCATGTTGCGAAGCAGTTGCAGAGTTGTCAAACCTTAATAGCAATACTGTGTTGCCATTTTCAACGGGTGTAATCGGTCAGCAATTATCAGTAGAAAAAATTAAAACAGCGTTGCCTGATGCCTACCAAAACTTGGCAACTGATAACTGGTTTGCAGCGGCAAAGGCGATAATGACGACTGATACCATCGCAAAAGCAATATCGAAACAAATTGAAATTGCGGGTAAAACAATTACGATTACTGGAATCGCAAAAGGCTCGGGTATGATTCGACCTGATATGGCAACGATGTTGTCATATATTGCGACGGATGCAGCAATAGACAAATCTGTGCTGGATATTATGTTGGTTAACTCAGCAAATCAATCATTTAACAGAATATCCGTAGATGGCGATACATCTACTAATGATGCCTGTATTTTAATGGCCACCGGCAGAGCAGATAATGAGTTGATCACCGATTTTAATTCGATTGATGCTCAGGCTCTTTATCAAGTTATCGCAGAAGTCAGTCAACATCTTGCTCACGCGATAATCCGTGATGGCGAAGGTGCAACTAAGTTTATCGAAATTGAAGTTGAACAAGGCAAAGATACTCAAGAATGTCGACAAGTAGCTTATACCATTGCTCATTCACCGTTAGTTAAAACGGCATTATTCGCTTCTGATCCAAATTGGGGTCGAATTTTAGCGGCAGTAGGACGAAGTGGCGTTCGCGATTTTGATTTATCAAAAGTTACGATATATTTAGGAGGTGTTTGCATTGTCGATGGTGGTGAACCGGCGGCTGATTATACTGAACAGAAAGGTCAGCAGGTAACAAGCCAAGACGAGATACTGATTCGGGTAGTATTAGGTCGCGGTGATGCCTCTGATACAATTTGGACCTGTGATTTTTCTTACGACTACGTGAAAATCAACGCCGAATACCGTAGCTAAAACATACTCGTTATTTATGGCAAATAATTCAATAACAACCTTAGGTCAGTTTCTACATCGAAGTCATGCCCATTATCGGGTATTTGATATGGGTCGTCGCGTTGTTAAACTCTCTGCTAAACAATTTGTAGATTTTGAAAAAGCGACCAAAGCATATCCCTATCCCTTACAAAAACAGGCATTATTTGGTCTGGTGTTTTGGAACCCTGAGCATACCGATAAGCAATATGTTTGGTTTTTAAAACTGCCCTTGGATGAGCAAGGCTTACTCAAGCAAGCAGCTAGGGACGAGTTTTTAGTCATGCTATTAGAACGGGTTGGCGAATGCATGCTGGCACAACAAGACGACAAGCAGATTGAAAGCGCGCTAAAAGATAGTCCTTATACATTTGTACCTCAAGAGCAAAAAATGGCCGCCTTTAACGCCCAGGTTACCAAGGTTCTTAAAATGCCAGCATCAAGCTCATATGATGTCGCCTTGGCTTATTTTACCGGTGTTTCGGATATAAATGATTGGCAATCTCTGGCGATGCAAGGCATCGCAGACGTCGCGATTAGATTAGCCAATGATGGAGCAGAAACAATAAGTTTGATTGCTACACTTCCTCATTTGCCGAAAGTGCCATGGAATGTATTTAGTACATTTTTGGAACACGCCGAACCAGTTGCCGGAATTGTTGAAGTATTAGCGCATCGTTTAAACACAGAATTACAAGAAAAAAATCCTGATATTAATCTAATATGTGAATGCTTACGAGCCGCTTCAAATACTTCTGCTAGAGGCTTAGTCGATTCAATGGTCAAACGGGTTTTAAAACATTCATCAAGTCAAAACATTGAGGTTTTAGCCACCATTACAGGAAGAGTTTGGCGTGTATTAGAGCAAGATGCTACTTGCCAAATGTTTTTAGAACAATTGGCACGTAATGATGCAGGTCAACAAGGGTTTAATCAGCTAATGGTAGATGTTCTGTATCTGCCGGGATTGCGATTACACATCATGAAGGCTTTACGCTCACCACAAAGATCAAAAGAGTTGACTATGGCGGTCGGCAATTTATTGAGTTAAGTGATTAATTTAGCCCTGGAAATAGTCCTTTTAAACCATTAGCAATAAATTCGATAGCAATAGCTGCTAAAATTAAGCCCATAATTCTGGTCGAAATGTTAATCCCAACCGTACTAATATGTTTAGCGATTAATGGCATAACTTTAAATATCAACCACAATACGACGCCGAGCAAAATGATATCTATCGCTAAGAAACTGTAATGTACTATTCCTGTTCCTTTAGATGCGTTGATAATCACCGTACCAATCGCACCAGGTCCTGCTAACAAAGGCATTGCCATCGGTACAACGGCAATTGACTGACTATCATGCTGCTCAACCGTATTTCTATTTTGCTTGATGGTGCCATGTGAGGTATTGAGCATTGAAATAGCCATCAATAAAATTAGGATGCCACCACCGACACGAAATGAATCGATACTAATACCAAACACATTGAGTACAAATTCGCCAAAAAATAGCGTGATAAGTAAAATCAAGGTAGTAGCAATAACAACGATTTTACCAATTTTGACACGCTGACTGACAGTCTCATTCGCTGTGAGTGTTAAAAATACCGGAATGATGCCAATGGGATTAGATATTGCGAGTATCGCAACTAGAAATTTTGTATATTCAGTAAAGTCGAGCATGTGTCTCTCTTAGAAATCTTGATAAGTCAATTTTAGTTACTAGCGAACTGTTTTAGCCATTCTTTTTCCATCATAATTTCATAGGTGCTTTCAACTCTATCAAGATAAACAATACCGTCGAGGTGATCTAACTCGTGTTGAAAAACGCGCGCAATGAACCCCGCGTATTCTACTTCAATATAGTCATTAGACCGAGATGTATATTTTACTTTTATAGACTGATGACGCGGCACAAGTCCTCGAATGCCCGGTAAACTTAAACAGCCTTCCCAACCTTTATCAATTTCGTCAGAACGCCATGTTATTTCAGGATTTATCACAAACGTTGGTGGCATATCAGGTGCAAGCGGGTATCGAGAATTAGGGTGAGAACACATAATGAAGATACGTTGGTTGATATCAACTTGTGGTGCAGCAATGCCAGCGCCATTTTTTGCAAGCACAAAAACTAACAACTCATCTAATAATTGTTGAGTTTCCGTTGCCAATATGTCTTTAACGGGCTCAGCTTGACGTCGAAGATGAGGGTGACCTAACTGAATTAATTCAAAGTCTGTCTGGTTCATGAGCATATATCCTATAGTGAATCATTAATGTGAAACCAGCCTGAAACACTATAACGATCTCGTTTAGCTTGCAGCACTTCGTGGGGAAATTTATCGCTGAGAAAAACAATGAATTTACCGTATTCGGGCAGAATTTTTTCGATAACCTCATTCGTCTCTGGATGATAGATCACTAACTCACCGCCATCAGTCGTTTGCCAGTTAGGGTTCAGATAAATTAATGACGTTAATACCCGATTAGACTTGCCCTTAAAAGCATCTACATGACGTTGATAGAAAGCGCCAGGTGCATAATGAGCATAATGAGCTTCGTATTTAAATAAACCCATATATAAGCGTTGATTGAGTTCATTACGCAAGTTAGACATCCAATCAAGGTAACTACCATCAGTACCATTGTCTACCGTTAACCAGCGAGTTTCATCACTTCGAATTTGTTGATTTAATTGAAACGCGTGTTGACGTCCAATACCTGCAATATAGAAATCATCACGATCAAGTTGAGTGACACGTTGATATAAAGAAGCGGTAATTGTTTCAGGTAATAGCTCAGACGCAATAAAATAACCTTTGTCAACAAGTGCATCGACAATTTGGTCGTAGATATTAACCACTACGATTGGGGAAATATTAACTAAGTCATTTTCAAACGTGGTGATTACGCAATACGCTTGGTCAGTTAGCGTTTCGTCAACTTGAGCAGATAAAGTCTCAGCGACAAGAGGAGAAATACTGACTGAATCACTGTCAACGGTCGCCAAAATGCAATACGTTTTATCGGCAAAAACATTATCTAGTTGATCTGCAATATTCGTTTCGATGAGAGGATTAACTTCAATCAGATCAGTATCGATAGTTGCCATTATGCAAAATGATTTGTCGACTAATGTATCGTCACTATGATTATAAATATCAACAATAACTAGCGGCGTTATATTGTCTAAATTTGTTTGATGAATCGTCATAAAAATACCGAAAGATACTAACTGAATTGATGTATTTTGTTTCATTGTCGACAAGAATGCTTGGTTATTATCGATTGTAGTGATTACATCAGCACGAATTTTATTGTAAAGAACTGGGTAACTAGTCTCCTTGAGATATTATCCGATAAATATTTAAATCCTAGTAGGCAAACGACAACCAATAAGACAAGATTTATTAATATTAGGTTGCTGTGTTAGCCGAAAAACCAGTAAGCAACAACGATAGCGGAGAGGATGCCAGCAATATCAGCAGCAATACCACAAGCAGCAGCATGACGAATATTTTTGATGCCTACCGAGCCAAAATAAACGGCTAAAACATAAAATGTGGTTTCTGTACTGCCTTGAACAATGGAAGCTAGTCGACCTGCAAATGAATCTGCCCCATAAACCTGCATCGTATCGATCATCATCGCCCGAGCACCACTCCCACTAAACGGTTTCATTAAGGCCGTTGGCATTGCATCAATAAACCGATCATCTAAATTTAGCGTCAATATGACATGTCGTAATCCGTTAGCTAACAAGTCGAGCGCACCACTGGCACGGAATACGCCAATAGCCACTAACATAGCAACAAGATATGGAATGATTTTAACCGCTGTTTCAAAGCCTTCCTTAGCGCCTTCTATAAACGCGTCATAAGCATTTACTTTTTTGATCACGGCGCCGGCAATAAATAACATCACTAATGAGAATAAAATGATATTACTGATAAGGGCTGACTGGGCAAGCATGTCATCTTGTGTGAGGCTGGAAAAATAAGATAATAGCCCAACGATAAGTACTGTAAACCCACCCAAATAGCTGATGATGACTTTATCAAGCATATTAATTTTTTGAACCCATGCCACAGATAACAATCCAATCATCGTCGATGCATAAGTCGCGATTAGGATCGGGATAAAGACATCGGTTGGATTCGCAGCACCCATTTGAGCACGATAGGTGAAAATGGTGACGGGAAATAAAGTGACCGCTGATGTATTAATCACTAAAAATAAAATTTGAGCGTTGCTGGCGGTGTCTTTATTAGGATTGATTGATTGCAGCTCTTTCATCGCTTTAATACCTAGCGGTGTAGCAGCATTGTCTAGGCCTAACGCATTGGCAGCAATATTCATTACCATCGCCCCCAATGCAGGATGATGTTTGGGTACTTCGGGCATTAATTTAGCAAACAGTGGCGTTAAACCACGAGTTAATAAATCAATAAAGCCACTGCGTTCGCCGATGCGCATGATGCCTAGCCATAATGCTAATACGCCGGTCAATCCCAGTGATATTTCAAATGCACTTTTTGATAGGTTAAACATCGCCGTCATCATCTGATCAAAGATCTGTGTTTGACCCAACACAAAAAGCTTTATCAATGCAACGATAAAGGCAATAGTAAAAAAAGTAATCCAGATGAAATTAAGCATGATTCATTATTACATAGCCGGCAATAAAAAAGGACGCTAGAGAGCGTCCTTTTTAGGATGACTAATGAGCAGTTATTTCTAGCCCCTAGTCGGTCTTTTTGCACTGTCACGTGGGCGCATACGTGGCTTACCTGTTCTTCTAGGTTTACGATCACGACTCGCGTGTTCGAAATCGTCTTTCGCTGGGCTGATATTAAGTTGTTTGTTATTAACCCAAACCTTGCCTAATTGTTGAAATAAATCTTTAGGCATACCTTCAGGTAAATCAATCACACTGTGATCATCAAGAATAGTGATGCGACCAATATCTTTACTATCAATGCCCGCTTCATTCGCAATGGCACCGACTAAATTCTTAGCTTCAACACCATCTGATTTACCCACTTCAACGCGGTAACTATCCATACCTTGTTCTGATTTATGCTCAGATTTTTGGCCGCTTCTACGAGGCGAGTTATCACGTTCACTTCGGTTATCGCGATCGTTATTTCGTGGGCGATCATCTCTATCTCTAGAAGAACGTTCATCACGCGATGGACGATCTTCACGAGCTGGACGTTCTTGAACATGTTTAACCGGTTTTAGTGGACGGCTTTTTTGTACTAAATAAGCCAGTGCTGCTGCCACTTCTGTTGGATCTGAATCATGTTCTTGTTGATAACTACTAATAACATTTTCAAAAAAGCTTAAGTCCTGTGATTCAATGGTTTCGCTAAGTTGTTGCTTGAATTCCATTACACGCTTATCAGCTACATCTTCAGTGCTAGGTAATTGCATTAATGTAATAGATTGACGTGTTGCTTTTTCGATGGCAAATAACATACGTTTTTCACGTGGCGCAACAAATAAAATTGCCTCACCTTTACGGCCAGCACGACCTGTACGACCAATACGATGAACATATGATTCAGTGTCATATGGAATATCATAGTTCACAACGTGACTCATGCGCTCGATATCTAAACCACGGGCAGCAACATCGGTCGCGACTAAGATATCTAACTTACCTTTCTTGACGCGTTCAATTGCTTTTTCACGCGCTGCTTGATTCATATCGCCATTTAATGGTGAGCATGAGTAGCCGCGAGCTTCTAATTTTTCTGCTAATTCAGTAGTTGAATTTTTTGTGCGAACAAATATGATCATCGCATCAAATGTTTCAACTTCTAAAATACGTGTTAAGGCATCAAGTTTATGCATGCCGGTTACTTGCCAGTAACGTTGATTGATAGTGTCAACGGTTGATGTTAAGGATTTAATCTTAATTTCAACGGGATCTTTCAAATAACGAGTGGCTACACGGTGAATTGCGCTAGGCATCGTCGCAGAAAACAAAGCAACTTGACGCGTTTCTGGCGTTTCTTTTAAAATCGTTTCAACATCATCAATAAAGCCCATGCGTAACATTTCATCTGCTTCATCTAAGACTAATACTTTTAGTTCACCTAATTTCAACGTGCCACGACGAATATGATCTAAAACGCGTCCAGGTGTGCCAACTATAACTTGTGGGTGACGTTCAAGTTGACGTAACTGAATACCCATGCTTTGACCGCCATAAATTGGTAAAACATGCAAACCTTTCATATGGCGAGCATAGCTTTGTATTGCTTCTGCTACTTGAATGGCCAATTCACGCGTTGGTGCTAATACCAACATTTGTGGTGATTTAGCTTTAGGATCGATACGACCTAATAATGGTAATGCAAAAGCGGCTGTTTTACCGGTACCTGTTTGCGCTTGACCTAATAGATCGCGACCTGCAAGTAGCGGTGGAATACTTTGTGCCTGAATCGGTGATGGTGTTTCGTAGCCAGCTTCTTGTACGGCTTTGAGGATCGGACTTGCTAAGCCTAATTCTAAGAATGTAGGTGTAGTTGGTTGTTGTTCTGTGGACATGTATAAACCTGTGAAAGATCAGTTTTAAAAGTAAAACTAATTAGGGGGAGAAAGCAATCTTGCAATTGTACGCTAGTAGAGATATAAAATACAGTTAAATCAGTCTGTTAAATATTTTTCCATCCAAGCATCTACATCCGTTACTAAATAAGGCAGAATGAAGCCTCGAAGGATATTAATATTAAGAACAATACGTATTGTCACCATTTTAGTATATATTTAGACAGCGAAAGAAATTGCAGCAACCGTTGAGTTTAAGTATTTACAAAAGTGTAGGACTTATGGTCTGGCTATGTTTTAACTATCTTGGAAATGTGGCATGCTGTTAGTAGTAAATATGTCATTTGTCTTTGCAAATTCAATGGCTAAACACTAAGCTGAAATACTATTGTTAATGAATGAGATAAATGTCAGAAAATATGGTGATAATGAATTACCAATTTAATAATTTATTGCAAGTTCCCTCTAAGCAAACTCATTAGGGACTTTGTTGGATAGTTTTATTTAACAGACTAGGAGATAAAAATGACTGAGCATACCTATAAACATATTGAATTAACCGGAAGCTCCGCGGAGAGTTCAGATCAAGCAATTAAAAATGCCATCGCGAAAGCGGCGAAAACAGTTAAAAATATGCATTGGTTTCAGGTATTAGAAACCCGAGGGTATATTGAAGAAGGTGGCGTACATTATTGGCAAGTTACTATCAAGATCGGCTTTAAGATCGAAGACTAAATTTTAGAAAGCACCCGATCATCGGATCGGGTGTTCTTTGAAGCAACTATGTAATTATTTTAAACGCTTTTTAAGCTGACTTAGCAAACTTATGCACCCAAACAAGATGGCTTTCATCCCATTCCATACCGGCGTGCATTCTTAAGATAAGCGCTTTATACATTTCCATGTTTGGATAGCCTTCAGCCTGCGCATCCGCGTCAGTCATGTCACCCAGAGTTTTTCGATCAAGACCCGTAACCGTAAATTTTACACCCTCCAACTCAAATGTTTCACCTGGATACGCATATATACCATCACGACGTTGTTCAGTTTTTGTGCCTGCTAATGCAGCTTCAACTAATTTAGTATGTGTGACCAAACGTTCAATTGAGCAGGTTTTTTTAGGATAATCTGGATGAGCTGTCATATTGTTTCGCTTTATTTTGTTATTTAATTAAGTTTAAGTCTTCTAGGTTAAATAAAATACTAATTCTATATTTTTGAATAAAAAACTGACTATTTGCATTTCAACATTAATCATGTCGCTTTCAAAAAAAGACAGGTGATGAGTCAAGATTAACAGTATCACTCAAAACTAGTTTGGGTATACATCGATGACAATAACGATGTTGACCCTAATTTATAAAATCTTTGTTTTATTTAAAACCTTGGCTTATCAAATAATCTTCATAGCTACCACGGAAATCAATAATACCATTTTCCGTCATATCTAAAACACGTGTAGCAAGTGACGATACAAATTCACGGTCATGACTGACAAAGAACAAGGTGCCTTCGTATTGCGCTAGGGCCATGTTGACGGATTCAATAGATTCCATATCCATGTGATTGGTCGGTTCATCCATAATCAAAATGTTCGGCTTTTGTAATAGTAACTTACCAAACATCATACGGCCTTTTTCACCACCAGATAAAACCTTAGCCTTTTTATCAATCGACGAGCCAGAGAATAATAAACGACCTAATGTGGCACGTATAGCTTGTTCATCATCTGATGGCTGTCCCCATCGTTGCATCCATTCAAATAAAGTCAGATTGTTATCAAATAAGGCTTCATGATCTTGTGCGTAATAACCTATATTGGCATTTTCTGACCATTTTACCGCACCTGATTTAGGTGCTAACTCACCGGCTAAAGTCTTTACTAGCGTGGTCTTACCAATACCATTTGGGCCAATGATAGCAATTCGTTCACCGACCTCAACCATGAACTTTAGGTCTTTAAACAATGGCTTTTCATCATTATAACTTTGGGTGATGCTTTGAAGTTCTAAAGCATTACGAAATAATTTTTTATCTTGATCGAAACGAATAAATGGATTCACGCGGCTCGAGGGTTTGATATCATCGAGTTGAATTTTATCAATTTGTTTAGCACGTGACGTGGCTTGTTTTGCTTTAGACGCATTAGCTGAAAAGCGGCGAACAAAGTCCTGTAGTTCGATGATTTGTGCTTTTTTCTTAGCATTGTCAGACAATTGCTGTTCGCGAGCTTGTATCGACGCCAACATATATTCGTCATAGTTGCCAGGATAAACACGCAGCTCACCAAAGTCCATATCAGCCATGTGGGTGCAAACGCTATTTAAAAAGTGACGATCATGCGAGATAATAATCATCGTACCGCTACGCTGGTTGATCATACTTTCTAACCATCGAATAGTATTAATATCCAAATGGTTAGTAGGTTCATCTAGTAGCAAAATATCCGGATCGGCAAATAATACTTGTGCCAATAAAATACGTAATTTCCAACCTGGTGCTATTTCGCTCATCGGCCCGTAATGTTGCTCAGTACCAATTCCAACACCTAACAATAATTCACCGGCACGTGATTCAGCAGTGTAACCATCTAATTCAGCGTATTCGCCTTCAAGATGGGCTACTTTTATACCGTCTTCTTCTGTCATTTCAGGCAAGCTGTAAATGCGATCACGTTCGTGATGAATATCCCACAATGCTTTGTCGCCCATTATTACAACGTCAATAACACGTTGATTTTCATAAGCAAACTGATCTTGTTCAAGTACCGCATACGTTTCATGAGGATCGTAACTGACGTTGCCAGCTGTTGGCTCTAGCTTTTTAGAGATGATTTTCATGAAGGTGGATTTACCACAGCCATTCGCACCGATTAGACCGTAACGATTGCCTTCGCCGAATTTAACCGAGACATTTTCAAATAATGGCTTTGCGCCGAATTGCATGGTGATGTTTGCAGTAGTAAGCAAGATGGTGTTCCTGTTGTATGGGAGCTTTGAAAAACTCACCATTATACATGAACTTACTGGTTGTCTATAAGTGTAATCTTTGTTTTACGTGACATTTTTTTGATCGCCGCTTCGCGTTTTGACGCGCTACTACGGTCTGGGTGGGGTTCTTGATAAACTATATGTTTAGCCGCGCTGGTATTAAAAAATCGCGCACCTCGATGTTTCGATTGATGCTCAGACAAACGTCGCGCTAAATCGGTAGTGATACCGGTATAAAAGTGCCCATTTTCTGCTTCAACAATATAAACAAACCAATTGTTTAAGGTCATTCTTCATTTTTAATGAAATTCAAAGCTACCGAATTAATGCAGTAACGTAAACCTGTTGGTGCAGGACCATCATCAAATATATGACCAAGATGGGCGCCACAGTGGCGACAGCGAACTTCAGTACGGTCCATGCCAAGAGAGTGATCAGCATGATGGCTAACTACCCCATGTTCTTTTTGAGATGAAAAACTTGGCCAACCACAGCCCGAATTAAACTTATCGTTAGATGAGAAGAGCGTTTGTTGGCAGCATATGCATAAGTAGTCACCATTTTGATGATTATTTACATATTCACCAGTGTAAGGTGGTTCAGTGCCTGCTTGACGGGTAACTCGAAATTGTTCAGCGCTCAACGATTCACGCCATTGCGAATCGGTTTTATCTAATTTTGAGGTCATTAGTTCTGCCCTAGCTAGAAGTACTCAGATTATGCCTTGTTGTAGGCAGAGTAACAATAGTGAGGTTTAAGGCTAATTTAAGTTATATTGATACTTATGGACTTAAGATTTCTCAAATAAATGAATCATTTAGCTGTGTAACATTTTTAGCATTGAAATGTTACGTAAATTGTACCGCCGTGATACTTTATTATTGAGTTATCAAGCTGTGTATTTTTCGACAAACTATACATTCAGCGGTGACATTATTGGATGAGCTTGATAAGCTTGAGGTCAATATTATCTTATTTCAATATTGCTGTTTAACCCTACGTCTCATATGCAAGAACTGCACACTTGCCGTCAGCCAACTTGCAATGGCGATAGACCACCACACGCCATAAATATCAGTACCAATGATCGTTAAAGCAATCGTGATGAAGGTTAGAGGAAGTAAAAGTTGTCGAACGATATTGAAGTACATCGGAATCTCAGGCTGTTTCATTCCCTGTAAAACTGCCCCAGAAACAAAGGCAAGAACGTATGCAGGCAAGATAATAGCTTCAACACGTAAATAGCTTACCCCAACCTCAATCACTGCTGGATTATCAGCAAATAAAGCGATAAGCGGCCGAGCAAAGATGAAAAGTAATATGCCACCGACCACCATCATTACCAAGCCGATGGTCATTGAATCCAGTGCAACTTTCTCCAGACGTTGATAATGTTTAGCGCCAAAATTAACACTCACTAATGATAGTACCGCAATATTAATACCAATCGTGGGTAGTAATACAAGTTGTTCTATACGTAAGGCAATCCCTAATCCCGCCACGGCATGTTCGCCAAATCGAGTGACGGCGGCGGTTACAATAATTGAACCTAATGCGATTAAAAACATATTGCCACTCGCCGGTAGTGACTGTCTGGTTAAAGAACCATAATGCGATAAATTTGGCGATAAATTTGTCAATGTAAGGCAGTCTCCTAACTGACTTTGTCGCACTTTAAAGGTTAAATATATTGCGCTTCCCAGCTGGGTTAAAGCGGTAGCGGTTGCTAAGCCATAAACACCCCAACCAAAACCGAACATGAACAGTGGATCCAATAATATGTTTGCTAAAAATGCAATGATTAAACTATTACGAAAACTTGTAGTATCGCCTAGTGTATTAAGTATTCCATTAGCCGCCATTCCATGCGCTAAAAAAATCAAAGTAGGCAGAATGATTGAAAGATAATTCAGGGCATCGTTAGAATAAGCTCCTTCAGCGCCCATAATATCGAATAGCTTGGGCGCTGATATCAAAACCAACAAGCCCATACTCAACGCACAAATCCATGCAAATGACAGTGCACTACCCGCTATTTGTTCGGCTTCTTGTTGCCTATCAGCGCCGAGTGAATTGCCCACTAAAGCGCTAGTTCCCTGCCCAACACCAATTGAGATCGCAAGACCCATAAAATAAATCGGTGCAGCCAGCGAAATACCTGCTAAAGCCGTTGATGACAACATGCCTGCGTAGAAGTTATCAACGACATAATACATTGTGTTGAAAAACATGCCGACACTGGCTGGAATCGCAATCTTTCTCAGTAAATGAGGGATCGGGTCACGGGTTAGGTCCAAGTTAATTCCTTTCTACGAATATAGCGGGTGGGCTTAGTCGCCACGTTTTTTTGCTTCCAATCTAAAAAATCGGATGAGAGTTAAGATAAGGATACTACGATAAGGAATTTTATTGACACAATGTGTATGAGGATAAATTTGTCATTAAAAAACTGATATTATTTTAAACATTAATTGATTTAATGGGACTTTAGTTATGACTTTGCGAAAAGCTGTCAGCTGGCAGAAAGCGTTAAACGCAGAAATTAAAACATCCTATATGCAAAAATTGTTACGTTTCTTGGCTGTAGAGCAGCAGCAAGGAAAAATTATTTATCCCTCAACTACGGATTGGTTTCATGCCATAGAGGCAACGCCTCTAGATGAGGTGAAAGTAGTCATTTTGGGGCAAGATCCTTATCACCAAGCAGGACAGGCACATGGTCTTTGTTTTTCTGTGCAAAAAGGCGTTAAAGTGCCACCGTCTTTAGCCAATATATACAAAGAATTACAGACTGATTTAGGTATAACACCTGTAGAAGATGGTTATTTAGAAAGTTGGGCCTGCCAAGGCGTGTTATTACTAAACGCCGTCTTAACAGTTGAAGATTCCAACGCCAATGCACATCAAGGTAAGGGTTGGGAACAATTCACTGACAAGATTATTACTATCGTTAATGAACAGTGCGAGCATATCGTGTTTATGTTGTGGGGTAGTTATGCCCAGAAAAAGGGTGCAATTATCGATGAAACACGGCATTTAGTATTAAAGGCACCGCATCCTTCACCTTTGTCAGCATATCGCGGTTTTTTTGGTTGTAGGCACTTTAGTCAGGCAAATAGCTACCTTGTCGCCCATCGCAAACTAGCCATCGATTGGCAATTACCGAATACAACTGGTCATCAAGGTTCATTGCTGTAAAAGCTGTAATAATGGCTTGCGAATCGTAATTGGTAATTGAGCAATGATGACATGCTCCCTGATACAATGCGCGCCATGATAAAACTAAACCAACTTTCTATTCGTCGTGGCACAAGGTTATTATTTGACTCTGCTAATCTGACAATTCATCCAGGACAAAATGTTGGATTGACGGGTGCGAATGGCACCGGAAAGTCGAGTTTATTTGCCTTATTCCGTAATCAATTACACGCAGATCATGGCAGTGCGTCCATTCCAACGTCATGGGTAATTGCCCATGTGGCACAAGAAACACCCGCGGTAGATATTCCTGCTATCGAATATGTATTGCAAGGCGACGAAGAATATATGCGTTTGCAACAGCAATTAATAGTGGCTGAAGCGGAACATGATGGTCATCATCAAAGTGAATTACACGATAATTTGGCAGCAATCGATGGTTACACTGCGCGCAGCCGTGCTGGACGATTGATGCATGGTTTAGGTTTTACTGCCGAACAAGAGCTGTTACCAGTTACATCATTTTCGGGTGGTTGGCGTATGCGTTTAAATTTAGCGCAGGCGCTGATGTGTCGTTCTGATTTATTATTACTTGATGAGCCTACCAACCATTTGGATTTAGAAGCCGTTTATTGGTTAGAAGAATGGTTACGTAGTTATCAAGGTACCTTAGTGTTGATTTCGCATGATCGTGACTTTCTGGATCGCGTAGTGACTCAAATCGTTCATATCGAGCAACAAAAAATAAAAGCTTACACCGGCAATTATTCTGCTTTTGAGTTAGCCCGGACTGAACATTTGGCTCATCAGCAGTCGGCGCATAACAAGCAACAACGTGAAATTGCTCATATTCGTAGTTTTGTAACCCGTTTTAAAGCGCAAGCAACTAAAGCTAAGCAAGCACAAAGTAGAATTAAAGCACTCGAACGCATGGAGTTGATCGCGCCAGCGCATGTAGATTCGCCATTTCATTTTCAATTTTATCAGCCAACGCGTTTAGTAGCACCTTTATTAAGTTTGGATAAAGTAGCAGTAGGGTATAATGATAAGCCCTTGATATCGGGTGTGAATTTGTCTCTCGCACCGGGTGATCGTATTGGTTTGTTGGGGCCTAATGGCGCAGGTAAATCAACGCTTATAAAATTGATCGCAGGCGAATTACCAGCGTTGAATGGCAAACGTAAAGAAGCGAAAGATATTAAGATTGCTTACTTTGCCCAGCATCAATTAGAACAGCTGACGATGGATGAAAGTCCATTGCAACATTTACAGCGCTTAGATCCACTGCGGCCGGAATCAGAGTTACGCAATCATTTGGGTGGTTTTGGGTTTCAGGGCGATGATGCGCTTGCGCCTGTTGGCCCATTTTCAGGTGGTGAGAAAGCGCGTTTAGTGTTGGCCTTATTAGTTTATCAAAAACCTGCATTATTATTGTTAGATGAACCGACAAATCATCTCGATTTAGATATGCGATTAGCATTGACCATGGCTTTGCAAGATTTTGAAGGTGCGCTGGTAGTTGTTTCACATGATCGGCATTTATTACGCACAGTAGCAGACGATTTATGGTTGGTGTCAGATGGCCAAGCAAAAGTTTTTGACGGTGATCTCGATGATTATCGACAGTGGTTAATGGACAAAGATAAACCAACAAAGACGCAAGTGGACAATAATAGTAATACGGCTACTAAAAAAGATGAGCGACGCAATGCGGCTGAAACACGTAAAAAGCTGCAACCACTTCGGAACATTGTTAAAAAAATCGAAAGTAAAATGGATGTCTTACAAACCAAGCTAAATGATATTGAGCTACAACTAGCCGATAATAACCTCTACGAAACTGAGGCAAAAGATAAATTAAAAGCCTTGTTAGTCGAACAAGGTAATTTAAAAGCACAATTAGATACAGTAGAAATGGACTGGTTAGCGGCCAGTGAAGAATTAGAATTAGCTGGGCAAGATTAGAAACTCAGCTCAGGGTTTATAGAGGTAAAAACTTTGGCGTTATTGTCATTAAAACAAGTTACTGTCAGTTATGGCGGACCAAATTTATTAGATAAAGTTGATTTCCAACTCGAACAAGGCGAGCGCGTGTGTCTTGTTGGCCGCAATGGTGCTGGCAAATCTACCCTAATGAAATTGATTGCCAGTGAAATAAAACAGGACTCAGGTGAAATCAGAGGGCAGAATTTAAAAATTGCTCGCCTAGAACAAGAAGTACCTGCGGGGACTTCGGGTAGTGTCTTTGATGTGGTGGCACATGGTTTAGGTGATATTGCGCCAATTTTAATTGCCTATCATGACGTTATTCATCGTCTAGCCACCGATAGTTCAGACAAAATTTTGGCCGAACTTGAAAAAGTACAACATAACTTAGAAGCGGTTGATGGTTGGACAGTAGAGCAACGTGTTGAAAGCGTTATTTCGCGTTTATCATTAGATGGCGATGTTGATTTTGCAAGCTTATCAGGCGGGATGAAACGTCGTGTTTTATTAGCTCAGGCTTTGGTCAAACAACCTGATATCTTATTACTCGATGAGCCAACTAACCATTTGGATATTTCATCTATAACGTGGTTAGAAGAATTTTTGAAAAGTTACGGTGGCACGTTATTATTTATCACCCATGATCGTACCTTTCTACAAGCATTAGCTACTCGAATTGTCCAGCTAGATCGTGGCAATTTAGTGAGCTTCCCCGGTGATTATGCTAATTTCTTAGAACGCCGTGAAGCTTTATTGTCAGATGAAGCGCAACAAAATGCTTTGTTTGATAAAAAATTAGCACTAGAAGAAGTGTGGATCCGCCAAGGCGTTAAAGCTAGAAGAACACGTAATGAAGGTAGGGTGCGAGCATTAGAGCAATTACGTCGCGAACGTGGTCAACGTCGTGAAGTGTTGGGCAATGTTAAAATGAAGTTGCAAGATTCTGATCGCAGTGGAAAGTTAGTATTTGAAGCCGAGAATTTAGGCCAAAGTTTCGATGGTCGCGTGTTATTTAAAAACTTCTCGACCGTTATTCAACGTGGTGATCGCATTGGTATCATCGGTGCAAATGGCTGTGGTAAAAGTACCATGTTGTCCATTTTACTTGGACGTACAGAACCTGAATTCGGCAAAGTCATACGTGGTACCAAAATCGATGTAGCGTATTTTGATCAACTACGCAGCCAATTAGATGAAGAAAAGAGCGTTACGGAAAATGTTAGTCAAGGTAGTGATTTTGTCGAAATTACTGGTGTTCCAAAACATATAATTGGCTATTTACAAGACTTTTTGTTTACCCCCGAACGTGCCCGTACACCGGTTAAAGCGCTATCAGGTGGTGAGCGTAATCGACTGTTATTAGCAAAACTATTCACTCAGCCTGCTAATTTATTGGTGATGGATGAACCGACTAATGATCTTGATGCTGAAACTCTAGATCTATTAGAAGATTTGTTGATGAACTATAAAGGCACGTTATTATTAGTTAGCCATGATCGTAGTTTCTTAAATAATGTCGCCACTAGCACAATAGTGTTTGATGACGATGGCGTAGTGCGTGAATATGTTGGTGGTTATGATGATTGGCAGCAACAGCGCCAACAAGATAAAGACTATGAAGCACAAAAAAATAAAATCGTTACTAAATTAGCTAAACCACTAGAAAAAAAGGCTAATAAGAAATCTAATCTTACTTATCAAGAACAACTAGATCTTGCAGCGTTTCCTAAAAAAATAGAAGTGCTTGATAAAAAACAAACTGATCTACACGATGTGATGGGCCAACCCGCATTTTATAAACAATCAGAAGAGAAGATTGCAGTCATTCAAGCTGATTTAGCGAAAGTAACAGCAGAATTAAATGCTACGTATGAAAAATGGGAAGTGTTAGAAGCAAAACAAGATGCTTAACATTGGTAACTGATAACCAAGCGATAAACACAATAGACTGTTTTTGGAGCGAATTAATATGGATTTATTAGCATTGATGACCGATCTCATCAAACAGCTTAACAGTATTGTTTGGGGGCCATTGATGCTAGTGCTAATCTTGGGCACGGGCTTGATGTTGATGGTTGGGCTAAAAGGCATGCCTATCGCAAAGTTAGGTTATGGCTTAAAGATGCTTTGGGCGGGACGCGCGACTAAAATGCAACAAGGCGAAGGAGATATTGCTCCCTTTAATGCCCTAATGGCCTCACTTTCAGCCACAATTGGTACCGGTAATATTGCGGGTGTTGCTACAGCAATTTTTTTAGGTGGCCCCGGTGCTTTATTTTGGATGTGGATGACGGCATTGGTTGGTATGGCAACTAAGTATGCCGAGGCGGTGCTGGCAGTACATTTTCGTGAAACCGATGACAATGGTAATAAAGTCGGTGGTCCAATGTATTATATTAAAAATGGTTTAGGCAAACGCTTTGCTTGGCTAGGTACAACTTTTGCCATATTTGGTGCATTAGCTGGATTCGGTATTGGTAATACTATTCAAGCTAATTCGGTGGCAGACGTTTTATCATCTAGTTTTGGCGTGCCACCTTTGCTGACAGGCTTGGTGATTGCCGTCTTAGTGGCCATGGTGCTAATTGGTGGCATTAAACGTATCGCTAATGTTGCAGGAAGATTAGTACCTTTTATGGCAATTACGTATGTCGTGGCAGGTATTGTCATTTTAGGCCTACATATTGACCAAATACCCGCCGCTTTTAAATTAATTTTTGTTCATGCTTTCACTCCAATTGCCGCTACAGGTGGTTTTGCTGGTGCAGCAGTATGGGCAGCAATTCGTTTTGGTGTGGCGCGCGGTGTTTTTTCTAATGAAGCGGGATTAGGTAGTGCGCCAATAGCACATGCAGCATCAACTACAAATAGTCCGGTACGACAAGGTACGATTGCGATGACCGGTACGTTTATTGATACGATCATTATTTGTTCAATTACAGGTTTAGTCATTATTGTCTCAGGTTCATGGACCAGCGGCGAAACTGGAGCAACCTTATCTTCACTGGCTTTTGAATCTGCATTACCAGGATTAGGAGGTTATATTGTGACTTTCGGTCTGAGTCTTTTTGCCTTCACCACCATCTTGGGTTGGAGTATTTATGGCGAAAAATGCGTGGCATATTTATTCGGTGTTAAATCCATTACCCCGTTTCGAATTTTATGGATATTAGCAGTACCCATTGGTGCAGTGTCTAATTTATCGTTTATTTGGTTGGTAGCAGATACGTTGAATGCCTTGATGGCATTGCCGAATCTAATTGCCTTATTATTGCTTAGTCCCGTGGTATTTAAATTGACTAAAGAATATTTTGCTAAGAATTAGATTAATTCGACTATCGTTATCTTTTCGTTATTATTAACTATGCTTCATAATATTTTATAACTTCATCACTATATTAGTATGAGTTTGTAGATCTGATCTCTTTAAATGTTTCTTGGACAAATACTACAAGGTTACAAATATTACCTTGCTTTATATTCATTCTTTAACTCACGACTTGCTTTTCATCTGTTTTTCGAAAAAAAAGATTGATCATGCCGTCAATGAGTGGGAGCATCGATGTTATGAAACTAATTAAGGCACTATATGAATAAAATTGCTCACACCACTATTCGACCTACTCGCGGCCTGAATTTATTATCCCAAGAAGAAATCTACAAACTCAGTAATCCTAGCGCCGATCTTTATCAATTATTTAGAGAATGTGCACTTGCTGTGCTCAACACTGATAGTAATGAAGATGACGCTGAACAAATATTCAACCGTTATGCAGATTTTGAGATCAGGTTAAATCCTGAATCGCGCGGTGTGATGCTTGAAATAATAAATGCGCCCACCCAATCTTTTGTCGATGGTGAAATTATCAAAGGCATACAAGAGCACCTATCATCGGTTCTTCGCGATATCGTCTACACTGATTTCAAAGTGCTTGCTGATGGCGGCAATGGCAGTACGACCGACAAAGTATTTCACATATTACGTAATGCTGGCATAGTCAAACCGGGTTCATCACCTAATCTGGTAGTTTGTTGGGGAGGGCACTCAATTCCAAGAGAAGAATATGACTATGCTAAACATGTGGGATATGAACTTGGATTACGAAGTTTAGATATCATAACCGGTTGTGGTATAGGCGCCATGAAAGGACCAATGAAAGGGGCTGCCGTTGGTCATGCTAAACAACAAATCAAAATTGGCCGCTATATTGGCATTACAGAACCAGGAATTATTGCCTCTGAATCACCTAATGCGATCGTCAATGAACTTGTGATCATGCCGGATATCGAAAAAAGACTAGAGGCTTTTGTAAGACTCGGTCACTGCATCATCGTTTTTCCAGGTGGTGTTGGTACTGTTGAAGAAGTTTTATATCTATTAAGTATTTTGCTTCACCCTGATAATAAAGTAGGTATTCCATTGATTTTTGCTGGCCCTGAAAATTGTCGCCAGTATTTTGTAACGTTGGATAAATTTTTACGATATTGTCTTGGCGACGATATTGCCAAACTCTATGAAATTATTATTGGTGAACCGGATAAAGTTGGTAGCTTAGCCAAGGAAAAAGTGCGTTTTGTGCATGAACAGCGACGCACTGATAACGAGGCCTATTACTTTAATTGGCAGCTCAAAATTGCAGCGGATTTACAATACCCTTTTGTGCCCACCCATGACTCTATGGCGGCTTTAAGACTTGATCTAACATTACCTAAACACGAATTAGCTTCTCAGTTGCGTTCGGCGTTTTCCGGTATTGTAGCGGGTAATGTTAAAGCATTCGGAATTCGTGAAGTTGCCAAACATGGTCCGTATAAGATCCATGGCGATCCTGTTTTGATGAATGCAATTGATGAGTTATTACGTATCTTTGTTAAAGAACAGCGAATGAAGCTGGGTCAAGGAGAGCACAACTACAAGCCTTGTTATCAAATTGTTTAAAGCTTTGATCCGTTGCTAATTTGCGTGAATTATTATTATTTTTCACAGTCAAGGAGTCAATATTATTTGAGTTAGTCTTTCTTCGACAAAAAATAGTAATACTACTTTAAGAAAATTAAATAAAATCAATATAAAAGCCAAGGTAAGGCAATATATTTATTACAAAGGAATGTTGAAAGTGTCTATTAAATATCCAAATATAGCTGCATTTTGTCTAATATTTACCTTTAATTCGACTTTCGCTGATGAGGTTAAGATCGATAATTTTCGATGTGGACATAAGTTGATTGAATACCAAATGACAATGGACGATGTGCTAACAGTATGTCCTAGATCACAACACCCAAAGCAACAGTCTGAAAACAATATCGCGTATTACTATTTATTTGAAGATGCAACTGCACGCTATCGGCAATATTATGAATACAAATGGTTTTTCGAAAGCTACGGCAAGTTCAGAAGATACGTCCATTTCGATAATAACAAGGTTGTATTGATTACCGTAGATCATGATATTCGCGATTAAGTGATCAACGGATTAACCCACGCTAGGCTTAAGTTAACGCTTAATTTGATAATTTATTAACAATAAAAAACCCGCTTCGATTGCTGTTAGCGGGTTTATTTTTTAATATTAATTTAAATATTTACTATCAATCAATGTGGTCAGTATTAATTTACTCATCTAATAGCGCATCACGTTTATCCGTACCTTTACGAGGACGAATCCACATTTCATACATAGATACTGTCCACATAAATGCAAATGATAATGCCATTGCGCTACCACCAATGATGACTAACCAAGCAAAGTTAGGGTTAAGTTTAGTTAACCACCACGAGGTAATATCAAGAATAAGAAATATATAAGGTGTCACGATCACTGCAGCTTTCAAATATCTAGGAACACCAGCAGCTAAACTAAAGATTAGGCCAACAAACATAAAAATAAAGGCGATACCAAATAAATGAATATGAGATACCCGAGCTAAGGATGAAAAGGAAGCACCTGTGTCTGTTTCAGCAACTTTGGCTATATTTTCAAACTTGGTCCAGTCGGGAATTGTCATGCCAGAACTGGCACTATGGCAGGATATACAATTTGAATCGATAATTTTACGAATGCCTGTTTCATTAAACGATTTTTCATCAGCACCTTTGTGTACCCAGTTTATTATTTTTAAACGATCCGCTTCTGGTGCCATGAGTTTCATTGACCCATTAAGTTTTGCTTCAAGCACTGAACCAGAGCGTTTTCCGTAATAACTGTAAACAATATCATCAATCGATAAACCTAATTCACCATCAGCCATACCGTGGGTAAACTGAATTTGAACAATTGCCATTAAATAGCCAATAGCGACGACAACTAAATATCCGGTAAATAAGGCTTTGAGGGCTATACCTTGGCTACAAAGGTTAATTTTATGTACTTCAGCCATTATGATTTCCTAATATTGTCATTAAAAATTGAGCGCTTATAGTAGTATACAACGATGTGATTGGATAGGTTTTTCAGCAGCAAGTCAGTTCGAAACATTGATTAGTGCTCGATTTTAAGCCGGTAAAAACTCAGTAGATGAATTACGTCAAACAGCATAATCTAGTTATTTGGTAGCAATTTATCTTCCGTATATGTCGAGTCATATTATTTTGAAGAAAAAACCTGTTTCAACAATTCTGTTGTTCTTGCGGCAGGGTTTTCGCGAATCTTTTTCTCTTCTGTCGCGATCATTGTGAACAGTCCATTTAGAGCTTGTTCTGTCACATAGTCTGGTAAATCAACATTAATATTTTCGCCTACTAATGGTAATGCAGCGAATTTTCCAGTTAACTCATTATAGTATTTAGTAGTGCCCACTTGATTTAAAGAGTTTCTAATAGTCGGTTTAAATAAGTTAGTTAATTGCTCTGTTGTTTGTTTTTTAAAGTATTCTGTAGCAGCATTGTCAGAACCTTGCAGAATGCTATTAGCATCTTTAATACTCATGTTCTTGATAGCGCTAACAAGGATATTTTTTGCTGCTGGCGCTGCTTTTTCTGCTGCTTCATTCATACTTTTTTCAAATGCATCTGCTTGATCACCTAAACCAAACTTATGCATTAAACCACTGACCTGTTGTAACTGGGGTGGCATTGCGATATGAATGAGTTGATTTGTTAGATATCCACCCGGTTTGCTAACATTATCTATTGCTTTTCGCGCCCCAATATCGAGCGCTTGTTTTAAGCCAGATGCTATGGTGTTGTAATCTAAAGATGGTGCTGATGTTTTGTTAGGTGTAGATAATAGCGCTTTACCTTTGGTTGTTGCATCGTTTAATAAACTAGTCCAATCGGCGCTGGCAGGACTTATGAAAAGAGCAGTAATTATGCAAGCAGCGAGTGGATATATATATGGTTTGGTCACAATGCGTTCCTTTGAGTGAGGATAAGATTTTAGCTTAGTTATTGGCTTGTTTAGGATAGCTAATTATTGACGAAATGATTTACCGTTATTTGGTTAGACTGGCAAATAATGCGGGGAGTTTCGCAGGTAACTTATTGATATTATCGATGACAATATGTTGATTACCAAATATCTCTCTCACATAGTCATCTGCATGCGGATCGAGGCTGATGCAATAACTATAGATTCCTTTTTGGTCGAGTTCTTGAACTGCTTTATGAGTATCTTGGATTAATAATGTCTCATCATTGACATCAATATCTGAAGGCTCGCCATCGGTAAGAATGAGTAACAATTTTTTATCGGTATTTTGAGCTTCAAGGTAATGTGCTGCATGGCGCATTGCCGCGCCCATTCGTGTGGAATATCCCGCTTTCATCCCAGCGATGCGTGATTTAACATCATCATTCCAACTTTCGCTAAAGCCTTTTATATGATGATAACGCACATCATGGCGGGTATTTGAATGGAAACCTGCAATGGCAAATTTATCACCGAGCTGTTCTATTGACCATGATAGTAGCGATACCGATTCTTGGCAGAGTTGTAGGATACTTTGCTCACAACCTTGCGGAATATCATTTGTTGATTCTGATAAATCAACTAACAACATGACTGCAATATTACGACTATCATGTTTATGACTCATGTTTATTCTGGGATCAGGCATACTGCCGCTTTTTAAATCAATCAGTGAGCGGATAGCCACATCAAGATCTAACTCTGAGCCCTCTTCTTGATAACGCACTCGAACATAATTCTGAGGCTTAAGCATTTCCAGAATTCGTTGCATACGTTTAAGGATTGCAGCGTGTTTTAACAGCAATTGGTCAATATCTCGAGCATTACCTGCTGGATGTAAGGCTTCATAAACGCTTACCCAATCTGGCCGATAGCTTTGAGAATGATAGTCCCATTCTGGATAGTGGTGAGGTGGTAATCCTTCTAATTCTTCAGCTGTTTGGGTTTGTTGTGGATCATTAGTTGTCTCTTCCTCATCACCTTGTTCGATAAACGTCCACATATGGCGATTATCATCACGATAATTGACCTCGGTATCATCAAAAAAGACCTTAGCAAATTGGTCGCTTTGGCGGCGTGTGCGAGCGACATATGATAAAGCAATACTAGCCATTTCTCTGGTAGATGATTCGGTGTGTTGTAGTGCCTTATTAAATTGTTCGGTGAATTCAAGTAGGTCTGGGTCGGTATATATATGTTCTGGATCAAGCAGTGCTCGTGACAACATCGCTAAGCGATGACGTAAGCATGATTGTGTTTCAGGATCACATGCGCCTTCCAACGGATTTGGATGAAGACTTAAAAATAACTTTTTAAGTCCAGGATATTGTCTAATGGCTAAAGACTCCACACGACAATCCTCGAGAAATTCAACTGCCATCCGTTGAAATGGGCTGTAATTATCAGCAATTAGCGGATGGGTCCAACGTTGATGTGCTGCCATGTGTGCCAGGGTTGCTCGGTAACGATCAATCCCTTCGACATCAGATAAATCGTCATAAACATCAGGAATACGCATACCTATGCTATCAAAATAAGGTTGTGGTTTACGAAGCAGGTCAAAGCCAAGCGAATAGGGTACTAATTGTGGATCGCTATCCCATAAACCTCGCATGTATAAATTAAGCCTACGCTCATTATCGTAAAACAAGACACCATGTCGTTCTTTTTGTATTACCGCTAGGCTATCTGCTGATTGCAAGCTGAAAAAATCTATTTGCCGTTCAGGATGAGTGCTGTAATAACGTACGCCGTAGTTAATCCAGTTTTTCAGACCAGCCAGAGACAATTGACTCATCAAGTAGGGCATCTTTTCAAGAAGATTAGGCAATGCTGGACTAGGAATGGTGGCATGATGACCGTGAATCGATACAGTTGTCGCGGTCATCATAGTGAATATCAACTCAATGTAATCTTTCAGCGCTTCAATATCACCTAATCGCCGAGATACAGCACCTAGTGTGTCTAGAAACATTGGAATTGATTGTCCATTAGGTGTGCGAGAGATTTTCCATACTGTTTCAGATATCAGTTTAAGTACGGGTTCACCTAGTTGGCCAGCAATTGCTGGCATATCTTCCAGATAGCTGAGTACTGGTTCTACACCTCGACCTATCATGCAAACGAGTGATGCACCTTCGAAATATTCTTCAATACCTTGCTTGCTGAGATAAACATGAGCTTCTTTCATGCACTCGTCAAATACAGCATCAATTTGCTCAAAACTACATTTAAGTTTGAGTCGTTCTGGGTTTAGTTGATCCTCAATCATGAAAATACATCAACTGGTTAAGCAAACACGGCACTGATGGTATGATCTAAGGTATCGCGAATATCAGCATCATCAGTAATGGGTCGTACTAAAGCCATGCGGCAAGCAGCTTGAGCTTCAATACCCTTATCTATTAAAGTGGCAGCATAGGTTAATAAGCGTGTCGATATCCCCTCATCTAGACCGTGGCCTTTTAAGTTACGTGCTGTGGTGGCTATTTTAACAAGCTTATCGGCTAAATCAGCTGAAATGCCTGTTTCTTTTTGTAAAATTAATGATTCAATATCTGCAGCAGGGTAATTAAATTCTAAGGCAGTGAAACGCTGTTTGGTTGATTGTTTTAAATCTTTCATCAAACTTTGATAACCAGGATTGTAAGAAATAACCATTTGAAAATCTGGATGCGCTTTGAGCAATTCGCCTTTTTTATCTAATGGTAAAGTACGACGATGATCAGTTAAGGGATGAATAACGACCGTCGTATCTTGTCGAGCTTCTACGATTTCATCTAAATAGCAGATGGCGCCAATTCTAACCGCGACCGTTAATGGGCCATCTAACCAACGTGTGCCGTTGGCATCTAATAAGTATCGACCTACTAAATCAGAGGCAGTCATATCTTCATTACACGCTACTGTAATTAAAGGTTTATTTAGTTTCCATGCCATATGTTCGATAAAGCGAGATTTACCACAGCCTGTAGGCCCTTTAATCATTACCGGCAAACGGGCTTGGTACGCAGCGGTATAAAGTTCAACTTCATCACTTTGAGATTGATAAAAAGGTTCTTGTTTGATCAGATATTGACTAATATCATTCATAATGTGAGCCTCTTTTTGAAACTAAGATGTAGGTAAGATTTCAGTTGATCCGACATGCTTGGGATGAGCGATCCTCTGACTGAAGTCCGACCTACCTGTTTTCATCTTAACAAGAATGTGAATAATGAAATCTTCCCTCGCAGAGGCGAGGAGATTGTTTAATTTTTGTGGCTTACTTATGTACAGATAATTTTTCACGCCAGCCCGGGAAAAGCTTGTCAGCATCGCCAGGGAAAGATTCAAATGCTCTTGCAAACTCACGATGTTCTTTGGCAAATTCAATTGGATCAGCACCAGCTTTCCAGCATTCAAATGCTTGACGTAATGATGTTGCACCAGCCGCTGGGCTATCGATATGGCCGTAAGCACCACCACCAGATGTATTGATTACGTTACCGTGACCTAGGTTTTCGAAGAAACCAGGTAAACGTAACGCATTCATACCGCCAGATATGATCGGTGTCGTTGGCTTCATGCCGTACCATTCTTGGTGGTAATAAGGACCATCAGCACTGTCACGTTCGATCATGTAAGCAATGTTGCGATCATCCGCACCACCCTCCATTTTACCGTAACCCATTGTACCCACGTGGATACCAGAGGCACCTTGCAGACGAGAAAGTTTAGCGAGTACAAATGCGGTGTAACCACGAACAGATGAAGGTGATGTGACTGCACCATGGCCTGCACGATGATAATGTAAATATTGATTAGGATAGTTACGTCGAGCAGTCGTGATCATCCCGGGACCGCCCACATAACCATCAACTAAGAAGGCAACTTTATCAGCATCCGGCCCAAACGTTTCAAGAATGAAATCTGCTCGGGCCAGCATTTCATAATGATCATCAGCAGTGATATTTGCTGAAAATAATTTTGCTTCCCCCGTTTCATCTTGTGCCCGCTTCATTGCATCGGCAACTAACGGGATGACTTTCTTCATCGGGCAGAAAACTTGGTTACCTTGTGGTTCATCATTTTTGATGAAATCACCACCTAGCCAGAACTGGTATGCTGCTTCTGCAAAAGGTTCAGGACGCAAACCCAGTTTTGGTTTAATGATAGTACCTGCGATGTAACCACCATCGACAAGCGGACGACCTAGAATACGCCAAATATCGGTGATGTCTTTTGATGGACCATCAAACAACTGTAGCATCCGTGGCGGGACAAAGAAATCTTGTATTTGAGCGCATTTTACATCGCCCATTCCTTGGTTGTTACCTATTGCTAATGTCAGAAAAGATACAACCATGGCACGGCCATCGATCATGTTTCGGTCAAATAATTCGTTAGGATAAGCGACCTTCATGACACCTTTGGCTTCATCGATTTCGTATACCATGGCATCAACACCTTTGGTAAAGTCATCGGTTGTTGAAACTTCAACATTGGTACCCGTCGATGATTCTGCAGCAAGATGTGCAGCAGTAGCTAAATAGCCATATCCATCTGCTGGCGTCATGTGGTAAACAACTAGAATATGTCCACCGTTGGCGATAAGATCTTGCTCTTTTAAACTAAGATCAGCGTAACGTGATGATTGATCCATTATTAATACCTTCTATTTAATGAGTGGTGCGAGCTCCGTCCGCCTATCACAGTCGGTTACATTTTGTCGCCTGCTATTTATTAAGTAAGTGTAGGACATTTTTAATATAAAGAGAACTCAATTATTTTGATTTTAAACATAAGTTATGCTTATGATGTTACCTATGAACATAACTATCAGACAATTACAGATCTTTGAATCTGTCGCCAAATTCTTAAGCTATACCCGTGCATCAGAAGCACTTTATTTGAGCCAGCCGGCAGTTTCTATGCAAATTAAACAGTTAGAAACTGAACTTGAAATGCCTTTATTTGAACGAATGGGCAAAACACTCTATTTGACTGATACTGGAGTTGAGCTATTAAATTATGCTCGAACGATCTCACAGCAATTAATCGAACTTGATAGTGTAATGACAGAAATGCGAGGAAGTCAGCGAGGTCGCTTAACAATTGCAGTAGCATCAACCGCTAATTCTTTTGCGTTAAAGATATTAGGTGAATTTTATAAAAAATTTGCTGGGACGACGATCAATCTTGATGTAACTAATCGTGAAAGCCTATTAAAACATCTTAATGATAATACGGTAGATATGGTTATCATGGGGCAGCCACCGGAAGGAATGGATGTAGACGCAACGCCATTTTTAGCCAATCCTTTAGTAGTGATTGCACCAAAAGGCCATCTATTAGAGGACCAAAAGGCTATTCCACTGTCGGTATTGCAACAAGAAACTTTTATTATGCGTGAACATGGCTCTGGAACGCGGATAGCGATGGAGCGATTTTTTGAGGAAAATGGTTACAGCATAAGTTCAGTAATGGAAATGAGTAGTAATGAAGCCATTAATCAGGCAGTCGAAGCAGGCTTGGGACTAGGCATAGTTTCGTATCACACCTTGGAGTGGGGCTTGGCGTTAGAGCGATTAGCAGTGTTGGATGTCGAGTCATTTCCAATTATGCGACACTGGTATTTGGTTCATCGAAAAAGTAAACGACTTACTGCACTGTCCTCAGCTTTCAAACAATTAGTGATTGAAGATACCGCCACTATTTTAAAGATATAATTGCTCTGGACTTAACCATTTCACTTGTCCAAAACCTGCGATTAAATGAATTTTAACAAGCTTGAGTAAGAAAAAATGAAAGCCCGGTAAGCTTAAAATCATTTGAGAATCAGGAAATTTATTTAGATAAGTTACTCGTAATGCTATCTCATCTTCAGCACGTACAGCCATAGCTAAACAAGTCAGCCGAGTTCCCGCCGTAGGATAAGCTGCATCTTTTGGGTCAAAAATGGTCAGAGACACCTTTGGATTTATCAAAATATTGTTCGTATGTTGTGCTAAATGACTGATAAAAATAGCGATCTCGCCCTCAGCACTAACAACATACGGTGTGATTGAGCCGAATGGATAGCCAGGTTCTATTACCGATAGTGTTGATAACACGCCGTAGCCTTGGTCTTTAATGAATTGGCTAGCTTTGTGTGTATTCATGGTTGTGATATCCAGTTAATTTCTTTAGCTGTTGTTTTGCCGATTAAACAAAAACGCAAATCTTTAGGTATTGTAGATTGAGCTTGAGATAGGGGAATTCGCCCTGCCATAATTTCTGCATATCGTTGAGGGTAGAGTGGTTGTTGTGTGGGTTTAGTATAACCAACTGGATAAAGAGGCTGACTGTTTTGATAATCATATTTATCACTGGCACCGACAGTATGCAATATTTCATGTGCCATAACGAGTGCATTTTGTGAATTTTGACCTTGATTTGCATAGGCGTGAATCACACCTATTAAGCCTTTTTGAAGGCCGAGTGAATGATCGAGTGCTCGATTGTCAGAACCTTGATAATAAAGTACAAATAAGCGGATTCGATTACTGTTTGATATATCGTCGGGCGTATTGACGTAAGCCCAATAGCGAAGTTGCATGCTCCACATTATTACTTTTAATATCGCATTGCGATCTTTGGGTGGAATAGGGGGATGTTTATTGATTGTTGACCCCAATGTGCTAATGACAGGCTGATCAACTATGAGGTGATATCTTGTTGCTCCACGTGCAAAAAACGCATCAATCGACGCACTACATGGAACGATGCGATAGCGAGTAAGTAGTGCAAGCCCGCAGTAGGAGTTGGTAATTACAGCCGCTTTCGTAGCGTAGCGAAGAATAGTGCAGTAATTACATCCTCACTCCGTC
>Ga0307486_1000079_pt1 | contig 111362 bp, 107 predicted proteins | sample CBIW02metaG_FD_203663 | JGI IMG/M metagenome (GOLD analysis project Ga0307486, IMG submission 203663) | Sea-ice brine microbial communities from Beaufort Sea near Barrow, Alaska, United States - CBIW 0.2 | ecosystem: Environmental > Aquatic > Marine > Coastal | place: USA: Alaska | collected...
GGCCCCCTAGCCCATCCTTGAGCGTTGACCGACGGGCAATCTCGGAGCTGGAGTAGGCGAGCATCGCATCAATCTCACGGCGCATTCGCGCAAGATCACGGTGAGTGGAAAGAAGCTCTTCACGTGGCAGTGCAGTGACATCAATTCCGGTCCACCCGCGACCCGATACCAGGCCTGCACGCACCCGCGCCACCGCAACGCAGGCAACATCAGGCCCGGTCACTGGAAGGGTGACAGTGGGAGTAGCGGCTTCAATACCGGTCGTCGTGCTCATAGAACAATTCGACCATAACGGTCTGACATTCCCGTCGCCGTCACCGCAATCTGTGGACCAGCCAAAAGCGGCACGACCTGTGAACAACCACCACGGCAACCAAGGCAACCAAGCGCCGGGCAAGGCGCACCCGCGCTCGATTTCACCTTCACGGCTGAAGTGCCGCGTCACCCACCTAGGACTTGAGACGCCGAGGAACTCCGCGGTCTGATGGGTAGTCACGACCGCGTCCTGCGTTGCGATGAAGACACCCCTGCCTTACTCGAGCGCATCCAAGGCACAGCGCAGCAGTTGGAAGACTTCTCCCGGCAGAACGACACCCGCGCCATCGGGTCCCAGGAGTGCGGGCATCGAACCTACGTGACGCACGACAATCGTGGTTGCGAGGTCGTCGCGCGCCTTAGATAGGCCGGATAGCGGGAGGGTTGAGGCGGCGGCCACCTACCCTTACGAGCGCGTCGACACCACCCCCACAACCTCGCTGCGCACGTGAATCATGAACCCAACGCCCACGGCCCGCCCCAACGGACCCACCCTGTGAGCGGCCTCGGCACCTTGGTCTGGTCCATCGCGGACCAGCTCCGCGGCGTCTACACGGCCCACCAGTACGGCGACGTGATCCTGCCGATAACCATCATGCGCCGCTTGGACGGTGTGCTTGCAGACAAGCGCGACGACGTCACGGCCATCCTCGCGAGCACCAAGAGCGACGACATGCGCGATGCCCTGGTCCGCAAGAACACCGGCCTCCCGTTTCACAACTCAAGCCCGTGGACATTCCAACGTTTCTCAAGCGACCCGGGGGCCTCGAGGCCAACCTCATCGACTACATTGCGGGCTTCTCAGCGAACATCGACGTGTTCGAGCGCTTTTTCTAACCGGTGTGCAACACGTGTCGGATCATGGTCTAACTTCGAGACCATGATCCGCTCAACCTCATTGAGGATGTTGTGCGTGTGCAGCGGCCGGTAGAGCGAATGCGCTGCTGTGCGGAGGAAGACGACGTAGAGCGAGTGCGGAAGCAGCACTCACAAGCATCGAGCAAGGCGGAGAAGAGCATTTGTGAGGCTACCGAGTGGCCACAAACCCGTCAGAGCGCGTGCCGCACTGCGTCTCCAGGGCGGCGATCGCGTCGCGCGTCCCCTTGGTTACCGCGATATTTCTACGTCGGACCAGGCGATGAGACTTTGGAACTGCGAAAAGGAGAGTTAACTCCATACCTATCAGGAGCGTTACTTGGAGCGGGTGACGGGAATCGAACCCGCGCTATCAGCTTGGGAAGCTGAAGTTCTACCATTGAACTACACCCGCGCATCGGGCTACCCCAATGAATTCACCATACCAGCGCGTGGGCGCGACTCCTCCGGCGGGCCGCTCGGGTAATCGGACGCGACGCGCGTCGTACCGGCATCGGGGACGAGTGACGCGGAAGTCGTTAGGGTTGAGATACGAGTCCCGGTGGCAGACCGAACCCGTGACGCGCAAACTGAGGAGGTGGGTTGTGGGTGGCACCGAGCGCGAAGACGATCTGCCTGAGACCGAGGCCGTGGCGGCGCGCCTGGTGCGGCTGGAAACCATCCTCGAGCTCGCCCCGGTTGGCATTGGCCTTATCGACTTCTACCGTCGCACCACCATGACGAACAGCGCGTTGCGCCGCATGCTCGGCTACTCGCCCGAGGAGTTCGCGGCGATGTCGTGGGCGGAGTACACGCACCCCGACGACATCGAGCCGAACATTGTGCTCTCCCACCAACTGGCCGCCGGGGACATCGAACACTTCACGATGGAGAAACGGTTCCTTCGTAAGCAAGGCGGGTACCTCTGGGCTGACCTGACTGTGTCGCTCGTGAGGGACGCTGATGGAAACCCGGATTACGAAATCGGCATGACGCTGGACATTACCGAGCGCAAGCGGCTCGAGAGCGACCTGCGCGCAGCCGAAGAGCGGTATCGGCTGCTGGTCGAGCGGGTCCCCGCGGTGGTCTACGTCGCTGAACCCGGGCCCCTGGGCCGCTGGCAATACGTCAGCCCGCAGATCGAAAGGATGCTCGGATTCACGGCCCAGGAGTGGATGTCGGATCCTGGCCTGTGGGTGCGTCAGCTCGACCCGTCCGACCGCGCTACTGCGTTGGCGGACAAGCAACGGATGATGGTTGCCGGAACCGTGGTGGAACCACACTCGGACACCTACCGGATCCACCGCCGCGACGGGACCACAGTGTGGGTGCGCGACGATGCCATGGTGCTCTACGATCAAGACGGCACCCCGACGTTCCAAGGTGTGCTCGTGGACGTCACCCAAGAAAAGGACCTCGAGGAACGCCTTGGTCATCAGGCCTTCCACGACCCGCTTACCGGCCTGCCGAACCGCAGACTCTTCCGGGAGCGGGTCGACCACTCGCTCGCGAGTCCGGACCGGTCGGGCGGTGGCAGCGTCGTGCTGTTCATCGACCTCGACAATTTCAAGACAGTGAACGATAGCTTTGGTCACGCCTGCGGGGACGAGGTCATCGTCGCGGCGGCACGCCGGATCAAGACATGCGCGAGAGCCGGGGACACCGCGGCGCGTCTTGGTGGCGACGAGTTCGCGTTGCTGCTTGAGAATGCGACCGTCGAGCAGGCGGAGGTTCTCGCAGGCAGGCTACTCGCCGCGCTTCATGACACGCCGGTCGAGTTCAGCGTCGGTACCGTCGTCGTCGGAGCCAGCGTCGGCATCGCTGCCGCCGGGCGGGGCGAAACGACCGAGACCCTGCTACGCAATGCCGATCTCGCGATGTACCAGGCTAAACAGCGCGGGCGCGGCCGGCATGTCGTCTACGAACCGGGCATGCACAAGGGTGCGGTCGCCCAGTTTCGGCTCGCGGCGGCGCTTCAGACGGCCGTCGCGGCGGGGGCGATCGCGCTCGCCTACCAGCCCATTGCCGACCTGCGCTCAGGGGCCGTCGTCGGGCTCGAAGCCTTGGCCCGCTGGTCGGATCTAGAGCTCGGTGACGTACCGCCGTCGGCGTTCATCCCGGTGGCCGAGCAGACCGGCCTCATCCAGGAGCTCGGCGGGCAGGTGCTCGTGCGGGCGTGCGGCGACGTAGCGCGCTGGCGGGTCGCGACCGGCAGCGACGCATACGTGAGCGTCAATGTGTCACCGCTCCAGCTCGATGACGACGAGTTCCCAGCTTTCGTCGTCGCAGCCTTGCGCGACCAGAAACTCGAACCCGCAAGCCTCGTGCTCGAAGTCACTGAGGGGCTACTCCTACAGGAGCGCAGCCGCGAGACGCTGCGTGAACTGCGCGCGCACGGAGTGCGGGTTGCCATCGACGACTTCGGCACCGGCTACTCTTCGCTTAGCTATCTCCGCGAGCTGCCTGTGGACATGGTGAAAATCGACCAGGCGTTCGTCAGCTCGGTCGAGTCCGGAGTCGCCGACCTCGCGTTCCTGCAGGTGATCATTCGGCTCGCCGAGACCCTGCACCTGGCGACAATTGCGGAGGGTATCGAAACTACGACTCAGCTTGGCCAGTTGCAGACAACGGCGTGCGCCTACGGCCAGGGCTACCTCCTCGCGCGGCCAGGCCCGATCGAGGGCATTCCCGCGGTTCTCGCCGCGATCCACTCTGCGCCTCTCGGTTCCGTTTCACCCGGTACCACTTCGGGCTAGACGCTTGCGTTTCTCGTTGGCGACGAACTGGAAGGCCGGCTCCGTAGAGGCTAGCCGCGGACGCCGTTATCCCTTTCCCGCGTCTTCGGCGGGGTCGGGCACGGGAACGCACACTGTGATCGACTTCGGTCGCACCTCGATTTTTAGCTCCTTGGTTTTCTTGCGTACGCCGCCATCGAGCTCGTAGGAAGTGGGCTTGTCGAAGGTCACCTTGATACGCGACCCGCGCGTGGTGACGACGAACGGCGAGTTCTCCGTGCGACCGAGCACCACCGTGCCGAGCGTGTGAATCCACTGGCCCTGGCTCTTTGCGGTGACGATACCGATCTCGAGGAGACCGTCGTCGGGCCGTGATCCGTCGAACACTTCGATGCCGCCAAAGACGTCCTTGACGTTTCCCACCAGAACACAGGTGATCTTCCCCTTGTGGAACCGGCGTCCCTCAACCTCAACCTTCGCCTTCACCGGACTCGACTCGAGGTTCCGGGCGCCGGTCCAGAGGTAGGCGGCCCGTCCGAAACGGTCCTTCAGCCCCGCATCAGCGTCCTTGATCATTAGTGCGTCTAGGCCCGCACCAGCCATGACCGAGAAGTGTTCGCCGTTCACGGTGGCGGTATCCAGAGGCCGACGCTCGCCTTTGAGGCCGATCTCCACTGCCCGGGAGATGTTCTGGGGTACTCCAAGGTTCATGGCGAGCAGGTTCGCCGTTCCTGCGGGCAGGATCGCGATGACGGCGTCGGTTCCCGCGACCGCGTCGATGCAACGCTGGACCGTTCCGTCACCGCCCCAGATGAACAGCACGTCGGCGCCTTCAGCCATGGCCTGTTTCGCGCACTTTGGCACCTGACGGCTCTTGGCGACCTCGAACCAAAGGGGCTCGGGGAACCCCGCGTCGTGGAGAACGCGGCGCAACTCACCAAGACCCTTACCGAACGACTTCTTTGAATGGGCGATGACCGCAACAGTGGTCATGGTGTGTCCTCTCTCACGCCACCAGGGCGGAAGTGGTGTGAACCGGAGGGTAGTTATCGACGTCCCGCGTCGCGACAGCTATCGGGTGGAGCCTTGGTCGGGCGCGAACCGCGCTGGGGTCAGTCCCAGTGCGGGGGCCTCGCGGATCACACCTGGCCTGCGTGAGGCGGGCGGAAACGTGCCAAGGCCCACCACACACACGTCGTCGTTACAGGATCGGCCTGTCCGAGGCATCGTCGGTGGTCACTGTTGACGATGTGACGATGGGGTCCACCGTGCGGGCCCCGCGGGTCTCGGTGACCGTGCGGCGGCGTCGCGGAGCGAACAGGAGAAGCGTGAGCATGAGGCCAATGACGCCAGCCACCATCAGGATGACCCCAACAACCGTGATGTCCAATCCGGAGAATGTGGCATCGACGGCAAACGTGAGAATTGCTCCTACCGCAATCAAGAAAATGTTGATACCGATACCCATGATGTTCCTTATCTTTTGGGGAGTTGCCCTCCCACGAGCACGTACATGTGTGGGTTAGGTGCGTTGATCCGGAAATCCCCGGATCAACGCACCATTACGGTCGGCAAGTCATTACCGACACGACTTCAGATCTGGTCCGCTCACCAGTAGTGGTTACGACCGCCAACAGCACGCCCGGTGGCGCCAAGGATCCACAGGATTACCCCGACGACGATGAGAACCCCGCCAATGGTCGTAAGCAGGGGAATTGGAACAACCAATCCAATGATGAGGAGGATGATGCCTAGCAAAATCATGTTGACTCCTTAGTGGCTGTAGCACCCGAAGGATGCGTTGTCTCGACCTACTGACGCGCCAACCAAAAGCGGGCTAACACGGGGCCGTATAACTACGGCCTAAAACTTAGTTAACCGCCGTGATGAGTTGACGTCAACTCGTAGCCCTACGTTATCGGTATACAGTGTAGGGATACACGTGCCACAGTAGCCGCTCCTGGAAGGAAACCCACGACATGGCCCCGCGCGCTCCTCGAAAACTCCGCGACTCTGCGGGCCCCACCCGCGAGGAGATGTTGAGCGCCGCCTTGGAGATTATCGACCGGGACGGGGTCGGGGGCCTGTCTATGCGGCGCCTCGGGCACGCACTTGGCTGCGATCCAATGTCGCTCTACCGGCACGCGGCAACCAAGGCCGCGCTACTCGACTCCGTGGCGGAATTGGTCCTCGCGGACTTGTCCGTGGACGTCACGGACGCCGATTGGGCGGGCCAGCTCCGCAAACTCGCCCGCCAGTTTCGTGGTCTGGCCCTTGCCCACCCGAACATGGTCCCGCTGCTGGTCACGCGGCCGTTGTCGACCCCGATGGCCATGTGGCCGTTGGGCGCGTTACGACCGCTGGAAGCCGTCCTGGAGCTACTCGCCCGTGCAGGGTTCTCCGAAGTCGACGCCCTACGCATCTATCGCTTGGTTTATGGTTCCATGCAAGGTCACGTACTCAACGAACTCCAAAGACTCGTGACGAACCACGAGGAGACCGACCCCTTGCTCCGCCTGGGACTGCACCGGTTATCGTTGCGTGAGTTCCCTCGACTTCGTCATCTTGCGCCGGTATTGGCCGCGTACGACGGACCCGACGAGCTCGAGCGTCGGATGGATATCATGCTCACCGGGCTACAGATCGAACTGCACCCCACCGAGTCGGGCGCCGCGCCGAGCCTGGCTTAGGGATTCAGGGGGTCCGCCAGAGCTGCTGCGGGGCGCCGGGCCAATCGAAACTAGTGGTCAGCGATGTAGCCACCGCGGTCGACGAACGTGATGGGAGAGGTTTACGTCCTACGGCGCGCCGTCGAACTCCGGGACCGGGCGGCGATCGAGTGGTGCGGAATCATTCCGTCCATGTAGGCCACGTCGTCGACGAGCACCTGTGAGCGGGATAGGCCTAAGGCTGAACCGCCTAGCACCAGGGCGACCCCAATGATCGCGATGTTGACCTTAATGTTCCGGTACATCATCGCCCACATGAATTTCACCATGATGATTGCCATCGCCGAACCCATGAGAAGTGCCATGTAGAAGCATTCCTCGCTCCATCGCACGTGGTCAATGCTGAAGTGGTTGGTATAGGTCAGGATGAACATCACTGTCGTGGAAGTGAGGATCATGGCACCGAAGAGCAAATACATGCGTTGCTGACTGTGACCCGCGCCTGACTCGTGGCCGTGGCTGTTCTTGGGGTTCTGGCTCTCACTTGAAGTTGTTACATCACTGCCTTTCGATAGTGGGCTTCATCAGCCCATTTGAGGTCAATGTTCGCGCAGACAGGTAGCCGGTTCGCTGTCTCTGCGAGGCCTTTCTGTTCGGCACATCTTCGCTACCAGGCCCTACGCCGCACATTTTTTGCAAAGGTGTGTTCTGGCAAGCGGGACATGGGAGCGCGGACGCCGTGCATTACTGGCACAAATCAGTTCCCAACGAGGCGGAGTTTTTCTCCGCCCCCGGCCTCTTCGTTGACGGCAGGCGCCTACCGGCGGCTAGACCCCGCTGCACACCGCGTACGCAAGCCGTTCAAGCATCGGACGCTGTCAAAGAGAACTCGGTGAGACGTGTCTCGCCTGGCTGCACTAGAAAGACTCCGGTTCCCTTCACGCCGTGCGCGTCCAGCGTGAAGGCATCGTTGGCGTTCGTCACGGGCTCGACGGCAAAGAATGGGGCCCCTTGCGGGGCGAACGCCACGACGTGGGACAGCAACTCGCCCGCATGCATCGTGAGAGTGACGTGGTCGGGATAGTCGATCACGGCCACGGTGGGCGAGGTGCGACCCGTGAGGCAGTCGTCGACCAGGTCGGAGCCAAGCGGACGGGCGCTGCGGAAGTCCGCCCGCGGCGCAACAGGGCCGGCCGCCGCGATGGGCAGTGCGTCGATGAGTTCGTAACTCTGGTCGCAGTTGATGGTCAGGTACGGCTCCGTTGATACCGTGCCGTCGGGCATCGTCAACTGGCGCACAAAGTAAGGGTGATGTCCCAAACCAGCGGGGAATGTCTCATGGTCGGTGTTGGTCACCGCCATGCTCCACGTGAACCTGTCGCCAACCACTGCGTATTCGAACCGGGCGGTGAAGGTCCACGGGAAGTTGACGCCGTAGACCTCGCGGGAGGTGAACTCGAGCACGACTCGCGCGTCGTCTTGTTCGACGACCGCCCACGGGAATTCGGTCGCGGCTCCGTGGCGGGCAGTACCGTCACGCGGGTCGGTGCGCAGCTGGAAGGTTTGCCCGCCCCACAGCAATTCGCCGTCACGGATGCGGTTGGACCAAGGCACCAAGGGGAACGAGGCGCACTGCGAACGATTGCTCAGATGAGAGTCCGCGGTGGGGCGCAGCACGTCAACCCACTCGCCGCCGATGCGCACTTGCCCAAAGGCGACACTCCCCCCAGTGGCGGGTACTAGTCCCACCCGCCAGCGGTCGTTTTCAATGGTCACGATGGAGGGCGAATTGCTCATACTGCGACGGTAGCGCACGGCTCAACTCCATTGGTGATGCCGAGTGCCGGAATACTGGGCAGCCCTGAAAGGTTCTTTCCCTCGAAACCAATCCGGCATCTCCACGCGAACGAAACATATGCAGCGCGGCAGTCGCGTATCACTAGCTCGAGGGGCACCAGAAAATGAACGATGTAACCAAGTCCAAATGGGATGGCCACCTATACATGATGCTGCGAGGCGCTGTTGGCGGCCTGATCGCTGGAGTGGTCTTTGGCGTATTTCAGATGTGGTTCCTCGCCGATGCGGGGCTTCCCGCCAACACGATCATCCACATGATCGCCACCATCGTTCAGCCTGACGAGTTCTTCGCCGCCGGTACAACCTCGCTCACGGTTGGGTGGGCGGTGCACGTGAGCTTGTCCATCACATACGGTGCGCTATTGGGGCTGCTAGCCGCAGAGTTTAGGTCAAACTCGGCGCGCGTTGCGCTGGCCGGTTTCTATGGCTTGGTTGTCTACGTCTTCAACTTCTTGCTGCTCGCCCCTATGTTCTACCCAGTGTTTGAGACGGCGAACCAGCCCTTCGAAGCTGTCGTCCACATTGTTTATGGCTTCCTGCTCGCGCCGTTTTTGGTCAAGTGGCGCGGATTCATGAAGAACGAAGACCAACTGCCCCCGATTGTTGCCCGTGCCGCAGCGAACGCCGCTGCGGACTCATCCCAGCCGGCGCACCAATACACCGCTTGGGATCCAAAGCAGCTCCGTTAATTGGCCAACGGCCCAATCCGTCGCTGGGAATGCGATTGCGATAGCGTTGGTTATCACTGCTGTAGGAGAACCCGTCAGCGGGCTTGAGATTGGCGTCATGGTGGCGCCGGTCTCCGTTCGGCGGAACTAAATCGAAGGAGTAGCAATGGCAATCGGTTCAGGTATTTTTCTGCTCGTCATAGGCGCGATCATGGCGTTCGCTATTGATGACAGCGTCGACTCAGTCGACTTGGCAATGATCGGCTACATCAGCATGGGTGCAGGTGTGCTAGCCATCCTCATTTCGCTGATCGTTAACTCCCAGCGTTCCAACACAGTTCACACCGAGCGTGTGGAAAAGCACGTGGACACGCACCACGACGACCTCGAAGCGTAGCGCGGCGCTTGAACTCGGGTTATCGCCTCCGGGGCCATGGCGGCCGCGGAGGCGATAACCCTCTCACCAAGCACGTCAATGGCGCCTGGAGTACGGTGAAAATATGAGTGTGCGCGACGACGAGCACCGGGTCCTGGCCCTTCAAGCGGCCAATGCGGCCCAACGAGTTCTGTTCATTTTTGAACTTGAGGATTCGAGCGACCATAGGCCGCGTGATGCCATCGCGACGATCAGGGCCTGGGCCCACGGAGGGATCTCGGTGAGCGAGGCTCGAGCCGCCGCTTTCTCCGCCAACGCAGCAGCCGGCGACGCCCGATCAAAGGCCGCTCGAGCCGCGGCTCGAGCCGCCAGTCTCGCCGCTGCGACGGCCAACATCCCCTCCTGCGCACAGAGGGCAGAGGAGATCGCGCAAAAGGCCGAGCGCCTCGCGCACCGCGACCACGCGTTGGTTTAATCGGCGTCCATACCTCACCGGCAACAACCCTGCAGATTACGCCTGAGAACTGCGATCGACGGCTTGCTGACTGCGAATGTCCGTAGCAGCACGTTCGCGCGCGACTCGGTCTGCGTCTGTTGCGTCTCTGGCCGCGTCCGTAGGCGGATAGTTGATCCGCAGCCGTGGGCGGTGCAAGTGATAGCTCACGTCTAGTTTCCAATGACGGACCGACCACAGCGCGGCGCCCACGGACACAGCAAGGGCTGCGATCGAACCCACTCCGATCGCCCAGCGAGCACCAAACTCCTCGCCGATCCACCCGACAATCGGCGACCCGATCGGAGTGGTGCCGACGAACAGCACCATATACAGCGACATCACCCGCCCACGCATCGCCGGTGACGTGGTGGTCTGCACGGTGGCGTTCGCCGTGGTCACCATGGTGAGCGCCGCGAAGCCCACGGGTATGGAGGTGAGCGCGTAGAGCGTGAAATTGGGCATGAGTGCGTTCACGGCCGTCGCCACCCCAAAGCCGAACGCCGCACCGATCACTAGTCTGATCCGTACCCGCTTGCGCCGCGCGGCCAGCAAAGCCCCCGCCAGCGACCCGATTGCCAGCACTGAGCCCAAAATGCCGTACTCGCTGGGCCCCATGCCGAACTCGGTGCGAGCCATGAGCGCACTGGTGAGCTGGAAGTTGAAGCCAAGCATGCCCACGATCGCTACGATCAGCAGGATCACCATGATGTCGGGCCGCCTCCGCACGTAGCGGATGCCTTCCCTAATCTGGCCTTTTTTGCGCACCGCGCGCTCGGTGCCCATCAGTTCCGCAGGGCGCATCGCCAGCAAGGCCATGATGGTCGCGATGAACGTGAAGCCGTTCACAATGAACACCCAGCCGGTGCCTACCCAGGCGATTACGATGCCCGCCACTGCGGGGCCCAGCAGTCGCGCCGCGTTGAACGATGCGCTGTTGAGGCCCACCGCGTTTGGCAGGTTCTGGGTGGGGACGAGTTCGGCAACGAAGGTCTGGCGCGCGGGGGCGTCGATCGCCGATACGACCCCCAGCAGTACCGCGAAGACATAGACATGCCACAGCTGTACGTGGCCAAGCAGGACGAGCGCGCCGAGCCCGATCCCGAGCGCCGCGGATGCGCTTTGTGTGGCGAGCAAGAGCTTGCGCTGGTCGACGCGGTCAGCGAGCACTCCGGCCCAGGCCGACAGCAACAGGAACGGCAGGAATTGCAGCGCGGTGACGATCCCGACCGCCACGCCCGAATCCTCGCTTAGCACAGTGAGAACGAGCCAATCCTGTGCCACGCGCTGCATCCAGGTGCCGACGTTGGACACAATGGCCCCGCCAAACCACAGCCGGTAGTTATAGATGCTCAGCGAAGCAAAAGTACGGCTCATCGTTTGCGCTCGCGCGCGCTCGTGGGCCGGCTGATTCTCATCCCCCCACGGTACGCCTGCCCCCCGAACGGTTTGGCCGCGTGGGGTCCGTTGCGCAACGCTCAGACTAGATGCGCACGACCAGCTTGCCGCTCACGCGGTTGGACTCGAGTCGCTCCATCGCGGCCGCCGTTTCGCCCCATGCGTAAGCCTTCTCGACAGGGACGGTGACGGCACCATCTTCAATCAGGGCAGCCACGCTGGCGAGGTCCTCACCGCGGGACTTTGCGAACACCCCCGCGACGCGCTGGCGCCGCACGAGCCCCTGAGCCATTGCGCGGATTACCGGCCCGCCTGGTCCCATCAGCTTGCCGCCCCCGCCACCAGCGATGGCGTACGTTCCGCCGGGCCGGAGTGCTTGAAGAGAGTGGCGTAAAGGTTGCGAGTTCTGGGTGTCGACCAGCAGGTCGAAGGTCTCGCCACTTTTCCAATAGTCGTCTTGCGTGTAGTCGATCACTTTGTCGGCGCCCAGCGAGAGCACCAGGTCGGTATTGCGCCCGCTGCACACGCCCACCACTCGTGAAGCGCCCCACGCCCGCGCCAACTGGACCGCGAACACCCCGATGCCGCCCGATGCGCCGTTCACCAGGACCGCCTGGCCCGGCTCCAAGCGGCCCGCGTCTCGCAGAGCCGCCGTAGCGGTGAGCGCGCCCATGGGCACGGCGGCCGCTTCCTCGAAACCGAGGGAATCCGGCATCGGCGCGATGTTCTCGGCCGGGGCCGTGACGTATTCGGCCAGCGCTCCGCCCTTGGGCTGCTCGCCGAACACGCGATCGCCGATGCTGAAGCCGGTGACGCTTGCGCCCACCTGGGCGACGGTGCCAGAGAAGTCTGCTCCCGCGACGCGCGGCGTACGCAGGTGCCGCAGACCCGTGGTGAGCCTCACTAGGTAAGGATCGCCGCGGTAGAAGTGCCAGTCGTAGGGGTTGAGGCCGGCGGCCCGCACCTTGACCAACACGTCGTCCGGACTGGGCGTCGGCACAGGGACTTGAGCTTCGCGGATGACGTCCCCTGGCGGTCCGTAGTGGGAGAACTGCATGGCGCGCATGGTCGGGGAGGACGCCGCGCCGGGCGTCGCGGACACGGTCGGACCCGGGGTATTACTCATGAGGTGACCTCCTTGTCTCGTGCGGTGCTGACTGTGGATAACTCTTCGATTGTGTCCCGGACTGCGCTCGGGCGCACCCCCACGAAAATCAAGTAGCCGATCATCCAGAACTCGCCGACGGTGGCGGGGATGATCAGCGCGTCGCTGACGGCCGGTGCATCGGGCAAAATCGCGGCGGTGAACGTGCTCACGACGTAGCCGACCCCGCCTACCATCAGCACCCAGCCCAGCGCTCGCGGCATCCACTTCGTGCGAACGACCACGTACCCCATTGGGATTAGCCATAGGCCAAAGAAGATCGCTCCGGCAGCCCAAAAGTTGCTCGAGAGCGTGTACATCAGTTGTACCGTCGCAGCCGCGTCGCCTGCGGGCGCGAGTGCCGCGTCGCCGGACACTCCCAGCGCGGTTGCGAGAAATGCCGCACTGCCAAGGATGGCGACGGCGTTAACAAGGCCGAACGCGGCGATCGCGCCGGCCGCTACCGAGTTGGCTGCGCGAAACAGCTTGAAGAACCATAGGGCGGCGAGGGCTTGGGTGAGAACCACGCCTAGCTCGGCAGCGACCCCGAGGTGCGCCAGGGTGGGGTTCTCAATGAGATTGGCCAGAGTCGCGGCCGGGTCATCGGCGCTATAGAGCTGACCGCGGATTACTAAGAAGCCGATGAGTCCGGCAATGGCGAGGCCCAGATAAAGCAGCCCAGTGACCCGGGCGGTGCGCTTGAGATTTGGCATGGTTGTCTCCTGTTTTTGGGTGAGCGAAGTAGATATTGGGTGAGCGGTGAGGTGGTGGTGGCGGCGCTTTAGCGCGTCGCGATGAGCGAGAAGTGGATAGTTAGCCCTCCTCGGTGACGGGGTCGGGTTCGGGGTAGCTGAACGCTTCGTCGAGTGGCACGCCAAAGGCGTGCGCTATCTGGAAGGCCATCTCCAGAGATGGTGAGTACTTGCCCTGCTCGATCGCGATCACCGTCTGGCGCGTGACGCCGATGCGGTGGGCAAGTCTTGCCTGGGTCATGTCGCCGTGGGCGGCGCGCAGTGCCCGGATCTGGTTGGTGACGCGTGTAGCAGGCCGGCCTCCCATGCTCAGAACCCCCTGCGGTACGCGTGAATCTTCGCGCCCGCGCCCACCAGGGATGCCATCGACCCGATGACGAACATCGCTGTACCAATCCAGAAGGTGTTGGCGTCGAGCATCGCGAGGATGAGAGCGACCAGCATCGCGAAGCCCATCCCCATCATGGTGACGCGTTCGCCGTAGGCGCTGATTTCCTTGTCGCGCACGTCTTCCGTGTGAAGGGGGGTCTCGCGCTCGACGGTGCGACCGGTGAGTGCGGAACGCACGGAGGCGCCAATGGCTCCGCCGATCTCGCTGCCGATGGCGCCCAGAATAGACAGCACTATGGTGCCGATAATGGAGATGCCAATGGCCCACAGCATCGGCGTCACCCAGGAGACCTCGCGGATTGGTCCCTCGAAGGCGCGCGGGATGATGACGGCGAGGTAAAAAGCGCCAGCGATTGCGATAGCGATGGCTGAGGACCACACGTTGCGCTCACCGTAGGTCATGGGCTCGCGCGGTTCGTCGAGGCCGTCCGCCTTGTCGGTAGTGCTTTCGCCGGATGCGTTCATGGGTGGTCGACCTCCTGGGCCAATGTCAAAAGTTCTTTACGTGGCTAAGGTAAGGCAGGTCTTGCGAGATGTCAAGAGTTCTTTACATCTCGGCGATTGGGCGACGGCGCCCGTCGTCGCTTCGCTAGTGTCGGGAGTAGTGAACGACACTGGCGCGTTAAGCGGCACGCATGGAGCGGGGGGAGCCCGATGACGCAGCCTCGCAGTGGCGGAGTGCGACTGAGCGACCACCGAGTGCGCGAGTTGCGCGAACGGTACGCGGCGGGCGCGCGTCAAGTTCAGCTCGCCGACGAGTTCGGCATCGGCCAGAACACCGTGTCGAACTTGGTGACGGGGCGCTCCCGGGCTTCGGCGGGCGGACCCCTGTCTGTTGCCGCCTCCAAAAAGACCGCCAAGCCGGAGGGTGCGGCATCGGCATCGGCCGCGCGCAAGCCGTCGACCAGGGCGGCCCCGCTGACGAGCGCACAGGCGGAGAACATTCGCGGCCGCGTCGTCGCCGGCGAGGCCAGAGCCGCGGTCGCCGGTGAACTGGGGGTGTCGATCCACACCGTGAACTCGATCATGAGCGGTCGGCGCAAGGGGCGGGACGAGGCGCCCGAGCGCCAGTTCAGCGCCGACGACGTGGTTCGCATGCGGGTCCTCTTTAACGAGGGCGTGTCGCAGGGGGAGATCGCCGAGCGGTTCGCGACGCAACAGCAGGCCGTCAGTCAGATTGTGCGGGGCAAGACCTATGCGGACTTCGGCGGGCCCATCGCCGTGACGTCGATGAAGGTAGTTAGCTCCTCAGGAGAGAGAGGAATCGGTAGTTAATAAAGAGCCTCTCGCGACCGAATTTTGCGCTTGAGAGCATTTGGGCGTCAACCAGTGCGTTCAGCCATTTGGTTGCGGTGGGTCGGGAGACGGAACAGCGCTCGACGACCGTGGCTATCCTTGCGTACGGCTGCTCGAAGAGGACAGCTAGGAACTCCACGTCGACGGGGCCCCCTGTGGCCGATCGGGCATCGTGAATGAAGGAGTTTTGGAGATCGATGATTGCGCCGATCTTGTCAACCGTCGCCCTCGACGTGTGTTCGACGCCCGTCAACAGGTATGTGAGCCACTCCTCCCACGCGCTATCGGCAGTGACGCCGAGCAGGCGTGCGTAGTACTGATCCTTCGTATCGATGAAGTAACGCGACAGGTAGAGCAACGGGTACTGCAGTAGTCCGGCCTCGACGAGCATGAGAACGTTGAGAATGCGCCCCGTTCGGCCGTTACCGTCGCTGAAGGGGTGGATCGCTCCAAACTGATAGTGCGCGGCAGCCATTCGGATGAGTGGATCGAACCCATCGTCGGCATGAATGAAGTGCTCCCACTCGGAGAGTTTCTCCTGTAGGACTAACTGTCCCTCAGCGGGGCTGTAGACAATTTTGCCGGTCTGCTGGTTCCCGATTCGCGTGCCGGGGAGTGTGCGAACTCGCATATCGACTCCCTTAATTGCGCTACATACCGCGGTTGCGGTGTTGATCGTGACGCCGCGCTGTTGAGTGAGCTCGAACCCGATGCGTAGCGCCGTGCGGTACCTCAGGGTTTCGCGTGTCGCTGGGTCGGCCCCCGTGTCGTGTTCAACGTGCTGAAACAAAGCGTCGGTAGTGGTGACGATGTTCTCAATTTCCGAACTCGCCTGGGCCTCGAGAAGTGGAATGGTGTTGTTGAGGACTGTTGGGTTGGGCATCGACGCCGCGGCCTGGTCGAGGCGCGCCAAAGCGGTGTTGGCTCCGATCGCGGCCTTCAGCACCCTCGGAGTCTCCAAGTCGCTTGCCCGAGGTGGTGGGGGGAGTTCATTGTGTGGTTTGCTCGCGTCCCAAGTCGTCATGTAGAAACTTCTGCACGGTAGTTGGCGTATGTAAAGAAATCCGTGTTTTTTTACATGTCGACTGGACGTGTCAAAAAATGTGGCATGTTGAACCTCACGAAAACTCGGCCGCAGATTACGAGTCCGACCGCTTTGCTCTTGCGCAAGCGCCGCATCGGGCGTAACGTACAACCAAATGGTTGTACACAGCGAACTCTCCGACGCAGACGTGGACCGCATCTTCCACGCTCTGGCCGATGCGACCCGCCGCGACATCATGTGGCGCACCCTCGCAACTGAGTCCTCCGTCAGTGAACTGGCGGCCGACTACGACATGTCCTTCGCCGCGGTGCAGAAGCACGTGGCCGTACTGGAGGGAGCCGGTCTGGTGACCAAGCACCCCCGCGGCCGCGAGCGTTTGGTCCGCGGCAACCCGGACGCCATCCGCAGGGCTCAAGCCCTGCTGAACCAATACGAGCAGATCTGGCGTGACCGCATCGGCCACCTGGATGCTTTGCTCGCCGCAGATCCCCACCCAGCCCCCTCGGCACCAAAGGAGTAAGTCATGCCCGTCACCTCAGTTACCAAGGATCCCCAAGCACTCACCATGACGGTGGTGGCAGATTTTGCCGCTTCGCTCCAGCGCCTGTGGGACGCCTATGCGGACCCCCGTCAGATCGAGCAGTTTTGGGGTCCGCCCACGTACCCAGCCAAGTTCACGCGCCACGACATGGTGGCCGGCGGCCGTGCGGAGTACATCATGACCGGGCCCGAGGGAGACAAGTCGCCGGGCCACTGGGACTTTTTGAGCGTCGATGCGCCCAACGGGTTTGAGGTCACCGACGGGTTCTCCAACCAGGACGGCTCGGACAACACAGATATGCCGACGATGCGCATGACGTTCGCTTTCGAGGCGACAGACGGCGGCTCGCGGCTGACGACCACGACGTTCTTCGGCTCCGCGGAGCAACTCGAGCAACTGCTTGCGATGGGGATGGAGCAGGGCATGACCGAGGCCATGGGCCAGATCGATGCCGTGCTGGCTGACCTCACGTCCTTCGCGGCGGGACGGGCGACCAACGCCGAGATCCTGTCGGACACCCAGATCCGGGTGGCGCGAGTCATCCGCGGCAGCGTTGACCAGGTCTGGGAGGCGCATCACGAGCCGGACCTCATGAAGAGGTGGATGCTGGGCCCCGACGGCTGGACCATGCCGACGTGCGAGGTAGCGCGGAAGGTTGGCGACACCTACCGTTTCGAGTGGGAGGAGACGGCCACCGGAAACCGGTTCGGCTTCGACGGGGAGCTGCTCGAATCCAATCCGCCCCACCGCGCGGTGACGACCGAGCACATGATCGACACGGACTACCCGAGCACCACCAACGAGATGACGCTCACCCCGGTGGAGGGCGGCACGCTGCTCAGCATCGTGATTTCGTACCCGAGCGCCGAGGTGCGCGACATGGTCCTGGCCACCGGTATGACCGATGGCATGGAGACCAGCTACGCCCGGCTCGAGTCCGTGACGGGGGCCAGAGCATGAGTACTGGCAACGCTGCCTCCCGGATTGGCGCGTTGCGCGTGGTTGCTTTGCTGGGTCCGAAGTAGAACACGAGCCGCGTAGCTGCCGTGTGAGGCGTTTTGTCTCTTGGAGCGATTCCTCGTGAGTGGCCACCTGGAACGTGCGATGGAACCCAAATTCGGTACCGTAGGCGCGGCTCACCAGCGCGTTGTAGTAATCGTTGCTGGAAGCGCTCAGGACGTAGTTGGTGATACGAAGCATCGGCAACCACGACGTCGACGCTGTTGCGATGAAGCACGGATGCCAGTTCGCGAGTGAAGGGGCCTAGCGTCAGACCATGGGCGAGGACCGTCATGACGATGACAAAGAACACGGTGAGCAATAGCTGATTGGCGTCCGCTTAGCCCGCCTCGACAGGCGCTGGGCCAAAAACGCCTGCGGTAGCGGCCGCCACAATTCCGCAGCCGTGGAAAGCAACACCGTGGCTGGGCGGACAACGAACATCACGACGAGGACAAACGCGACGATGCGCCAGTCGATTAATTGGAATTCGTCAAACGTGAACTGTGCGGGAATGATGACGAAAAGACTCGACAGCAATAGCACGGTCAGGCTCTCCTTGAAGGAGACCAATTGTTCGCGGTCGGGCAAGCTCATGTTGCCCTGCACGTATACCAACAACACCAGAACCAAAAGCAGTGGTGACTTGAGGTGGGCGGGGATTGCGCCACGCCGGAAGAGCCTGCCGATGAGCCAGCCGCCAACCCCGCCGATCACCACTGCGGCTATCTACTCCTCCGCTGATCTGTGGATCGCAGGGACCGGCTGACTCGATGTGGTGGGCGTCAACGACGGAATTACCTCAAAAGATTCGTTGGTGATTGCCGGAGGGGACATCAACGTGACCGCGGTCGATGACGGCGTGCGCGGCAAGGACCACCTAGTAATCTGTGACGGCTCCCTCACTGTGGACGCCGGCGGCGACGCTTTGAAGTCTGACAACGAGGGCAAGGATGACGACCCCGATGCAGTCGTGGGCGTCATTTGGATTGAGGGCGGCACGATCGACCTCACGGCGGGCTCCGATGCCGCCGATGCCGCCGATGCCGCTCGTCAGGTGACCATCAACGGTGGTGACCTGAACATTGCGGCCGGCGACGACGGCCTTCACTCCGACGGAGTGATGCGCATTGACGGCGGCACGATTGATATCGCTCAGGGCGTCGAGGGCATCGAGGGTGTTTATATGTACCTCTCCGGAGGAGACGTCTTGGTCGTCTCGAGCGACGACGGCATCAACGTCTCGGGTGGGGAAGTTGACACCGTAGCCACAACTGACTCCATGGATACCGCCGATGATTCAGCGGCTCCGCAGGGTGGGGACCGCGGTGGCGACGGTCCATCGGCAGGCGGTGGCCAGGGCGCTGCAGGTGGCCATCAATTCGCGGAGGCGAGCGTGGCCACAGACCTCAGTTCCGTGACAATCTCAGCGCTTGAAGACGGCGGCTTTGGCGGACCGGCCGAGGGCGACAACGGTGACCGCTACCTCGAGGTCAGCGGAGGCACGTTCGCGCTTGATACCGAGAGCGACGGGGTTGATGTGAATGGCTCCATGACCATGACGGGCGGCACCATCGTGGTGACAGCCACGTCGGATACCTCGCAGGGTGCAATCGATGTGGACGACACGTTCTTGCTATCCGGTGGAACCCTGGCAGCAAATGGAGCTGCGGCAATGACTGTCGGCCCCGAGTCCTCCGGGGATCAGGGTTCGCTGGGCATCATCTTTAGCGAGGCGCTACCTGCGGACACGGTCATTACGATCTCAGACAGTTCGGGTTCCACGGTCGCTTCGTTCACCACCTCGAAGGTGTCGCAGTCACTCGTGTTCTCCTCGGAATACGTCTTGGTTGGAGATGACTACGCCGTGACCATCGGTGGTGACGCCTCCGGCACTACGATTGGTGCCCTCATAGTCGATGCCACCGCAACCGGTGGCGACCAGATCGGCACCATCACCGCCATATAGAGATGTGGAGCGCCAGCCGTGCTACTGCGCTGTGTGTCGACCCATGAGTAGCGCCGCGAAGGCGCGCGCAGCCGGGGCGGCATCGTGCGGCACGCTCACGAACACCTCCCGGTAACTAGCCGGTTTGGTGGGGGAGGTAACGATTCCGGGCACGGCGGGGCTGGCGCCCACCGCCATGGCAGGAAGCAGTGCTACCCCTAGCCGCTCCGCTACCAGCTTTTGCACCGTCACGTAGTCCTCGGTGACAAACGCAATTTCCGGCGTGAAGCCCGCAGCGGCAGCGTGGTCGTTCAGGTGCTTGCGGCATCGGGGGCACCCAGATATCCACTTCTCGTCCGCAAGTGCCGTCATGTCCACTCGCTTGCGCCTGGCCTGCGGGTGCGAGTCGGGCAAAACTACGAGGTATTCGTCGCGATGCAAGTGGTGCACGGGGATGTCCGTGGGCGGTGGGGTGGCATTGTCGGCGAACCCAATGACGAGGTCGGCCTTTCCCGCATTCATGAGTGCGAGCGCATCGTCGGTTTCCGTCTCCACTAGGCCCACCTCGATGCCGGGATACGTGCGCGCAAATTGGGCGAGGGGTCCAGGCAGCACCTCGGCGCAAAATGACTGGAAGGCCGCGATCCGCAGTCGCCCCACGCTCAGGTCGGCGTGGCTGTGCAACGCCCGCTCTGCACTTTTAAGCGACGATGCGATGGCGTTGGCGTGCTCAAGAAGGGCGTCTCCGGCCGAGGTGAGTTGCGTCACCCGGCCCACCCTCGTTGTCAGCGCCACGCCTGCTCGGCGCTCCAGCGCCTTGAGGTGGTGAGCGACCGTGGGTTCGCTGATCTGCAGCGCCCGCGCGGCGGCGGCCTTGGAGCCGTGGCGCGCAACCTCGCGCAATATGAGGAGTCGCTCGACGTCGATCATCAGACCATCATGACATTGAGGTCTTGATGCCAGCAACACAATCTTGTGCGGGTGTTGAGGGAAGGGGATCCTGATCACATGTTGAATGCAGATGTCACCGCCAGCTTCCCGCACATCCCGGGCTACCTCGACACCGCGTCGTACGGGTTGCCGGCCCATGCCACGGCAGCGGCGCTCGCGTCCGCGGTGCGTGACTGGTCCGTCGCCGCGACGGACCCCTACGCGCTCGACAGCTCGGTGGACCGCATGCGGGCCGCCTATGCTTCGATCGTCGGCGCCGATGCATCGGACATTGCGCTGGCTGGATCCGTCTCGCAGATGGTCGGTATCGTTGCCGCGTCCCTTCCCGACGGCGCTCGGGTCCTCGCGGTCCAGGGCGACTTTTCCTCAGTGGTCTACCCGTTCCTGGCTGACCCGCGGTTGGAGGTCTTGCAGGTCCCGCTTGACCGCTTGATCGATCACGTCCGCCCTGGAATCGACCTGGTGGCAGTCAGTTCCGTGCAGTCACGCGACGGGGCCGTCGCGGACCTCACCGCGCTCGCCATGACGGCCCGAGCGGCTGGGGTGAAGACCCTGGTTGACGTCAGCCAGTCTGCGGGTTGGCTTCCAGTCCATGCGCGCGATTTTGACGTCGTCGTCGCCGGTGCCTACAAGTGGCTGACATGCCCGCGAGGGATTGTCCTCGCGGCCATTCACCCTAGTGCAGATTGGATCCGCCCGGTGTGTGCGAGTTGGTATGGATCCGATGACCCTTGGGGCTCGTTGTACAGCCCCGAACTACGGCTCAGCAAGGGAGCGCGCCGCCTCGATACATCGCCGCCGTGGCAGTTGGTGGAGGCGGCAGCTGTCGCGCTCGAGACCCTGGCCCGCCAGGACATTTCTGCCAGCTACACGTACTGCGTGGGCTTGGCCAATAACTTCAGGATTCAGATGGGCATGGGCGCCGTGACCAGTGCGATTGTGGCGGTGTGCGATGTTAACCCCGGTGCGCTCGCCGCGGCCGGAATCCGCGCATCGGCCCGTGCGGGCAATGCCCGCCTGAGCTTCTATATTTACAACGACGATTCAGACGTTGAGGCCGCAGTACGGGCGGTGGGGGCGCGTAGGTTGCAGCACGCATAGCGCCGTCCTAGCGGCCTTGCGCGCGCCCGGCTGCGTTGCAGGGTGCCGCGCTCGTAGGCTGTCGCGCATGGTCGTCTCCCAAAGTCGCCGCGCTCGTGCAGCCCGTAAACGCAAACGGCGTGTCGACGCGGCCGATAACGATCTCACCCCGGTTCAATGGGCGCAGATTCTGTCAGCGTGGGGCGGTTGCGCCTACTGCGGCTCCCCAGCATCGGCCGATGCGGCCCTCCAGCGGGATTGTGTACTGCCCATCTCCCGAGGGGGGCGATACACGGTCGACAACGTGGTGCCCGCGTGCCGGTCCTGCAACGCGAGCAAATGCAACGAAGAAGTGACGCACTGGCTGCGGCGTAAGCGCCTTGATGAGCGCGCGTTCCTGGTGCGGCTCTACGAGATCAACGCGCTACTCGCGTCTCCCACCTTTGCGTACCTTCCCTGACACTGGTGCCTCAACCGCGCGGCGCGCCGGCCCCGACACGCCGTGTAACCCCCGCTGATGTGTCAGGGACGGTACGCCCTGACGCCATCACGAACCGCAATGTCCGATTTCCGCTAGCGTGCCGGCTGGCAGACAGGGCACGCTGTACGCATGACCACCGCGCCGCTCGACTTCGACACGTGCTATGCCGCCGTGTCCTCATTCGACAAGCGCTTTGACGGGCAGTTCATCACTGCCGTGCGTTCGACCGGGATCTACTGCAGGCCCAGCTGCCCCGCGCGCACACCCAAGCGCGAGAACTGCACGTTCTACCGCACCTCCGCAGCGGCCCACGCAGCCGGCTACCGTGCCTGCAAGCGGTGCCTGCCTGAGGCGTTTCCCGGCAGCCCCGAGTGGAACGTACGTGAGGACGTCGCCGCCCGTTCGATGCGTCTGATCGCCGATGGCGTGGTCGACAGGGAGGGCATCGCAGGCTTGGCCACGCGGTTGGGCTATTCGAAACGCCAAGTGGGCCGCATCCTGACAGATGAACTCGGCGCTGGGCCACTGCAGCTCGCCCGCGCCCAGCGCGCGCAAAACGCACGGACACTGCTGGTGGCCACCGTGATGTCGGTGAGCGATGTCGCGTATGCCGCCGGCTTCGCCAGCATTCGGCAGTTCAACGACACCATCGGCGAAGTATTCGGGATGGCACCCACGGCGCTGCGCGGCGCGGCGCGCGCAACTGACCGATCAGCCCCCCGCGACAACGACGTCCGCACCGCAAATCGGCAGTTGCCCGGAACGATCACGCTCAAACTGCGGACCCGCGAGCCGTTTAACGGTGCGGACGTAGTGGGGTGGCTCGCAAAGCGCTCCGTGGCGGGACTTGAACTGGTCGACACCGACGCCTCGGGCGGGCTTTCGTACACCCGGTCCGTCCGCCTCAGCAGGGGCACGGCCGTCATGACCGTGCGGGCAGAGACGGGGGCGGTCGCCCTCACCGCTCACCTTGAGCACCTTGACGACCTGCCCGCACTCGTTGCGCGCACGCGACGGCTCTTTGACACAGACGCCGACCCCGAGGCGATAGACGCGGCCCTGGCGCGCGATCCCCGAATCGCGCCGTCCATCGCGGCGTTCCCGGGCACCCGGATTCCGGGGTCCATGGGAGCCATGGAGATGGCGACGCGGGCGATCATCGGTCAGCAGGTCTCCGTCGCCGCGGCCCGCACTTCAGTCGAGCACCTGGTCGCTGCCATCGGCGATCCCCTGCCAGATGCGTTGTCCGGCCACGGGGTCCACCTCACCTTTCCTGACGCCGATGCGGTGGCAGCGTCGGCGGCCGATGTCCTTCGCGGCCCGCTCGCCCGCCGGGAGACAGTCGCGCGGGTGGCGGGCGCGATCGCCGATGGCACGCTCAGGTTGGACCTCGCCCAGACCCGCGCGGACCTGACGGGCGCGCTGGAGTCGATACGCGGCATCGGGCCGTGGACATCGAATTACCTCGCCGTGCGCATACTTGGCAGTCCGGACGTCTTGCTGAGCGGAGACTCGGCAGTGCGAGCTGGAGCCGCGCGCTTGGGTCTGCCGTCGCAGGCCCGCGCGTTGGCCGGGGCAAGTGCCGGTTTCGCGCCGTGGCGCAGCTACCTCATGACCCATTTGTGGCGCGCGGCGGCACAGGGCCAGGCCCCGTCAAAACTCACCAAGGGAGATACGCCATGACAACCATCGACTCCTCAACCATGTATGAGGTGGTGACCACCCCCGACGGCCCGTTCGTCGTCGTAGAACGCGCCGGCGCCGTGATCGCTGCCGGTTGGTCCGGGGACGTGGGCGTCGTTGCCGCCCGCGCCGGTGTCGGACCAGCCGAGGTGTCCTCGGCGACCCTCGCATCGGCCGATGCCGTGAGGGCTTGGTACGCGGGCAACATTGACGCGCTCGGTGGCGTTGTGGTTGAACAGCAGGGGACCGAGTTTCAGTCCGCGGTGTGGGAGGCGCTGCGCCAGATCCCGCGCGGCCAGGTGCGCCGCTATGGCGAGATGGCCGAGGCGCTAGGCAGACCTGGCGCGAGTCGTGCGGTGGGCACCGCGTGCTCTCGCAATGCCGTCGCACTCTTTGTGCCCTGTCACCGCGTCGTGAGCGCAAGCGGTGCCCTGACGGGATTCGCATGGGGCGTCGACGTCAAGCGCTCGCTGCTGAGGCGTGAAAACCCAGCGCCTTAGGTGATTCAGGATGGTTCCCACCTCTTCTCGGGTATGTGATCCATGCCGTTTTGGTGACCGCTTCTTTGCGTTCTCGTCAACTAGGCTGGACGGCGAACCCCCAATTTGAGGAGCGCACATGAGCGACGCCAACCACCCCACGATCACACGCGATGATAGTGGCGCACCCGCCGTCGACTTCGACGGAGCGCAAAAATCCCACGCGCTTGGTGTCGACGTGCTGGAGCACGGCGCCGGAGCCGCGGTGGTCGAGGGCCAGACCATCACGGTCCACTACACGGGCTGGCTGTGGGATGGCCCCAAGTTCGACTCGTCTTGGGACCGCGGCGAGCCAATCTCCTTTGTGATCGCACGTGGATCGCTGATCGACGGCTGGGTCGAGGGCTTGGTGGGTCTTCCCGTTGGCTCAAAGGTGCTGCTGGTCGTTCCACCTGAGTCTGGCTACGGAGACCGCGATATGGGCCCCATCCCCGGTGGGTCAACGCTGGTATTCGCCGTGGACGTCGTCGCTGCGAACTAGCGCCTTCTATGCACGGCCAAAGTAGCTGTGGCTCACTCGTGGTCCACGCTCGTCTAGGTGGGCCGCGATTGACGCGCTAGCGTAGACTTAGGCTCTACCACTTCTTAGTGGGGACCTCTCGTTGACTCCGGCTACCTGGTCGGCACGATCCCGGCGCCTCCTCTGAGCATTGACTCGAGGTCGCTCCGCATGCCCGCCTTTTCCTCCCCTGTTTCAGACTTGCCTGCCCCCGCGCCGATTGACGCGCGGCCCAAGGCAGTTGTCTATTGCGAGGCCAACTTCGCGAGTATTGACGGTAAGACCGCGAATGGACTGGTGCGTAGCAGTCAGCGCTACCGGATCGTCGCCGTGGTGGACAGCACGTGCGAGCACGCCGATGCCGGTATCGCCCTGTCGGGAGAATTCGCTGGTATTCCCGTTGTCGCGTCGCTTCCTGAGGCATTGGCCGCTAGTGAGGCTGACGTCTTCATCTTTGGCCTCGCGCCGCTCTCGGGACTCATGTCTGTCGGTGACCGCGCCGCCGTGATGGAGGCCGTCGAGAGCGGACTCGACATCGTATCGGGCCTGCACGAGTTCTTCAACGACGATCTAGAGATCGCGGCCGCTGCAGCGCGCATGGGTGTGCAGTTGCACGACGTGCGCCGGCCTCGTCCGACCAAGGACCTGCGGATGTTCGACGGCGCGATCGATTCGGTCGACTGCGTACGTATCGCCGTGCTCGGCACCGATGGCGCGATCGGCAAGCGCACCACCAGCACGATCCTGACCACCGCATTGAATGCCGCAGGCATTCACGCAGTAATGGTTGGCACCGGCCAGACGGGCCTCATGCAGGGCGCCGCTTTTGGTGTCGCGCTTGACGCGATCCCTGCTCAGTTTGGGGTGGGCGAGCTCGAAGGGGCCGTTGTCGCCGCATGGGAGGCAGAGCACCCGCAGGTCATCGTGATCGAAGGCCAGGGCGCGCTGAGCCACCCTGCTTACCTGAGTTCTACCGTCGTACTACGCGCCTCGCGCCCCCACGGCGTGGTGATGCAGCACGCCCCGGCGCGCCGCATGCTGAGCGACTATCCAGAAGTTCCGATGCCTCTTCCAGAAAGCGAAATAGCGCTCATCGAGGTCTTCGGGCGCACCCGCGTCATCGGCCTGACTATTAACCACGAAAACATGACTGACGTCGAGGTGACCGCCGCGGTCGCGCTCTACGAGGTCCAGTTGGGCATCACCGCCACGGACGCCTTGTGGCGTGACCCGAGCGAACTGGTCTCCATGGTCACCGATGCATTCCCCAGCCTGGTGCGCGGCCCGTCGGTAGCGGTCGCGTGATCTCGCCACGGATCGAGGTAGACCTCGCGGCGATTGAGCACAACACTCATTCTCTAGTGACGCGGCTGGGAAAGCGTGGAATTAGCGTCACGGGAGTGACTAAAGCGACGCTCGGCTCACCCGAGGTCGCGCGCGCCATGGTGCGCGGCGGAGTCAAGCGCATCGGCGACTCCCGCCTGGAGAACCTCGAAGATCTCAAGCAGGCGGGCCTCAAGGTGCCGTTGGTGTTGTTGCGTTCGCCCACTCCAGTGCAGGCCGACGGCGCGGTGACGTTCGCAAGCGCGAGCCTGGTCAGCGATATCGACGTCGTTGAGGCGCTCTCCGCCGCCGCCGGACGTCAGGCCCTCAACCACGGCATCGTGCTGATGCTCGAACTCGGTGACTTGCGCGAAGGGGTGATGGTGGCGGAGGTGCTCGACATGGCACGACGCATCTCCCGCACTCGCCACCTCACGTTGTTGGGCATCGGCACCAACCTTGCGTGCCGCAGCGGTGTGGTCCCCGGGGACACCCAGATGAAGGAACTGTCTGCACAGGCCACCCTGCTAGCGGGCCGTCTCAACCTTCCGTTGCCGTACATCACAGGCGGTAACTCGGCGAACCTCGCATGGGCGCTGGGCCGCGACAACGTCGGTCGCGTCAACGACCTGCGCTTGGGTGAGTCCATCCTGTTGGGCGTGGACCCCATCACCCGCACCCCGATTGACGGTCTGAGGACGGATGCGTTCACGTTGGTTGGCTCGGTCATCGAGTCGTTGTCAAAGCCCACCGCATCGTGGGGCGCCACCGGCGAAGGGGCCTTTGGGGCATCGGCTGGTCGTCGGGGCCGTGGCACGATCATCCAAACCATCGTGTCCCTGGGACGCCAGGACGTCGACCCGGACGGCATCACGCCGCCGGTGGGCGTGACCGTGCTGGCTTCCAGTAGTGACCACCTGGTTCTGGAAACACCCAAGCTCATGCCCGCGGGCACTGAGATCCGCTTTGGCGTGAACTACTCTGCGTTGCTGCGCGCGATGACCTCGCCGTTTGTCGCCGAGCGCGTGGTGGTGGGCAGTGCGCCAGGCGTGCCTGTTGCCGCTGGGAGCGCCGCGTCCGCGCGATAGACTTCGCGCAACCGCAGATTCCCAGCCAACCGGAGTAATCGTGATCTCTTTGCTTCTGCTCAACGGAGGTGTCGGCGCGCGCGCCCGTACCGCCGGACCCAAACAATTCGTCAAGATCAACGGTGTGCCGATCGTCGTCTACTCCTTGAAGGCCGCGGACGATGTCGAGGAAATCACAGAAATTGTTCTGAATTTCCCTCCGGGTCACCGCGAAACCCTAGAGGAACTGGTGCGCGACTACGCCATCAGCACACCCGTGAAGTACGCTGACGCTGGTGACACCCGCCAGCAGTCGGTTGCGTTGCTGCTGGATCAGGCCACCAACGACTCTGTGCTGCTGCACGAGAGCGCCCGCCCGATCGTGACGGCAGACGACTTCCGAACCCTCATCGCTTCCGAGCATGCCAACGTTGGCTTTATGCGTGAGATCTCCTTCACGGTTGCGCCAGTGGACCCGGAATCTAGTCGAGTCACCGGGAGCCTGGAACGCGCGCGTCTGCGCAATGTTCAGCTCCCCCAGAAGTTCAAGCTCGAGGATCTGCGCAAGGGCCACGAGTTCGCCAGCGAATCAGGCACTCACTACACCGAAGACGCGACAATGTGTGCGGACGCTGGCATCGATGTGTTTTTTGTCGAGGGGTCGGAAAACAACCTCAAGGTCACTACGCCGGGCGACGTCAACCTCGCGACCATGCTTTTACGCCGCGAGGGAGACGAGAATGTCTAAAACCGCACTGATTACCGGCGCATCCAAGGGCATTGGCTTCGAGACGGCTCACCGTCTGGCTGCGTCCGATCTAGACATCACGACCGTCATTTTGATGGCCCGCCCGTCCGCGGACTTCGACGCAAACTTTGCAGCCCTCGAGGCCGAGGTGGGCAGTGGCGTCAAGCTGGTTCGCAGCAACGTGGACGTCGGTGACCGTGAGGCACTGATCACCGCGATCCACGCCCTTCACGAGGACCACACGAACATCGACTACTTGGTCAATAACGCCGGGTACACCAACCCCGTGCCGATTCACCAGGTCGACTTTGAGGACTTTGAACGCACGATGGCGGTCAACGTCTACGCGCCCTTCACGCTGGTCCAGGAGCTTTTGCACTTGGGCAACCGCTTCGACGTGATCGTCAATATCGCATCGACCGCCGGCATCAATGGCCGTTCGGGCTGGTTGACGTACTCCGCTTCCAAGGCGGCAGTCATTAACATGTCCGAAGTTATGCGCGATGAACTCAAGATTTACGGCACGCGCGTGGTCTGCTTGTCTCCCGGACGTACCGCCACGGCACTGCGCCGAGTGCTCGCTCCCGAGGAAGACCCCAGCACGATCATGCAGCCGCAGCACGTGGCGCAGGTGATTGAGACGATGCTCGGGCCGACGGGTCAGTACGTCGATCAGCAAAACGTGATCGTCCGTCAGTAGTTGCCTATGTTCAGCTCGCTAGCCTCCTTGGTGAAGCCGCGCCGGATGGCCCCGTTGATCGTGGGCGCTGTGGTGGTCTTTGCCGCGGCAGTTGATGCCGATTGGCTCGCCTGGGCGGTTGCCGTCCTGGTGGCGCTCCTCATTGCGCTCCCGCTTGCGACCGAAGTGTCAATGCCGATGCGCTCGCGATTCGCGGATACGGGCCTCGTCGGACGCCTCGCCGCGGGCGCGGCCAGTGCGGCTGCCTCCAAGTGGTTCGCGCTCGGTGCACTCGCCGTCTACGCGGCGCGTCAAGAGGCCAGCCACTCGTTCGCGGCGCTCGCCATGGTGGGTGTTGGCGCGGCCGCGCTGGCGCTCGCGACGATTGCGCTGAAGCCGGCGACGCGCGGTGACCTGCGACTCAACCTCGACTCAGTGCAGCGCTCGCGAACCCTGCCATGGGGTTTATCGGCCTTGTCGCTGGCGGCGACCCTGGCGGTCCTGGCGCTCGGCACCTGGCCCACCGCATTGGCGAAGGTCGCCGGAGTCGCGAGTTCCGTCTTGTTCCTGATAGGAGCTTTCTACGTGGTGCGCCGCATCGTGCGCCGCGATGTCTACCGCGAGCTCACGCGGGTACGTATCGAGGACATCGGTGCGCGCTTCGCGATACATATTTCCGGCCCAGCGAACTCGTCCTATCAGCTCTCCACGTGGTTCCCGCTGTTCGCGCAGCTGGATGAGCGTTACATCATCATGGTCCGTGAGGAATCGCTGTACGCGGAAATCTGCCAACTGACTGATCAGCCTGTCGTCTATGCCAGCTCCCTGCGCGCAATCGATGATGTGTTGGCTACAGGCATCGGCACGGTGTTCTACGTCAACAACGCTGCGTCCAATACGCACCTGGTCCGGCGCGCGCAACTGCACCACGTGCAGCTCCTGCATGGTGACAGCGATAAGCCGTCCAGTCGCAATCCGGTGAGCGCCATGTATGACGAACTCTTCGTTGCAGGCGAGGCCGCGATCGACCGCTACTGGGATCACGACATCTTGATTGCGCGGGAGAAGTTTCGGATCGTGGGACGCCCGCAGGTGGGCGACATCTCAGGGCCGCTGCCAGTCACCGGTCCGCGTACGGTGCTCTATGCCCCGACCTGGAACGGGTTCTTCAACGACGCAAACTACTCGTCGCTGCCGCACGGTGTGGAAATCGTAGGGGCGTTGCTCGACCAGGGCGCGACGGTCATCTTTCGCGAACACCCGTACACGAACAAGGCCGCCGAGCTCGCGCAAAAGGTCTCCGACATTCATGAACTTCTCACAGCGAATGCCGCGGCCACAGGACGTCAACACCGCTTTGGCCCGGCCATGTTTGAGGAGATGTCCCTGGTGGACTGCTTCAACGCGTCCGATGCCGCGGTCGCCGATATCTCGGCAGTCCCGATTGACTACCTGTTCAGTGCCAAACCCATCGCCATCATGGAAATGCGGCCGGACATACTGGTGCGCACTGAGGGCCGTCCTACGCTAGCCGCAGCGTCGTATATCGCGCAGCCAGAAGATGACATCGACGCGTGGATGTCGCGGTTGCTCGCCGACGTTGACCTCCCGGCAGAGCGTGAGGCCGCCCGCGAGTATTACCTTGGGCCGTTCGATCACGTGGGGTACGCGGAGCACTTCGTTGATGCGCTGCGTGACGTGATCTCCGCCAACGAGTTTGAGGGAGAGCTCGAGCTCGACGACTAAGTGGCAGGCGGGTGTTTTTGGGTTCGCGCTAGCGCGAACCGAGCACCTTGCGGGCTACCAAGACAGCCGCGCCGCCAATGAGCGGGGCTAGAGCTCCGATGCTCACGCCGGGTGCCGCGAACGTGTACGGCTGAGGCCACACAGCGAAGAGCACCCCGAGCAGTGAGGCTCCCGCGTAGACGCCCAATCGCGGGTCCTGAGCCGCGAGAGCGGAAAATGCTAGCACTATCGTCACGACGCCCCACATGTAGGGAAGTAAGAACGCCGAGCCCACGATGGTGAGGATTACGGTGGTGAAGACAACGATGCCGAGTTGCTGGCGCGCGCCTGCGTCACCGCTAAACCGCGCTACCAAGAACGCGATCAAGTATGCGAGCAAAGGGACCACCATCACCGCAAGGCTAGCGTCGGCGGCGAGCAGGTAAAGCAACGTCATCGCCGCACCGGCACCTGCCGATGCCCACACTAGATAGGGTTCGTAGGTGTCGCGGGCAACGTCTTCGAAGTCCGCTGGGACCGGAAAGTTGTCGGGCGTCATCGGGAAAAGTTCCTGCAGGCCGGTTAGTCGCCGAGTTCCGCGCCCAGCGCACGCGAGCGCGAGACGGCGGCGTTGGTACCCGCGGCGATGACGCCCTGCAGGCCGGCGTGTTCCATAGCTTCGAGCGCTGCGATCGTGATGCCCTTGGGTGAGCTGACGCGCTTACGTAACACCTGGGGAGCATCGCCAGTCTCCATCAGCAGATGTGCGGCACCAATGAAGGTCTGCGCCGCGAGCGTGGTGGCGAGTTCGCGTTCCAGCCCCTGCATGACTCCAGCCTCGGTGAGGGCCTCGACGACCGCATAGAAGTAGGCGGGGCCAGATCCGGACACAGCGGATAGGGCGTCCATCTGCCTCTCCTCGATGGCGACAACTATTCCGGTCGCGCTCAACATCCCTGCCACCAGGTCGAGGTGCGCCTCGTTGGCGTTAGCGCCGGCACAGATTCCGGTGACTCCGCGCGCAATGATCGAAGGCGTGTTGGGCATGGCTCGCACGACTGGGGTGCCCGCAGGAAGCCGGTCCTCGTAGTACTTGGAGGACAGGCCCGCTGCCACCGTAATAACCATCGCGCCGTCTCGCAGGTTTGCGGCAATGTCATCAAGAATCTCACCAGCTTGCTGAGGCTTGACCGCAATCACCACAATGTCCGCGCCGTTCACTGCCGGGGCGATCTCTTTGGTGGCATTGATGCCGTGTGCCTCTTGAAGCGCAGCGGCGCGCACGTCGCCGCGATCGGCGACCACGATCTTGTCAGCAGGCCACCCTGCCACCCGCAACGCGGTGATGATGGTGCCGCCCATTACTCCGCCACCGAGGATGGCTACACGGGGGGCATCGGACGTGGTGTTGGTCGCTGAGTCGCTCATGCGCCCAGGCTACCTTGCGTCCCGGGCGGTACGCTTTCGCGGCGCCGGGGCCAGACGTTCCTTAGAACCCGAATCCGCTCACGAACCTGAGGACAGAATCATCGTCACCCGTAGCGGTGAACACCGCGGTGTTGTTGATCCACAGCACCGTCGCCCCGGCATCGGAGGTCACTGTCACCTGTTCCCCTACTTCCTCGCCGGCGACGACGACGGGCTTGCGCTGGGAGCCATTGACGTTGAGTTCTTCGAAGGTGCGCTGGGCTTCACTGATGTTGTAGTGCTGGATCGAGGTGACGACGATTTGGCTAGAGCCGTCGGAGTAGTTGAGGGTGTCGATCTCTGCGGCACTATCCGGGTTCGTATCGCTTTGAGTCGTGTATTCAGTGAGGACATACGCACCGACGCTGGTAGGCATTGCCGCCAAGAACGCGGACGGGTCGGTGAGCGCGACGGGCTCGAGCGTCGGTTCTACTGGCGCACTCACTACATTTTGTGTCGGCAGTTGGACGGTCTCGGGCTTGAGGAACAGCGCGAACACTGCGTATCCGATGCCGGCCATCACCACGATTCCCAAGATCACCAGGAATGCGGTCGAGGACCAGATGGATCCTGAGCCGCCGTTGCGCCCGTGAGAGTCATCGGCTACCACCGGGGGGACGATGCCGTCTGCGTCACCGTTGGCGGGCGATGTTTCAAGGTCGGTGACTGTAACGCTATCGGGCACTTCGCTGTCGTCATCGGTCACGTCGTCTCCAGTGCTCACGGTGGGGTCGTTGTCGGGCGCCTCGTAGGGCTCAAACGGGGGTGCAGCGACGGTGGGCGCGTATTCAGGCTCGTCGGAGTCCTCCAACGTCGCGCCCTCAAGCGGGGAGCGTCGCTTGGCGGGCAGTGTGGTGCTGGGCTGAACAGGAACGGACGACGCGATAGCAGGTGGCGGTGGCCCCGCACCCGATGCTGGTTCGTAGCGTGGGACGAAGCTCGGCACATCTTGGTCTGATTCCGGCAAGGTTCCAATCGACATCAGTGCCGCAACAGATCGGGGAACCTTGCGACTGGGGGTCCGCCCAGCCTCCGCGGAAGTCGAGCCGGGCTCGTCCGCAGGTTCATTGGAGGACTGCTGTGTCCCATCTGAGGGAATGTAGGCATACAGGTAAGGGGACACGGGAATCGAGCCGGTGGTGGAGTCGACGATCGGGTTCTCTTGTGTGATTGCGGGAAACGTCTCTTCCGCATCGGGCAGGGTGACAGCGGGCACCACGTCCGCCACATCCACGTCAATGGGCTGCGGCACTTGGGGCAGTGACGCAGTGCTGGGGCGCGGCGGCTTGGCCGGAGTCAGGCCGTGGGTGTCAGCAATTGTTGAGCGCGGATCGCGCGCCGAGGAGGTATCGAGGGCATCGGACTCGGCGGGCATAGTGCCAGCCTACGACCTACCTGCCCGTTCGCGAGGGCTTCCGTGCCGATGAGTGTCTGATCCCTCGGATACCGTGGCCATATGGCCACCACGACGCGCAAGTCCACACCCGCCTACCGCTGCACTGAATGCGGCTGGATGGCGGTCAAGTGGGTAGGCCGATGCGGCGAATGTCAGGCATGGGGGACCGTGGTGGAAAATGGCGCCAGGCCGGCTGGGCCTGCCACCAAGGCGACTACCGCCTCGGCGCCTGCCGTGCCTATCTCCGAGGTCTCTCAGAGTGCTTCCGAGCGTGTTCCCACGGGTGTGGGTGAATTCGACCGTGTGCTTGGTGGCGGGTTTGTTCCCGGCGCGGTGATCCTGCTGGCAGGCGAGCCGGGCGTGGGCAAGTCGACGCTGCTCTTGGACGTCGCTGCCAGGGCCGCGCGCGGGGGTAGCAAAGTTTTGTACGTGTCGGGGGAGGAGTCCGCTGGCCAGGTGCGGCTGCGTGCAGAGCGCATCGGCGCACTCGAGCCGGGATTACTGCTCGCCGCGGAGACAGATCTGGGTGCGGTATTGGCGCACCTCGACACTCAGCAGCCGGACCTCGTGATGGTGGACTCCATTCAGACGATCGCCTCCTCGCAGATCGAAGGAACGCCGGGCGGGGTGGGCCAAGTTCGCGAAGTCGCCTCCGCTTTAATCCAGGCCGCGAAGACCCGCGGGTTCCCCATGGTGTTAGTGGGACATGTGACCAAGGACGGTTCGGTCGCAGGGCCACGGATCGTCGAGCACCTCGTGGACGTGGTGTGCCAATTCGAAGGCGAGCAGCACTCGCAACTGCGTCTCCTGCGGGCCATCAAGAACCGCTTTGGATCGGTTGACGAAGTGGGCTGCTTCCAACTGGTCGATGCCGGAATCGAGGGGGTGAGCGACCCTTCGGGTCTGTTCCTCTCCCGTGAGAGCGTCGAGGTGGCGGGCACCTGCGTCACGATCACAATCGATGGCAAGCGCCCATTGCCAGCGGAGATCCAAGCATTGGTTGCGCCCAGCGCACTTGCCAACCCCCGGCGGGCAACGTCCGGCATGGACTCCTCCAGAGTGGCGATGATCCTGGCAGTGCTGCATCGGCGCGTGGGGGTTGCCTTGGCTGCGGACGATGTCTACGTCTCCACTATTGGCGGTGCGCGCATCACGGAGCCAGCCGCGGATGTCGCGCTCGCGCTCGCGCTCGCTTCAGCGCGTTCGGATCGCGCCGTGCGCGACGGCTGGGTTGCGGTAGGTGAGGTCGCTCTGTCCGGAGCATTGCGGCCCGTCCATGGAACCGCTCAGCGTGTCGCGGAGGCGGCGCGCCTGGGGTTCACCGACATGGTCGTACCGACGTCCGGTGGCACCAAGTCGTCCGGAGGAATTCGGGTTCACGAGGCGGCAACGCTCGCGGAAGCGGTGGCCCTGGCCCTCCCGCCACGCACATAGCGTTGTGGTGGCAGTCGGCAGCCTAACCCTCGAGTGTGAAGGTCGCGACCTCGCTCTGAATTCCCTGAATGGCCAGCGACGCCTTGTATGTTCCGGGGCCGGGCTCGGCTGTCACCGTAGTGCACTCGGGTGCGCTTCGCTGGCGCGACCAGGTCACGGAGAGGTCTTCACTGGACCCCGGCTCAAGAATAAGTTGCTTGGAAGCAATGGTCTCGTCATCGGGGCAGTCGGCAGAGCTGTAGATACGGTCCTCGCCTGACGTGATGAGTAGCTCGGTGCCGTCGGCGTCGGTGTCTAACTTGCATGCGCTCGGGCCGTCCTGGGTCACCGTCGCGTCAAATACCGGGAGTGCACCGGCGGCGACGGCTGTCGGATTGGCCGTAGTGGTGATGACCACATCTGAAGCAGCGCAGGCGCGCGAGGCGCTCGTATCAGCCGATTGAGCGGTGGATCCCGAGGATTCCACCGATGACTCGACAGAAGATCCGGGCGACGGCTCTTCGCTTCCGCTTGTCAGCGCGGAGGTGACGACCCACACCAACAGCACCAGGATGGCGGCAGCGGAGACGCCTGCGATCAGCCGGCGCTTCCAATACACCTCAGGTGGTTGGTCGCCTACTGGCTTCCGTAGACCTTCCATGGCTTCTCCTCACGGTCTTGTCAACGGTAACGACGCGGAGCACTGGAACAATGAAGCCATGCCGATGTCTTCCCAACCCGTAGCCGACTCCTCGATGGTCGCTGCCGTCGCTGACTGGTTCACAGTCGAGGCCAGGGCGCTTCCCTGGCGCGAGCCAGACTGTTCGCCATGGGGAGTATTACTCAGTGAGATCATGCTCCAGCAGACCCCGGTGGTCCGCGTCGAGCCAGCGTGGCACGAGTGGATGCGGCGGTGGCCCACGCCGTCGGCGCTGGCCTCTGCGAGCCAAGCTGACGCGGTCCGCGCTTGGGGGCGCTTGGGGTACCCGCGACGAGCTCAGCGACTGTGGGAGTGCGCCAAGGCGATGGTGGAACAACACGGAGGTGAGGTGCCCCGCAGCGAGGATGCGTTGTTGTCATTGCCCGGCATCGGTGAGTACACGGCCGCGGCCGTGCGGGCCTTTGCGTTTGGGGAGCGCTCCGTCGTACTAGACACGAACGTGCGGCGGGTGATTGGTCGTGCATGGCGCGCAGAGCCACTTCCACCCGCGCATCCGGCACGGCGAGAGCGAGAGTTCGCCGCGGCGCTGGTGCCCGACGGTGCGCGCTCAGCGGTGCAATGGGCGGCTGGGTCGATGGAGCTTGGTGCGCTCGTGTGCACGGCGCGCGTGGCCAAGTGTGAGATCTGTCCGCTTGCTGCGCGGTGCGCGTGGCTCAAGCAAGGCAAGCCCGGACTAGCTGAAGCGCCGCGTAGGTCCCAGGCGTGGCACGGCACGGATCGCCAAGTGCGGGGACGCGTGTTGGCACTGCTGCGCGCGGCATCGGCGCCCATCAATGTCACCGGGCACGCGACGCTCGAAGACGTAGAGCCGGGACAACTCGACCGCTGCCTTGGCTCGCTCGTCGAGGACAGGCTCGTGGCGTTGGTGGACAAAACCACAGGCGCGTACGCCCTCGGATGAGGACGCACGCGCCTTTAGTTGGTGATTATTGGCTACTGCGCGGCGTGTTTGCTACCGGATACGCCGCTTACTAGCCGCGCTGAGTGCCGTGGACGGCGTACGGCTCGATAGCCGCGATCTCGTCATCGGTGAGCGCTGGGAAGTCCAGCGCACCCACCGTGTCGCGGAGCTGTGCGACAGAGGATGCTCCCACGAGCGCCGAGGTCACGCGGTCGCCGCGAAGCACCCACTGGACGGCCATCTGCGCAAGCGTCTGCCCGCGGCCCGCGGCGATTTCATTGAGCGCACGAGTGCGCTCCAGGTACGTCTCGCTGATCTGCTTCTCGGACAAGAACCGCGAGTGGGTGGCGCGTGATCCCTCGGGCACGCCCTTGAGGTAGCGGTTGGTCAGCATGCCTTGTGCGAGCGGGGAGAACACAATCGACCCCACACCCTCCGTCTCGAGTACGTCGAGCAGGCCCTTGTCCGGAGTGCGCTCGTACATGTTGTACGGGAACTGGTGAATCAGTATCGGCGTGCCGAGGTGACGCAGAATGCGAATTGCCTCGAGGGTGTCTTCGGGGCCGTAGTTCGAGATGCCGGCGTACAGCGCCTTGCCCGAGCGGACCGCGTAGTCGAGCGCCATCATCGATTCTTCGATGGGGGTGTCGGGGTCCGGACGGTGGTGGTAGAAAACGTCTACGTAGTCGAGGCCCATGCGCTGCAGCGACTGGTCGAGCGAGGACAGCAACGACTTGCGCGAGCCCCACTCGCCGTAAGGGCCGGGCCACATGTAATAACCCGCCTTGGTGGAAACTAGGATCTCGTCGCGGTACGGCTTCAGGTAGGAGGCGAAAACTCGCCCAAAGTTCTCCTCGGCACTGCCCGCGGGCGGGCCGTAGTTGTTGGCCAGGTCGAAGTGGGTGATGCCCTGGTCGAAAGCGTCCAGGATGATATCGCGCTGCGTGTCCAGGGCGTTCGCGCCGCCAAAGTTCTGCCACAGGCCCAGGCTCACGCCCGGAAGTCGCAGGCCTGACTTGCCGCATCGGCGATAATTCATGTTTTCGTAGCGGCCGTCGTTGGCCTGGTGTGGTGTTTGAGTCATGGTTCCAACTGTATTGCCTACGTCGTGCGGCTGCGGTTCACGTCAGGACAACTTCGACCTCCGCCCAGCCCCCCATTGGCAGTGTCTCTCGCACTGGGGTGTGGCCAGGCGTGAGCTCGATCCATGTGGTCGATTTCACCAGCTCCTCGAGTACCACCCGCAGTTCCATGAGAGTGAGATCGCGGCCCGGGCACACGTGTGGTCCGATCCCGAAAACCAGGTTGGCATGCGCGTTTGCCGCTGGGTCGAACGCATCCGGGCTGGGAAACACTGAGCTATCCCGATTCGCGGATGTCCAACTCAGCAGCACCCGGTCACCCGCAGGGATGTGCTTGCCATCCAGGTGCGAATCTGCCGTGGTGGTGCGGCGGCTAGTCAGGAACGGGTCGTCGATGCGCAGCAACTCCTCGATCGCGCTCTCGACCCACGCGGCGTCGCCAGCTGCGACCCGTGACCGAACCTGCTCCTGGACCTCCGGTCGGGTCGCGATCAGGTACGCGATTACCCCTACGGACGCGGCGAGAGAGCTTAGGTCTCCTGCGGTCCAGTTGCGCAGAATCGAAACGACCTCGTCGTCGGTGAGGGGCCGGCCGTGCACGGTTTCATGCATGACCTCACCCGTGACGTCCTTGGCTGGCCGGCCTCTGCGTTCGTCGAGTAGTGATCGGATCATCGCGTCGAACCTGTCGGCCACGGACGCGGTCCGCGTGCGATCTCCCGATCGGGTCGCGGCGTGGTTGTCACGCATCCAAGAGACCAACTCGTTCTCGACGCGCGCGGGCCATCCCAACCATGCGCACTGTGCGCGCACGGCGAACTGCGTGCCGATGTCAGAGACAGCCCCCACGGCGGCGTCCCGGGGCAACTGTGCGACGAGAGCGGCCGCGACCTGGCGGCTCCGTGGCTCTTCGCGAGCGACGCACTCGGGGGTGAGGTGCCTGTCCACGATCTTGCGGTAAGCCGTGTGCTCATCACCGTCGAGACTGTTGGGAATCGCTCTGCGGGTTTGGTGCGCACTGGAGTAGAGGTCCGGATCAGTTGCCACCGTCACCACCTCGGCGTGCCCAAGCGCCACCCACCCGTTCCCGTCGTGCGCGACCGGGCAACGCCCAAGGGCATCGTCAGTCGCTACCTGTGGGTCCTCGCGCATCCCGATGTGATCCACGGTGGGGTTGTGGCCCGTCATGTTTAGCGGGAGCTATGACGAGGCAGCGTCACTCGCCAGAGCCCTTGGGCACGTCTTCGCCTGCACCGGCCGACTTCCCAGACGCACCAGCGGGTTCGTGCTCGATCGTCAAAGGGCCGCCCGTGACGTCGTCCTTGTCCAGGCCCTCGAACGTGAATTCTGCGAGGCTTCCTTCGCCCTTCACATCAACGCGGATGATCTGGCCGGCAGTGATATCACCGAACAGGATCTTCTCAGACAGCACGTCCTCGAGCTCGCGCTGCATAGCGCGACGCAACGGCCGCGCGCCGAGTACCGGGTCGTAACCCTTCTCCGCAAGCAGTCGCTTGGCCGCATCCGTGAGCTCGATGCCCATGTCGCGGTCCTGCATACGCTCGTCCAGGTGAGCAATCATGAGGTCCACGATCGACACGATTTCCTCCTGGCTGAGCTGAGGGAAGACCACGACGTTGTCTACACGGTTGAGGAACTCAGGCTTGAAGTGTTCCTTCAGCTTCGTGTTCACCAACTTTGTCATCTCGTCGTATGACTGACCACCGGCTGAGGCAACGGAGAAGCCCGTTGCCTGGCGGCGCGAGATCGTATCCGCACCGAGGTTAGTGGTCATGATGATGATGGTGTTCTTAAAGTTGACTTCACGACCCTGAGCATCGGTCAACTTGCCGTCTTCCAGAATCTGGAGCAGCGAGTTGAAGATGTCGGGGTGGGCCTTCTCAACCTCGTCGAATAGCACCACTGAGAACGGCTTGCGACGGACCTTCTCCGTCAACTGTCCGCCCTCTTCGAATCCGACGTAGCCGGGAGGGGCACCGAATAGGCGAGCAACGGTGTGCTTCTCGCCGTACTCCGACATGTCGAGGCTGATGAGCGAATCCTCGTCGCCGAACAGGAACTCGGCGAGTGCCTTGGCCAGTTCGGTCTTACCCACACCGGTCGGGCCGGCGAAGATGAACGAACCGCCGGGACGCTTGGGGTCCTTAAGGCCAGCACGCGTACGGCGAATGGCTTGTGACAAAACCTTGATGGCCTGGTTCTGGCCAATCACGCGCTTGTGAAGCTCGGCCTCCATGGACAGCAGTCGCGAGGACTCGTCGGAGGAGACGCGGGCAACAGGCACGCCGGTGGACATCGCGAGGACTTCCGCGATCAGGTCCTCATCAACAACTGCCGCGACGTCGAGGTCACCGGATTTCCAGGCTTCCTCCTTCTCGGAGCGTTCCTCGGTGAGGCGGCGCTCCACGTCACGAAGCGAAGCAGCCTTCTCAAAGTCCTGCTCGTCGATCGCGGATTCCTTGTCGCGGCGAACGTTGGCGATCTTGTCGTCCAGATCACGCAGCTCGGGCGGGCTTGTCATGCGACGGATGCGCAGGCGTGCGCCTGCTTCGTCTATGAGGTCGATCGCCTTGTCAGGCAGGAACCGGTCGCTGATGTAGCGGTCAGCCATATGCGCGGCGGCAACGATCGCGCTATCCGTAATCGTGACACGGTGGAACGCCTCGTAGCGGTCGCGCAAGCCCTTGAGGATTTCGATGGTGTCCGCGACCTCGGGTTCCGGAACCTGAATCGGCTGGAACCGGCGCTCGAGCGCTGCGTCCTTCTCAATGTGCTTGCGGTACTCGTCGAGCGTGGTGGCACCGATCGTCTGGAGTTCACCGCGCGCAAGCATCGGCTTCAAAATCGAGGCGGCGTCAATAGCGCCTTCGGCGGCACCCGCACCTACCAAGGTGTGGATCTCGTCGATGAACAGGATGATGTCGCCGCGTGTGCGGATCTCCTTGAGGACCTTCTTGAGGCGCTCCTCAAAGTCACCGCGGTAGCGAGAACCGGCCACTAGCGAGCCGAGGTCCAGGGTGTAGAGGTGCTTGTCCTTGAGGGTCTCTGGCACGTCGCCGCGCACGATTGCCTGGGCAAGTCCTTCAACGACGGCAGTCTTGCCGACGCCGGGCTCACCAATCAGTACGGGGTTGTTCTTGGTGCGGCGCGACAGCACCTGCATCACGCGTTCCATGATCAGCTCACGTCCCACAACGGGGTCGAGCTTGCCTTCGCGAGCGGCCTGCGTGTAGTTACGGCCGAACTGGTCCAGCACGGTCGAGCCGGCGGGGGTGCCCTCTGCGGGTCCACCACCCGCAGTTGCGGGCTCCTTGCCCTCGTAGCCCGACAGCAACTGAATGACCTGCTGGCGGACGCCACCGAGGTCAGCTCCGAGCTTGCCGAGCACCTGTGCCGCAACGCCTTCGCCTTCGCGGATGAGGCCCAGCAGAATGTGCTCAGTGCCGATGTAGTTGTGGCCGAGCTGCAGCGCCTCGCGCAGTGACAGCTCTAGAACCTTCTTGGCGCGGGGAGTGAAGGGGATGTGACCGGAAGGAGCGTGTGAGCCCTCGCCGATGATCTCCTGTACCTGCTCGCGCACGCCATTGAGGCTGATGTCCATGGCCTCGAGGGCCTTGGCTGCGACGCCTTCGCCTTCGCGGACGAGGCCCAGCAGAATGTGCTCTGTGCCGATGTAGTTGTGGTTGAGCATGCGCGCCTCTTCTTGGGCGAGCACCACTACACGGCGGGCCCGATCGGTAAACCGTTCGAACATGTCATCCTCCTTCGTCGTCCGGCGGGTGCCGGGGTCTCCACAGTTTCCTATGGGGTTGCACCCAGGCTAACCACGCTGAGGGGGTAGTTATTGCGATGTTCGCTAGGGGCATGACAACCGTGACCTCGCCGATACCGGGCCGGCACGGCGGCATCGGGCGCTCATGCGGGCATCGTTACCGTGCCACCTCCGTACCGTGCCACCTCCGTACCGTGCCACCTCCGTACCGTGCCACCTCCGTACCGTGGCTGACACGCGTACGACCACCGCGATGCGAACCTGCGCGTGTCTCCCGGCGCGTCGCACCCAAACGTGTCAGGGACGGTTCAGCCCACGTACGCCGGGGCTATGGTTCGCAACGCGGCAACGCGGCAACGCGGCAACGCGGCCTCGAGGACGGTGCGTGTGCTAGGCCTCGAGGACGGTGCGTGCGCTAGGCCTCGAGGACGATCGTGATGGGGCCGTCGTTCACGAGTTCCACATCCATGTGAGCCCCAAAGACCCCGGTGCCGACGCTCAGCCCCCACTCGCGAAGTGCTGCGACCACGGCATCGACCAGCGGCTCGGCAACCGCACCAGGCGCGGCGCCGTTCCATGACGGGCGGCGGCCCTTCTTCACGTCCGCGTACAGAGTGAATTGGCTTACCACGATGATGGGAGCGTCGACGTCCGAGGCCGACAGTTCGCCGTCCAGGATGCGCAATTCGGCGATCTTGCGTGCCACGGCGTGCGCCTGATCGGTGTCATCGCCGTGTGTCACACCTATCAACGCGACGATGCCCTGGCGGTCGAACGACGCCGTCACTTTGCCGTCGGCGGTCACCGAGGCGCGCTTGGCGCGCTGCAGGACTGCCCTCATCGTTCGTTCGCGCTGAAGCGGCTTGCAAGGCAATATGTGTTGACCACCAAGCAGCCGAGCCTCACCGGATTACCAGCTGCCACTATTGTTGCGAGGTCCGCTGGGACCACCGGAGAAGCCTGACACCTTGGGCTTCACATCGACGATGTAATAGATGACTGCGATAAGGGCCACGAGTCCAATAAGTCCGAGCGGGCCGCCGCCGTTGCCAAGCGGCCAGGGCAGGCTGATGAACGCGATCACTGCGGCAACCGCCATGACCCCAACCCAGAGCAACTTGCTTTGCTTGCCCGCCGCCTTGAACGCACCGTCGGGCATGCGAGCGGCGTGAATGAGCGCGTAAACCGCCGCAGCGAGGGCGAAAAGGGAGATGATGAGGATGATTGCTGATTGCAGAAAGGCGAACACAGAGCGCTCCTTTATTTTTTGCTTCGGCGACGTCGCTTTGGTCACCTACGCTAACGCAGGAGGCAACACCAGAAGTCCCTCTGCGCTCGCAGCGCTTGACAGCCGGCGGTCCCATGCTGCGAACACGGGTGCCGCTTCTTTCAGTTGCAAGGCGCTTGCCAGGTGGATGGCATCCCCGGCGCGCAGCGGGCGGCGATCCGTGAGTTTGCCAGCCACTTCGGCAACTTTCACCGTTAATTCGACCTTGTGTAGCCCCGGCCAAAGTTCGTCCCAGCGCTCACGCGCCTTAGCGGCAGGCGCCGCGTCAATGCGGCCGATGCGCTCAGCCGACGCCAGCACCGAACGGACCTCGGCATCGGCGATACGGGAGGTAAGCAGGGCATCGGCGTGCTTCCACAGAGCAACGACGAGTGGCGTGCCGGTCTCCAGCACGCACAGCTTGACCAGCGCGGAGGTGTCGAAATAGACGAGCGACATCGCTACCGGCGCAGTCGTCCGAGCAGGCTGGACAGCGCGTCCTTAGCGGCCTCCGCCTGCGGCAGTCGTGGCACCGCGCGGTCCTGCGCGGCGGGAGTGATCAGGCCCTCGGCATGAAGTTGCGCAAGAAGTGTTGATCCCACAACGCCACTCAAGCGTGCGACCGGAACTCCTTGCTCGGTAATGATCACGTCGTCGCCGGAACGTGCCGCGGCTAGCGCATCTGTGAGCTCGGCATTGAACTGGTCGGAGGAGATTTCCACGTCTTCACCGTACTCCCGCCGTGGTCAACCCGCAGGGAAGTCGTGCTGGGCGCGCCGAGTGGCCTGAGCTACTCTGCTGGCAGGTCCCCGCCATCGGCAGCACATCCCTTGCCCATGAGCATGCCCTTCATGGTGGGTCCAGGCTTGGGGGGGCGATCGGCGGAGAAGCCGTCGGCATTAACGATGAGCTCCTGGTTCGCGGCAATTTCGCCACCGTCGGAGGGGATCGTCAGTGCCGCCGATGGGTCGGTGGAGCGCTTAATCATCGCAAGGGCGATCGGACCGTACTCGTGGTGACGAGCGACGGAGGTGATGCGGCCCGCCTGTTTGGCGTCATCGCCCTGGCCAATAAATACCGGGGCGCCCAGTTCGGGGATCGCGTTGCTGGAACCGTCGAGGTGCAGCATCGTCAGCCGCCGTGGCGGTCGACCGACGTTGTGAACCTTCGCGACGGTCTCCTGGCCCCGGTAGCAACCCTTGTGCAGGTGAACGGCGGTCCGAAGCCAGTCGAGTTCATGCGGCAGCGCCGTGTCGTCGACTTCCTGGATAGCGCGTGGGCGGTAAGCGGCGACCCGTTCTGCCTCGGTAGCCCAGGTCCCCACCAGCGACCAGCCTGCGTCGAGCCGTTCTTGGACTTGCTGCTCGATGTCCGCACGGGGCACCAGCACGAGGCGCCACTTGCGCTGTGTCGCTGGGTGCTCCTCCGCATTGGCCGCGTAGGTGGTGCCACCGGCGGAAATACCGGGCCATGGGTCTACCCAAGTGACCGGCTCGCCGACTGCCGCGGGAGCGGAGATTGGCTCCCCGAGCGCCGCCCACTCGCTAGTGACATCTGCTACCTCAACGCGCAGCATAAAACGCATTCGGTCAAGGAAGGTGGTGAGGCCCCCGGGGGTCTCGGTGATGAGCCATGTGGTCTGCCCGTCGTCGACGACGTTGGCAACGTGCTCGATTCGCCCCTGCGGGCTCAAAATCATGAACTCGGTGCTGACTCCGGGCGCGAGTGCCGCGAGCTCCTGCGAGGTCAGGGAGTTGAGCCACGTCAGGCGATCCGGCCCGGTCACGCTGATAACTCCAAGGTGCGACTGGTCAGCCACAGCGCGCCCGGCGGCCAGCGCCCGTTGTTCCGCGGCTGGGTCACCGTAGTGCCAGGCGACCCCAGAGTCGTGGCCGGATGCGGCAACGGCACCATGGCGCCCAAGTAAGGGCGAGGTCAACGTGTTGGAAGTCATACTCGGGGAACGCTCGAAAGGCACTTAGGATTCCTCGATCACAGAGTCGTCGCCGGAATCATCACTCGACGACGACGGATCGACCCGGGCGCCGGTCGCGTCCGTGACGCGCGCCAGGCGTGCGCTCGCGTACGACTGCAGTTCATGACCGAACGCCGCGAGGTCCCAAGCCCACATGAGCTCGCCGTTGACGTTGCCGTAGAGCCGGGTCGCGCCGTTGACTTCCGCTGCGGATTCCGTGCGTGCCATGAGGTCCGTCGCAAGGTCAACGCGGCCGTTGCCTACTGCGCCCACATATACCGCGACGAGGCCGGCGGCATCGGCCATGACTACCTCAAGAGGGTGCTGGAAGTCCTTGAGCGTGATGCCGTCAGGGGTGCGCGGTGCGACGCGCCAGAATCCGGACTCCACCGACCACACGCGGCCGACTTCTCCATCCATGCCGATCAAGGTGATGGTGGAGGTGTACGTCAGGTACGGCCCGCCGTCGTGAGAAAAAGAGACCTCCTGGCGGAAGTCGGACACGGGGATGTCCGGGTAATCGATAATGCCATGCCCTGCCCACGTGCCTACGAGCCAAGCCAGCGGATATACCTCGGGTGCGAGGTCATCGGGAAGAACGAACGTCATCGCTTGGAGACCTTAAGCAGCCGCCAAGCGATGACGCCGGTGATCCACGCGACGGCCAGGAACGACGCCCCGGCCAGGGCGGTGAAGGTCACTTCGAGTGCGGTCATATATTCATCCTAACGTGCGTGTAAGACACGCCTCAGGAGCCTTTAGGCGTGCCGTGTCGTCGCGCGTTTGAAGAGCAAGTAGATCTCGCAGCCAAGGCAAAACCCGAATACCGAGTTCAAGAACGAGGCCACCGCGACGAATCCCGCGAAGATGAAGAATCCAGGCGCGGAACCTAGCGCGCCAAAGACGACGGCGAGCACGGAGAACCCCAACCCCATCTGTTGTGCGAAACGGGGCGGGCGGAAGGATTCCGTCTGGGAGGCCGGGCCAAGGCGAGGACGCACGAAGCGCACAAATGCTTTGCTTTGCAACGTCGCCTGCGGGCCCACAATCGCACCGGGCGTGAAGAGAATCGCGAGGATCGCCATCACCACTACGCCGGCAGTGCTGGCGCCGATAACGAGCGCAATCAGGGCAAGCACCAACGTGACGGTGGCGCCAAAGCGTACGCCCCGTGGGTCAATTTGCTTATCGCCCGATGCTGCGGCGGGGGAGGTGTCAGGGGTGTGGGTCATGGTGATTCCTACTTTAGATCGAATAGGGGGTGGTCAGTGGGGGTGCTGCGTCCAGGGCCTCACGTGCCTGCGCGACACTTGGGGCTCCGGACATTCGAGCAACTACGACGCCGTCAGTGTTGAGAACGAGGATCGTGGGGGTGCGCATCACATCAAACTTTCGCGCTAGGTCAAGGCGCTCCGACGCATCGATCTCCACGTGAGAGACATCTTGGTTTTCCGCAGCGACTTGCTTGAGTAGGGTCGCTGTGCCCGGGCACTTTGCGCACATTGGGGTAGAGAACTGGACGAAAGTTGCACGGTACCCGCGTTTGGCGCCAAGCGTCTCACTGGAAAGTGCGCCGAGCACTTCTACACGCTTGACTTGGCCATCGCGCCTTTTCCACAACCAGTAGGCGACAGACGCGAAAATGAGTACACAGAGGATGATCCCCATACGTAAAAGCATGTCCTCGACCTCAAGTCTGTGGTAGTTAACCGACCAGCAACCGGCCCGCGAGATACACGAGCAGTCCCGCGACTAGAACAGGGGTGACCCCCGAGGCTATTCCCGCCATCACCGTGCGGGGCCGCGGTTCGCGGCGATACAACTCATTGGTGAGCACAACCGCGACAGCGCAGGACAACCCTACGAGCGCCCCGCCCCACCACGTCATAGAGGGGAACAACAAGCCCATGCCGACGCCGGTGCCAACACCCAGCACGAGGCTGAGGAGCGCGTTCACATTGGCGTTGGGCGTAAGCACCGCGGCCACCGCTGCGACGGCCAGCACCACTGCGCCTGCGACGACGAGGTCCTCAGCTCCCACGGTCCGGTTGGCAGCAACCCAGGTAGCACCAGAGGCCACGATCGCTCCGCCCGAAGCGGTGGAGGCCACCGAGTGGATTGCGTGACCACGCTGTGAGGGGAAGAAGATCTCTGAAACCAGCGCAGCAATCGTGATCGCGGCCACTGCCACAATCACGTACCGCAAGTAGGGCTCGGTCCGGCCAAGCAGGACGGCTCCGATCGCCAGCACGCCGCCGCCGGCCACGATCCAACTGCTGACCATGCTGCGGGCGGCCATGATCCAACCACTAACCATGGTGCTGGAGATGCGAGCGAGGTGGGGCCAACCCAGGGCGGTTAAAATCACCAAGACTAGTACGCCGGCGGCAAGGTAACGAGTCCCCAAAAACCCGGTCGCTGCGATGAGCGCCGCGGCGGCAGCCGAGATGGTCGCCCGGGTCGTGGGAATCATGGTGGTTAGTCTCTCATTAGTCGCGCCGGTAAAGTGATGCCATTCGGAGGTAGACATGGCTGACTTGTTGGTCCTCACACCGTCAACTGACGGCGCGCTCGAAGTTTTGCCTGCCCTGGGTCTGCTGTCGCACCGCACCAGGGTCGTTGCCCCGGAGCCGTCCGCGATGTTGGATGCCATGGACGCCGACGTGTTGATTGTCGACGCACGTAATGATTTGGCGGAAGCCCGCAACAACTGCAAGTTGGTGCAAGTGACAGGCGTCGCAGTTCCTCTTTTACTTGTTCTCCATGAGGGCGGCATGTCAATCGTGAACGCCGACTGGGGCGCCGACGATGTGGTTCTGGCGAACGCTAGTCCTGCAGAGGTCGAGGCGCGGATTCGCTTGCTGACCGGCCGGGCCAAACAAATTGACCCCCTTGAAAAGGCCTCAGAGTTCTCCTCCGGCGACCTCACGGTAGACGTGGGTGGCTACACAGCGCGACTCAAGGGTGTGCCGCTGGACCTTACCTTCAAGGAATTCGAGCTCATCAAGTACCTCATGCAGCATCCGGGTCGTGTTTACACACGCGATCAGCTTCTGCAAGAGGTCTGGGGTTTCGACTATTATGGTGGCACCCGAACCGTCGACGTTCACGTGCGACGCCTGCGTGCCAAGCTCGGTTCGGAACACGAAAGCCTGATCGGCACTGTGCGAAACGTCGGCTACCGCTTTGACCCACCATCGGCCAAAGTCGCGATCGCCGTAGCCGGGGCCACCGCACCTTCCGCTTAGGTACGCTAGAGGCGACGCCCCGCACCGCTACCCAGGGAGAATCTTGGCTCGTACTGCCGCCGGACGGCTCTTCTCAAAACTGACGCCGTCGAGCGAACGCAACCTCGCCGATGTGCTGCGTACCGAGCGCGCAGGAGGCATCCTGCTGCTGATAGGTACCGTCACTGCCCTGGTGTGGGCAAATTCCGCGTGGGTTGATTCGTACGACGCATTCAGGGAATTCCAGTTCGGACCCGAGTCGTTGTACCTCAGTTTGACGGTTGAAGATTGGGCCAAGGATGGCCTTCTCGCGATCTTCTTTTTCGTGGTGGGACTCGAACTTAAGCGGGAAATCGTTGTCGGTGAACTGCGCCGTCCCGCCACCGCGATTGTGCCGATCGTTGCGGCTATCGGCGGTATGGCAGTGCCTGCGATTGTCTACACGCTCGTCAATGTCATGCAAGACGGTGGTTCCACCAGTGGGTGGGCGATACCTACGGCGACTGATATCGCCTTTGCCGTTGCAGTGCTGGCAGTCGTGGGCCGCTGGTTGCCCAACGCGCTGCGCGCCTTCCTGCTGACGCTGGCGGTCGTGGACGACCTCTTGGCGATCATCATCATCGCTGTGTTCTTCACGGACGAGGTTCGCTTCCAGTGGCTCGCTGCATCGGCCGCCTGCATCGTCATTTTCGGCTTGTTGGCACGCAAGGGCTTCATCAACCCGTTCGTACTCATACCACTGGGTGTAGCCGCCTGGGCATTTATGCACGCATCCGGAGTACATGCGACGATCGCCGGAGTTGCGCTTGGCCTGTCCGTACCGGCAATTGCGCGCGCAGGGCAGAAGGTGTCGCTGAGTGAGCATTGGGAGCACCTGTGGCGCCCGCTGTCCTCCGGCTTTGCCGTTCCAGTGTTTGCGTTGCTAGCCGCCGGCGTCACGATCTCAGCCAGCAGCCTGGCAATCGCCGCTTCCGACCCGGTTGCGCAGGGCGTCGTGCTTGGTTTGGTGATCGGCAAGCCGTTGGGAATTGTGCTGAGCACGTTCCTGGTGGCAACCTTCACCAAGGCGCAACTCGATCGTGGGCTGTCGTGGTGGGACGTCACCGGCATGGGGTTCCTTGCCGGTATTGGGTTCACGGTGTCGTTGCTGATCGGAGATTTGGCCTTCGCAGGGGAGCGCGAAGAAGAGGTAAAGACGGCAGTGCTCATCGGCTCATTGACCGCGGCCATTATTGGCGGTCTGCTGTTGATTTGGCGCGACCGCCACTACCGCAAGATCTATACCGTGAGGACTACTCCGCTACCGGACAACCGACTCGCAGGTCGATCCGAGCTCGCGAAGGACCTCAAGAAGCGTGGCGAGCATCTTCACGAGGAGGATGCCGCGCTCATTGATCCTAAAGAAAAGTCCGCGAAGAGTTCCGCTTAGCAGCTGCTGTTAAGCGCGAACGTTCGCGCCCGGAGCGCTGGGGCAAAGATAGGCAATCTCACATGCGCCGCACTCAGGGGTGCGCGCCTTGCAGCGGCGTCGTCCGTGAAAGATTACGCGGTGCGACCACAACGTCCACTCTCGCCGCTCGATGAGCGCCATGAGGTCGCGCTCCACTGCTACCGGGTCCTCATTGACCGTGAGGCCGAGCCGGCGCGCAAGTCGTCCCATGTGTGTGTCCACGGTGATCCCAGGTACATCGAACGCGTTGCCGAGCACCACGTTCGCGGTCTTGCGTCCAACCCCCCTCAGCGTGACGAGTTCGTTCAAACGTCCGGGGACGTTCCCGTCATACCTGTCCACGATGTCGCGGCTAAGTCCCAACAGGGATTGGGCCTTCGCCCGGTAGAAGCCGGTTGACTTGATGAGGGTTTCCAACTCAACGCGCTCGGCCCCCGCCATGGCCGAAGCATCGGGAAAACGGTCAAACAACGCCGGCGTCACCTTGTTGACCCTGACGTCCGTGCACTGAGCACTGAGCACCGTGGCGACGAGCAACTGAAAGGGGGTCTGGTAATCCAGTTCGCAGTGCGCGTCGGGGTAAACCTCTGCCAGCGCGCGATTCGCGGCCCGCGCTCGACGGACCAATGAAACCGGCGGTATGTCCTGATCCGCGCGTGCCACCGTGAGCGCTGTGCGATTTGCCATGCCGCCACTGTAAGCGATTCTCAAGCCAGAGCAGGGGCGCGCCGATACAGGATGTACAGGTTCGACTGCGCCCGGTGACGTGGCGCAGCACGAGCGAGGAACGATGGCGAGGGAGGGTATGTGAGCCACACGGCAACGGACTCTTTGGTAGCCGATCTGACGCGCACGCGCCGGGAGATGCGCAGGGAGCTCGCGCGCGTGCGCTGGTGGCGTCGTCTCGCGCAGGCCAGACGCGAACTTGCGGTGGCGCAGCTGACGTGCCCTGACCCGCTGGGCGCCACCGGAATGGACGTGACGCTTGAGGCGCTGGCGGCGGATGCGCCTACCTCTCAGGAGCTCGCGTCGGCAATTTGGCCCGATGGCGCCCGGGCATCGGCGTCAAGTGTGGAAGAACTAGCCGCGCTCGACAGTAGGCTGGAGTCCTACGAGGCGCGAGTGAGTGAGACCCTTAATACTGTGACCAACCAAATGGTGAAGGCGTTGGGTGCCACCCACCGAGCGGGTTTGCGCGCCAATTCCAACATCCGTACGACAGGAGCTGGCAATGCCTGAGACAACGCGTGAAGAGCAACTGCTGCGCTCCTCGCCTTTGTTTGGCGGCATGGACGCGGAAAACGCTCGGTCGCTTATCTCCAAGATGCGCCGTATTGAACTTGCCCGCGGGGAAACCATTTTCAACGAAGGTGACGAAGGCCAGGCGCTCTATATCGTCGTCAAGGGCAAAGTGAAGTTGGCCCGTACCGCGCGTGACGGCCGCGAGAACTTGCTGGCATTGCTTGGGGTGGGAGACATGCTGGGCGAGTTGTCGGTTTTTGACCCGGGCCCACGCCTGTCACGAGCGCACGCTGTTGAAGACTCGATCGTTTACGAACTTCCCAAGGCAGTGCTCGACCCGTGGCTCGATGACAACCTTGAGATGTCGCGACATATGCTCCGCGCGCTGGCTCAGCGAATCCGGCGCACTTCAAACACGATGGCCGACCTTGTTTTTTCCGATGTTCCCGGTCGCGTCGCCAAGGCGATCCTGGACCTTGGACACCGGTTTGGCCGCATGGAACGCGGGCACGTCACTGTTCGCCACGGACTCACGCAGGAAGAGTTGGCCCAACTCGTTGGCGCTTCGCGTGAGACAGTCAACAAGGCGCTCGCCGATTTTGCGGCACGTGGTTGGATCGATGTGCGCATTGGCTCGGTCGAGGTCTACGAGCCCGAAAGACTGCGGGCGCGCTCGCGCTAAGCGGTACTGACAGCCACCGTGAGTTCGATCTCCACGGGGGCACCAAGCGGTAGCGCGGTAACGCCGACGGCGGAACGGGCATGGCGACCCTCGTCGCCAAAAATCTCCCCCAGCAGTCCTGAGGCTCCATTGACGACGCCTGGCTGGGCAGTGAAGCCTGGCGCCGATGCGACAAAACCAGTGAGCTTCACTATCGAGACGATATTGTCGATGCCGCCGGCAGCATCGGCTGCAGCGGCGATCGCGTTGAGCGCCGCTGTTCTGGCGCACTCATTCGCTCGCTCTGGAGTGACGTCGCCGTCACGATGCCCCACGACCCCTTGTGCGACAAGGTCACCAGCGATCAGCGGGAGCTGGCCGGAGGTGTACACCAGGCCTGCGTGCGCAAGAGCTGGTACGTAGACGCCGAGTGGGGTCGCAACAGGCGGCAACTCGATGCCGAGCTGGGCCAGGCGCTCCGCCGGCGATGGCATTACTTACCCTCGCGCGGGCGCTTCATGTAGGCAACCAGGCCACCGGTGGGTCCGGTGACGACCTGAATGAGCTCCCAGCCGTCCTCGCCCCATTGGTCGAGGATCTGCTTGGTAACATGGTCGATGAGCGGTACGGTCGCGTATTCCCATGTGGTCATGTATTTAGCCTATCTCTCCGGGCGCCGCAACGTATCCACCATGCCAGACGTTAGGCATGCGACGTAAGGTTGGTAAATGGGTTTGTTCACATCTGATCGCGCGCGCCGAGACGGCCGTGTGACTGTTGTTCAGTTGCTTACAGGACTATTGCTGTTCGTGGCGTTCTCCGTCATGGGCGGATTTTTGGTTGCTGGGCTGGCGCTTCCTGCCATCACGGTGGCCGGGTCCGCAGCCAACGGCAGCTCGGATCTGTTCGAGGAATTGCCGCAAGAGTTCGAGTCGAGCACGCTCGCGCAGCAGTCGAATATCTACGACCGCACCGGGAAGGTGTTGCTCGCGACTTTCTACAGCCAGAACCGCGTCGTCGTACCGCTGGAGGAGATCTCCCCCTGGTTGCAGAAGGCGGTGGTTGCTATTGAGGACAAGCGGTTCTTTGAGCACAACGGCGTCGATGGTGAGGGTCTGTTGCGCGCGGCGTACGTCAACGCGACATCTGACTCGCACCCCGGAGCGTCGACGCTGACGCAGCAGCTCATTAAGAACACCCTTCTTCAGAATGCGATCAATTCTGAGGACGACGAGGCGCAGAAGGAGGCCACCGAGGTCTCGCTCACGCGCAAGATCCGTGAGTGGTCGCTGGCGCTCGCGCTGGAAGACAGCCTGAATACGCGACTGGGAACCGACTGCACCGAGGCCCCTGAGGTGGACTGTGGCAAGGAGCAGGTGCTCGAGCAGTACCTCAACATCGCCCAGTTTGGACTCAACATCTACGGTGTTGAGGCCGCTTCTCAGTTCTACTTTGGCAAGCCGGCATCCAAGATCAACGCGATTGAAGCCGCAACCATCGCGGGTATCACCCAAAACCCCTCCAAGTGGGACCCGGACCGCAACCCGGAAAACGGCACCGAGCGTCGCGACACTGTGCTGTTCGTCATGAATCAGCAGGGAATGATCACGGACGACGAGTTCGACGAGTACGTGGCGACCCCGATCGAAGACATCCTCGAAATTAACTACCCCAAGTTCTCCTGCTCAGCAGCGACCGATGCCCCATTCTTTTGTGACTACGTCACCAAGCTCATCAAGTACGAACCGGTCTTTAACTCTGACGACCTCGAACTCACTGGTTCCGACCTGCTCAACCGTGGCGGCCTTGACATCATCACGACACTTGACGTCACGAAGCAGAAGATTGCCAATAAGGAACTTCGCAATTCGTTGCCTGAGGATGATCCCAGCGGGTTCGCGATGGCGATGGTCGCTCTTGACCCTGCCACTGGTGAGATCTTGACGATGGCGCAGAACCGCGAGTTTGACCCGTCCGCGGAGGCGCCCAACTCGACGTCGATCAACTATGCCGTGGACCGCAAGTACGGCGGCTCGCGCGGCTTCTCGCCAGGATCTACTTTCAAGCCCATCGTGCTGTCTGCCTGGCTTGAGAGCGGGCGCTCGCTCAACCAGGTGGTGAGTGGCGCGATCCGTGAGTGGCCGTCCGAGAGCTGGCAGGCATCATGCCTTGGCAGTGAATCCCCGTTCGCCGGCCAGAAGGACTGGAAGCCTGCCAACACCGGCGGCGAAGGCGCCACGCAGCAGTCGGTGCTCCGCGCGACGGCGAACTCCGTCAATACGGCGTACGTAGCCATGGGTAACCAGTTGGACCTGTGCGGCATCCGCGATGTCGCGACCAAACTTGGATTCCGCCGTGCAGATGGTGCGGACTTTGAAATTGTGCCGTCGATCGTGCTTGGCACCCAGAATGCGTCGCCACTGACCATGGCCAATGTCGCGCAAACTATCGCGAACAGCGGCGTGAGCTGCGACCCGATCGCGATCCTGAGCGTCACCGATCCTGAGGGCAATGACATTGCGGTACCGCCCCGGAACTGTGTTGAAGTCATCGACAGTGACGTGGCGGATGGTGTGTCCTTCGCCATGCAACAGGTGATGGAGATTGGCTCGGGACGCTTCACCCAACTTGCCGGGGATCGTGAGGCCGCAGGTAAGACGGGAACGTCGCAGAACAACGCGCACACCTGGTTCATGGGATTCACCAACGAGCTCGTGACCACCGTATGGTTGGGCCACCCGGATTCTGACGTACCCGGCCAGAGCATCACTTTGAACGGCAAGTACTACTCCTACCTCTATGGTTCGTCCATCGCTGCCCCCACCTGGAAAGCCTTCATGGACCAAGCGCTCGAGGGTCAGGAAAAAACTAAGCTGGCCGATGCCGCAGACACGGTTCTCAATGGCGTGCCGCGCACGGTGCCAACGCTCATCGGTAAGGACGAGAGCAACGCACGTTCCTTGATTAACCAGGCTGGTTTCCAGTACCCCTCTGGTCCGTCGCGGGTGTACCGTCCGGGTGTGACTCCTGGAACGATCGTGGGTCAGAGCCCGTCAGCCGGATCCAAATCGCTTCCCGGTGCCACCATCTACTACACGGTTGCGACCGACTCCCTCCCAGACTGGTGGACCAACTGGCCCGCTGATTGGGACCCGCTGGTGGCACCGAAGGGCTATTGGGGTTCCTCGTGGCCTCCCGCCTCGTTCGCGTCCTCGCCGCCCAAGGGCTGGAAGTTGCCTGAGCCCGAACCCGTCGTCACCCCGACGCCCGACCCGGCGTTCCCGACGCCCGGGGACGGCGGGACGGACAGCGGTAAGGGGAACGACAAGAAGGACGGCTAGCTCGTGCCGCGTGGGCACCCCGCACTCGCGGCCGTAAGTATCGCTGCCGCCGCGGGGCTGGCGTGGGGCCTGGTCGAGGCGCACGCGTACACCACGCGTCGCGTCACGGTGCCTTTGCTGCCGGTTGGCGCGGCTGCTGTGCGCATTCTGCACGTCTCCGACCTCCACCTGACCCCGTCTCAGGAGCGTCGGATCGCGTGGGTGAGGTCGCTGGGAGAGGAAGACGTTGACCTGGTCGTGAACACTGGCGACAACATGGGGCACGTCGATGCAGTGCCCGCAGTGACGCGTGCCCTGGAACCGCTCATGGAGAAGCCTGGGCTGTTTGTGTATGGGTCGAATGACTATTACGGGCCCACACCCCTCAATCCGTTTAAGTACTTTTCAGGGCCATCGGCCCTTGAGTCCACCCGCGCCGAGTTGCACACTGAGAAGCTCACCGAGGCGTTCGAGGCAGCCGGCTGGCTCAACCTCAACAACGCCAGGGCGACGATGTCCGTCGCGGGCCGCGAACTGTCGCTTGTTGGCATGAACGATCCCCACATTGATCTTGACCGTATGCCGTCAGATGGTGGCGCACGTGGCGCGCTGCACCTTGGTGTTGTCCACGCTCCCTATCGCCGGGCACTGGACGCATTGCATGCCGACGGCGTGCAGCTCACGCTTGCCGGTCACACGCACGGCGGTCAGGTGTGCGTTCCGGGATTCGGGGCATTGGTGACCAATAGCGACCTTGACCGCGCGCGCGCCAAAGGGCTCCACGGTTACCCGGGGCAGCGTCCCGATGCCGGTGGCGAGGATTCATCGTGGCTGCACGTGTCCGCCGGGATTGGTACCTCCCCGTACGCACCGGTCCGCTTCGCATGCCGCCCGGAGGCGACTGTGCTCACGCTCGTTGCGCGGGACTAGACGGCGGTTCGCTTTCCGACGCCGGGTCGGATATTCTAGGCAGGCTTCAATCGGGGTGTGGCGCAGCTTGGTAGCGCGCGTCGTTCGGGACGACGAGGTCGCAGGTTCAAATCCTGTCACCCCGACATTTTTTTTGCACTTAGCCCTTCCTTCGGGAGGGGCTTTGTCGTTGCTTGGGGTGGTCGGCGCGGTCGCTCGCCGATGCTGGGCTTACCGCAGCGCGGCACGACCGGCTCTGCAAGGCGTCAAGCATTATGGCGGGCTCACGCACAGTCACGCGACGGTAGGGTGGAAGAAGAGACTCTGCCGCAGCGCAGGCCATCTGTGACAGCCGCCAAACGGGAGAAGAATTGACAGACGTACAGCCGCGCCCAGGCCTCGGCCAGTCCACCGAGTTCCCCGCCTTTGACACGGCAGGTGCCCTGTGACCCCTCCAGCAGTGAGCAACGCGACCGTGACCCAGGAGGCGTCGCGTCGGCGCTCCATCGCCGTCATCTCCCACCCGGACGCCGGCAAGTCGACGCTCACGGAGGCGCTCGCGCTCCACGCGCATGCGATCGACAGCGCTGGCGCCGTGCATGGCAAGGGCGGGCGCGCAGGCACGGTGTCCGACTGGCTCGAGATCGAACGCACACGCGGCATCTCGATTACCTCTGCCGCGCTCCAGTTCGAGTACGACGGCCACATGATCAACCTGCTCGACACTCCCGGCCACGCCGACTTCTCCGAGGACACGTATCGCGTGCTCACGGCGGTGGACGCCGCCATCATGCTGCTGGACGCGTCCAAGGGCCTCGAGCCGCAAACCCTCAAACTGTTTGACGTCTGCCGCAGGCGCGGAGTTCCGGTCATCACCTTTGTCAACAAGTGGGACCGTCCGGGCAAGGAGGTGCTTGAGCTGTGCGACGAGATCGAGCAACGCATCGGACTGCGCCCCACCCCCTTGAGCTGGCCCATTGGCGAGGCGGGCCGATTCGTGGGGCTTTTGGACCGTGGAGACGGGGGAGCGCGCACGTATCGCAAGCTCCCCGGCGGGGCGGCTTTGGCCGAAGAGCAACACTTCGATGCCGCCGATGCCGCACGGGAGTTTGGCGAGGACTATCAGACCGCCTACGACGAGGCGCACCTGCTTGAGCCGGTTGACCGCGAGTCGTTCCTGCAAGGCAAGACCACGCCGATGCTGTTTGGAGCGGCGCTGGCAAACATCGGCGTGCGTCAACTTCTGGACACCGTGGTGGCACTCGCGCCGGCGCCGCACGTCCGGCCCGTGGACGACGGGTCCGCAAACGGCGCAGGGTCTGCGAACGATGCGGGAGCGCGGGAAGTCGACGAGCCTTTCAGCGGCTTTGTGTTCAAGATCCAGGCGGGCATGGACCGGCAACACCGCGACCACCTGGCGTATGTGCGCGTCTGCTCCGGGCGGTTTGAACGAGGAATGATCGTCACCCATGAGCGCACCGGCCGCCCCTTCGCCACCAAGTATGCACTTTCGGTGTTCGGCCGCGAGCGAGACACTATTGAAGAGGCTTTCCCCGGCGACGTGGTCGGCCTAGTGAACGCCAGCAACCTGACCGTGGGCGACACCCTGTTCGATCCAGAAGGGTCACACGTGCGCTTCCCTCCGATGCCAGCGTTCGCGCCCGAACACTTTGCGGTGGCATCGGTGCGCGATCCGGGTAGGTCCAAGCAGTTCCGGAAGGCCATCGCGCAACTCGAGCAAGAAGGGGTCATGCAGGTGCTCGTCTCTGAGGCTCGAGGCGATGCCAACCCGATCCTCGCGGCCGTGGGTCCGCTGCAGTTTGAGGTCGCCCAGTTCCGCATGGAACACGAGTTTTCTGCAACCATGCGTCTCGAACATCTAGGACTTTCGCTAGCGCGAATCGTAAAGCCGGAAGATCTGGCCGTGGTGGGTGCGTCCTCGGGTATCGAGATCGTTCGTCGTCGCGACGGTGTGTGGCTCGCGTTGATGCGTGACATCTGGCGCGTGCGGTCCTTCGAGCGCGCCCACCCGGACGTCGAACTGATTGCGCTCGACGCGAGCGAGGACTGACCCCGGGAGAATCTCTCCTGCGAGTGTCACGCCCATTCGCTAGCGTTGCCCTTACGACTATCACGCAAGGGGGACGCCATGTTTGGACGCAAGCAGCAAGCATCGCGCGCCATGGACGAGCATCTGACGTTCATGACGCAGAGCGAGGCGGCTGACCTTCGAGCAGCTCTCGACAGGGCCTTCGCGGCGGAGGGCCTGCCCGTAGAGGTCCTTAGCGATCACGCGCTCGCGGCCGACGGGCGGCACTTCGGGCTGTGGAATGTCGCGGCGGCGTGCCATTCGGCCGAGGGTGGGCGCACGGATTGGGACGGCCTCATCGCGGGTCACGTGCACACGCTGCTTAACCCGGCTCCCGACGTGGCGGACCTGACGGACGCGGAGCTGCTTGAGCGGGTGCACAGTCGCCTGTACGACGCACCGATGCTCGCCCAAGGCGGAACCGCCGGAACGGAGTACGGCCGCGAAGTCGCCGGGGGCATCGTCGAACTGCTCGTCGCAGACTTCCCCGAATCCATCGCCCCCTTGGGTTCCGTCGACGTCGCGTCACGCGATATCGACGCCCTGTGGGCCGCCAGCCGCGCCCACACCCTCGCGGCGCCCGTGGAGGCTTGCGGTGAGATCGAAGCGGGCGATGGCGCCAAGATCACCGTCGCGATGGGCGAATCGTTCTACCTGGCCAGCCGCATCGTCGACATGTCTTCGCTTTTGTTGGACGTGTTTGGCGCGCGCGACTATCCGCACGGAGTCGTCGTAGGCGTCCCGCACCGCCACCAGGTGGCGCTGCATCCCGTGGACGATGCGCGGTCCCTCAACGCCATCGGCGCGGCCGCGCAGTTCACCGCGACGGGATACGCGGACTCTCCCGGCGGCGTCTCCCCGCTGCTGTATTGGTGGAACGGAGATGGGTTCCAGACGGTGTCCCAGCTAGGGGATGGCGGGACGGTCGGCATAGTTGCCGAGGGCGCGTTCGCGGACGTCATGAACGCGCTGGCCGAGTGAGGAGGCACCGCGCATGACCGCCGCAACGCTTCGGGCTATTCGCGCAGATATCACCACGCTCGACGTGGACGCCATCGTGAACGCCGCGAACTCGTCGCTACTGGGCGGCGGCGGGGTCGACGGCGCGATCCACCGTGCCGCGGGCCCCGACCTCTTGCGCGAGTGCCGCCAGCTCGCCGGCTGCAACACCGGGGACGCGAAACTCACCCAGGGCTACCGGCTGGCCGCTGGGCACGTCATCCACACGGTGGGCCTAGTGTGGCGCGGCTGCGGGGCGGGGGAGCCCGGTCAGCTTGCTTCCTGCTACCGTCGATGCCTGGAAATCGCCGATGCGCAAGGCTTCGCTTCGATCGCCTTCCCCAGCATCAGCACGGGCATATACGGCTACCCCATCGAACAAGCTGCGGAGGTTGCGGTCGCGACGGTGCGCGAGCAGTCGGCGGCCGGTTGCTCCGTGACGGACGTGACGTTCGCGTGCTTCAGTGAGGACGACCTCGCGGTGTACGAGCACGCCCTGAACACCGGCGTCCCCCTCTAGGGTTTGACTCCGGTGTGGATGGCGAGGATGCCGCAGGTGTGGCTGGTGTAGCCCACCTCAGACCAGCCCGCCGTGGCGACCATCTGCGCCAACGCGTCCTTTGACAGCCAAGACCTAATCGACTCGCAGAGGTAGTCATACGCATCCGATGCGGGGGTGAGCGTTCGCGCCAGTGACGGAATTACGTGTGCCATGTAGAAATTGTGAGCCGCGGCGACGACGGGGTCGCTGGGCATCGAAAACTCGCATATCGCGAGGCGACCGCCGGGCTTGGTGACCCTATACATCTCGCTGAGCGCCTTGTCCGGCCGGTCCACGTTGCGCAGCCCAAACGAGATGGTGACCGCATCGAAGGTGGAGTCCGCGAACGGCAACGCGGTGGCGGATCCTTGCACGGCGCGGAGGCCGGGGTAGCGGTCCGCGGCGACTGCCAGCATGCGCCCGGAGAGGTCGCACGCCACCACGTTCGCGCCGGTGCGCTCAAGGCTGCGCGAGGAGCGCCCCGTGCCGGCGGCCACATCGAGGACCGTGGCGCCCGGTTTCAGGTGGAGGGCGCGGGTGGTGTGCCAGCGCCAATCGATATCGTGACCTGCGGTGATGATCGTATTGGTGATGTCGTAGCGTCTTGCGACGTCGTCGAACATCGCCTCGATGTCGGCCGGATTTTTAGCTAGTGTGGCACGCACGAGGGACCTCCATGTGAATCGGTGGGCTACTTTGCCATCCGTTGGGGACATTCTCATTTTCACACTGGTCGCGGACCCAGTTATGGGACGCTAGTCCCGGTAGGGGCAAACAGGGCACGGGGCACGACGTGGTGGCTACCCCGACCCGCTTCTGCTAGGTGTCCCTCACCTCCGGTTGCAGTCCGTTGCGCGTCGGACACCCCCACGACCGACCCCGCCCCAATCGCCCCGACCAGACCGCCCCAACCGGCCAGCCCGACCACTCCAACCAGAGCGGACCAAAACGCCGAACTGGTCGCCTCCCACAAAGGGAGACGACCAGTTCGTGAGCTCAGGTCGGCGGACTAGCTGCCGGAGCCGTTGCTGTAGTACGTGACCGTCGCCGGAACGGTCTCGGTCCCCTGGGCGGCCGGGCCGGTGCCGTTGATCACGTGCTCGTACACGCCGGCGCCGCCGAGCGACACGGTGAGCACGGAGTGCATCTTCACCCCGGGCACGTCGGGGACCTCGAACCCGTTGTCGACGGTGATCGACGAATCCGTGGTGAACACGCAGTAGGAGCCCAGGCCCCAGGCCTCATGCTGCTGGACGCCGTCCGCCACCTTGCATGCCGCATAACCGCGGATGCCGTCGTGCGTCCATTCCTCGACGCTCGGCGGATCGTACGGCAACTCGTTCTGGTAGAAGATGGTGCGTCCGCGTTCGCCATTCCAGAGGGTGTTGTACTTCTGGAAGTGCTCCACGAAAATGCCGTACGCGTCGACGTCGTCACCGTTGACCACGAGCCCGTAGTCCGCAGTGTTGACGATCCAGCCGACTCCCTGGCCGTGGTCGGCGCGGCGGCGGTGCGGCGGCTGCTGGCGATTCAGCCGGGGATCGACGGGATCTTCTGTTGCAACGATGCGATGGCGGCGGGCGCACTCGAGGCGATCCGCGAGAGTGGACGCGACGTGCCCGGAGACATCGCGGTGATCGGGTTTGACGACAGTTCGGTCGCGATGCGCACAGTGCCCGCGCTCACGACGGTTCGCCAGCCGATGGCGGCAATGGCCGAGCACATGGTGGACCTGCTAGAGCGGCGAATCGCGGAGCCGGGTGCGGCCCCTACATCCATGGTGATCCCGCCGGAACTCGTGGTGCGCGCCTCCGCGTAACTCGTCGTCGGCGGCTGCTCGACCGAACCCTGCGGGCGCGGTCCTAGGCGACGCCGTGTGCCGCCGTTTGCGCGGCACGGTACTGCTGGTGGATCCCCGGTTGCGACTCGACGCCCTCGACCTCCATGGTGTCCACCGTCCAGGTGGGACGCGCGCCGGTCAGCGACCACCCAGCCTGCACGGCGGCGCCCATCGCCACGTACTCACCCGGAGTGGGCACGGAGACGGGGATTCCAAGCACCTCAGCGGCGATCCTTGCTACGGCGGGGTTTTGGGCAGCGCCCCCAATAAGCAGCGCGCGATCCGCCTTGACTCCCTGCGCGCGAATCGCCTCCAGTCCGTCCGCGAGGCCACAAAGCATCCCCTCGATGGCCGCGCGTGCCAGGTTCGATCGCGTCGTCGAAGCAAGCGTAAGCCCGGTGAGCTGCGCCGTCGCATCGGGAAGGTTGGGCGTGCGCTCACCCTCGAAGTACGGCACCAGGACAGCGCCCGCTGCGCCGGGTGCGGCCTCAAGCGCCAGGTTTCCCAGTTCATCGTGAGAGACGTTCAGGACGCGTGTGAAGGCATCGAGAACGCGCGCGGCGTTAAGGGTCGCGATGAGCGGAAGGAAGGCGCCCGATGCGTCGGCGAAGCCCGCGACCGTACCTGTGCTGTCCCGCACCACCGAGTCCGTAACGGCAAAGACGGTGCCAGACGTGCCAATGGAGATCACGACGTCGCCTTCGCGTGCACCGAGTCCGAGGCCTGCCGCGGCGTTATCGCCGGATCCGACTGCAATCACCACGTTTTGGTTGGTATAGCCCGCCGCCTCGGTGTCCACGACGTCGCCGGGCGCCAGAACGCGCGGAAGTATGGCATCGTGCCCAAGGGCAAGAGCGAAGAGTTCGTGATCGTAATCCCCTGTGGAGGGGTTCCAGTAGCCGGTTCCCGAGGCATCGGAGCGGTCCGTGGTCAGTGCACCGAGATCCGCGCCAAGCTCGCTGCCGCCTTGGGGCCCGTAACCGCGCAGGCGCCACGTCAACCAGTCGTGAGGTAGGGCCACAGCGGCAACGCGCGCTGCGTTGTCTGGCTCGCTGTCGCGAAGCCAACGCACCTTGGTGATCGTGAAGGAAGCGACGGGAACCAGGCCGGTACGTTCCGCAAGTTGCTCGGCGCCCACCTCAGCGATCAGGTCAAGCGCCGCGCCGGCTGACCGAGTGTCGTTCCACAGCAGTGCATCGCGGATCACGCGTCCCACGGCGTCCAGCACGACCATGCCGTGCTGTTGTCCGCCAATTGAGATGGCGGCGACGTCTTCGATTCCGCCCGCATCGTCTAGCGCTTCCAGCATCGCGTGCCACCAGGCCTCGGGATCAACCTCTGTGCCTTCGGGGTGGGGCGCCCGTCCAGACCTCACGACGGCTCCGGTTTCGAGGTCGCGTACGACCACCTTGCAACTTTGAGTGGAAGAGTCCACTCCTGCGACTAGCGTCATCACACGTCCTCGTGGAGAGTAGTTATGGGTTCGCCCCGCCCTGCCTGGCGGCGGGACGGGGCGAGACCGGAAAGCGGAACTTAGTGCTTAGTTGCGGAAGCCCAGCAGGTGCTCGGAAGCCAACTGCTGCAAGCGAACGAAGCCAAAGCCCTTGCCGCCAAAGTAAGCCTCGGTATCGAAGTCCTCATACGCAGAACGGTCTGCGATCAGGCCGTCGTAGGTCTCGCCCTCGCCCATCGTGTTCTGGCCGAGCTCGTAGACGCGTGAGGCCTCGAGTGCTTCCTGGACCTCGGGGTCGGCACGGAAAGCCTGTGCGCGTTCCTTGAGCATCAGGTACATGCTCATGTTTGCCTTGACGGACTCCCACACGCCGTTCTCGTCCTCTGTGCGGGAGGGCTTGTAGTCAAAGTGGCGCGGGCCGTCATACGTCGGTCCGCCGTTGGGGCCACCGTTTTCTAGCAGGTCCACCGTTGAGAACGCGTTGTGAAGGTCGCCGTGGCCAAAGACCAGGTCCTGATCGTACTTGATGCCGCGCTGGCCGTTGAGGTCGATGTGGAAAAGCTTGCCGTGGTACAGCGCCTGGGCGATGCCAGCGGTGTAGTTAAGACCGGCCATCTGTTCGTGTCCGGTCTCCGGGTTGAGGCCGACCAGTTCGGGGCGTGCGAGCGAGTTAATGAAGGCGAGTGCGTGACCGATAGTCGGCAGCAAGATATCGCCGCGGGGCTCGTTGGGCTTGGGCTCGATCGCGAACTTGATGTCGTAGCCCTTGTCGACTACGTAGTCGCCAAGCACGTTGACGGCCTCGCGGTAACGCTCGAGTGCCGCGCCGATGTCCTTCGCGCTGTCGTATTCGGCGCCCTCGCGGCCGCCCCACATCACGAAGGTCTTCGCGCCGAGCTCGGCGGCCAGGTCAATGTTGCGCAGTACTTTGCGCATCGCGAAGCGGCGAACGCCGCGGTCGTTGGAGGTGAAGCCACCGTCCTTGAACACGGGGTGGCTGAACAGGTTGGTGGTGACCATCTCGACCACGATGCCGGTTTCCGACGTCGCGACCTTAAGGTCATCGATCGCCTTCTGGCGCTGTGCGTCAGTGGAGTCGAAAGGGAACAGGTCGTCGTCGTGGAATGTGAGTCCCCAGGCGCCGAGTTCCTTGAGTTTGTGGACCACCTTGGTGGTGTCGAGCGGGGGACGCGTGGGACCGCCGAAGGGATCCTGAGCCTGCCAGCCCATAGTCCACAGGCCAAACGAGAAGTGATCTTCGGGGGTAGGGATGAGTGACATGGGTGCGATTCTCCGATCGGCATTGATCAAACGTTGTAGCCCTCAACATATATCTCGTTCCGTCGTGTGTCAACGCGGAGCGGCTCGTTGCGTGAGGCCCCTGCGTGCGTTAAGTTCAGTCACACCATAAACAGAAGGCGAGGCGTGAGCGCGGTGACATCTCCGACGGCCCCGGGCCAGCTCTCAGCGAGCGCCGGTTCGCGCAACGAGCAGACGCGCCGACACAATTTGTCGACCGTCCTCACCTTGGTGCATCACGGCGGGTCTACCTCCCGTGCAGATCTCACCCGGCTGACCGGGTTGAACCGGTCGACGATCGGGGCCCTTACTGCTGAACTAGCCGCCGCGCGGCTTGTCTACGAATCGCCCGCACCTGAAGCGGGCACCGTTGGCAGGCCTAGCCCGCTTGTGAACCCGAACTCAGACATCGTCGCCATTGCTATCAACCCCGACATCGATGCAATTGAAGTAGCAATCGTGTCCCTTGGGGGCGTCGTTGTCTCGCGTGTGCGCCAGGCCACCGACACCATACCGACACCCGAGGAGGCCACCCGGATCGCCGCCTCGTTGGTGAAATCACTCGTGGCCGGCTTGGGTGAAGGCAGAATCGTGGTGGGAGTGGGCGCCGCAATACCAGGGCTTGTTCACGCGAACAACGGCGTCGTCGCGCGCGCGCCGCACTTGGACTGGACCGACGTGGCGTGGGGAAGTCAGCTGGCCGAGGTTCTGGGCTACCCCGTGGCCGTCGGCAACGATGCTTCGATTGCTGTGGTCGCGGTGGCGGCCTTCGGCGCTGGGCAAGGCTCGACCCACCTCATGTATCTCAATGGTTCATCGTCCGGAATCGGTGGCGGCGTGATGGTCGATGGTTCGCGTCTGGTGGGTGCGGACGGATTTGCGGGCGAACTTGGGCACACGCTCGTCTCCAGCGGCGGCGAGGCGTGCCACTGCGGGCGGCGCGGGTGCCTCGAGACAGAGGTCAATCTCTCCAGGCTTTACGCCGCGGCGCGAGAGTCCGGTATCGACCCCGCAATAGTGCTCGAATATCTCGCGGCGCCCAAAGCATCGGCCTTGCGTGACGAGGTTGACCGCCAAGCCGACATGCTCGCGTTCGCGATCGCCAATCTGATCTCAGTGTTCAACCCCGAAGCCGTAGTGCTCGGTGGATTCCTGGGAGATCTCTACGACGCACGTGAGGACCGAATTCTGAAGGGCGTCCTCGCCGATGCTTTCGCGCCGCTCGCGGATCACGTTCGCATCGATCGAGCGAAGCTGGGCGACAATCTTCTGATGGTAGGCGCTGCTGAACTCGCGTTCACTCCTCTGCTTCACGACCCGGCTGGATGGTTTGCAGGAACCTAAATTGCGTGAGTCCTGGCTACCTCACCGCCAGCACAGCTACCTCACTGCGAGGACAAAGGGATGGACCTGGCTCGCTCCCGCTTCGCGCAATCGCTTCGCCGCCACCGTAAGCGTCCACCCCGAATCTGTGTAGTCGTCGACGAGTAGCACGGCCCGGCCCACGAGCCCGGCTGACGCCTCGTCGTTAAGTTCAAGCGTGAGGCGGCGCTCAACCCCCGCTAGCCGCATAGCCGAGTTCACGTCATGTCGACCAGGCGCTTCGGACCCAGCGGCGGGGCCGATCGTGCCTAACAGTGGAACCGCAAGGTAACGGGCGAGCCCAGTGGCAAGGTGGTGTGTCAGGACGGGAAGAGTTGCGGATCGGACTGCGATGATTCCGTCTATGTGGGTCACGCCCGATGATGACCGGATCGTGTCCCAATCATCGAGCACCCTGACTGCCGCAGTGCGCAGCGGGATAGGTAGTTCCCCGTCTGCAGGGCTCTGGTCCGATGCGCTCGGGGCGAAGAGCTCGCGCAAGGCGCCAGACCAGCCAAGTCCGTCGAGCCGGGCGATCGCGCGTCCTGGTTCGGCCTGCAACGCCGGGTCGATGCGCCCGCGCAGGTTGATGCCCAGTGTGTCCATGCCGCTGGGCCATTGGCGTCGCGCGGTGACATCAACACCCACACGATCCATGTCTGCTCGGGCCTGGTCCACGGCCTCGGGGTTGGGGGACTGGGGAAGGTCCACGCCACCGCACCGGTCACAGCGACCGCACTTCCACCCTGGTTCCAGATCGGGGTCGTCCAGAGCGGCGCGGAGGTAGGCCATACGGCAGCCTGGTCCGGCGATGTAGTCGAGCATCGACTGCTGCTCGTCGCGGCGGTTCTGTGCTACTCGCGCGTATCGCTGTGCGTCGTATTGCCACTGGGCGCCTGTTGAGAGCCACCCTCCCTTGACGCGGCGCACTGCACCGTCGACGTCAAGTACCTTCAGCATCGACTCCAGGCGGGAACGCTTCAAATCCACCTGGGTCTCGAGTTTGGCGACGGAGCGTACCTCCGTCGCACTCAACGCACCCAGCGCTGCGCGGACCTGGTCTTCGGCGGGAAAGGCCTGGGCTCCGAACCATTCCCACACCGCCTGGTCCTCGGGTCCTGGCAACAGCACCACGATCGCCTTGTCGACCCCGCGCCCGGCGCGGCCCACCTGCTGGTAGTACGCAATGGGCGAAGAGGGCGCACCAAGGTGAACAACAAAGCCAAGGTCTGGCTTGTCGAAGCCCATCCCCAGTGCCGACGTCGCAATGAGTGCCTTGACGCGGTTCTCCTTGAGATCGGACTCGAGCTGTTCCCGCTCGGCAGGGTCGGTCTGTCCCGTGTAGGAGGCGACGGCGAGGCCGGCCGCGCGCAGTTGCGAAGCGACTTGCTCGGCGGCAGACACGGTCAGGCAGTAGACAATTCCGGAACCTTCGATGCCCTGCAGGGTTTTCGCAAGCCACGCAACCCGGGTGGCTTGGTCGGGCAGAGGCAGGACTGCGAGGTGCAGCGACGCGCGGTCCAGCGCGCCACGCAGAACCAGGACTCTCTCGCCAACGCCTGCAAGCGGTGAGTTGCGCGACACGCCCAGTTGCTCCGCGACATCGGCCGTGACCCGTTCGTTTGCTGTCGCCGTGGTGGCGAGCACGGGGATTCCCTCCGGGAGGTCGCTCAGCAGAGTGCGGATGCGCCGGTAGTCAGGGCGAAAATCGTGGCCCCAGTCGGAGATGCAGTGTGCCTCGTCAATCACTACCAAGCCGGCGTCCGCGGCGAGTCTGGGGAGTACCTCGTCACGGAATGCGGGGTTGTTGAGGCGTTCTGGGGAACACAGCAATACGTCGATGTTGCCCGCCGCAATATCGGAGTGGATCGCGTCCCAGTCGGTCACGTTGGAGGAGTTGATCGTCACCGCGCGAATTCCCGCGCGCGCGGCAGAGGCGACCTGGTCCCGCATCAGAGCCAGCAGCGGCGAGACGATGACGGTGGGGCCTGCACCCTGCGAACGGAGCAGAGCGGTGGCCACGAAATACACGGCGGACTTTCCCCACCCGGTGCGCTGCACCACGAGTGCGCGAGCATGGCGCTCGACGAGGGCCTCGATCGCGGTCCATTGGTCGTCGCGGAGCGCGGCATCCTCACGGCCCACGAGTGCGCGCAGGGCCGCCTCGGCTTGCACGTGTAGGGATGAGGGCGTGGTGTTGTTGATTTGTGAAGTCATCGTGTCGATCGTAGACGCGCCGCCTGACACGGGGAACCTCGTGAGGGGGAGGGCTAGCCGAGTTTCGCGGCGATCAGCTCTGCAATCTGCACTGCGTTGAGAGCGGCGCCCTTGCGCAGGTTGTCCCCTGCGACGAACAGTGCCAAACCCTTGCCGTACAGAGCGGCTTCGTCCTGGCGGATGCGGCCAACCAGAACCTCGTCCTTACCAGCTGCCTTGAGCGGCGTGGGGATCTCGTCGACGATCACTCCGGGAGCATCGGCGAGCAGTTCGTACGCGCGCCCGGGGCTAATGACGTTGGAGAACTCGGCATTGATGGACAGCGAATGGCCGCTGAAGACGGGCACGCGCACGCAGGTACCGCTCACGCGTAGGTCGGGCAGACCCAGAATCTTGCGGGACTCAAAGCGAAGCTTCTGCTCCTCGTCGGTCTCGTTAGAGCCGTCGCCGACGATCGAGCCAGCCATCGGCAAGGCGTTGAAAGCGATCGGCTCGACGTACGCCTTAGGCAAAGGGAAGTTCGCGGCGGAACCGTCGAGCGCGAGCTTGGCGGCATCGTCGATGACAGCCTTCACCTGCGAGTCGAGTTCGCGCACTCCAGCAAGCCCAGAGCCGGATACGGCCTGATAAGTCGACACCACGAGGCGCTCTAGGCCAGCCTCATCGTGTAGCACCTTCAGCACCGGCATCGCAGCCATGGTGGTGCAGTTGGGGTTGGCGACTATTCCCTTAGGTGTCGAGTTCAGCGCCTCCGGGTTGACCTCGGCCACCACGAGTGGCACGTCGGGGTCCTTACGGAACGCCGAGGAGTTGTCGATGACGACCGCGCCAGCCTCGGCAAACTTGGGGGCGTAGATTTTGGACGCGGCGCCACCAGCGGAGAACAGCGCGATGTCGATTCCGGAGTAGTCGCCGGACTCGGTGTCCTCAACGGTGATGTCACGGCCCTGGAAGGGCAACTTGGTACCCGCGGAGCGAGCCGACGCGAAGAACCGGACCTGGGCATCGGGAAAGCGCGCCTCGACGAGTTCGCGCATGACGGTACCGACCTGGCCGGTGGCGCCAACGATTGCAATGGTGACGGTCATCGTCCGCTACCTCCGTAAACGACGGCTTCGCCGTCCTCAGTGTCCAGGCCGAATGCCGTGTGCACGGCGCGCACGGCATCGTCCAGCTTCTCGGAACGGGTAACCACAGAAATCCGAATGTCGGAGGTTGAGATCATCTCGATGTTGACTCCCGCGTCGCGCAGCGCGGAGAAGAACTGTGCGCTGACGCCCGCGTTCGACCGCATGCCGGCACCGATCAGTGAGATCTTGCCGATCGTGTCGTCGACGGTGAGGTTCTCGTACCCAATCGCTTCGGCATCGGCCGCAATGGCAGCACGCGCCTCAGGGATCTGGTCTGTCGGAAGCGTGAAGGAAATGTCGGTGACGCCCGTGACCGTTGCCGACACGTTCTGCACGATCATGTCGATGTTGACGTCCGCAGACGCCACCGCTTCGAACAGGCGCGCGGCGCTACCGGGCACGTCGGGGACGCCGATGACCGTGATTTTGGCCTCCGAACGGTCGTGTGCCACTCCGGCAATAATGGGGTCTTCCATGTCATCTCCCTCTTTAGTCTCGCCCATGACCCAGGTCCCCACAAGGCCTGAGAACGACGAGCGCACGTGGATGGGTACGTTGAATCGTCGCGCGTACTCGACGCAGCGCGGCATAAGAATTTTGGCGCCCGATGCGGCCAGGTCCAGCATTTCCTCGTATGAGACGCGGTCAAGCTTGCGGGCAGATGGCACGATGCGGGGGTCGGCGGTGAATACGCCGTCCACGTCCGTATAAATCTCGCAGAAGTCGGCGTTGAGCGCCGCTGCGAGGGCGACAGCAGTGGTGTCAGAGCCGCCGCGACCCAGCGTGGTCACGTCCTGGGTCTCAGGGTGGAGGCCCTGGAAGCCAGCAACGATTGCCACCTTGCCCTCGTCGAGTGCGCGGCTGAGGCGGCCCGGGGTGACGTCGATGATGCGAGCGCGGCCGTGGTGTTCGGTGGTGATCACCCCGGCTTGCGGGCCGGTGAAGGCCTGAGCGGGTATGCCCTCGGCCAGGATCGCCATCGCGAGCAGCGCCATCGAGATGCGCTCTCCTGCCGTGAGCAGGATGTCCATTTCACGCGGGTCAGGCGCATCGGTGACGGCCTGTGCGAGGTCGATGAGCTCATCCGTGGTGTCGCCCATGGCGGACACGGTCACGACCACTTGATTGCCAGCGCGCACAGTCTCGACAACGCGACGTGCGACGCGCTTGAGCGCATCGGCGTTCGCGACGGAGCTGCCTCCGTACTTCTGCACCACAAGGGACATGCGAAATCTCCGGGTCGAAATGGGGGTGTGCGCCTGCCTGGGGCACGGTGTCCCATTCTAGACGGAACCGCGCGAGGCCCAGAAACCGCCGCTGTTGGGGACACTTTTGCCCGTTTTTCACGGAGAAAATGGCAGTTTGTGTCCCCAACAGCGATCTGGCGTTCGCTGGTTAGCGGACTCGCATCGGCGAACCGGCTGGCACAGAACACGTCGCTGCCTGCGCGAGCGCGGGCCAGGCGAACCCGCCCGCGCGGCGCTCCTCGATGCTGTCGCGCGCGGCGTCGCGCCAGTCGGTGCGAGCCTCGAATCCCAGCTTGGTGCTCGCTAGGTGTGTGCTGACATTCCAGTTCTCGCCCACGTGCACGAGCGCGCGGGTGAGAAACGGAGCCTTACCTGGGGTCACCGGGTGCACCGACTCCATCAACGAACCGAAGCCGTGGGCGGCACCCAGCGGCACTGAGTAGGCCGGCTTGGGAACGCCCGCCGTCTCGGCGACGAATGTGAAGACCTCGCGGGCCGTGGGTTGCTCGGCTCCCGCTATGTTGATGGACTCGAAGGGAGCGAGTCCGTCCGCAAGTGCCGCGAGGGCGAACGCCTCGCCCATGTCTTCGCCGCTTACGAGAGGCAGGTGTGCGCGGCCGTGGTCGACCCACGGAACCTGCCGGGTTTTGAGGCGCGGCACGATCGCGGAGACCAGGCTCATCGAGCAGCCCTCCCCCACGAAGTGCCCCAGCTGCAGCGAGGTCATTTGAGTGGCACCGGCGGCGTCGCGCATGTGGGATTCGACGTCGATCATGGCGTCGAGGTGGGGCCAGTACCCGCGCTTGACTGCCGCAGCATCGTCAGCAACGACCTCGCCGCTCCCTGCGGGGGTGCTGATCGCCACTGTCGAGGCGGAGACGAAGCGCGCCACTCCGGCGGCGACGGCCGCGTCGATCAGGGCGATGGACGGTGCGAGGAACAGCCGCTGTTCCTCGCGAGCGTGTCCCCAGAAGCTCGACCACGTGCCGGCATGAATGACGACGTCGATTCCACGCACTGCGTCTGCGACGTATTGCGGATCCGTCAGGTCGCCGATGTGTGTCTCGCCGGTGAATGAGGCGGGCAGACGATCGGCGGAGCGAGAGGCAGCGACGACGCGTACCAAATCGCGGCGCGAGAGCGCCGCGAGGATGTGGCCACCAAGAAAGCCGGAGGCGCCGGTGAGGAGGATGGTCGTGGTCATGGTTCTTCCTTTTTGGTGTGGTCGCAGGGACGCGACGGGGTAGAGGTCGGGCGCGGCGCGCGAGACTTGGGGGTGGGTATTTGGGTATGCGAAACTCAAGGCCAGGTGGCTGGCCGTAAGTCATGCTTGTGGGGTGAGGGCGGGCGAGCCGCCGGCGCTACTTGGTGGCGGTGCTCGTGATCCAACGCTTGAGGTGAGCGGCCTCGCGCTCGAGTGGCTCGGTTGAGCCGAGCGCGTTTGAGAGCACGGCGGCGCCCTGCATGCCGGTCACGAGGTGCATGGCGCGCGCCTCGCTCGCCTCCGCGGGGAAGCCCAGCGCCTGGAACTGCTCGGCGGCCCACGCGATCGTCATGCGCAGGATTCCCGCGGCTTCATCGCCGAGTTCGGGAGCGACCTTGCGCATCTCCGTGCAGAGCGAGCCGATGGGGCATCCGTAGGACTGGATGTGTTCCGCGTCGCGCAGGTTCATGTCGATGTAAGCGGCGAGCCGATCGCGGGGGTCGGGGCTGACCTCCCACTCGGCGATGAGTTCCTGATAGCGGGCGAGGAGAGAGTCGACGATTGCCCGCCCCACGTCGTCCTTGGTCTTGAAGTAGTAATACACGCTGCCCGATGCGACTCCCGCCTGCTCGGCGATGTCGCCGATGGTGGTGCGCTCGAAGCCGCGCGTGTAGGCCAAAGTGACGGCGGCTTCGGTAAGTCGGTCACGTTTGTCGCTTGCCGGACGGGGCATGGGATCTCCTTTGATTGGCTTGTACCACTAATAGTAAGTTAGCCCACTAGTAAGTGAGGCGCAAGAGGTACGAAGAGAAATATCGGGGCCAATATCAGGGGAGTACCTGATAGCGCCATCCCCGGGTACCGGACAGACTCGATACTGCAGCATCACGCGATAGTGGTGCACTTCTTACTAGGGTCAGGTTCATGGAGAAACTCAGCACTATGCCGGGCGACACTGTCGTAGCCCCCGCTCCCGCACTGAGCGCTTACGGAGTGCGTCGCTCGTTCGGCTCAGTTCACGCGGTGGTCGATGCCACCCTCGAGGTGGCGCCCGGATCGGTCACCGCCCTGATCGGCCCCAACGGTTGCGGTAAAACCACGCTCATGTTGATGCTCGCCGGCCTTTTGTTGCCCGATACGGGCTACATCACCGTAGGCGGAGCCGACCCCCAGACCGATTCGGCTGCCGTGCGCGACGCGATCGGGTGGATGCCGGATCAGCTCGGCTCCTGGGACAACCTCACATGTCTGCAAACCCTCACCTTGGTGGGTCGCGCTTATCGCCTGCCCAAGGCTGCAGCGCGCGAACGCGGCGCAGGACTGCTTGAGACTGTCCACCTGAGCGAGTTCGCGGACCGTCCTGCACGCGTGCTGTCGCGCGGCCAGAAGCAACGGCTGTCGCTTGCCCGTGCGCTCATGAACGATCCCAAGGTATTGATGCTCGACGAGCCCGCAAACGGGCTCGACCCGCGCTCTCGCGTCGAGTTGCGTCAGTTGGTGCGCGGCTTCGCGGCGGAGGGTCGCGCGGTGCTGGTATCTAGCCACGTGCTCAGCGAGCTCGACGAGATGGTTGACGAGGCCGTTTTCATGTCCAAGGGCAAGACCATGGGCGAGGAATCACAAGCGATGGTTGCGGATGCCCGCACCCGCTACCGGATCGAGTCGCTGGATGACAGCCTGCTGCGAGAGGCCTTCACGCAGTGGGAAATGCCGTTCGAGGAGGTTGACCACGGCATCGTGATTCGTGCCCAGAACACGGAGCATGCCGCATCAATTCTGGAGGCGCTCGTCAAGGGTGGAGCAAAGATCCACCGCTTTGGCCCCTTCGGTAGCGCGCTCGAACAGACGTATATGGCGATGAACGAGGAGCGACGATGACCACGACGACCGCGCGTCCGGCCCCAGCATCGGGCGCCAACAAGCCGCCACGTGGCAACCCTTGGTTGCCTACTTTCCGCGGGGTCGGCCTCGTTGCGCGGATAGAACTGACGCGCAGGCGTCCCACAACGAAGGGCTATATCTTCTACGGCCTTCTGGTCTTGGCGATACTTGGCCTGGGCATCCTGGTGGCGGTGGTGTCGGCGCCCGGCAAGACCTCGACTCCCATGGAGCTAGTGCTGATCCTCGTACTGGGTGCGGGGCTGCTGATCGCACCGTCGCTGTCATCGACGTCGATCAACGGCGACTCCGGCGAGGGTGTGCTTGCGCCGATGCAGATGACGCGGCTCACGGCCGGCGACCTCGCTTTGGGTAAGTTGCTCGCGTCGTGGCTGTTCGCAGTTGCAGTCCTGATCACCACGACGCCGCTGCTCGTTTACGCGTTCTCGCGGTCCGGTTGGTACTGGTACGAGCTCTTAGCCGTGCTCGGGGCAATCCTCTTCACGGTGCTCACGTTCACGGCGATCGGGCTGGCATGGTCTTCGCTCGCAGCCCGCGCGGTTGCGTCGGTGTCGCTCGCCCACCTCACTACGGGGTTCCTAGTCCTCGGCACGCTCGTCATCTTCGCCTTCGCCATGCCCCTGGTTTCTGAGACCGTCACAGTCACCGATAGCTTCGTAGACTACGAAACGCTGACTACCGAACAGCAAGAGGCCTATCAAATAGGTGAGCTCGACTATTCAACTGTGCAGTGCACGGAGCAGTCTTACGAGACTTCAGTGGCCCACACCGAGAATGTCGCGTGGCTACTACTCGTAAACCCCGTGATTGTGATCGGGGAAGCGTCTCCCGTGGTCAACCCGAGCACCTACGAGGAGGACGGGCGCGCCGCACCAGGCGTCTTCGCCTTCACGCACCAGCAGGTTGGAAGCGCGCAGCTCGGACCTCAGGGAGCGCCTTCGGGTTACGACGAGTGCGCCGACCAGACCAATCCAGGTGAGTCGGACCAGTGGGAGCAACAGCAAGAGGACCAGGCTCTATTCCCACGCAACCCGTGGATTGGACTGGGCTTACAGGCCGTGTTGCTGCTCGGATCGGTCGCTATCACCATCCGCCGCCTCCGTGTCCCCTACAAGAAGCTCCGCGCGGGGACCCGCGTGGCCTAGACGCGAACTGCCCGCCCTCGCCTACCCGACACGGTCCACGTCCGCGACCGGGAGTGGTGGTGGCGTACGCGCCCCGCACGATGCCTTTGGCCTCAGGAACCAGAGGCGTGAGTGGCGGTGGCGGGCGGTTCGCACCATCGCGGCGCTTCCATTAGGAAACCTTGCGGCGGCCCTCGAAGGCTCGGCCCAGCGTGACCTCGTCGGCGTATTCAAGGTCTCCACCCACCGGCAGTCCGGAGGCCAAGCGTGAAACGGTCATGCCCATCGGCGAGAGCATTCGGGCCAGGTATGTCGCGGTGGCTTCACCCTCGATGTTGGGGTCCGTCGCGATGATGACTTCTTCGATTTTGCCATCTCCCAGGCGGGTGAGCAACTGGCGAATTCGCAGGTCGTCTGGACCCACGCCATTCATCGGATCGATCGCTCCGCCCAGCACGTGGTAGCGGCCGCGATACTCGCGAGTGCGCTCCACCGCCATCACGTCCTTGGGTTCCTCGACTACGCAGATCACATCGTCACTGCGACGTGGGTCGGCGCAAATGCGGCACTGGTCGGACTCGGCGACATTTCCGCACGTCGCGCAGAACCGCACTTTCTCCTTGACGGTGCGTAGCGCGTCCGCAAGGCGGCTCACGTCGCTGGGATCCGCTGCGAGCACGTGAAAGGCGATGCGCTGGGCGCTCTTAGGGCCGACCCCGGGAAGGTGCCCGAGTTCGTCGATGAGGTCCTGAATTGCGCCGTCGTACATGGTGATAAGCGTAAGCGCGCGCGCCGATGCTGATTGCCAGGCGCGCTTGGCCGTATTCGCCGCGTGGCGGACCGTCCCTGACACGCCTCGTAAGCTGGTGCCGGTGTGCCTCACGGGACACGCCGCAGACTGGGAACCAGTGTGTCAGGGACGGTTCGCGAGAGCGGCTTAGTCCTCGATGACCTTGCCGCCGAGCATCTTCGCGACCATGTCCGCGCCCGTCAACCCGGCATCGGGCGCTGAGTCATCGTCGTCGCTGACTTCTTCGTCGTCATCCCAAGGTGCGGCGCTACTGCTCTTCGCGGAGCCCGCGATCGCGGCGGGTGAAGCGGGTGGAGCAGGCTCAGCAGGCGCAGTTCGGGCGGTCGGTGCAGGCGCTGGAAAGCGAGACGGGCGCGATCTCGCTGCGTGCTCGTGGCCGGGGGGCTCTTCTTCTAGGGGCGGAACGTCATCCCACGGAGGGGTAGCCGATGCAGGCGGTTGGGGAATTGCGCTGGTCGCGGGATGCGTCGGGATCGATTCCGTGGGCGGCGCCGATGAAGCGACCGGAGCAGCCATAGTGGCGGCACTGGTGACAGATGCGGTCGGACGTACGCTGCCAGCAGGCCCGGCCACACCCTCGACGCGGACGTGAAGGCCCAACGTCTCGCGCACGGCCAGCGCCACGTTCTCCGCGTGATTGCCGGAGGCAAATCGACTAGCGAGGGGAGCGCCGTCAAACGCCAGGGTGAGGATGCCGTTGGCAATTCCCGCTACCTGCGCGGACTGCTTCACGAGCACCCAGGTCACGCGACGGCGCTCAAGGGTTCCCAGCACTTCATCCCAGCGCCGGCGTACCAGTTCAGAGTCCTCGGGACCGTCGGCGACGTCAGAGGATGAGGCCGCGGGTTCAGGCGCGGCCTTGGGCTCTGGTGTGGCCTGGGATGCGGAAGGTGAGCTCGGCTCCGGCTCCCGTGCCGATGCGGGCGTTGCCTTTGCGGGTGGGGCGGGGGCGGCTGCTGGGGCAGTGGCGACAGACACCGGTGCGACAGGTGCCGCGGCCGGAGCGGCCTTGGGCGAGTCTTGTGTCGGCGCAACGGCGGCGGGAATGGCAGGACCGGCCGTACCAGGGGAGCCGGCGCCATCGGCCGCGATCAGCCGGGCGCACAGCAGTTCGAGGTGAAGACGTGGCGAGGTGGCGCCCACCATCTTTGTCAGCGCGTCATTGACCAGGTCGCCGGCGCGAGAGGCGCGCGCCAGTCCTAGATGGCGGGACTGGTCCTTCATGCGCGCGAGTTGGTCTTCGGGAACTTCACCCAGTGCCTTGGCACCAGCCTCACCTGACGCGGCCAGCACCAGGATGTCGCGTAGTCGTTCCAAGAGATCCTCGACAAACCGGCGAGGTTCGTGTCCAATGCCGATCACTCGGCCCACTACCTCGAACAGCGAAGCGCCGTCAGAGGCGGCAATCGCATCGATCGCGTCGTCCAACAGCGTCGCGTCAGTGAACCCGAGCAGCGACATCGCGCGGTCGTACGTCACTCCGTCAATGCCTGAGCCGGCCATCAGCTGATCAAGTACCGACAGCGAATCGCGTACCGAGCCACCACCGGCGCGCACTACAAGCGGAAGAACGCCGGAGGCAACAGTGACCGTCTCGGCCTCGCATAGCGTCTGGAGGTAGCCAGTCAGCACCTCAGGCGGCACCAGCCGGAACGGGTAGTGGTGAGTGCGAGACCGGATGGTGCCGATGACCTTGTCAGGCTCCGTGGTTGCGAAGATGAACCTCACGTGGGGTGGCGGCTCCTCGACCAACTTCAGCAAGGCGTTAAAGCCCTGCGTAGTCACCATGTGAGCCTCGTCCAGAATGAAGATTTTGTAGCGATCGCGGGCAGGGGCAAAGGCCGCACGCTCGCGAAGTTCGCGGGCATCGTCAACGCCATTGTGGGAGGCCGCGTCAATCTCGACGACGTCGACCGATCCAGCGCCGCCGCGCGCGAGTTCCGTGCACGAGTCGCAGACGCCGCACGGGGTGTCCGTGGGGCCCTCGGCGCAGTTGAGGCAACGAGCCAAAATGCGTGCAGACGAGGTTTTTCCGCAGCCGCGCGGGCCGGAGAAAAGGTAGGCGTGATTGACCTTGTCCGAACGCAGCGCCTGCATCAGCGGCGTCGTGACGTGCTCTTGACCCACGACATCGGCAAAGTTGTCGGGGCGGTAGCGGCGGTACAAGGCGGCAGTCACAGTGACGACTCTAGTGCCGCGCTGGGACACGCGCATCGGCGCTGGAAATGCCCGTAGGCGTTAAAAGACCCCCCACGCACCCGCTAGAGCCCACCTACCCTTGCTGCATTCCTGCCCTGGGGGAGTTAAGCGAGATGGCGCCACGTGAGGGGCCGGTGTCAAGTTTAACCAGAATGGCGTGGTTCGGTATAACGCCGCGGCTCCGGTAGCATTCATGAGCCTGGAGGATTCGCCTAGTGGCCTATGGCGCACGCTTGGAAAGCGTGTTGGGTGCAAGCCCTCAGGGGTTCGAATCCCCTATCCTCCGCCAACGAAAGATGGACCTCAGCGTTTTTTGCTGGGGTCCATCTTTCGTTTACTAGTGCTGTGATTCGAGGAGGAGCTAGCGACGGAGTCCCCTATCCTCCGCCATAGTGAACAGCCCGCTCCCGCCGTTGTGCGGGCAGCGGGCTTGTTTATTTGGGCGTCGATGCGGCGCGGATTCTGGCGTGTGCGATCCCTCCACTAGAGTGGAGCGCGTGAATCAGCCGCCCTCTGACCCGTCGCAGCGTGAGCGCGCGCGTTTGCGACGTCACCGTCGCGAGCGGCAGATTCTCGTTTTCGGGCTGATCATTGTCGCGATGGCAACTGCTGGCTTGTACTTCGCCTCCGTTTACAAAGGCGAGACCACAGGCCCTTTCTCAGCGCCATTCGTGACCCCCGCAAGCGAGTTCGAGAGCGACGTTAACGTCGCGTGCGCGCCTAACGACACCTTGCCGATGCTCCCCACCGAGGTCGCGATACGCATCTTGAACGGGACTGATAAGACCGGCCTTGCTGGCGCGGCAGCGGACGACCTGGAGGGTCGCGGTTTTGTCATCACCAATGTCGGTAACTGGTCGCGCTCCTACGGGGAGACCATCCGGATCATGTACGGAGAGAGCGGGCTCGTCCAGGCGTACACGTTAGCGACATATTTCACCACCACAGAGATGATTCTCGACACTCGTGAGAACACGGTCGTCGATGTCGTTTTGGGCGAGAAGTATGCGGCTGAGACACTGCGCGGCCAGCTCGCACCCGAACTCGAAGCCGACGCTCCGCTCACCGCGTCGGTGCAGTGCCTACCAGTGAGTCTGATTGCGCCAGAGCCTGCGCCTCGGATCATTCCTGACGACCCCTTCGCAACAGCGAGCCCAAGCCCTAGCGCCTCCGCTAGCTCCGACGGCGAGTAGCCCCGCGCCACCCGATGCAACGGCTCACCGCGGGCCGGCAACCTTGACGCCAAATGCAAAAATCCGGCCCTGATTCTCAACGAATGAGGGCCGGATTTTCTATGGCGGTGCCGGTGGGATTTGAACCCACGGTACGGGGTTGCCGTACACAGCATTTCGAGTGCTGCACCTTCGGCCGCTCGGACACGGCACCGCGGATGAGAATACCGTCAAAAACGCGCCGCGACCAAACCGGAGGGTAATGTCGACCTAGCCACGGCATCGGCGGCGTGGCTTCTGTGCCTACCGGCGTTGTTCGAAGAAGTCGCGCAAAAGCAGGGCAGATTCCTGGGCGCGGATTCCCACGATGACCTCGACCTTAGAGCCGATGCGTGCGTCGCGCACCAGATCCCATTGCGAGCCAGTAGCACCAGCCTTGGGGTCCCACGCGCCGATCACAAGTCTTGGGATGCGGGCCGCGAGGAGCGCGCCGGCGCACATCACGCAAGGCTCGAGCGTGACGACGAGGGTGCATCCCTCGAGCCGCCAGTGGCCAATAGTCTGCGCAGCCTCGCGTAACGCAATGACCTCTGCATGAGCGGTGGGGTCAGAGCGGACTGCGCGCTGGTTGAAGCCGCGCCCGATCACCGAACCGTCCGCGTCGAGCACCACGGCACCCACTGGCACCTCGCCCAGATTCTGCGCCGCGCGCGCCAGCATGAGGGCTTCGCCCATGGCTGCTTCGTAGAACGCGTGCATACGGACAGGCTACCGGGGCCTCTTGCGGGCGGCCGATGCTGAGTCTGCCGCCTCAGGGCTCGTCGGCACGAAGTAGGCTTGCGTCATGCAGCTTCACGTCGCGGACCACCCGCTCATTGCCCACAAGGTCACCGTTCTGCGAGACAAGAGCACCCCGTCCCCGACGTTTCGGTTACTGGTGGACGAGCTCGTGACGTTGCTCGCCTATGAGGCGACGCGGCAGGTGCGTGTCGAGGACTGCGTCGTTGAGACTCCTCTTCAGGAGACCACCGGCACCAAGATTGCGAGCCCCGCGCCACTTATTGTGCCGATTCTGCGCGCCGGGCTGGGCATGCTCGACGGCATGACACGGCTGCTGCCTAGCGCCGAGGTGGGGTTCTTGGGGCTCAAGCGTGACGAGGAGACGCTCGAAGCGATCACTTACGCGAACCGTCTCCCTGACGACCTCACGGGTCGACAGGTCTTCCTTATTGACCCGATGCTGGCTACGGGAGGGTCACTCGTCGCCGCGATCGAATACGTGCTGGAACGCGGCGCGACTGACGTGACCTGTGTATGCCTGCTTGCGGCACCTGAGGGAATCGAGCGCGTGCGTTCCGCGATGGGCGACCGCGTGGATGTGTCCGTGGTGGTCGCGCAGGTCGATGAATGCCTCAACGAGCACGGCTTCATCGTCCCTGGGCTAGGCGACGCGGGCGACCGGCTCTACGGGCTGGTCTAAGCCGTACCGCGCCCGTATTGCGGCGCGCTCAATGTCAGACCCCTTTGGCAGGCTTGAAGCATGCCCAAAATCCCTTGGTGGCGAAGTCTTCCCCAGCGATTGCGCGTGCCTGTGGACGACACGCCGCGTTGTCCACATGCTATGCACAGGGTTGTACACAGGACCACAACATCTAGGGGCGAATATGGAAAGCACCCCCATATCTAGTTGCGCAGCGCTGCAATTCGAGATATATTCTTGTTCACGCTTCAGCAGGGTTTCGACGCCGTAGAGGCACCGAATCGGGACCGGCGATCCCAGAGTTACGCAATAGCAGTCCATGGCCATGAGGCCGCAGTTTCAATCACTTGCAGGGGAGCATTGTGACGATCACCGAAAATTCCGCTGGCACCAGCATCAATGGGGATGCTGTAGTAGCGACGGTTCCCTCCAAGCCCGGGATCCATGTCACCAAGCGTGACGGAAGCCGCGAGCCTTACAATGCGGACCGCATCAACAAGGCAATCGAGCGCGCAGCCGAGGGCCTTGAGGATCAGATCTCCAAGACCACGCAAATTGCGACTGAGCTCGGCATCACCTTGTTCGACGGCATTACCACAGAGCAGCTCGATGAGGCCGCCATCGGCGTCGCCGTCCAGAACGTCAAGGACGACCCGGACTTCGACGTCATTGCGGCTCGTTTGCTGCGCAAGGTCATTTACAAGCGAGTACTCGGCGGCTTTGACAGCTCGCTTGAGCTCGCACTTCTCCACCAAGCGCGGTTCCCTGGCTACATCCGCGACGCTGTCGAAGAGGGGCTCCTTGACGACCGCCTGACCACGCTGTTCGACCTCGACGCGCTCGCCGCGGCGATCGACCACGAGCGCGACGACCTGCTGAAGTACATCGGCACGGTCACTATGCGCAACCGCTACATGATTACGGACCACCACGGCAAGTCGCTCGAGGTGCCGCAGTACTTCTGGATGCGGGTCTGCATGGGTCTCTCTCTCAACGAAGAGAACCCCACCGAGATGGCGCTCAAGTTCTACGACAAGATCTCCAAGCTGGACTACCTTCCCGCGGGCTCGACCCTCGTCAACGCTGGCACCTCGTACCCGCAGCTGTCCAACTGCTTCGTGATGCAGATGGAAGATGACATGGACCACATTGCCAAGACCGTCGGCGATGTCATGTGGCTGACCAAGGGCACGGGCGGTATCGGCCTATCGGTGACCAAGTTGCGCTCGGAGGGTTCGCCTATCAAGTCGAACAACACCACCTCGACCGGCCCCATCCCGTTCATGCACACCATCGACTCGACGCTGCGCGCGGTGTCCCGTGGGGGCAAGAAGTTCGGTGCGCTGTGCTTCTACATGGAGAACTGGCACATGGACTTCGCGCAGTTCCTGGACCTGCGTCAGAACTCCGGCGACCCGTACCGCCGTACACGCACCGCCAACACGGCGGTGTGGATCTCCGACGAATTCATGAAGCGCGTCGCGGCCGACCAGGACTGGTACCTGTTCGACCCCGCCGAAGCCACTGACCTCGTAGAACTCACCGGATCTGCTTTCTCTGCGCGCTATGCCGAGCTCGTTGCACTTGCTGAATCTGGAAAGCTGCGCAGGTTCACCAAGATGCGCGCCCGCGAGCAGTACAAGTCGATTCTGGTCATGCTTCAGGGTTCGTCGCACCCGTGGCTGACGTGGAAGGACACGATTAACAACCGTGCCCTGAACACGAACACCGGCACTATTCACCTGTCTAACCTGTGCACCGAGATCTGCCTGCCGCAGGACCGCGACAACATCGCTGTCTGCAACCTGGCATCGGTGAACCTGTCAGAGCACTTCGTTGAAGGCAAGATCGACTGGGACCGCATGGAGCAGTCCGTGCGCCTGGCCGTCCGTCAGCTAGACAACCTGGTCGACATCACACTGTCGTCGGTTGCAGAGTCGGAGCACGCCAATCGTGAGAACCGCGCAATTGGCCTTGGAGTGATGGGCTTCACCGACGTCACCGAGCGGCTTGGCCTCGCGTACGAGTCAGAGAAGTCGTATGACCTGATCGACGAGATCATGGAGTTCGTGTCGTATCACGCCATTGACGCATCGGCCGATTTGGCTCGTGAGCGTGGCTCGTACAACAATTTCGCCGGTTCCGGCTGGTCGCAGGGCAAAGTTCCGTTTGACACGATCGCCTCGACTGAAGAGGACCGCGGTCTGAAGATCGATGTCAACCGCACCATGCGCTTGGACTGGGACGTACTGCGCGAGAAGGTCAGGGGTGGAATCCGCAACGCCACGTTGATGGCCGTCGCGCCCACCGCATCCATCGGCCTCGTCGCCGGTACCACGCCGGGCTTCGACCCGCAATTTTCACAGATCTTCTCGCGGGCCACCTCCTCGGGCAAGTTCCTTGAGGTCAACCGCAACTTGGTCCGCGACCTGCAGACGGAGGGCATCTGGGAAGACGTCCGCGACCGCCTGCTAGAGGTACAGGGCGACCTTAGCCAGATCGAAGAGGTGCCAGCCCACCTTCAGGAGGTCTATAAGACGTCCTTCCAGCTCTCGCCGTACGCCTTCATTGAGGTCGCAGCTCGCGCTCAGAAGTGGATTGACCAGGCTATTAGCCGCAATATCTACCTTGAGTCACGTGACATCGACGAGATGATGGCGCTGTATTCGGCAGCATGGGAGCGGGGCGTGAAGACCACCTACTACCTTCACATGAAGCCGCGTCACACTGCAGAGCAGTCGACGGTACGCGTGAACAAGACGGAGAAGATCAACTCGACAGGTAGCGCCAACGGGCGTTCCACGGGCTCTGGCTCGTCTGGCGGTCCAGCACGCAAGGGCTTTGGCGCTCGTCGTGGCTTTGGCGGCGCGAAGGCGACCGTCGCTGTGAACCAGGTTGAGGAAGTGATGGCGGAAGCCGTCGCGGAGGCACCAGCGGAGCCCATCGCTGCGGCTCCGGCAGTAGCCACCCCCGGAGCGCCCGTTCGTAAGGGCTTCGGCGCAACTGCGGCTGCACCGGTAGCTCCCGTAGCTCCGACTACACCCACCGTCACCACGGCACCCGCCGCAGTGATGTCCGTGATCGCTACCAAGGCGTTCGCCCCCGCGCCGGTGGAGCAGCCCACTGTTCCCCCGACATCGTTGCCCACGCCGCAGGAGGCACAGCAGCCGCTCGTCTCGGAGTACGCCGCCGCTCCCGCAGGCGTGACCGAATTGGACGTTGTGCAGAGCTCCTTCGGTGGCGACACCGAGATGATCGGCGGCGTGGCTTGCCCCGTCGACCCCATGGAGGCACTGCAGTGCGAGTCCTGCCAGTAGTCGCCACGAAAGGTTAAGGAAGAGATTATGGGAATTCTAGGAACCGGCATCCAGGACGGACTGCTACTTAAGCCAGTCACCTACCCCTGGGCGATGGACCTCTACGACCAGGCAGTTGCGAACACGTGGTTCCCCAACGAGATTCAGTTGGGCGAGGACCTAGGCGACTTCAAGAAGATGACGGATGAGGAACGTCACGCGATCACGTTCCTGATGTCGTACTTCAACCCCAATGAGTTGCTCGTGAACAAGGCGTTGGCCTTTGGTGTCTACCCGTACATCAACGCGCCCGAGTGCCACCTGTACCTCGCGAAGCAGATGTGGGAAGAGGCGAACCATTGCATGTCCTTCGAGTACGTCCTTGAGACGTTTCCGATTGACCGCGAAGCGGCCTATGGCTCACACGTCTCGGTTCCCTCAATGGCGGCCAAGGAGGAGTTCGAGGTGAACTTCATCAAGCGCATGACCGAAGAGACCTTGGACATCACCACCACCGAGGGTAAGAAGGACTTTGTCCGCAACCTGGTGTCCTACAACATCATCCTTGAGGGCATCTGGTTCTACTCGGGCTTTATGGTTGCGCTGAGCTTCCGACAGCGCAACCTGCTGCGTAATTTTGGTTCGCTGATGGACTGGGTCATTCGTGACGAGTCACTGCACTTGCAGTTCGGCATCAACCTGATCCTCACGGTGCTGGAGGAGAACGAAGACCTTCAGGACCCGGAGTTCGCGGAAGAGATTCGTCAGATGATTATCACCGCCGTTAAAATGGAAGAGCAGTACAACCGCGACCTGCTGCCTACCGGAATCCTGGGACTCAACGCCGATTACGTCAACCAGTACGTCAAGTACCTGGCAGACCGTCGCCTTGAGGAGCTGGGCTTCGACTCTCACTACAACGTGTCCAACCCCGCCAAGTGGATGGCCACCGCGAACGACACTCTGCAGTTGGTGAACTTCTTTGAGGCCACTAACACGTCTTACGAGGTCAACGCGAAGTCGTCCAACAAGTAACTTTTGGTGGGCAGAGCGCCCGGGCGCGCAGTGGGGCCATCTCATGGCTTGATTTCCCTCATGCGCGGCCGGGCGCTTCGCTGTATGGTCTGTAGCGAGCAGGCTCAATCGCCTGCACGCGAGCGATCGCGTAGCCATTTGTTGGCGGATCCGGGAATCATTCCACTCGAAAGCACGTTCTGTCATTGGTGCCTTAGCCATGATTAGCTACGTTGCGCCCACAATCATTCTCGGCAGCGTCGCCGGACCATATCCGAGAACGTAAGGACCCTGCCCCTTGAGTACCGACCTGTCAGCGCCCCCCGCTTCACTTAAGCGTGCGCCCGCGAACGCACTTGCGGCGCAGCGGTCAAAGGTTGGAGCGGTCCCACCGCGGCCATTGGGAGAGACACTGTCGCGCAGCGCGCGCCTTGGATATGTGCTCATGCTTGGCGCACTTGTAGCGCTGGGTCCGTTCACGATCGACCTATACCTGCCCGCGTTCCCCGAAGTAGCCGCAGATCTCCAGGCCAGCGACGCGGCGATTCAGCTGACGCTGACCGCGACCATGATTGGTTTTGGGCTCGGCCAGCTCATTGTGGGCCCGCTGAGTGACTCATTTGGTCGCAAGAAGCCGCTGCTTTTTGCTACAACTCTTCACGTCGTCGCAAGCATTGGCGTCGCGCTGGCGCCCACCGTTGAATGGGTAATGGTCGGCCGGGTGTTCCAGGGCATCGGCGCTGCCGGTGGCGCTGTGGTCGCAATGGCCGTGGTGCGGGACCTGTTCGCAGGCCAAGGCCTTATCCGGATGCTGTCGCGGATGGCGCTCGTGACAGGATTGGCTCCCGTGCTTGCTCCGGTCATCGGATCGCAGCTCTTGCGCGTGGTCGATTGGCGTGAAGTCTTCTTTGTGCTTGCTGCGTACGGCGTACTGATCGGCATTATTGTTGCCACCAAGCTCTTCGAAACGCTCCCGTCGGCGCTGCGCGGGACCTCGGAGAAGGGCATCGTCGCCAAGCGCTACAAGAAGTTGCTGACGGACCCCGCTTTCGTCGGTATCGCGATTGTGGGTGCCATGACCTTCACAACGCTGTTCGCGTACCTGTCGTCGTCCTCCTTCGTCCTGCAGGACCTTTACGGGCTCAGCGCGCAACAGTACGGAGTCATCTTTGGCATCAACTCACTAGGTCTAGTGACCTGCACTCAGATCGCCAGCCGACTGATGCGGCGCTTCCCGCCGCGCACCGTGGCAGCCCTTGGCCTGAGCGTGATGTCCGCCGGAGCGTTGTCGCTGCTGATTGGCGCGTTCTTTGATGTGGGACTCTTCCCCGTCATGGTGTCGCTGTTCTTTGTTGTGTCGCCGGTTGGCCTCATCATGCCGTCAGTGCAGGTGACCGCGCTCGCTAACCACGGCCGAGAGGCCGGCACTGCCGCCTCGCTCATCGGTGCTGCGAACTTTGGCATCGCCGGCCTGATCTCGCCCATTGTGGGTGTCTTGGGTATTTCCGTGGCGTCTATGGCGATCGTGATGGTCGGCGCTCTGGTGGTGGCTCACCTGACGTTTTGGCTGGTGGTGCGCCCTCGCATTCAGTCGACAGTGGTCGCTTAACCTCACAGCGCGCTAGCGTAGGGCAATGGCACTGCGCATTGGCATTTTGCTCTATGACGGCTTCGACCTGATCGATTCCGGTGGCCCCTACGAGGTTTTCTTGACTGCGTCCCGCCTTGCGGAGCGCGATGGGGACGCGCCACTGTACGACGTCTTTTTGCTGTCTCCCACCGGCGCCGATGTGACGGCATTTGGCGGGATGACGGTCACGGGCACAGTGTCCGCGGCCGATGCCGAAGACCTCCACACTCTGATCGTGCCCGGGCTCGTTGACATCGCCGCGGCCCGCAGGTCGGCAGTGGTGGGTGCTGCGATAGCCTCCCTTGCCGCCTCGGCCCAGACTGTGGCGTCGGTGTGTACGGGAGCCTTCCTCCTCGCGGACCAGGGCATGCTCGATGGTGAGGCTGCGACCACCCACTGGGAAGATGTCGCGCTTTTGGCCGGCGAGGGACGCGTTGGCGAGGGCGTAGAGGACGTGCGCTGGGTAGACAATGGCGCGGTCGTCACCAGCGGGGGACTGACGTCCGGTATGCACATGGCGTTGCACCTGGTGGACCGTGACTTTGGTGTTGAGACGGCCAAGCGCACCGCGCGCCAACTCGACTTGGACTGGGATCCCAGCCCCGCACGCTAGGACTCGGAGACAACCGTGACGGTGACGGAACTCAAAAGGTAATTATCGCCAGAGCTTGTCGCGCGCAGTGTGTGCTTGCCTGGCGCGAGGTTCGCGCTCGGAACGAAGGTCTTTGCATCGACTCCGAGGCTATTCGAGAAGGCGGAACCCGCGGCTGTTGCATCGGCGGCATCGTCAGAGTTGCCGAGGATCGAGCGCTCGGATACCAGGGGCACGTACGTGCCGGCAGGCCCATTCCAGCGCTTGGGCGTCAATGCCGCTCCGTCAATCTGCGCTCTGTCACCCGTGTTGTTGCGGTCGGAATCCCAGGCCACCCACCCCAAGCCAACGCTCGACGTTGAGCCGGTGAAGAAGTTGAACTCGGCGCTTGCCGCGTTGCTGACCCAACGACTGCCGTCGAAAATCGCGACCCGAGCCGTAGGATTCTGCGCGGATTCGTAAATCACGGTGAGCGCGAAGCCACCGTAGTACGTCCGCGTGGAGTCGCGGGCGGAGCGACTCAGCGCGATGTCCGCTACGGACCAGTCGCCCGCGCCGTACTTGCGCACCAACTCAGTGACGTTGGCGCGGGTCTGGTAGTAGGAGCGTTGTGAGCTGTCCTTGTAGATCGGGGAAACCAGCGAGCCCTCGAGGGGGCTGTATTCGTTTGTTCCAGGGGCCTTGATCCGCGCGCTGGTGAGCGAGGCGTCGAACCACGTCGACTTGTAGGCGTCCGTGTCGATCCGGTCATCATCGCGGCTCAACGTGGGCCCGGGGGCATCGTTGATGTGGGCATTGGCAGACCATTCAAGCGTCGCGTAGAGAACTTTGGCATCAGTGGGAAGGTCCAACGAAGTCACCGCAGAATTGCGTACGCCGCCAGCGGTGTTGAGCGCCACCATGTTTTGGCTGTTGTTCGCCGCGGTGCTGGTAAGGCTGCGCATCGCAGTCCGGCAGGTTTGTGTTGCCAGGTCGCAACCCATCAGCGGAGAGCCCACTGTAGTAGCCGCGACGTGCCCGCGCGCAGAGAACGCCACGCTGAGGCCGTCGTTGATGGACTCAAGCCCGGTGCGCACTTCGTAGGTCGCGTGTTGGTCGCCCGCGACCACATCGAACGACGTTTTCGCGTCGTCCGCAAGGCCAGTAAAGGTGTCGATTGCGACAGACAGGTCAAGATCCGCGGTCGCGTCCGCGGCCAATTCATCAATGTTGCATGAGGCCCGCGTGAAGTCGGAACTCAACTCGCACGTCCAGTCGCCGGAGTCAAAGGTGCCCGCTGACGCATACGCGAGGAATTCCGTGATGTGTGGCTCGGTACGCAGTGCCACAGTCGGACCTCCTCCCGAGCCTGAGGGCGCAGCGAAGAGTAGTCCCACAGGCAGGGTGATGGTGGCCCTGACGGGGCCCGCGTCTGTGTCTCCTGTGTTACTCACAGAGGAGGTCACCGTAGGAGCAGCCTGCCTCACCTCAAGGAAGTTGAGCGGCGCCTCCCTAATGGAGAGGACTGCGCCCACCTTGGGTGGCGTGGTGGGGGAAGGCGTGGGCTCAGTGGTGACACCGGTATCAGGGTCGGAGGTGTTGTCGGGAGCAGGAGCAGGATCAGGCTCAGTGGTGGAGCCGGGTGAAGGGTCCGTCACCCCGCCAGTGTCCGTACCGGATCCTGGACCAGCCGTTCCCCCAGTGGACGTGCCGGTCCCCGCTGTACCATCAGAACCTGACGAACCGGTGCCTGAAGATCCGGTTGTACTCTCGCCGCTCGTGGAGGTCCCGCTCGCGCCGCCAGTCGTGTCGCTGGCCCGGACGCCGCCGCTCCCAACTGAGCTACCAGTACGCGCTCCGCCGAATAGAGCGCCGTCGCCGTCGCCCATCGCTGAGCCATTCGGTCCGGCCACGTCATCCGTCACGTTGTCGACTGGAGAGTCGGTGCTCGCCGGGTCGGGGTCAACCGTTTCGCTTCCCTCGTCGGGGGTGATGGCCTCGGACGGGGTGTCGACGACTCCGGTCTCGGGGGCATCGGCCGCATTATTTCCGCCGAAAGGATCGATAATTCCGAGGAAGCTCGCCCCGCCAAGAGCAAGGGCCGCAACGCCCACGAATGCAGCGGTGGGCAGTAGGAAGCCCGAGATACTGCTGAACGCTGCCCCAAAACCGCCCGCAGCAAGTGAGTTCGCGCCCACGCCAGCGCTACCTGCGCCGGCCGCTCCGGCCCCCGCGCTTCCGGCGGTGCTGCCGCCGGCTGCACCGTTGCTGAAGGCACCGCCGATCGGCATGCCTCCCTTGAGCGCTCCCATGCCCAGGCCGCCGAGCACCATCGGCGCGATAATTGTGCGCATGCCGCGGTTCACGTCCTGGAGCTCGACCACGAGGGCGGTGCAACGCTCACAGGTGTGAACGTGGTTATCGATTCGTGTGTGTTCGCGCTTATTCAGGCCACCGCGCACGTATGCACCCAATTGCGTGTTCGCCTCGAGGCAGTTGAGGGTATCGGCGCTGTTCAGGTGCTGCTGGAGATAAGCCTGACGAAGTGCCTCGCGTGCGCGGTACGCGAGAGCGGCCACTCCGTTGGCGCTCAAGCCCAGGAGCGGAGCGATTTCCTTAGGGCTTTTCTTCTCTACTTCGGTGTACCACAGCACGGCTTGCCAGCGTTCTGGCAGCGACTTGAATGCGCCGGCGACCATGCCCTGTTCAAAGCCCTCGAGCGTGGGCTCGTCAGACGGCGCCTCGTAACCAAGCGCGGCCTCGTAGTCGCCCATGTCCTCACGCGGCTTGGTACGGATGCCCTTATTAATGATGTCCATGCCGGTACGGCGGACGATCGTGAACAGGTAGGCGCGGAACGCGAGGTCGGGGCCATCGCCGCGTTGCAAGGCGCGCAGGATTCGGGAGAAAGACTCTGAGACGACGTCGTCGACATCCGCGACAGAGTTTGTGTACTGGCTCGCAACCTTGCGCGCGGCTTCCATGTGACGCTCATAGAGCAAGCCAAAGGCGGTCGTGTCGCCGGCGCGCACGCCAGCAATCAACTCGGGGTCGCTAGACGTTTCCGTCCATAGCGCGATCGCCTCGGAACTCATGGGGTAAACGGTACTCCTCGTCAACGCAGAGATAGACAGTCACTATCGTCCCGGTAAACGCCTGTAGAGCGCAAGGCCTAGCACGGAGTAATTAGTCACATTTGCTCGTAGAGACTGCACAGGGATCTATTTTTCTCTAGTCCTGCGTCATAACTTCCCATGCCGCACGTCTCATAGGGCATGACAACCGAAGCGAGCCTCCCAGGGCGCCCAGCCAGCGACCTGCTGTTGCGCCAGTGGGAGAGCGCCAGCGTTGACTCTGTTTGGCTGCGTCCAGGTGACTGGTACACCCCTGCTGCAGAGGCCCTAGTAGAGGCTCTCGAGGCGCGCCTCGACACTGCTCCCGCAGCCTTCCGGCTCGGGCAGGCACGCTCGTCTGCAGGTGTGGGCATCACTGAAGCGATCGACGACATGGCCGTTCTCTTCCGTGCCGCCGGCTACGAATCGGCACCCATCCGCAGCATTCGTGCGTTGTGCGAGGGCTGGACCGAGGGCGACACCGCGGTGACCGCTCCGGTGATGAAGGACCCCGAATCGGGCCTCGGCACCACTGAATACTTAGTTCGGCGACTCGCAGAGATCTACGGTGCTGCTCAGCGGGCCGGGACTCACGTGAGCGACATGTACGCGCTCGTAGTGGTTGACGTGGCTGTTGCCGACCCCGACCCTTGGCAGCGCATGGCGCGCAATGCGGCCGTAGGCCAGGCACTGACCAACGCATATGGCGAGGGCTACCCGATGGCGCGCCTTGCGGATGGCCTTTACGCCGTACTCGTAGGGCGCGGCCAGGCCTTAGGTGCGGGCATTGCATCGCTTCGCGACCACATCTCAGACCGCGCGATCGCGATGCGGGTGGGCAACTTGATGCGCCAGCCGCCGCGCCTATGGATCGAGTCATTGCCCGATTCGCAGGGATACATCACAGACTTGCTGGAGTCACTTCAGCGATAGCCAGCGCGGGAGCTAGGCCGATGGCGCGCTGAGGGCGCCATCGGCCGCTCCTGTTTCTGGGGTCCGCACGCAAGCCAGCTAGGCCTTGCGGTTGTAGGCCCTAATCGCGAGTGGCGCAAAGATGAGCACGAAGACAGCGCACCAGAACAGCGTCCACGCCACCGGGCTTTGCCAGTCGCCACTGCCGCTCCACAGCGCGCGTAGCGCCTCGATCAGGTGCGAGAGTGGATTGGCGTTGGCGAACGACGCCAGCCAGCTCGGCATCGTTTCCGTTGGCACGAACGCGTTGGATGCGAATGTCAAGGGGAACAGCGTCATGAAGACGATGCCCTGGACCGCCCGCTCGGATCGTGCGAGTAGCCCCACCAACATGGGTGCCCAGGCGAGGCACAACGCAAACAGGATCGCCAGCAGGGAACCCGCGATGAAGCTCAAAGGATCGGTCGTCACGCGGTATCCGAGCACGTAGCCGGTACCCACCATGATTCCAATGAGCAGCACGTAGCGCACGACGTCACCCAGCGCGGCACCCAAAAGTGGGGCGATACGCGAAATCGGCAAGGAACGGAACCGGTCAAAGATCCCCTTCGACATATCTGAATTGAGTTGGATGCCAATGCCTACCGACGCGAAGGCAATGTTCTGCCCGATGATTCCCGGGATCAGGAACACCAGGTAGTCAGCCGTCGATCCGGCGATCGCTCCGCCAAAGATCAACGTGAAGAGCAGGGTAAACATGATGGGGGACAAAGTGACGTCGATCAGTCCCTCAGGCGTGCGCCACGTTTTCACCAGCGACCGCTTGGCAAGAACCCACGAGTGCCGGAACACGTCCAACGGTCCCTGCTTGATGACGTCGACACTCTGCGTCAGCGTTGATGAGGTCATGCTGGCACCTCCGTATCGTTGCCGGCCGCGGCATCGACTAAGGATGGCCGTTGCCGTTCCCCGGTGAGCGTAAAGAACACCTCGTCAAGACTGGGCAGACGCAGTGATAGTTCGGTGACGGATACTTGGTTGTTAGCGAGCTGCGCCACCACTCGGGCCAAGGCCGAGTCGTCAGTCACCGGCACGGAGTACTCGCCGGGGCGGTCCTCGTCAACGGGCGCTCCGTCGGTCGCAACTGCTCCCAAAATTCCCTTCACCACTTGGATGTCCTCGCCGTCGTTTGGGCGAACGCGAAGTGTCTGGGAACCCACCACTCGCTTGAGGTTATGTGCGGTGTCATGCGCGATGACCTCACCGTGATTAATGACGACGATGTCGTCCGCGAGCGCGTCGGCTTCCTCGAGGTACTGAGTCGTGAGCAGTACCGATGTGCCGCGCTCGACGATGTCGCGGACCACGTCCCACATATCCTCGCGCTTGGCGGGGTCCAGGCCGGTGGTTGGCTCGTCGAGGAAGACCACGTCGGGGTGCCCGGTGAGGGACGCAGCGAGGTCGAGCCGGCGTCGCATGCCGCCCGAGTACGTTTTGAGCGTCCGGTCAGCCGCCTCGGTCAGGTCGAACCACTCGAGCAATTCCTTGGTTCGCGCCTTAGCTGAGCTCCCGGGGATATTGAGCAACGCGGCGATCATGAGGAGGTTTTCGCGCCCTGTGAGTTCTTCATCAACCGACGCGTATTGCCCGGTGAGGCCGATGCGCTTACGGACCTCGGAGGGATTCTTCGCGACGTCGTAGCCCGCGACTCGCGCGTGGCCGCCGTCGGCGCGCAACAAGGTGGCGAGGATACGTACCGCGGTGGTCTTGCCGGCTCCATTGGGACCCAAAACCCCCAGCACAGTGCCGCGTGGTACCGCGAGATCGATGCCCTTAAGAGCTTTGGTTTGCTTGAAGTTCTTGATCAGGCCCTCGGCCTCGACTGCGTTGTGCTCTGCCATGCACTGAGAGTACGACGCGGGGCTGACACGCGGCAATGGGTAGAATCGCCCCGGTCCCCCTCGGTACCGTTTGGGGATGACCCGTCACCGCGTTCACGTGAAGCCAGGCAGTCGCAAGGCGCCCCTGGTGCAGGTGGGGGAAGACGGCCTATTGACGGTGTTCGTCAAGGAACGAGCCGTCGACGGCGCGGCCAACAAGGGTGTCTACGCTGTGCTCGCGGCGCACTTTAATGTGCGTAAGTCGGAGGTGCGCATAGTGTCCGGCCATACGGCGAGAATAAAGACCGTCGAGATTGACGACTAAGACGATTGGTCGTGCCCGCGCCACAGCACCAGCGCGCGGCCCTCACTGCGCTCGCCACGTTGGCCTCGCTCGACGATCACGACGTTCCCGCGCGTCCCGGTGGCAAATACTCGCAAACCGGGGTCTGCACGATGACGAAGTTTCGCGACTTCAGCCTGGAGCGCCTCAACGTGCCGCTGAAGCATGAGGATGCGCGCGATGCCGGCGAGGTTGATGCCCTCTTCCTGGCTGAGGCGCTGAATCTCACGCAGCGTAGCGACGTCGCGCAGCGAGTACCGTCGGCCACCACCGGGGCGGCGGCGTGGCACAACCAGGCCCACCCGATCGTATTGGCGCAGGGTCTGCGCATGCATGCCCGCGAGTTCCGCAGCGGTGGAAATGAGGAAGACAGGCTCATCCACGTCGGGTCGTTGCATGTCTTCCTCCTTTGCCTGCCGTGCGGACTACTTGGTGGCGTGCTTATAGAGCTCTGCTCGGGGGTCGTCCTTGGCGGTCTCCAGCGCAAATTCCTGCAATGACTCCTTGGCCTTGCGCGAAACCTTCGCGGGCACTACGACGCTCACCATCGCAAGCAGGTCACCGGTGCCGGACTTGGTGGTGATTCCGCGACCTTTGACGCGCAACACGCGACCAGAGTTAGTCCCAGCGGCGACCTTGACCTTCACTCGTGAGCCATCCAGCGTCGGCACATCAACATTTGCTCCCAGAACGGCCTCGTCAAATGCGACGGGGAGCGTCATGCGGAGGTTATTGCCATCCACTGTGAAGATGGGGTGCTTGGCTACTCGAACGGTCAGCAATAGGTCGCCCGCGGGTCCGCCGTGAGCGCCGGATCGACCCTTGCCGCGGATGCGGATCTTCTGATTGTCCTTGACTCCCGCAGGTAGTCGCGTTGAGAACGTGCGTCCTTCCAGTGTCAGCGAGATGGTGGCGCCCTCGGCAGCCTGGCGGAAGGCAACTTCGGTGGTGGCGCCGATGTCCTGGCCCTGGGTTGGGCCGCGTCGTGCGCCGCCGCCAAACATGCTTGACAAAATATCCTCGAAACCGCCGGTGCTCTGCTGTGACCTAGTGGAGCCATAGCCGCTGCCGAACATGCCGCCCATCGCATCTTCGAATCCGCCGCCAGCCTGGCCACCGGCCTGAAAGCGTGGTCCTCCGCCCATCGTGCGCACGGCATCGTACTGCTCGCGCTGGCCCTTATCGCTCAGGACGGCGTACGCCTCGCCGACCTCCTTGAAGCGCGTCTCAGCCTTGGTATTGCCCGGATTGCGGTCTGGGTGGAGTTCCTTGGCTTTGCTGCGGTACGCCTTTTTGATGGCGGCCGCGTCGGCATCCTTGGGGACGCCGAGCGTCTTGTAAAAGTCCTTAGAGAACCAGTCCTGGCTGGTCACGGGCATCTCCTCTCGGGGTGCACTAGTTGATGGCTATTCAGGCTGGGCGACGATGACCCGCGCGGGGCGCAGTACCTTGTCGCCGATGCGGTGGCCGGGTTGTGCGACCTGCTGAATGGTGGGGACGGTGACCTCGGTGCTTGGTTGCGACATCAGCGCCTCGTGAACCTGGGGGTCAAACTCTTCGCCCGCTACGCCGTAGGACTCCCAGCCAAGTCGGCCTAGGGCTTCCTCGAGCTTGGCGGCGATGGCCGCGAACGGACCGTCGGTAAGGTCGCCATGTTCGCGTGCGGCGGAGATATCGTCAAGGGCGGGCACGAGCGCCTCGATCACCTTGGCGTTGGCCTGGTCTCCCGAGGCGGCGCGGTCGCGGTCGACACGCTTGCGGTAGTTCACAAACTCCGCCTGCAGGCGGCGCAGGTCTTCGAGGTGCTCTGCCGCCTTCATGGTAGCCGCGGTGAGCGCGTCGTCGGCGCCGTCCTCGTCGCTGTCCAGGCTAGCGCCTGCCTCATTGAGAATCGCCTCGGCCTCAGCCAGAGCATCGTCTCCCTGAGGGGTGTTGTCGTCGTTGGTATTGTCGTCTTTGTTGTCAGTCACGTTGTCCTCCTGGAGAGCGTTTGGTCGGGTAACGCGCGATGGGCGGGCGGCGTGCGCCAACCCGCCCATCGCTATGGGCGTTACTTCTGCTGCTCGTCCTCGTCGTCCACGATCTCGGCGTCTACGACGTCTTCCTCGTCTTCGGCGGGAGCATCGTCACCCGTGGGCGCTTCGCCCTCGGCCGACTCGGACTGCTGTGCCGCATAAACGGCTTCTCCGATCTTTTGTGCCTTCTCGACGAGCGAGTCATGCGCAGTCTTGACTGCGGCGGTGTCGTCGCCTTCGAGTGCGGTCTTTACTTCCGCAATTGCAGACTTGACTTCCTCGGCCACCTCGGCAGGGACCTTGTCCTCGTTCTCGGTCAGGATCTTTTCCGTGGAGTACGCAAAGGACTCGGCGTTGTTGCGAGTTTCTGCATCCTCACGACGCTGCTTGTCCTCGGACTCGTGCTCCGCCGCGTCCTGCACCATGCGCTCGATGTCTTCCTTGGACAGTGCCGAGCCGCCGGTCACCGTGATGGACGATTCCTTGCCCGTTCCGCGGTCCTTGGCGTGCACGTGCACGATGCCGTTGGCGTCGATGTCGAACGTGACCTCGATCTGCGGCACTCCGCGCTGTGCGGGCGCAATGCCACCCAGCTCGAACGTTCCGAGCATCTTGTTGTCACGAGCGAACTGACGCTCACCCTGGTAGACCTGAATCATCACGGACGGCTGATTGTCATCAGCAGTCGAGAAGACCTCGGAGGACTTGGTCGGGATCGCAGTGTTGCGCTCGATCAGCGACGTCATCACGCCACCCTTGGTCTCGATGCCGAGGCTCAGGGGAGTGACGTCAATGAGCAGCACGTCCTTACGCTCACCCTTGATGACACCAGCCTGAAGTGCCGCGCCTACGGCGACGACTTCATCGGGGTTGACGCCCTTGTTGGGCTCCTGACCACCGGTGAGTTCGGTGACGACCGCGGTCACGGCGGGCATGCGGGTGGAACCACCCACGAGCACCACGTGGTCGATCTGGCTGAGCTCTACGCCTGCGTCCTTGATGACCTGCTTAAAGGGAGCCTTGGTGCGCTCGAGCAGGTCCTTGGTCATTTCCTGGAACTGAGCTCGCGTGAGCTTGCTGTCCAAGTGAACCGGGCCGTTCTCGCCAATGGAGAGGTACTGAAGCGAGATATTGGTCGAGTTGGCGGTCGAAAGTTCCTTCTTCGCCTGTTCGGAGGCCTCGCGCAAACGCTGTACGGCGGACTTGTCCTTGGACAGGTCGACGCCTTCAGAGTTCTTGACCTCCTTAATGAGGTGGTCAACGATGCGCTGGTCCCAGTCGTCGCCGCCCAGGCGGTTGTCGCCTGCGGTTGCCTTGACCTGAATAGTCGAGAACTCGTCCTCGTCCTTGCCCACTTCAAGCAGCGAGACGTCGAACGTTCCGCCACCGAGGTCAAAGACCAAGATGAGCTCGTCTTCCTTGCCCTTATCGAGGCCGTATGCGAGTGCCGCGGCGGTGGGCTCGTTGACAATACGCAGCACGTTGAGGCCCGCGATCTCGCCGGCGTCCTTGGTTGCCTGACGCTCAGCGTCGTTGAAGTAAGCCGGGACGGTGATGACCGCGTCGGTCACCTTCTCGCCCAGGTACTCCTCGGAGTCACGCTTGAGCTTGCCCAGGATGCGCGCGGAAATTTCCTGCGCGTTATACGTCTTGCCGTCGATTTCCTTGGACCAGTCGGTGCCCATGTGACGCTTGACCGATGCGATGGTCCGGTCAACGTTGGTGACGGCCTGGCGCTTGGCGATTTCGCCTACGAGCACCTCGCCAGTCTTCGAGAACGCGACCACCGATGGGGTGGTGCGGGTGCCCTCAGCGTTCGCGATGACGGTGGGCTCGCCACCTTCGAGCACGGTGACACACGAGTTCGTGGTTCCGAGGTCAATTCCTACAGCACGTGACATGGGTTCTCCTCCTTCTGCGGCTCCCGCCGCTGGGCCCTTGCGGCCCACGGTTTAGTCCGGCTCTCAAAGTTGAGCCGCCTACACTCAAGTATCTACATTCGATCCGAGTTGTCAAGTGAATTCTTGGAAAGTTGAGTCGAGGACACTCAACTCTCTGATTTTAGCCCAGTGAATCTCCGAATACGCGGCGGGTACACGGTGAGTTGTGTACTGCTGGGGCCTTGGATGCAAAGGTACGACCCGCTCGCCTGAGTCACTCACGGCGCCGACTGTTCAGTCCGGGACCGGTATCTCCTGCGACAGTTAAGGACGCTGGTTCCGTGGGTCCGGACCGTCCCTGACATGCATCGACGCGGATACTCGGCGAGTCGCCGGGGGCTCGCCGGCACCGCGGCTCGGATGTGTCAGGCAAGGTTCGGCTCGCGGCGCAGATCGACCGGTGCGCTCACGCGGCGTGGCGTGCCGTGCCGCTACTCGGCGTGCGCTGCTACTCGAACTTCCCGTCGCGCATCCGGATGACCCGCGACGCCATTACCACGGCCTCCGCGCGGTCGTGCGTCACGACTATCGCGGTAGTGCCGGATTCGCGCAGGATTTCGCGCACGTCCACCGCGAGACGCGCCCTGAGCTCGGCGTCGAGCGAGGACAGTGGCTCGTCGAGCGCCAGCAGCCGCGGTGCGGGCGCGAGCGAGCGTGCCAGCGCGACGCGCTGACGTTGCCCGCCGGACAGGTCCGTGATGGCGCGACCGCCGTAGCCCTCGAGTCCCACCAGCGCGAGCATCACTTCCACACGCTCGGCCCGCCGTTCGCGCTCAAGCCCAGCCATCTCGAGTCCAAAAGCCACGTTCCCCGCGACCGTCCGGTGCGGGAACAGCTGTCCGTCCTGGAACACTAGGCCGAACCCGCGCTTGTGCACCGGTGTCTGCGCGAGGTCAACGCCGTCCCACGCCACGATCCCAGCGCTGGGCTCCACTACGCCGACTATCGCGCTGAGCAGCGACGATTTCCCACACCCGCTCGGGCCCAGCAACGCGACTATCTCGCCGGGGGAAACCGACAGGTCCACGCCATCGACCGCCTCGACGGGCGGCTTGCCTGGGTAGGTCACGCGCAGGTCGCGTACCGAGAGCCCACGCGCGGAGGCCGCCGTCACGTTGGCACTCGCGGCCTTGCCAATACCAGACCTGGGTGCCGCCTCGCCACCTGCCGCCTCGCCACCTGCCGCATCGTCATCTGTAGCATCTCCGACTATCTCTCTCATAGATCCGCTCCCACCTGAGTTCGCATGCGTTCCGATGCCATCATTACGGACGCCGTCAGCACCGCGAGCAGCACCGAGGCCGCAAACGCCATGCCAATGTTCTCTATCCCGGGGCGCCCCAGCAGCCGGTAGATCGCGGTAGGCAGGGTGGGGCGGTCGGGTCGCGCCAGAAAACTGGTCGCTCCAAACTCGCCCAGCGCGATCGCGAACGCGAAGCCAAGCGACAGGCCTATGGCTCCCCGCAGCATCGGCCAGTCGACACGCCGCCAGATTTGCCACGTTCCCGCACCGAGCGACGATGCCGCCATGCGGAGCCGGGGGTCTATCGCCCGGGCGGTGGGCACAATGCTGCGCACCACCAGGGGCAGGGCGACAACGGCCTGGGCGGCGGCGACCAGCCACCACGAGCCGCCAATGTTGATGCCGAAGATGGGCCGGCTCAGCGTGAGCAGCATGCCGAGCCCCACCATGACCGCGCTCACTCCGAGCGGCAGCATCACTAGCGTGTCCAGCACTGCCCCCCGCCGGGACCGGTGAGTCACCAGGTACGCGACCAGGATGCCCATCGTCGTCGCCACGGCCGCGGCTATCGCGGCGGTGACAAGCGAGTTGACCGCCGCCTGCCATACGGGCACGGGCAGGATCGAGCGCCCGGGTTGCTGGAACAGCGCTACGTAGTGATCAAAGCCGTGGCCCGATGCGGTGCGCAGCGAGCGCTCGACGAGCGCGTAGAGCGGGGCGGCGAGCAGCAAGCCCACGACGGTGACGATGCCGATCACAAAGGGCGCGTCGTGGCGGGTCGCGGGGCGGGTGCCGTCAAGGCGGCGCGAAGTCAGGGTGCGCTCGCGACGCTTGCGGGTGGAGTTCGCGACCCACAGGGTCAGCCCGACGATCACCAGCTGAAGTAGCGACAGCACCGCTGCGGCGCGGATGTCCAGGAACTGGTTGACTTGCAAGTAGATCTCAGTCTCGACGGTGCTGACCCGCGTCCCGCCCAGTACCAGCACTACCCCAAAGGAGGTCGCGCAAAACAGAAAGACAATAGCGGCGGCCGATGCGATGGCCGGCACCAGCGCGGGTAGCGTCACGGCGCGGAAGGCGCGATACCGCGAGGCGCCCAGGACGCGCGCGGCAGCAACGGTGGATGGGTCCATCGCGGACCACGCGCCGCCCACAATTCTCAGCACCACCGCGATGTTGTAGAACACGAGCGCGACAGCGATGGCCGCCACAGACTGGTCCAGGTCGAAAGCCCCAAGCAACCCCGAGGGGCGTAGCAGTGCAGAAAATGCGGCCGCCACTACAACGGTGGGCAACACGAACGGCACCGTCGCAATCGCGCGGATTGCCCGCTGGCCGCGCCAGCGCAGCCGGAACAGCGCGTAGGCCGCGGGGACTCCGACCAGCACCGCTCCCGCGGTACCAAGCACCGCCAGCCACAAGGTGGTCGCGACCACCTTCGTGGTGCGCGAGGCGGTGAGTACCTCCCACACGCCAGCCACGTCGAGGTGACCGTCAACGAAGAGACCGCGAGCGAGGACCGCGAGCAGCGGCCACAAAAAGAACAGGCCGAGGAACGCTACTGGCACAGCCGCCAGCGCCCACCACCAGGGGTGGAAGCGATGGCGACGGCGCTGCATGTGCGTTCCTCGGCCTTTGTCTTTACTCGGTTGTCTTTGCCTGGCTGGCTTACACTCGCCGCGCCTTACGGCGTGACGATATCCGTCCAGTCCTGAATCCAGGTATCGCGGTTGGCAGTGATTTCCGCGGGGCTCAGCGCCCACGGTTGCTCGGCGAGCGGGGCGAACTCGGCCCAAGAATCGGGCACGGCAACGCTCGTCGACACGGGGTAGACGTACATGTTCTCCGGGATTGATGCCTGGAAGTCGTCAGAGAGCATCCAGTCGACCACGGCCTGGGCGCCCGCGGGGTTCTTGGCCCCGTTCAGTACGCCCGCGTACTCAACCTGGCGGAAGCAGGTATCCAACAGTGCCGCAGTGGGCGTGGTTCCGTCTTCGCCCACCTCGTACGGTGGGGACGAGGCGTAGCTCAGCACAATCGGGTAATCGCCGCCGTAGTTGGGGGCGGAGAAGTCCGTGTAGTAGGTGTCTGACCATGACGACGTGACCCGCAGGCCGTTGTCGTTCAGTTCCGTCCAGTAATCCTGCCAGCCGTCACCCTCAGCCGCGATGGTCGCGAGCAGGAACGCGAGTCCAGGGGACGAGGTGGCGGGGTTGGTGACCGACAGTAGGCCCTTGTACTCAGGCTTAAGCAGGTCATCCAGGCTCGCTGGAACGGCCACGCTGTTGGCGTCGAACCACGTGGTGTCCACGTTGAGGCACACGTCGGAGAAGTCGATGGCGGTCAGCGCTGAGCTGTCCGCGACTGCGTACTGAGCGGAGTCGCTCACAGCCGAGGCGGTGGATGTGTAGTCCGCGAACACGCCCTCGTCGATCGCGCGCGAAGCGAAGGTGTTATCCACCCCGAAAACGACGTCGCCCAACGGCTGGTCCTTAGTCAGGATCAGCTGGTTGACGAGCGTGCCGCCGTCGCCGGGGGCCACGAAGGTGACCTTGAGGCCGGTCTCGGCCTCGAACTCGGCCACTAGCTCGTCCGGAACGGCAAAGCTGTCGTGGGTGACGACGGTGACCTCGGTGCCCAGGTCGCCCGATGCCGCGGTGGGCTGTAGCGAAGAGGTCGCCTCGGGGGCGGCAGAGTCGCTGGACATGTTGTCCGGGTCGTCGGACGTGCAGGCGGCGAGCGCCAGCGTAGAGATGGTGATTGCCGCAAGCGCGGCGGTGCGCATGGTGCGCATAGTGATTCCTCCCAGAAATACAGGAGGGGACGAGACTCGACTCCCTACGCCGGTGTGAGCCGGATCAGGTTCGAGGGTCTGCGGTGGTTCCGCACTCTCAGCGTTCTATTCTCTTGCGAGAAACGCTCCCCTGTCGTGAACTGCCAGCATAGCGCCCATGCGTACTGGGAGAGGCCCCGTCATCGCGCGTTATGGGGCGTGATTGAGGACCAGGTTTGAGGACGAGGTCCTACTTGGCGGAGTCGGGAGCCGTGCCGTCAGACGATTTGACGTTAATCTGCTCGGTCGTCGCGGCGGGGCCCGACGCGACGGGCATCGCGTCCGTCCCGGGGGCGGCATCGGTGCTATTGGTGTGTTCCGTCCACGTGGCGCCATCCCAGTAGCGAACCCCATTGGAGCCGTGGGGGTCGGTGTACCAGCCTGCGGGGGGATTCGTGGCCATTGTCGTTCCCCTCAAGTCGCGGACACACTATCTGTAGTGACTCACACGTAGCAGATGGGCGTACAGCGCAGACGTGTAAACCTTCTCGCTCAAGCCGCTCGCTAAACGTCGGAGCGGTGGAAGTTCTGGAAGCTCTTGGACGCCGTGGGCCCGCGCTGACCGCGGTAGCGCGAGCCGTACTTCGCGGATCCGTAGGGGTGCTCTGCGGGAGAGGACAAGCGGAAGAAGCACAGCTGGCCGATCTTCATGCCCGGCCATAGGTTGATGGGCAGTGTCGCCATGTTCGACAGCTCAAGCGTGACGTTGCCTTCAAAGCCGGGATCGATGAATCCTGCGGTCGAATGCGTCAGCAAGCCCAGGCGACCCAGCGAGGACTTGCCTTCAAGACGTGCTGCGATGTCGTCGGGCAGCGTCACGGATTCGTACGTGGATCCGAGCACAAACTCGCCGGGATGTAATACAAATGGACCCTCACTGCCCACATCTAGGAGGCGAGTGAGTTCGGCTTGTTCGGCAGATGGGTCGATTGCCGCGTACTTGTGGTTGTCAAAGACGCGGAAGAATTTGTCGAGTCGCACGTCTATGGACGAGGGCTGGATCATGTCCTTCTCGTAAGGAGTGAGGCTGACGCGGCCCGACTTGATCTCGGCTCGAATATCGCGGTCTGAGAGCAGCATGTGCCAAACCTACCGCCTGCCCGCCACCGATGCGACGGGTCCGGTAGGTGAGAGACAATTGGTACAGCACAAAGGTTGCGCGGTATGACACTAAAACGTGTACCGTATGCGTCAAACGAATCGTTTCGATTGTGGACAAGCGATTATTCAGCGAAGAAGGAAATTATGCAGTTTGGTCGCTTTGACGATGAGGCGCGCGAGTACGTCATCACGACGCCGCACACTCCGTACCCCTGGATCAATTACCTGGGGTCACAGGAGTTCTTTGGGCTGATCTCCCACACGGGAGGCGGCTACAGCTTCTACCGCGACGCCAAGATGCGTCGCCTCACGCGCTACCGCTATAACAACACCCCCGTTGATGAGGGCGGACGCATCTTCACGATCAACGATGGCGGCGACGTGTGGAGCCCGGGCTATTTCCCGTACAAGGCGGACCTCGACTTCTTCGAAACCCGCCATGGCATGGGCTACACGCGCATCTCCGGCTCGCGCGGTGGACTCAAGGTCTCGACTCTGTTCTTTGTCCCCGTTGACATCAACGCGGAGATCCATCAAGTCACGGTCACCAACGAGTCCGATGCTGACAAGTCAGTCACGCTGTTCTCGTTTGTCGAATTTTGCTTGTGGAACGCAGAAGACGACCAGACGAACTACCAGCGCAACCTCAACATCGGCGAGGTTGAAGTGGTGGACGGCAACATTTACCACAAGACCGAATACCGCGAGCGTCGCGACCACTACGCGGTCTACGGCGTCAACGCGCCCATCGCGGGCTTCGACACTGACCGCGACACGTTCCTGGGCCACCAGAACGGGTTCGGCGAGGCGGAAGTGCCCCACGCCGGCGCATCGGCTAACTCGGTCGCCTCCGGCTGGTACCCCATCGGCTCGCACTCGCTCGACGTCACGCTCGAGCCCGGCGAGTCGAAGACCTACACGTTTACACTCGGCTACCTGGAGAACCCCCGCGACGACAAGTGGGAGTCCAAGGGCATCGTCAACAAGGCGCGCGCACTTGAACTGCTGAAGAAGTTCGACACCAATGAGAAGACGGACGCCGAATTCGCCACCTTGGTCGAATACTGGGACCACCTGCTGGGCTCGTACACGGTGAGCTCGTCGGACCAGAAGCTCGACCGCATGGTCAACATTTGGAACCAGTACCAGTCGATGGTGACGTACAACATGTCGCGCTCGGCCTCGTACTTCGAGACCGGAATCGGCCGGGGGATGGGCTTCCGCGACTCGAACCAGGACCTGCTGGGCTTTGTGCACTTGGTGCCAGAGCGCGCCAAGGAGCGCATCATCGACATCGCCTCGACGCAGTTTGAGGATGGTAGCGCTTACCACCAGTACCAGCCGCTCACCAAGCGCGGCAACAACGCGGTGGGCTCCGGCTTCAACGATGACCCCATGTGGCTGGTGCTTGGCACCGCGGCATACATCAAGGAGACGGGCGACTACTCGATTCTGGACGTGCCCACGCCATTCGACAACGACGAGTCGACTGCGGTTCCGCTCATGGAACACCTCAAGCGCTCGTTCGATCACGTCACGAACAACCTCGGTCCGCACGGCCTGCCGCTGATTGGGCGCGCCGACTGGAACGACTGCCTCAACCTGAACTGCTTCTCTGACACCCCCGGTGAGTCCTTCCAGACCACCGAGAACCAGGCTGGCGGCGTCGCCGAATCGGTGTTCATCGCCGGAATGTTTGCGGCCATCGGCCCCGACTACGTCGAGCTTGCTCGCCGTCGCGGCGACGAGGTCGAGGCCAGCCGTGCTCGGGGCGCGATCGACGTCATGAAGCAGGCTGTGCTCGACCACGGCTGGGACGGCGAGTGGTTCCGACGCGCGTACGACTTCTACGGCAACCCCGTGGGCTCAGACCAGAACGATGAGGGCAAAATCTGGATTGAGCCGCAGGGTTACTGCATCATGGGCGGCATTGGCTTGGACGATGGCAAGGCTATTCAGGCGCTGGACTCCGTCCGCGAGCGTCTGAACACGCCCCACGGCATCGTGCTGCTGAACCCGGCGTTCACCGAGTACAAGATCGAGCTCGGCGAGGTCTCCACCTACCCCGAGGGTTACAAAGAGAACGCCGGCATCTTCTGCCACAACAACCCGTGGATCATCATCGCGGAGACGATGGTGGGGCGTAACGAGAACGCTTGGGAGTACTACAAGCAGATCGCCCCCGCGTATCGCGAAGAGATGTCCGAGGTTCACCAGCTCGAGCCTTACGTCTACGCGCAGATGATTGCGGGCAAGGACGCGTCACGTCACGGTCAGGCCAAGAATTCGTGGCTGACCGGTACCGCGTCCTGGAACTTCGTCACCGTCTCGCAGTATCTGCTGGGTGTGCGTGCGGACTACGACGGCCTCGTGGTTGACCCGTGCATCGGCGCGGAGATTGGTCAGTTCACCGTCAAGCGCCAGATTCGCGGCGCTGAGTACATCATCAACGTGACGAACTCCGGCGGAAAGGGCGCGGCGCTGACCGTCGATGGCCAGGCCATTGCGGGCGACACCGTGCCTTACGCGCCCGCAGGCTCGACCGTGGTGGTCGACGCCGTCGTTTAACTGGCGGGCTCAGGAACTGGCTGCTCTGGGGCGGCTGGGGTGACGGCCGACGCGGGGGCTCGGCGAGCGATGCGGGACTTCCTGGCACGAGCCGCGACAACCACCGCGAGGGCGATGAGTGCCGTCAGCGCGATCCACGGCAGCACCACCCCGACAATGACCAGCGCGACCGAGAGGAATCCCACAAGGGCGTTCCAACCGGACACCAGACCGCCCCAAAACGTTTCAGGGTCGTCGTCGACGATCACGACCGGCTCGGTGGTGAGCGACAGGTCGATCGTGGACATCGATACCTGGTCGGTGAGGCCACGCTGTCGCGCCTCGAGGCTCTCGAGCTCCGCCTGTCGGTCGTCCAGCTCGCCCTCGAGCTTGATGATGTCGGAGATGTCCTTGGCCTCTAGCAGTAGGGCCTCGATGCGCTCGGTCGAGGCGCTCAGCGTTGAAATCTGGGCGTCCAGGTCCGTCACCTCGGTCGTGACGTCATAGGAGTTCGTTCTGAACTGGTCCACCGTGCCCAGTTCGCGCAGGTCGTCGACCACCGAGTCGAGGTCGTCCGAGGGGATTCGCAGCGTGAGCGACGCTGAGCCACCGTTGCGCTCATCGGGCGCGGTCTCACTGCGTGCGTCGATCCGTCCGCCCGCGTCCTGAACGATTCCCATTGCCTGGTCGGCGGCCGCGATCGGGTCCTCAACCGTCATATACATGGCGCCGGTAATGATCACGGAGCGATCGGTGGTTGTGGTGAACGTTTGCGTGTCTTCGGCGGCCTCCGCATTGGTGAAGGCCGCGTCCCCTCCGGAGTCGGCGTAGCTGGCTTCGGCTTCGGCTCCAGAGGTGGCGTAGTCGGCGTCGGACGCCGAGCAACCAGCCAGCACTGCGGCAACGGCGAAGAGTGAGGCGATGACGCCGCCGAGGCGGGCGCGGCGCGGGGTCGCCTGGATGCGTGTGCTCATAGTGTTCATAGTAGGGAGACGTTTGGTGCAGCGCTAACGTTGGGTGCGCACTCGCTGAGTCGGGTGCGCGCCGGCAGCCCGTTCGCGCCTTTCCGTTCTCAAAACTTTCTTAAGATCGCTGCATCCAAAACAGGCACTCGCGGGGAAGTACTCCATGAAGGCGGGTCACAACAAAGTGACCCCCGGATTGGAGAAGGCAAGATGCGCAAGACATTTTTCGCCTCCATTGCAGCGGGCACTGTGCTCGCTGCAGGACTTGGGGCACCCGCAATGGCCGTCGAAGACGGCATGGCTGAACTGTCCGTGTTGCACGGCGTTCCTGAACTCACCGTCGACGTCTACGTCAACGGCGAGCTCACCCTCGATGACTTTGCTCCCGGCGACATGGGTGGCCCGCTCTCCCTCGAGCCCGGCACGTACACCGTCGCTATCACCGCCTCCGACACGGCCGATGACTCTGACCCGGTACTTGGGCCGGTAGATCTTCCCCTTGAGGCCGACATGAGTTACACCGCAGTGGCTCACCTGGACGCCGAGGGAACTCCGACGGCAACGCTATTTACCAACGACATCAGCGCTACGGACTCCGGAGAAGGCCGCCTCACGGTACGCCACACCGCCGCGGCACCCGCGGTGGACGTGTGAGCTGACGGCACTGTGTTATTCGAGAACCTCTCCTACCCCGATGAGGTCATGGGCGATGTTCGGGCCGCGACATACGAGGCTGCTGTGTCCTTGACCGGAGAGACGGACCCCGTCATCAGCCCGGCAGATGTGCCGATCGAGGCCGGCGTGAATACCATCGTCTACGCGTGGGGCAGTGCCGCTGACGGCGACCTCGCACTCGCTGTGCAGACGGTAGATACTGTCACTACTGAGACAGCACCTGTTGGTGTGCAGGCCGGCAGTCAGGGCCTTGCTGATGAAGGTTCAGGCGCAAATGTGGCCATTGCTGTCGCCCTCATCGCCGCGCTCGGGCTAGCTGGGTTTGCTGTGAGCGTGGCAGTGGCTCGCCGCAACCGTTAGTCCGCTCGCACGGCCTACCGCAAAAACTGTGGCAGGGCGCTCCTTATCCCCCTGAGGAGCGCTCCTGCCCGTTGCGTTGTGCTCATAGTAGTGAAGACGACAAGCGAGGATTGAGACGATGACCGGAAAGCTGAGTGGGGCACGAACGAGGGCAAAGGGCGCTGTCGCGCTGGGTCTTATCTGCGCGGGGCTGCTTGCCGGGTGCGCCACGGGCACCGCCGATGCGCCGGGCGACTCTGCCAGCGGGGGAAACGCTCATGGCGATGCAGACGCCGTTCCGGAAATCGTCGCCTCCTCCAGCCCCAAGCTCACTGACGTCTATAGCGCAACGCTTGAACGCGTGATTGACATGCAGGAAGCCCAGCCCGTCCGTATCGCCGTGGCTGACCTGTCGATTGACATGGACGTGGTTGACGTGGGGCTAGAGCCAGACGGATACCTGGAAATTCCGGACAGCGCCACCACGGCCGGGTGGTATCGCTTTGGAGCCGTCCCGGGCAGTGATGACGGCGTATCTCTGATCGCCGCACACGTGGACGATGCCCGGGTTGGCTTGGGACCGTTCGCGAGCCTGCGTGACGTTGAGGCAGGCGCGGACATTGAGGTCGAGCTCGACGACGGCACCACTGTGGCGTATACGGTGAGCGAGATCGAGCAAACGTCAAAGGAAAACGTAGATTTTGGACGCATCGTGCGGGGCTCGACAGGGCACCACTTGGTGTTAGTAACCTGCGGAGGAAAGTTCGACTGGAATACTCTGCATTACGAGGACAACGTGATTGTCTGGGCGGAGTCGGCCAATGGCTAAGTTCGGATCATCCGGTTGGTTCACTTCAGGGGGGTGGGTGCATGGCGCGAGTGCCGCCAAGCCAAGGCCACGCTGATGTGAGCCCCGATGCTCTCGCTGCGGCTTTCGTCGCAGGGGATGATGGCGCGCTTGAAGAGCTTTATCGGGACGTGTCCTCGCTGGTCTATACGCTCGCGGTGCGCGCACTTGGAGATACCCACGAAGCTGAAGAAGTGACGCAGCAGACTTTTGTGTCCGCGTGGCGATCGCGCTCAGGCTTTGACGTGACGCGTGGCGATGTGCGCGGATGGGTCGTTGGCATCGCGCGGCGCCGCATCGCAGATGCGCTTGAAGCGCGTAGTCGTGAGAACCGTAAGGTGACCGCCGTGCGCACCGTCGCTGCAGTGTCGTCCACTCCGGAGAATGACATGGACGATGTTTTGTTGGCTTACGACCTGGACCAGTTGGGCGATCCGCGCCGGACGATTATGGCGCTCGCGTTTGTCGATGGCCACACGCATGAACAAATTTCACAGCAACTTGGTATGCCACTGGGCACGGTGAAGAGCCATATACGCCGTAGCCTCGTGACGTTACGTAATCGATGGGAGGTGTCGGATGTCGCATCTTGATGACGAGTCTGTCGCCAAGCTGGCCGTGGGGGACTCCGCGGAGGCTTCCGTCGCTCAGCACGTCGATCAATGCTCCGAATGCGCAGAACGCGTTGTTGCAATGAGTTCGCTCGCGGACCGCATCGGCGCACTGGGCCGCCACCCGGCTCGATTGGCTCCTCCCGACGGCGTGTGGGGGTCGATTGTCGCCGAACTTGGTGACGAGCTCGCGGCGCCACCTGCACCCGGCCCTGCGCTATCTCACGCGACCGAAGACGACAATGTAGGCGTGGACACCGGTGTGTTAGGCGAGGCTGACGTTCTTGCTTTCCAGCCCAAGAGTGAAGCGCTGCCGCTGCGCCGTGTGTGGCTGGTGGGAGTAGCTGCGGGAATTGTGGGCCTGGTCGCCGGTGCCGGCATCGTCGCGGGATTATTGCGCGACCCGGCTGTGAGTGGAACGGTGGTCGCATCGGCTGCCATGACGGATTTGGCGACGGAGGACTCGGTAGGTTCAGCGCGGGTCGAGGTCCTAGCAGACGGCACAGAGGTGCTGGTGCTCGACACCGAGTTCCAGGATCCCGCTGACGGATACCTCGAGGTATGGCTCATTGACCCCAACATCGAGGGCATGGTCAGCCTTGGGCACCTCACACAGGCGCAAGAGACATTCGTGATCCCGGACGGATTTGAGGTCGCGGCGTTCCCGATCGTCGACATCTCCGTGGAGATGCTCGATGGCGTGCCCACGCATAGTGGCGATTCGGTGACCCGAGGGATCCTCGAGTCCTAGCCGCTTGCGCCAGCACCTGCGCGTGGCACCTGCGCTCACGGCGCTAAGGGCGCTGGGCGAAGCGTTCGAGTAGTTCGCCGTCACCGGCAACCACTAGCAGGTCGTCTGAATTCACCACGGTGTCCGGGCTTGAGTACTCGAAGTCACGCCCAGGGCTCTTGACTCCGATGACACGAATGCCGTACTTCTCGATCAGGCCCAGCTTCTCTAGCGTGAAACCGTGAGTCTCTTTTGGCGGGCGCATCTTGACGACGGTGAAGCCATCCTCGACCTCGATGTAGTCCAGCATGCGGCCGCCCACAGAGTGCGCGACGCGCGCCCCAGCTGAGGACTCTGGCAGGACGACATGGTGAGCGCCGATGCGGCGCAAAATGCGCTCATGCTCATCGCTGATCGCTTTGGCCCAGATCTCCGACATGCCGATGTCGACCAAGTTGCCCGTGATCAATACTGAGGCCTCGAGCGACGTACCGACGCCCACGACGGCGGCGGCAAACTCACGCGCGCCCATTTGCTCGAGTGCGCGGGGGTCCGTTGCGTCGGCCTCCACTACGGGAAGGCGCTTTGACCAACGCTCGACCAGGTCCGCGTCACGTTCGACGGCGAGCACCTCGACGTCCATGGTGTCCAGGGTGTCGGCAAGAGCGGATCCGAAACGGCCGAGTCCGATCACCAAGACGCCCGTTGCGGAGGAGTCCTTGTTAGCCAATGATCGGCCTTTCTGACGGGTAGCGAATGACGCGGCGGTGCTTGTTTAACGCTAGCGCAGCGGCGATGGTGAGGGAGCCAACGCGACCGATGTACATAAGCATGATCAGCGTGAACTTTGCGTCCGGGTCTAGGGAACTTGTAATACCGGTACTTAGACCACAGGTCGCGAAGGCGGATACCACCTCGTACAGGGCTCTATCGAGGGGGATCTCGGTTTGGGCCATGAAGACTCCGGTGCCCAGGATCACGATGGAGAGGCCGATCAATGTGACAGCGACGGCTCCGCGCAGCACCTCGGTGCCGATGCGCTTGCCGAATGCTTCTATATCGCGCCGTCCGCGCGCTTCGGCGACGATCGCTAGCAACAGCACGGCAAGGGTCGTGACGCGAATGCCACCTGCGGTGGAGCCGGAGCCACCCCCGATGAACATCAGCACAATCTCAAGGAGCCAGGTCGTCTCTCGCGCTTCGCCGATATCGAATGACGCGAACCCGCCCGAACGCTGATTGATGGATTGGAAGAATACGTTGCCAATGGTGGCGCGGGTGGACTCTGTGCCCAGGGTCGCGGGGTTACTCCACTCGAATACCGCAAGCAGGCCCGTGGAGATGATTGCCAGGCTTGTGACCATGATGAGAGTGAGCTTGGTGTGCAACGACCACAGCCTGGGCGTGCGCCATCCGCGCACCAGGTTCAGGTAGACCGGGTAGCCGAGCCCGCCGATGAAGACACCCAATCCAATCGGGACGAGCACCCAGAAGTCTGAGGAGTACGGGTACAGGCCCATGGGGTCCGGCGTGAAGCCCGCATTGTTAAACGACGAGATGCCGTAGAAAATCGAATACCCCACCGAACGCCCAAGGCCGTAATCGAGGGTGAGGAACCGTGGAAACAGGATCAGTGCAATGGTGATCTCAATGGAGAAAGAGACGATGGCAATGGTGCGCAGCAAGGAACGCAAGTCACCAAGGCCCGAAGCGCGCGCTTCCCCTGCAGCCAGCATTCTTTGCGTGAGACCGATGCGACGCGAGACGGCCAACCCAACGAGCGAGGCGAGCGTCATGATTCCAAGTCCACCGATCTTGATGGCGGCGGCAATCACGGCCAGACCCCAACTCGACCAGTACGTGCCGGTGTCGACCGTGGTGAGGCCAGTGACGCAGACTGCGGATGTCGCGGTGAACAAAGCGTCGATGAAGGGCACTCGGTTACCCGCGGCCGTCATGCCCGGGAGCGAGAGCAGTCCGGTGAACATCATGATGACCGAGGCGAAGGAGATGAGGGTGAGCCGCGCTGGAGTCTGGAGCGCGACTCGATTCATCCATTCACCCACGACTGCGCGTGCGCCGGTCAGCGTGCTCATGCGCCTCCTTCGCGGCAATCAACGGTGCGTTACTTTCTAGGGTGCCACCATCTCGTAGCCCCTTATGTCTCATCGGCAGGTTCTTGCGTCTTCACAACTGTCACTTCTGCCCCTACAGTAGAAGGAGCATCGCGCCGATATACCGGCTGATTGCTGAGAGGGAGAAACCTGGATATGGCTGACAACGGCTCATCGCGCACGACATTTCTGACCGTCGCTGAAGTGGCGGACATGTTGCGCGTTTCGCGCATGACCGTTTATCGCTGGGTTCATGCCGGGGAGATCCCCGCCGTGCGCTTTGGAAGGTCCTTCCGCGTGCCGCAGCAGGCCGTCGAATCATTCATGGAACAGGCCGCGCTTCAGGGTGGTTTTGTGGCTGAAGATGACGACCGCTCCACTGGCGCGGTAGGCTAGGTAACCGTCTGTCGCGTCCAGCGCGTTCTGGACGCTCTAGTGTGGACACACACACGCACGCTTTTCCAACAATCAAGGTAGGTTCCGTGGGTTCCGTCATTAAGAAGCGCCGCAAGCGTATGTCGAAGAAGAAGCACCGCAAGCTGCTTCGTAAGACTCGTCACCAGCGTCGCAATAAGAAGTAATACCAGGGACTTTACTCTCTCGCCCTGTATAGGGGCCGCCCGCGTCATGCAACAGTGATGCGTTAGCGGCCCCTTTTCTTGTGCCCAGATGGGGTCACGAGGGTGCATCAGGGGGCAACTGAGGACTGGGCTGCTGCGGTGTTTTCGGACAGCGGAGTTGGTGGTTTCTCTTATGCTGCCAGTGCTGGCTGCTGGTAACTGTAGTGGACTTCGTTGGGTCTGCGGTAGTCGAGTGCTGAGTGTCGGCGGCGGCTGTTGTAGAACCCCTCGATGTAGGCGATGACGTCCCGTTTTGCCTGTGTTTTTGTCGCGTAGACGGTGCGGGATACGCGTTCGTTCTTCAGCATCGAGAAGAACGATTCGGCCATGCTGTTATGCCAGTACACACCGGTTCTGCCCATCGAGGAGCGCATGCTCAGGCCGGTCACCAGGGTCCGGTACTCCGCCGAGGGGTAGACGCTGCCACGATCCGAGTGGAAGATCGCGTCCGGCTCGATCAGCGTGGTTGCTGCTGCGTTCTTGAGGGCTTGGGCAACGAGTTCGGTGCGCATGTGGTTGGCTATCGACCACCCCACAACTTTATTCGAGTAGCAGTCGATGACGGTGGACAGGTAGATGAAGCCTTGCCAGGCTTGAATTCCAGTAGTCGTCGCAACACTTGTTTGCTAACTGGCTTCCAGTAAAGCATGGAGTCGCTCGGCGGGGGTGTCCCGGCCGAGCGATTTTCGTGGCCTCTCGTTGAGTTCAGCTGCGACGGCTCGGAGGTCCTCGACGGTGTGGGTCGAGAGGTTCGTGCCCTTGGGAAAGTACTGGCGCAGTAAGCCGTTGGTGTTCTCGTTGCTGCCGCGCTGCCAGGGGCTCCCGGCGTCGCAGAAATAGACGTCCATGTCAGTCGCGACTTGGAACGAGACGTGTT